>Ga0131853_10000907_pt1 | contig 53491 bp, 47 predicted proteins | sample TergutLab28metaG_FD_92764 | JGI IMG/M metagenome (GOLD analysis project Ga0131853, IMG submission 92764) | Labiotermes labralis P1 segment gut microbial communities from Petit-Saut dam, French Guiana - Lab288 P1 (version 2) (version 2) | ecosystem: Host-associated > Arthropoda: Insects >...
ACACAATCACATCAAACAATTCTGGCGTGTAAAACAACTGCCAAACAATCACATGGTCACCATCGTTCAAAGTGGGATGCATCGAACGACCAGAAACCACCGTTGTATTAAAAACAAAACGGTGAATAAGAAAGACGATGACAAAAGCTTTGACAAGTCCTTTTGCTAAATCATATATCTCTTCAAAAATTGTTGGTTTTCTTTCTTCTTCCACCACTTAACACTCCCATCTAAAACAACTTCGTAATTTCTGCCCAACCGTCCATGATTTCTTGTCGTGAAAAATGACATAAGGCTAAATAGTCATCGGTGTAATCGTCCATCTTCATGTAGAAGTCTAACGCTACTCGCAGGTAATCATGATCCACTTGCGCATCGTTTTGCACCGCGTCAAAAAGAAGGTTCTCAGCTTCATTGATTTTCCCATCAGCCAGTAAATTCTCCAGACGCTGATTTAAATCGTTTGCCGCTTCGTTTCGATAAGGATCCGTCATCTCATAAGCTAGGCGGTCCTTCCCCATCGCATGCCCCACTGCATCCGCCATGATTTGCATTTGTTGTTCAATAAACCCTACTTTAAGCATGTCGAAATCCTCCTAGAATTTCTGTTAAGAACCTCCGCGGTAATTTACCGCGCTGCTGTTATCCCCCGACATCCCAGCAGACGTCGTACGACGAATTTTTCGCTTTAAACTATCCATCGGTCTCATGTTACGCACCGATGCCTTCGTGCTATTCTCATGCGTGTATCGCGCATTTCGATTACGATATTTCGAATAAGTTCCACCATAGAACGCACCAAATCCGAGTGCAAATCCAGCTAATGCACCAAGGATGAAGTCAAGATCAGCTACAAGAGCACCAAATCCAAGTAAAATCGCCACGACAATCCCTATGAATAAAGAGACTAGTGCCAATTTTTGATGATTAATCGGAACACTTCCCATGGTTTTTAACGATTGTCCGTTAACCGCTACGTAATGAATGTTCTTGTTCGGCTGTTGGTAACTATAAAGCCAAATCGGGAAATAGGCTGCTTTCCATTGCTTACCAATGACATCTAAGTTCTCGTTTTGCCAACGTACGCCACGATCGTAATTCCTAATCGTATCGCGAATTTGATGCCTGGCAACATCGGTCATCTTAACACCAACTAAATCACGCAGATCTTCAACGTTTGTATCACGCTTTTGTGCGGTGTAGCCCGTCATGAAGTTAGCATCCCAACGCATGCTTTGCTCTAAATCGAATGGCTTGATGGCGTTAATGACATTGTTTGTTCGATTCGAGCTGCTGTGCTGAAGCTTTTCTGAGTTAGACTCGATGGTTAGGCCTTCGACGGTCATATCAAAATCTCTTGAAATGTTATAACGGTCGGCATCGTAGTACCTCGTTGTGACTGTTCGCTTTTTATCACCGGATCCAACTGTGCGCGTTTCCGTCCATGTTCTAAGTAGCACTTCGCCCTCACCACTAAATTTCGCTTTTACGTTTGCGTCTACGACCATGTAAGGCATGTAAACGCCCATGATATTTTCAGTTGTAAATTCTTTTTTAAACGTCGGGTGAGCAAAAGATTTTCTAGCGTTAACGAATGTTTCGATTTCAGCGCGCGCTGCGTCTTTTTTAGTTGCAAACGGAATGACCTTGTCTGGTACAGCCCCGTTTGGCACTTGATTGTTAAGCGATAACGTGTTTCGACACCAGTGACAACGCGCTTGAGTTGATTCGGAGGTGTCGACAATGACCTCTGCAGCACAACTACTACATTTTAGTGTGATCGCATCGCTCTCATCAAAATTGGCATCACTGGCACCTGAACCGATGATCTGTCCTTGCAACTGCGTTAAATCAATCGCTTCTTTTTCAAATTTGGGTGGGTCTTGTTCATGACGACACCAGTGACAGCGTAGTTTACCTGTGTCAACATTTAGTGAGATTTCAGTTGAACCACACTTTTCACATTTGTTTTGTCCGTCTTCTAAGCCAGAACTTGTGTCGACAATGATTTCTTCCGTTTGCTCTAAATCTTTATCCATAGTTAATCACTCACTTTTTAATTGGTTATTACAATAAAGAAATCAATTTGAAGCAACACAAAAGTGATGTCACTTCAAATTGATTAATATGAATTAGATTCCTAAAACTCTTGATTTTGCTGCGTCAAATTCTTCTTGTGAAATCACGCCTGCATCAAGTAATTGCTTCATTTTTGTTAGTTTAGCAACTGGATCCTCAACCGGTGCCGCTGCTGGTTGTTCAGCTGGCGCTATCGGCTCAGAAACAGGTTGTACCGGTGCTTGCTCACCTAATGGCTGACCGGTTTGTGGGTCAAATGCTGGTTGTTGTGGCTGCAGAGGTTGACCTGTCATTGGATCAAAAGCTGGTTGCTGCTGTTGTAGGGGTTGTCCTGTCATCGGATCAAACAGCGGCTGTTGTTGCTGCAACGGTTGACCGGTCATTGGGTCAAACATTGGTTGTTGCCCGCCTTGCTGATTTTGCCCAACTGTAAAATTCGGTTGTGCGTTTTGGTTCATCATACCGCCCACCATATTACCAGCAGCACCAGCGCCCATGTTCATAAAGCCCATTCCCATTGCGCCGCCACCGTTTGGATTAGAACCCATCGCTTCGATACCACGCGCGGCAGACATCTGCATAAAAGTATTCGCTCGTGCACCACCCATCGCATCTGCTTCACGTACTTTTGCCATTAAAGCTTTTGTGCCTTCATCGTATTCAATCGCTTTAATCACAACGCGCTCAATTAAAAGACCGCGCCCACTTTGCCATTGGAAATTATCTTCGACAGCCTGTGCTAATGCTTGACCAAATCCAACTGAGTCACCTTGAATGCGCGACATGCGATTTCCTTTTTCAGGGTCATTCGTGTAGTTTGAGAAAGCCCCTGCAAGACTACCGACTACTTCACTGAATAGTTGTGCCCCTGCGTCGTTATCCATGTCTGCAAAATCAAAAATCGGTGCATTTGGCATCAAATATTTAGCTGGTACAAATTGCTTCACGAATAAAATTGGATCAACAATTTTCATCGTATAAGTACCGCGCGTTACCGCACCAACTTGTGTTCCGAAGAAAGCGTCATCCCAGAAAATCTCTGACTGTGTTCCAAAGCGGTTGTTTGGAATCTCACGCAAATTGATATAAAATACCGTTTGTTGTGTCGCAGGAATCCCACCAAATTTAAAACGCTCCCACGATGTTTTAATGGTTGACGATAAAATACCATCTCCGGCAAAGAAAGACTGTGAATTTTGCTCGTCTGTGCTATACGTATAACCACCTGCCTCAGCGATGAAGTTCGTTATCGCACCGTCTTGCATCGTGATAAGGGCCGTCCCTTCTGGTACGATGATGCGACTCCCGTTGCTGATCACGTTTTCGCTGCCGCGCTTATTTGCTCCACGTCCTGCGTTTTGTCCGTTGGCAACGCCTTCGAAAATGGCTGCCGTTGCTGGCACACCTGTTCTTGGGCCGATAAATTCTAACCACTGATCCGCAAACGTGCCACCGATTGCCCCTTTAAATGCTCTAATAAATCCCATGTTGTTATACCTCCACTTACTTTTAAAATTTCGTTACACTTCTAATTTATGATTATATCACATTTAGATAGTATGAGTATACACATTCTTTATAAATTAAAAATGAATTTATTGATTAAAAACACCTTAATCAACCACTTCACCTGGCCAACTAATGATACCACCGATATCGTAAACGTTTGTATAACCTAAATCAGCAAGGAGCTGCGAGGCAGTTTGGCTACGATTTCCGGATTGGCAAATGACTAAGATGATCGCCTCTTGATTCTTTGTAATATCCGTGATGCGTGCTTCGACTTCGTTGGCCGGGAGCGTGATGGAACCGGGAATGTGCCCTTGCGCAAACTCGCCTGCTGAGCGAACATCTATCAGGAAAACGTCTGGATTGCTTTGGAACAGCTCGTACGCCTCCTGACCAGACATGCGGCTAAATTCAGCGTCAGCTGACGAGCAGCCCGATAGGAGGGTTATCGCAAATAATATTGTGAGTAGAAATTTCATTTATATCACCTTCTCAAAGGCTAATCGTTTGCCTTCGCTTCCTAGGATAACCGTTCCGCAATATGTGAAGCCCGTTTTTTTGACTAATTTCTGCATGATGATATTATCCTCGTGTGTGTCGATTTTTATACTTCGGACAGCGCATTTTGTGCACAATTGCTCGGCTTGTTTGATGATTTCGGATGCGGCAGTTGTGCCACGCGCTTCGTTGCTGAGCGCCATGCGGTGGATGACTAGAAAATCCTCGTTAGTCAGCCACTTTCCGTTTGTGATATCATCGTACCACGGCTCGCCGTCAAACGATAGCGCGACGGTGCCTAGTATTTGGCCTTCTGCTTCGAGCACATAGCCATACCCGTCTACGATATCTTGTTTGATAATTTCTTCATTGGGATAACCGTTTTGCCACTGGTCAATGCCGTTTGATTTTAGATAGTTTTTCCCTTGTTCGATAATGGCCATGACTTGCGGGATATCTTGGTCCGTTGTTCTTCTAAGTATCATTTCTCCATCTCTCCTGTGGTATATCTAGTTTATTAGTTTTTCAAAATGCCCCTTTTCAACAGAAAAATGAAGTTCAGGGGCATTTCCATTCTCAACCTACTCGCCAAGCTCAAAATCCAACGTCCCACGCGCCACCCCGTTCACAATCAACGTCACCGCATGCACCCCCGGATAATGTTTGCGCGTCGTCAAATCAGCAAACGCGTGTTTTTTAGAAAATATTTTTTGCGACCCTTTCTTCAAAGTCGATTCAGAAATCTGAAAGACCTTTCGATTGCGCTTCCCGTTCGCTTTCATGAAATCAATGCCGTACTCTAACCTGACTTTCGTATCATCCACCGCACTTAGTTGAAACGAAAACGTCAGTGAATCCCCCATTGAAACCGAGTCAGTACTTAAAGCAAAATCCGCCACTTCAATCGTCGCCCCATCGTCGTAGCCAAAAATAGCCAATACCTCGCGGTTCCCTCTCTTAAGCAACGTCCGACAAGCGTGCTTCACAATCCAATTGGTCCACTCATTTTCCCCGTACCAATCCCTCGCAATCTTAGCCACCAAATCCGGATGCGTTTTCGAAATATCATTTAAATTATTCGCCACACTCTTTCGCACATACAACGACGGATCGGCTTTCAACTGCTCCAAAATCGGCAAGATCGGTGTCGGGTCTTTCTTATATTTCACCAACGCTTTCCCCCACGGCAAAGCCGGCCGACACCCTTCACTCGCAAGCCGGCGAACGTGCTCATTTTCATCCTTAGACCACTCATACATCATCGCCATCATTCGCTCTTCATGATTAACAATAAATGGCCTAACCGCAAATTCAGAAGTTGAATAAACCGTGTACCTCTTTAATGCCGCAATGGATAAATCCCAATCGGCATCACCCTGCCCGTAAACTTCAACGAAGTCCGGAAAAATCGTGCCAAAGAAAAGACTCGCATAATCTGCAACCACCAAATCAATCAGGTTTAGCGCTGCCTCGTAATCATCTGGCAAAAACGTTCCCAACATCGTACTGATTCGCCGTTCTCTCGCCAGTAACCCTAACCCCTCCCAGGTGTCATCCAAAACAGCTGACAAAAAAGCAGCGACTTGAAACGGCGGATAAACAGCCTGCATCTTCAAAGCAAATTCACGAACCGACTCGGGATTATAAACATCTTTCAATAATTCTGGCATTACTCTTGGCCTCCTACTCTTTCATCAGTAGATTCTACCACAACTAATTAGACATGATGTGTCATATTATAAAACTTTTCACCTAAGCCTTAAAATTATACAACGGCTTGATCACATCCATAATCTCCACCGTCTCCCCGATATTCGCCACAATCTCTTCCATCGGCTTATAAACAAACGGGGACTCGTCAATCGTACTTTTGTGCACAGAGGTCGTCCAAACGTCTCTCATCGATGCTTGAAAGTCCTCAAATTTCACCGTGTTTTTAGCTTTACTTCTTGACATCACGCGCCCTGCGCCATGGGGTGCGGAAAAATTCCAATCTAAATTCCCCTTGCCAACCGCGATAATCGAGCCGTCACGCATGTTAATGGGGATCAACAATCTCTCGCCTTTCTGCGCCGACGTGGCCCCTTTGCGCAGGATCATGTGCGGCGTATCGATAAAGTTATGGATGCTTTCCCACTCATCGGTGATGTCCCATCCCCTTTGCGTGGTGATTTCAGCAATCATCGCTTTTCGGTTCAAAGCTGCAAACTTTTGCGCGATGTTCATATCATTCAAATAATCGTCAAACCCTTGCCCTTCTAAATAAGCGAGGTGCTTATTAGCCGATCCCGATTTTTTCACCAATTCCTCATAAGCACGCTTCTGGTAATTCTCCGCAATCTGCTTCCCAAGGTTTCGCGAACCACTGTGAATCACAAGGTAAACCGCGCCATCTGAGCCTTTATTCACTTCGATAAAATGATTCCCACCACCCAACGTACCAATGCTCTTCTTCGCCCGCTCAACATCAACTTCTGTCACAATGGCCGACCAATCAATTTGCTTGGCATATGGGTGTGCCTTCTTCCGCACATTAAACCCGCTCGGGACATGCGTTCTAATTACTTTATCCAAAGCTTTAAAGTCAATCTTATGCGACTGGACGTTAAGCTTGGCAACCGACATGCCGCAGCCAACGTCTACCCCGACTAAATTCGGAACGATCTTGTCCGTGATCGTCATGGTCGTGCCAATCACTGACCCTTTCCCAACGTGTGTATCCGGCATAATCCGGATTTTCGACCCCACTGTAAACGCCTCGTTGCACAATTCAACGATCTGCGCGATCGTCTTATCATCGATGTTGTCGGTAAACACCTTTGCTTCATTATGCGCCCCTTTTAATTCCAACATAGTGATTCACTCCTATCCTCGCTAAACAACCGGTACCTCTTCATCTTCCTCGATTTCGCGATAAAAACGCTCTGCACAAGAACCCGCTGCAATGACTTGCAAAGTTGGGTTCTTCTTCTTAAGCATCTTTACAAATTCGATCGTCATCGGCATATCCGCATCAATCACACAGATCTGAATCCCAACTTTCTCCGAAATCGCGATCGCTTCATCCACTGTTTGGGGAATAAACATCTCCACTTCATCCCCATAGCTCGCAAAGCCCATTTTAGACTTCCGCAATAAATCTTCATCTTCACTTAAAACCAAAACATTAATTTTTTTCATTCCTCCGCACCACCTTTATATCGTTATAAGTCGCTTCTATCAGCTACAACAACTCAAAAACAGCCACCGCATCGCCCAAAAACGTGGCATCTGCCTTTACATCCACCGGATCGCGGTTCACCGTCAAAATCCGTGCCTCATTTCGCGCATACTGAATCAACCCCGCAAACGGATACACCTGAAAACTCGTCCCCACAATCACAATCGTATCCGCCGTAAACAAAGCCGCCAGCGAGCGATCAATGTTCCCGCCGTCAATCGGCTCATCGTATAACACCACATCCGGCCGCACAGTCCCGCCACACCCAGCGTGCGTATAATTCTCTATAAATGCCTCTGTTGTAACCCTAACGCCACAGCTTTCACAATAACAATCCGCGAGCGTCCCGTGAAATTCAACCACATTGGTACTACCAGCCTTACTGTGAAGCCCGTCAATATTCTGCGTAATGACCGTCACATTCTTGGAAGCTTCCAGCCGCGCCATGCTTTCATGAATCACATTCGGCAACGCCTCCGTTTGGCAAAGCTGCTTAATAAAACGATGAAAATCAGCGGTGTCTTTCAGTAACGCTCGCCTTGACAATAAATACTCGGGCCGTTTCATCCCGCTTTGCGTATACAAACCACTCACAGATCGGTAATCCGGAATACCACTTGGCGTGGACACACCAGCTCCCGTTAAAAACACGATGTTCTTGCCCTTACAAATCAATTCTGCCATTTCAGCTGCTGTTAACATTTTTCACTCACCTACTTTTTACTTTCTAAAATCAACGTAACCGGCCCATCGTTAATAAAATCAATGTCCATCATCGCACCAAAAACACCCGTTTCAACTTGTAGTCCATGTTCCGATCTTAATAGCTCATTAAACTGTTCATACATCGGTTCGGCCTGCTCGGGTCTTGCCGCTTCAATAAAGCTTGGCCGATTTCCTTTTTCACTATTCCCGTATAACGTAAATTGCGAAATCGAAAGAATCCCACCGCCCACATCTTTCACCGATAAATTCATCTTACCAGCTTCGTCTTCAAAAATGCGCAGCTTTGCCACTTTATTTGCACAGAACTTCGCATCTTCAATGGTATCGTCATGCGTCACCCCAACTAGAATCATCAACCCATGCTCAATTTCCCCAACCGTTTTTTCATCAACGATCACTTTTGCCTTTTTTGCGCGTTGCACAACAATTTTCATCTTCATCACCACTTTTTCTTATTACTGTAATTGTAGCAGAGTTCAAACTGAAATTCAAAAAGAAATCCCCAGTAAATTACGAAAAATCGCAATTTATCGGGGATTTCATTGTCTATTAGTACTTTTTATTACCCAATCGCAGCACGACAGTAAGGGCAGAAATTGCCATTCACCCCTGCTAAACTCGCTCTGCAGCCCGGACAATTCGTTGGCTGAGGGGCAGCTTGTGCTTGCTGATTCTCCGCTGGTGCAAATCCGCTACCACAATTCAAACAAAATTTCGCATTTTGCGGATTTCCCGCGTTACAGCTTGGACAAATCGTATTCATCGCCGGTTGTTGCGGTGGCTGCTGATTCATATTTTGTCCACCAAAACCTTGTCCCCTATTATTTCCCATTCGATTATCCATGGCATTATTAACCGCACGACTAACCACCGTTGCCACCGCTGCTTTTTTAGCCACACGGCCTAAACTCATGCCTCTATTTCTTCCTCTTCCACGTCCAATCATCCTTATACCTCCAATACTTACGTTAAAAACTCATTGCTAACACAACAGGGATTCCCTATTTTCTTGGTATAGCCTGTGATCTAGGTAGAAAACTACCTATTTTTTCGATATACCCTATCATCTAGGTAATACCGCTAACAAAGTCGCTGTTTCCTTTGATTCATAATTCTAGCGACTGTTCGCAATTGCACTACTTACCTTTAAATCCAAGAAAGACCCGCACCATCACGTACGAGCCAGTTCTCATTTAACGTTACTCTTTTACCGCGTTCATCGTTTCAGCAAACGTTGCTGTCAATGATGCCACGCTTTGTAATTCAGTTGGCAAAATTAATTTCGTTGCTTGCCCGTCTGCCACTTGCGCTAATGCCTCAAGTGACTTGATGGTTAAGACTTCTTTCGTCGGGTGCGAAGCGTTTAGTAAACGTAAACCTTCTGCGGTTGCACCTTGAACTTTCAAGATCGCTTCTGCTTCACCCTCTGCAAGGCGAATTTGAGCTTCTTTCTCTGCTTCTGCCGCTAGGATCGCTGCTTCCTTGTCTGCTTCTGCTTCAAGGACACGCGATTTTTTCATCCCTTCTGCACGTAAGACGACCGACGCTTTTTCTGCCTCTGCCTCTAAGATCGTTGCACGACGCTCACGCTCAGCACGCATCTGCTTTTCCATCGCTTCTTGAATGTTGTTAGGCGGTACAATACTCTTTAATTCAACACGGCTAACTTTAATCCCCCACGGATCCGTTGCTTCATCAAGCACGGCACGCATTTTTGTGTTGATCATATCACGCGACGTTAACGCCTCATCCAGTTCCATCTCACCAAAAACGTTACGTAAAGCCGTTGACGTTAAATTCTCAATCGCTAAAAACGGATTTTGAATTCCGTAAGTAAATGCGTAAGGGTCAGTGATTTGGAAAAACACCGCTGAGTCGACACCCATTTTTACGTTGTCTTTCGTAATAACCGCTTGTGGCTTAAAATCCAATACTTGCTCACGTAAGTTAACCACTTGAACAATGCGATCAACAAATGGCGCTTTTGCATGAAAACCCGCGTGCCAGGTGCGATGGTGTTTACCAAAGCGCTCTGTCACATAAGCCTTTGCTTGTGATACAATGCGAATACATGTGGCCGCATAAATAATTAATGATAATAAAATAACGGCAACCCCAATTCCAATTCCTGATAAGATGCCTAAATTCATTTTTAACAGCTCCTTTTCTGTCTCTGCTTATGGTGCAGCTACACTTATTCTACAATAATGGTATTCCCTTCGATCCGAAGTATCTTCGGACGATCCCCTTCGTGATACGCAGTTCCTGAGTCTGAACGTGAACGCCAGATTTTCCCTTGCAACTTAACCTCACCTAAATCCAAAGCTGGAATAGCTGAAACAACGACACACGGCATCTCCACTAACTCTTCAATGTTGTTTTTACGACCACTTGCGTTTCTGAATCGATGCATAGCGTAGCTTCGTAGCCATAACATCAACAAAAACGAAACGGCAATAAAAACAATCGCCTGAATGAGAACCGATGGAATGAAGATGGACGTAACAAGTGCCACAAAAGCACCAAATACAAACCAAACCGAGATCAAACCAAGCGTTTCAATTTCAATGACAATGAATATCAATGTCACCCAAAACCAAATCGCTGTTGCAGATCCAAATAAAAAATCTAAAACATTACTCATACAAGGACACCTCCTTATTAATTGTATGTGAGACTATTAATCTTTGAACAGATTATACAATTAAAATATGAATATAATGTTAATTATAGGGTAGTTATTGAAATTTCGCTACCATTTACCACCATCACGCTCTCGGGTGCGACTTTTCATACACCGCTTTTAAGCGATCTTTTGAAACGTGGGTGTAAATTTGCGTACTACTCAAATTGGCATGACCTAACAGTTCCTGCACCGAGCGCAAATCAGCACCGTTATTTAATAAGTGAGTGGCAAACGTGTGCCGAATCATATGCGGTGATAATTTAATATTCTCCGAAGTCTGCTCGGTTATGCGTACTAAAACATCCCGAACGCCACGATCTGTCAGTGCGGTGCCACGGTAATTCAAAAACGCAACGTCAGTTTCAACTTTAGCTTTTTTCATCAACTCCACCCGGGCCTCATTCAAATACGCTTCCATTGCAGAAACCGCAAATTCCCCCATGGGCACGTAGCGCGTTTTTCCACCCTTCCCGTGAACCAACAGTGTCCCGCTATCAAAATCGAAATCCGTCAGCTTTAAGGCACAGCATTCCGACACACGAATGCCCGTTGCGTACAATAACTCCAGCAAAGCAAAGTTCCGCTTACCCAGTGCATCAGACGTGTCAATCGCTGAAAATAACGCGGTCATTTCTTGTTCATATAGAAATTTCGGTAGCGTGTTGACCCCTCTACTTGCCTTAATCAACGTAATCGGGTTACTCACAATTATTCCTTCGCTAACTAAAAATCGGTAAAACATTTTGATCGCTGACATGGTACGACCGACGGAGGTACGGGCAAGTTTTTTGCGATGGCATTCTTGTAGAAATAGTCGTACCTCGCGATAAGTCACGTCAAAAACTGAAACGCCTCTGCTGTCTAAAAAGACGGTCCAATTCGCGATGTCCTTCTCGTAGCTCATGATCGTCAACTCGGAATATCGCTTTTCGTAGGTGAGATAATGAAGGTATTTTTTGATCGCTTCCATTAGATTTTATCCTTATAGGTACTTATGACATCGATGGCACGGTTAGCGTATTTTTCTTTCTTTTCTTTTTTCTTTACGCGCCCCTCTAAATCCTCGAAAATCCCGAAATTCACGTTCATCGGCTGAAAATGTTTCGCACTCGCACGCGTGATATAAGTTGCCAGTGAACCGATCGCCGTCTGAGGTGAAAATTCAATTAACTCATCGCCAGCGAGATATTTCGCCATGTTGATCCCCGCCACCATCCCCGACGAAGCCGACTCTACATAGCCTTCTACACCTGTGATCTGACCAGCCAAAAATAAATCATCGCGTTTTTTAGTCTGGTAAGTCGCTCTCATAAATTCCGGTGAATTAACAAAAGAATTTTTATGCATAACCCCATAACGAACGATTTCGGCATGTTCAAGTCCCGGAATCATCTGAATGATCCGCTTTTGTTCCGGCCATTTCAAGCTCGTCTGAAAACCAACGATGTTATAAAGCGAAGCCGCCGCATTATCTTGGCGCAATTGCACAACAGCATGGGGTGTCTTGCCGGTTCTAGGATCCTCAAGCCCCACTGGCTTCATTGGACCAAACAACACCGTTTGAATCCCGCGCTTGGCCATGACTTCAATGGGCATACACCCCTCAAAAAACACCCCTTTTTCAAAATCTTTCGGCGTTAACACTTCCGCATTAATCAAAGCCTCGTGCCACGCATTAAATTCTTCTTCGTTCATCGGACAATTCAAATAAGCCGCTTCCCCCTTATCGTAACGCGACTTTAAATACACCTTATCAAAGTCGATGGAATCCTTATCAATGATCGGCGCTGGCGCATCGTAAAAATAGAAAAATTCCTCACCGGTCAATTTTTTCAACGCTTCTGCCAGCGGCTCACTAGTCAATGGCCCTGAAGCTAAAATTGTCGAACCATTCGGGATTTCCAATATTTCCTCGCGAATAATTTCCACCTGATCGTGATTTTCCAGATACGTCGTAATATAATTTGAAAATGCTTCACGATCAACGGCCAACGCCCCACCAGCCGGCACACGCGTTGCATCCGCGGCTTTCATAATCAACGAATCCAGAATGCGCATCTCTTCTTTCAACACCCCAACCGCATTGCCAAGCCCATCTGCACGCAGCGAATTCGAACAAACCAACTCCGCAAACTGATCTGTTGCGTGCGCCCCCGTCTGTTTTTCCGGTCGCATCTCATACAACCTAACCTTGAAACCACGCTTAACTAACTGATAAGTCGCCTCACACCCAGCCAAGCCAGCCCCAATTACATTTACAGTTTCCATCCTACTCACATCCATCAATTACTGATGAAAATTATAACACAAACCCCACCCAATTACTACTAACCTATTCCCGGAGAATTTTGTTTCAAGCACGTTTGATAACATTCATTTGCACCACAGTCAATAATATCAACTTTTTTATCATTTTCACTTAAAAGTTGATATTCCTAACGAGATTTTCACTCATAATATCAACTTTTTAATGATTTTCACTTAAAAGTTGATATTTTTGAAGGGTCTACTTATATAAAATGTCAACTATTTTGATATTTGAACCTAAAAGTTGACATTTTTGATATTTTGTTTGATGATAATGTCAACTTTTTCGTGTTTTTATTGGAAAAGTTGACATTCCGACAAACCAGCTTATGAAATTACAATTGCCTAAACACAATCCCCTCAACACTCCCCCCTCTGCACCTTATACCGCTCATAAATATAAGGCACCATCGCCTGAAACTTCCCCACCAACACAGCCAACACAACCACCACTAAATAATACTGTTCCAACCGCAAAGACCAAACCCCAAGCGCAAAAATCGCGAGAAAAATAACGTTCGTCACTTTCAAAACGTCAAGGCTTTTTTTATACGAGATTACCTTATTTAATAATACCTGCAAAATTTTGCTACCGTCGAGTGGTGCAACGGGTAACAGGTTAAAAATGGCGATCGCGAACTGGGTATAGATCAAACTGCTTGGACCATCCGCTATCATCAAGGCGGTTGCGAAAATCAAGTTAAAGGCGATCCCGCCTAACGACACGAATAAGCTTTGCAGTAAGGTTGACTCAAATTATTTTCAAAGGTTAAAAAGCCGCCGATTGCCGTCAACCTAAACGTTTCAACTTTCCATTTGAACAGCGATGCTACAACCAAATGGCCACATTCATGAATAAGAATGGCAATGATGTACGTGAGGTACACGTCGACTTGACGCGAGAAAAAAGCGAGTAACAATACCACATAAAAAGAAAAATCAATCTTCATAACAAATCCCTCCAACACTATAGCTTACGTTTGCGTGTTGTCTGTCATGACAGCTTTGATTTTTCTTTTCTTATCGTCTTTTGGTGTGTAGATCTTGACCAACGGCCAATACATGATTGTTAGTAGGAGGACGTTAAAGACTAACGTGATGACTAATCGGTGTTGCAAAAATCTAAAGATTGTCATCGTGTCCCTCATGACAAACGAAACTAAGGCAAAGACAATCACTTCAACTGCCACAATCGCTGTCGCCGTGATGTAAAGAATGGAAACAAAGTTTAACGGGGTGATGAGAACAATGTATTTTTTAATAATGACCGCAATGATGAGGAATAGGACTGAGTATAACCCAATGAGATTGGCTTGATAAATATCAACAATAAATCCGAAGATAAAAGCAAAAATTGGCAGATGATCGTCATCGTCAAAAAAGCTCTGCAAGCAAATCGCAATCAATAAGGAATAAGGAACGATCACATAAAAACCGAACAACGTTCTAGGGATAAAAATACCGAGTAAGTTGTCGAGGCTAAAGAAGAAAATAAAGGTGAGTAGTAATTTTATTATCATAAGTCTGGCTCCACCATTTCACGCATAATGATAAACATAAAATTCAAATCGTCGTAATTCACATTGTTTTCGATAAAGATGGTTTGTGTCAATTGATCACTGGCTACTTCATAGCGACTAACGGTTCCGACTAAAAGGCCCCTTGGGAAAACATCGCCCATACCAGTCGTAATCACTTGGGTCCCAATTTCAACTTCAACGTCACGACTTACTTCAACCATCATCAGCTCATTTGTTTCTGCGTCATACCCTGCAAGTCTGGCAAATGAGTTATTATCACCAAGCAACATCACGTGAGGGTTAATCAAATCGTGGCTTCTCATTAAATGAACGCGAGAGGCAAGCTGCCCAACTGCTGTGATCTTTCCAATCAAGTACCCTTCTGCAGATAAGACCGCCATACCAACCTCCACCCCGTTTATGCTCCCTTGATTAAGCGTAATAAAGTTATGCCAATTGTGAATATCGCGACCAATGTTAACGGCAGTTATATGATCAAAGTCACGCAGCGTCTCCGCGACCTCTACTGCTAGGCGCAACTCTTCATTTTCTTCTTCTAGTAGCTCATTTGAAATTCTAAGCAGTTGATAATTATACATCTGTGATCTGAGCAGTTGGTTCTCTTCGTTAGTATTGAAAATTTCAAACGTACTCTCGCCAAAATTGCTAATTCCACGTGCAGCATCCGCAAAAACGCGCTGTACGACTGAAATACCATCGTTCAGCGTCCTAATAATAATGTTGTTCGCATCGCTACGCATAGTGAAAACAACGGTACCAAAAACAATAAGCACCACAAGTGCGATGAGGAACGTTTTAAACTGATTAATTTTTTTCACGAATGCTTCCTCCTAGTAAGGTGAATGGTTCTTCAGAACGAATGCGTCGTATCATCGTTCTTCTATTCTAATGTAATGGTGATGTGAGAGCCTGCTTGAACGGTGCGACCGGCGCGAATGCTTTGATTAGTCGCTACCCCGTGACCGACAAACTCAATGTTTAGTTCTAGTAGTTCCCCGTACGTTGCAATCTGAGCGCGATTCCAACCGGTAAAATCAGGTAGTTGATCCACAACGTCCGTTCTTAAGAAAACCTTATCACCAATAATGATGGCAACGTCCGCTGCTGGTGATTGACCAAACACACGCTCGTTACCGCCAATAATAATTGGGGTTAACCTTGCTTCACGAATAATCGTTTCAGCTTCTGCTATTGGTAAATTCATCACATTAGGCACAAGTGTTCGCTCAAAGTAAGACAGATCAAATTCAGCGTTGGATGTCCCCGCACCTAGACCAAGGTAATGAAGGGTATGGTTCATAACGAATTGATAAATTTCTGAGGGGTACGAATGCCCATCTCGAGAACCTGGTGCACCTTGAACGGCCACGAACATCATAATTTCTGGGTCTTCCGCTGGTGCAAAGCCAATATAGCTATAAACGAAAAAGTCAGGGTGATAAGTGCCTGTTTCTCGGTCGAATAACTGTGCGGTTCCCGTTTTTCCACCACTTGGCACGTCTAAATAGTAAAGGTTACGTCCTGTTCCGATTGGGGATTCCACGACATCAATCATGAGATCCTGTACTTGTCTAGCTGTTTCAGCTGAAATTGGTTGACCCACGATGTCAGGTTCAAACGATTCAACAATGCTGCTCGTATTTGGGTCATAAATTTGATAAATTAATTGTGGTCTAATCAGGTTGCCTTCATTCAAAATAGCCGTTAAAGCTTGTAGTTGTTGCACCGGTGTCACGGTCATTGGTCCTTGCCCAAAACCACTCATCAAAACGTCCACTTCAGCCGTCTCTTCATCAGGAACCTGCCCAGGTAATTCACCAACAATCGGAAGATCGACCGTTTCACCGAAACCAAAACCAGCTAAATAGCTCATCCAGTTATCGAATGAAAGCCAATACCTGAACATGTCCACGACGGCTGTATTCGATGAAACTAAAAAGCCATCGTCAAATGAAATATTACCCCAGCTTTGATTCCAGTCATGAATGGTAATGTTACCTGGCACACTTCTTGCACCGGAGGTGAACATTTGATCGCCGCGATAATTGCCTGTGTCGATCGCCGCTGCAAACGTGGCCACTTTAATGGTTGAGCCAGGTTCGAATGGATACCCTAGGGGATTGATGTAACCTCCCACTACTTCTCGCGTGTTAGGGTCAAACGTTGGGCGACTGGCGGCTGCCAAGATCTCCCCTGTTCGAACGTCCATCACAACCGCAACCATGCTCTGGATATCCATGTCTGTTTCTTCCGCTATTTCTAACGTATTATCTAAGGCAGCTTCCACAAATAATTGAATTCTTTCATCGAGGGTCAGCATGATGTTGTACCCGTCTACAGGGTCGTGAATAAACATGCGTTCTTGATTAGGTTGAAGCATGCCGTATCGGTCACCTAAAAATTGGTAGATGCCGTCCTGTCCCGTTAACATTTCATTGAAATAACCTTCAAGTCCCATGACACCAATCAATTCCCCGTATTCACCAAACATAGTATAACCAATTGTATGGGAAGCAAATACACCGTTGGGATAAAAACGCGTTAGTGCATCTTGAAAGTAAATACCTGGTAATTCTAATGCGAGGATTTCATTTCTTTGTGTGAACGATAGACGTTGGCCGACTGGACCGAAATTCACTTGACGAGTGTTTTCATCTTCAGGAGATAAAAAAGTAATGAACTCTTCCACACTCGCATCTAAAACCCCAGCCAAAGCTTCAGCCGTCCCTTCTATGTCAGTGACCACACTTCTATCCCAACCAGTGTAAAAGACAGCAAACATCGTATAAGATGGATGTTGATCTGCAATCACGCGACCGTTGCGATCGGTGATCGTTCCACGTCGGGCAAAAACAGTTCCGGGAAACAAATAAGTCTGCAACGCCAGTTCAAACAAATTTTCACCACGCGCAACACCCGTCTCAGCAATCATCGCAAAACTAACCGCAATGGCAACAAAAAAACTAAAGAAAAGCACAGTAAAAAAAGCGAGAACAACACGCCCAGAGTTCCTTAATCCACGATTTTCATTTGTTTGTTTCATTATCTCATCCTCATGTGATAAGACCTACAACCAACCATTGTTAATCATTTAAGCTGTCGTCTTTGTTATTTACAATTATACAGGAAGTCTTGAAAATTTACAATTGTTATTTGTGTATTCTGATACGTAAAATTTGACTTTTTTTATTGCACCAAAAAAGAGGCTGTTCACAGTGAGCAACCTCCGCTTATCTTTTAAAGACTTAGAATTTCCTAACCATTCAGGACGGTCCCACTCCGGCCATTTGGGAGATTCCATACAAAAGCGTCATCGACTTATTTGTCGTGATCAGGTAGAACTGGCCATTCTGGTAATTCAGGTAACCCCGGCCAAACTGGCAGTCCTGGCCACTCCGGTAATTCAGGTAAATCTGGCCACCATGGCCATCCTGGAAGTCCTGGCCATTCCGGTAACTCAGGTAGACCCGGCCACTCTGGTAGTTCAGGTAAGTCTGGCCACTCCGGTAATTCAGGTAAATCTGGCCATCCTGGTAGCTCAGGTAGAACTGGCCACCATGGCCATCCCGGTAATTCAGGTAGACCCGGCCACTCTGGTAGTTCAGGTAAGTCTGGCCACTCCGGTAATTCAGGTAAACCTGGCCATCCTGGTAGCTCAGGTAGAACTGGCCACCATGGCCATTCCGGTAATTCAGGCAAACTTGGCCACCACGGCCATCCTGGAAGTCCTGGCCATTCCGGTAACTCAGGTAAATCTGGCCACTCCGGTAATTCAGGCAAACTTGGCCATCCTGGTAGCTCAGGTAGAACTGGCCACCATGGCCACTCTGGAAGTTCTGGCAACCCAGGCCATTCCCAAATTGGATGATCCCAGTCTGGTATTTCCCAATCTGGATGACTCCAGTCTGGCCAATTCCAGTCCGGTAATTCCCAAGATGGGTGATCCCAATCTGGCCAACTCCATTCCGGCCATTCCCAAACTGGATGATCCCACTCCGGCAACTCCCAATCTGGTAAATTCCAAGCTGGGTGATCCCACTCCGGCCAACTCCAATCTGGGCGTTCCCAGTCTGGCCAATTCCAATCCGGATGTTCCCAATCTGGTAACGTCCACACTGGGTGATCCCAGTCTGGCCAACTCCAATCTGGGCGTTCAGGCCATCCTGGAAGTTCCGGAAGCTCTGGAAGAGCTGGAATTTCTGGATGAGCAGGTTTCTCTGGAATATTAAGTTCCGCAGCCGAAACAGTTAAAGCAGGCATTCCGATTTGGATGGCAAGTGCTGCTGCAAGTAATATTCCCACAAACTTTTTCTTGAACATGTTCTCCACTCCTTTTGTCCTTTCTTCAGCAAAGATCGTGTTTTGAGGGGCATTTGCAAAGCTAATTCCCTCTTTCACAAAAAAATCTTGTGCTCCAATTCCATTGCCAATCGCTTTTATCAAATTATTGTGGGAAAATCTGATAATGACAATCGACATTCTAATCATATCAATTCTACTCCCGAAAAACAAGTACTTAGCAAAAAAAAAATAACTTTTTGTTGAAATTTCACTTATATCCTTCAAAAAAAATCAAAAATTAAACTCCTTTTTGCACGATTTATAACGTTTTTGCACGATTTTCAAAGCTCATTCTCACCCAATAGAAGCGCAAAAAAACCGAAACACACAAACTGATGTGACCTCCGATCTGTTGAACCTTTCAAGTTCAACTTTCGGAGGTCACTACAAAACACACTCGCCTGCCTATTTCGGTTATAAACATATACAACGCCATCGTCCTATCTCACTAATTCAATCACTCGCTCCCAAGCGACCCCATCGCGACCAAAATGACCGTACGAAGCCGTTGGCGCAAACACCGGCTTTCTCAAATCTAACATATTAATAATCCCCTGCGGATCCAACTTGAAATTCTTCTTAATCACCGCCACTAACTCATCACCTGTTAACGCTGAAGTGCCAAACGTCTCCACCAAAATCGACGTCGGTTGCGCCACACCAATCGCATACGACAACTGAATCTCACACTTATCAGCAAGCCCATTCGCCACAATGTTCTTCGCAATGTAACGTGCGGCATACGTCGCTGAGCGATCCACCTTCGTCGCATCCTTGCCCGAAAACGCCCCGCCACCGTGACGCGCATACCCACCATAAGTATCAACAATGATTTTACGTCCGGTTAACCCCACATCACTTTCAGGCCCACCAATGACAAAGCGCCCTGTTGGGTTAATAAAGAACTTCGTCTCTTCATCAATTAAATGCGCATCGACAACCGCATCGATGACGTATTTCTTTATATCGGCGTGAATTTGTGCCTGAGAAACGTGCTCATCATGCTGAGTCGAGACAACAATCGTATCCACACGAGCAGGGACACCGTCCTCATCGTACTCAACCGTTACTTGTGTTTTTCCGTCTGGTCGTAAATAAGCCAATGTCCCATCGTGACGAATATCACTTAACTTTTTTGCTAAGCGATGAGACAACGAAATCGGCAAAGGCATCAACTCTTCTGTCTCGCGACAAGCGTAACCAAACATTAACCCTTGATCCCCTGCCCCAACTAACGCTTCTTCATCGTGTTTTTCTTTATGCTCAAACGATTCATCAACACCCATCGCAATATCGTTTGACTGTTTCGACATTTGCACCATGACCGTGCAAGTGTTGGCGTCAATGCCATACTTGCGATCGGTATACCCAATCTCCATCAATTTCGCACGCACAATTTTTTCGTAATCCACTTCTGCGTTAGCCGAAATTTCACCCGTCACCAAAACTAAATCCTTTGATGCCACCGTCTCACACGCCACACGCGCCTGTGGGTCTTGCGCCAAAATCGCATCTAAAACCGCATCAGAGATTTGATCACACACTTTATCTGGGTGACCTTCCGTTACCGATTCTGACGTGAATAATTTTCTTTGCTTTAATAAATTTGCCATTGTTTCACCTTCAATTTCCTTCTACAAAATGAGTCTTTCAAAACATTGTCTAACCTGTTAATTATAGTGACTTATCCGCTAAATGTCAACCTCAAGATCTTCAATGAAATAACCGTACTGACGATCCATTTCATAAAAATCAAACCCCTTACGCCCAACCGCTTGGATCACCTTATTCTTCAACTCAAAATCAGATAGTTCTTTACGTGAAAATCGTTCATAAGCTTTTTCAATTTCACGCTTCATCGCACCGGTTTCTGCCTCCTGATCAAACAAACCCAAATGACGGTCAATCAACTTATCCGCTACCCCCTTCGCATACAGATCCGACACAATCCGACGCTGGCTTTTCTTCCCCATCCGAACCTGTTCTTCAATAAAGGTGCGCGCAAAAGCATCGTCATTAAGTAAATCAAGTTGAAAAAGCTTTGTGACAACCTCCTCGATCACGCCCTCGTTCGTTTCACGATTCACCAACTTCTGCCTCAACTCTTTTTCGGTATACATCCGCCGTGCTAAAATCCCAACGGCATAGCTGTAAGCCGCGCCATAATCTTTAGACGCTTCAAGCGCACGAAACGTCTGTTCATCCAATTCCTTGCCGACCACTAACCGGTAATCCAACATAGTTTCTTCATGAACTGAAAATTCATAAAGGTTTCCCTGTGCATCACCCAGCTCAACTTGATACTCACCACGCCTATGGGGTGTCGTTCTAGTCACAACAACATACGTCTCACTTTCTTTGCCAATCATCTTAAAATCACAACCTCGATCTTTATTCACCGCCCTCATTGTATCATTTAAATTGCAATTTTTCCATGCAAATGACTTGAAAATACTATAATTTTTGCAAAAGTGTGGTATACTCTTAATAACTGATATCAATTAGGTTTGGAGCTTTGAAAGAATGAAAGAAAGATTAAGTAAGTTCAGTGCTATTTTTTACACACCCATACTCATTTATTTTGTGCTATTCGTTGCCATTAGCCTAGTCGCCATTGCGTCTGCTACGCCACTTGCCTGGATTCAGTATCAGGAAGAAAGAAACTATATGATAAGGCAAGCCGTCTTTTTTGTCATTGGCGGAGTGGCGATGATAAGCGTGCTTTTTTTCGGCATGAAACGATTGCGCTTTATTCGCTGGAGCCTTTACGGCATTTTCTTAATCATGTTACTGCTGATTCTCGCTTGGAATCGCCTGCCAGGTTTCCAACCTGCTTGGATTGTCAATATCAATGGCGCCACCCGTTGGATTGATCTTGAGTTTATGCAAATACAGCCGTCTGAATTTATGCGCATTTCACTCATTTTAGTGCTCGCAGATATTATCCAAAAACATAACGAAAAAACACCGCATGAACAACGCACATTCAAAACAGATTTCTGGCTCATCTTAAAAGCCCTCTTAGTTGTTCTTGTTCCAGCTGGGCTCATCTTCGAACAGCCCGACTCAGGTATTACGATTTTAATCTTAATTACCCTGTCGTTTATGTTGCTAGCATCTGGCATTAAATGGACCTACATTGTTGTCGTTGCAACCATTGGGATTGCGTTCACGTACACCTTCCTTACACTAGCGCAGTATTACCCCGATATGTTACTTGAAAGTGGCCTCATTGAACCGTATCAATTACAACGTTTCTTAGGTTGGTTTGACCCCTTCGGTAGTATTTCGGGTTATGGGCGTCACTTGGCCTTTGGTTTGATCGGAATGGGCTCCGGGGGCATCTTTGGGAATGGGTTCCAAAGCACTGCCGCTTTCTTTCCCGAAGCACACACGGACTACATTTTCGCAGTGATTGGGATGGACTTTGGGATGATCGCTTCTATGTTTGTGATTATCATTTGCCTCTTATTTAACTTCACCATTTTAAACACGGCGGTCTTGAATCGGGGTCATTACAATAGTCATGTTTGTGTGGGTATCTTTACGTCTTTGATGGCACAACAATTTTGGAACATCGGCATGACGTTAGGGATCATCCCGATCTCCGGTGTGACACTACCGTTTATCAGTCACGGCGGTAGCTCCGTTCTTGCCAGTATGATCATGCTCGGAATTGTCTTAAGTTCCCACGTTGAAGGGAAAGAATTGAGTCATAGTGAGACTACTTTTCGAGAGGATATACTATTTTTACCTGAATCTTCTTAAAATATTTCATTTTTCTTTTGAAAAACATTTCACAGTGTGTTATTATATTATAAAAGGTTTTAAATTTTAAAAAGGTGGGATCATCCATGCAACGTATTCCAAAATCTACATTAAAAAGATTAGCGTTATATCATCGCTGTTTCTTAGATCTTAAGAAAACAGGTGTGATTAAAATCCAATCACGCGAACTCAGTACCATTATGGGGGTTGATCCAGCAACGATTCGAAAAGACTTTTCACATTTAGGTGAACTAGGTCGACAAGGATATGGCTATAAAGTTGAATTCGTTTTATCTGCGTTTGAAAAAATATTACGCATTCAAGATGAAGAAAAGCAAAAATGCATCATCGTTGGAGCGGGTAATTTAGGTCGCGCACTCATTAACTTCTTTACTTCTGAAAGGTTCCAGAGTAACGTTAGTCATGCGCCTTCTGAATTAGTGGCAGCTTTTGATAATGACCTCACAATTGCGGGTACGACCGTTCATAATATTCCGGTGTATCATCAATCAGAGATGGTCGACTACATTAAAGCTCATAACATTAAATACGTTATTCTTGCTGTTCCTTCTTACGTTTCTCAAGTCATTGTGGATTCGTTCCAAGCCTTAGATATTGTTGAAGGGATTATGAACCTAACGTCAAGTATCATCAACGCTGGCGATATCGTGGTTCACGAAGTGGATCTTGCGCTCGAACTTGAAACGTTAGTATTCACAGCTATTCAAGAACACGTCAGTCATCATAATACAACAATCAAAGACGTACTTGATTTATAAGAAAAGAGGCTAATCTCATCACCTAGTAATCAGGCGATCAATGATTAGCTTTTCTTTTCGTATTCTAATTGCAAAGGAACTAAACAATGGATCTACAATATGTGACAAAACTTACAAAACTAATTAATCAATACAATCACGAATATTACGTGTTAGACGCGCCTAGTGCAAGCGATGCAGTCTACGATAGCTTGATCAATGAATTAATCGACATTGAAAAAGCGAAGCCGGAATTGAAATTGCCTAACTCCCCTACTACACGCGTCGGTGGGCTCATTCTTGACGGCTTTACTAAATTCGAACACTCATCGGTGATGCTTTCTTTGTCAAATGCTTTTCACGAGGGTGATCTGCGTGATTTTGATAACCGGATTAAAAAAATGGCACCCGATGTCACTTATTTCGTGGAGTTAAAAATTGATGGACTAGCGGTAACACTCCATTATGCCAACGGTGAATTCGTTCGTGGTGCGACACGTGGAGATGGCGTTATCGGCGAGGACATCACGGAAAATTTAAAAACGATTAAAACCATTCCCCTTAGCATTGAAGAAGAGCATCCGATTGAAGTGCGCGGCGAGGTTTACATGGCGAAGCCTGTGTTTGAATCGTTGAACGCCGCAAGAGTAGCTAACGGTGAACTGTTGTTTGCAAATCCTCGAAACGCCGCAGCCGGTTCTTTGCGACAGCTAGATTCAAAAATTGCCGCTAAGCGTAAGCTGACGATGTTTTCTTATGCGTTTGTTAATGCGCTTGACCTTCATCTTGATACGCAATCAGCTAGTTTAAAGCGGTTATCAGAGCTAGGTTTCAATGTGAATCAAACGTCTACGACTTGTGCTTCCATTGACGAGGTGATTGATTTTGTGAATCATTGGCAAGCTAAGCGCGACAACCTCCCGTACGAGATTGACGGCATTGTCATCAAAGTCAATGAACTTGACATACGGTCACAACTCGGTAATACGGCCAAAAGCCCAAGGTGGGCGATCGCATACAAGTTCCCTGCCGAAGAGGTTACAACAAAACTTGAAGCCATTAGGTTTACGGTTGGGCGCACTGGCATGATGACGCCGAATGCTGTGTTAGTGCCGGCCACGGTTGCTGGGACTACGGTTGCCCGGGCGACGCTTCATAACGCGGATTACATTGCGAGCAAAGACATCCGTGTGGGGGATGAGGTGGTGATTCGAAAAGCGGGAGATATTATCCCAGAAGTTGTCGCACCAATTAAAGATTTGCGTGAAAAAGATGCGGTGCCGTTTGAGATGATTACAAATTGTCCAAAATGTAAAGAGAAGCTTGTGCGACCAGATGGTGAAGTGGATCATTATTGTTTAAACGTTGATTGCCCGGCGAAAATCGTGGCTGCTTTGATTCATTTCGCGTCTCGTAATGCGATGAACATCGATGGTTTAGGTGAAAAGATCGTGAAGCAACTTTTTGATGCTGGACTGCTCGTGCGAATTCCAGATGTTTATACGTTAACAGCGAAGCAGTTGTTACCACTGGCACGCATGGCCGATAAGAAGGTAAGTAAATTATTAGCTGCGATTGAAACAAGTAAAGCGCAACCACTTGATAAGCTTTTATTCGGGCTCGGGATTCGCCACGTTGGTGCTAAAGTCGCAGAAACGATGGCTCAGGAATTTGGACACATGGATGAGATTATCAGCAAGGACGCCTCCGCCTTAATGAGTGTGAACGAAATTGGTGAGAAAATTGCGGTTAGCCTAGTGGACTACTTCGCTAATGACGAGAACTTGGCGATGATTGCGCAGTTAAAGGTGTTAGGGTTAAACATGGCGGCGGCGCAAAGAGCAGCGGTTAGTGATGATTCAGCGTTTGCTGGCAAGACCGTCGTTTTGACTGGTACGTTATCCATGCCTAGAAACGACGCGAAAACGTTGCTGGAAAATGCGGGCGCGAAAATTACTGGGAGTATTAGTAAGAACACTGATTATTTAATTGCTGGAGAGGCTGCGGGTTCCAAGCTAGCAAAAGCTGAATCGCTCGGGATTACTATTTTGACTGAAGATGAGTTTGTCACATTACTAGGCAGTGCCTAAAACATTAAGGAGTTACATATGAAAAAGCTAATTGTTTTATTATTTTTTATCCCCCTATTTCTGACCGCTTGCATTAGCCCACCGGTTCCTGATATTGAGCAAGCGATTCAAGATTCTGACCCGAATACCATTGTGCCGCTGTCTAATGATTTAACCGTGGGTTACTTTCAAACGTTTCTCCCGATCCAGGCGAGCCCTACTCGTGGACTTATCCATGCTTATACGGGAACAATAGGTGACGGCATCGTCGTTGGTACGCGCGCTGACTTGGAGCACCTAGAGCGCTCCATGCACCGCACGGCTACAGCGTATTTTGATCCAAACGATCATTTCTTTAGAGACGGGTTAATTTTGCAACGCGCGTTTGTTTCTAATCTGCTATGTCCGTCGAACGTTGAAAGTGACATTTGCGTTAATCCCATTGGGCTTAATCCTGAAAGTGGCGCTACTCTTGATTTCAACGGCACCTCAGTGACAAGCGGTGATACGTTCGCCACCCAAATTAGACCGCTCTCTTTTGTCCTTGAGCAAAATTTTGGAACGATTGTCTATAACGAAGACGGCGAGCCTGAATTCCAACTAGAAGGTGTGGCCATCGCACTGGCGATGAACCCGCATCACACCGTTGTTGATTACAGCATTGGTCAGATTATCCCTTATCGCATGTCGGACGAGCAGATTTTAACAATTGGTCGTGAAACAGCCGCAGAACTCCTTCCGCTTCTAAGAACCGAATACAACGAACTGCGTGATGTGCCGATTATCTTTGGCTTATTTATTCAAGAGTCTGGCAATTCCATTCTGCCAGGGCGATTAGCAAGCACTGCCGTTGGTGAAGTCGGTAGCTCTTCTCTTCGAAACTGGAACGAGGTGCATGAACGCCATTTCTTACTAGAAAACCCAGCCAACACAGCGATTAGTGCCTACAGCGTCAATCTTAATGACGAATATATTTTTGTTCGCGAATCTATTTTCCGTCAATTTCCACACACGTTTGGCATTGTTGGGCAAGTTCACATTGTGGAAGAAGAAGTGTACCGCGTTAACATTGAATTCAACATGCATTTCTTCGGTTATGGTGAGAAGTTGGCTTTTCATCAAATGGTTGGGCAATACATCGATTATTTTTCACCTCAATACGACATCCGCGTCATCATTCGAAGCACGGATGAAATCCACGGCACCATCATGAGACCCCCTCACGGTGACGTGCAGGTAAGTTGGGTCAGCTGGTAAATCATCCTCTGGAAACAGAACTATTTATCTCAAGACCGTCACTATTTTTTTAGATTACGCTTAAAAAGTGACGGTTTTACTTTTACATACTAGAAAAACCGTCACTATCTCTTCAGATTTCACTCGAAAAGTGACGGTTTTACTCTTACATGCTAGAAAAACCATCACTAATCCTTCAGATTTCACTTGAAAAGTGACGGTTTGTTCTCAATCATCCCTTACGCCCGTTGCTCAAATAATTTTGCGATTTCTACAATCGTCATCGTTGCTTTTTCCATGACATCTAGCGAGGCAAATTCAAATTTACCGTGGAAGTTCTCGCCCCCTGTGAAAATATTAGGCGTCGGTAATCCCATGTAAGACAGCTGTGAACCGTCTGTTCCACCACGGATCGGGCTACTCATTGGCGTGATGCCCAAATGCTTCATCGCCAACTCAGCAATTTCGATAACCTCTGGCACTTCCTTGATTTTCTCAGCCATGTTGTAATACGAGTCTTCCATTCTTAGCTCAACCGCTGCCTCACCGTATTCCGCGCGCAACTCAGCCACGATGTCCTGAACCAACGCTTTCTTCTGCTCAAACAACCCTTTATCGAAATCACGAATGATATAAAACGCATCCGTTTTCTCCACTTCTGATTTCAAATTGATGAGATGGAAAAACCCTTCGTAACCATCCGTAAGTTCCGGCGCTTGTTCTACCGGTAGCTTGCTATGAAACGCCATGGCGATTTTGCCTGAGTGAACCATCACGTCTTTTGCCGTCCCGGGATGGACGTTGTTCCCATTGAACGTAAGGAACGCACTCGCCGCGTTAAAGCTTTCGAATTGCAACTCCCCCTCCTTGCTACCGTCAACCGTGTACGCAAAGGTTGCAGCAAATTTTTCAACATCGAATTTATGTGGTCCGCGCCCGATTTCTTCATCTGGGGTAAAGGCGATCCGAACGTCTCCGTGCTTGATTTCTGGGTGGTCGATGAGATATGCCATGGCGGTCATGATTTCCGCGACCCCGGCTTTGTTGTCCGCGCCCAGCAGTGTTGTCCCGTCGGTTGTGACAAGGGTGTGGCCGATATAGTTCTTCAGATTTGGGAATTCATTAGGTGATAGTACAACCCGCAACGCCTCGTTTAATACGATATCGCCACCGTCGTAGCTGTTCACCACCTGCGGGTTGACATTCGCCCCTGTAAAGTCTTGTGCCGTGTCAACGTGCGCTAAAAAGCCAATCGTCGGCACCGACTTTTCAGTGTTGCTTGGAAGCGTCGCCATGACATAGCCGTTTTCATCAATGGTCACGTCTGACATGCCGATGCTTTTTAACTCCTCGACAAGCAGATTGGCTAAGACGATCTGCCCCGGTGATGACGGACAATTCTCATTGGTCATGTCTGCCTGCGTATCAATTTTTACGTATCTGGTTAATCGCTCTAATAATATTTGTTTCATGATGAATACCTCCAGGGATTTTTAATCATGATTATAACACGTTATTGGCTTTAGGGGAAGAGGTGAAATGGTGTAGCACTTGGTAAGTGAGATGCCATTTTTGCTAAAACCCACACTTCAGTCAACAAAATCAATATACTAACTAGAGAAGACAGCAGAACAGCTAGATTTGTTTTACAAGGTTTTCGCTGGAAAGTTGATATTCCGTTAAATTGTTTATGAAACGGGCGTGAAAAAAATAGACAAGTTTGACACTTGAATATTTACAAACTGGTATGATGATGGTATAATTGCCGTATAATAAAAAATGAGTAAGTTGTTGTGTCACCAACAACTCACTCTAACAGAACCGTTTAAGTCGGTAACGAACATCAGTCGAACAAAATAATCCGCCTAACTCGCTAAAGTTATGAGGCGGATTATTTTTCTCTTCGACCCAACTTCATGATAGCTATTACAGTTGTGAGTAATCCAAAGATTACCGCAACCAATAAATTACCAAACCTAAATATCAAGCTTAGCTCTTCATACTCAGTCATTGTTGCTTCTCCTTCCGGAGTGAGCCAGTCAAGTAAAAAAATAATTTTCCATAGCGACACCCCTTTTCAAAATTATTGGACAAAAGTTCTCCTTTCATTTTGATATCGATGTCAGCTACCGCCTTGCACTCTCTGTTTCTCTAATTATACTATTTTCTATCTAATGTTTCAAGGATTAACGCGATCTTTTGACATTAGATTTTTTGTTTTTAGAGGAATAAAAGGTAGTCAAATATTAAATGATATGAAGCTTAGTCTGATAGTATTTTCTTTGGATTTATTTTAATAATTTGCATGATTGGTAGAGCAGTTGAAAACAAAACAATGATTGAAGTCACTCCGATAAAAATAACAATTGCTTGTCTATCAAGTGAAGTGTCATACATTTCTAACATTTCTTCCAGGGGGATAATTCCTGGATTGAACAATTCTAGTTCAGATGGGATTCTTTCAAGCAGATGCGATTCTATCATTTGTTCTGCTAATATTTGCTCAAACATATTTCTTGATAGACGAGTAGATAAGGTACTACCTAGGAAGAGCGAAAGGATGACGCCTGTTGCAACTAAAATCCCGATTTCTATTAAAAATTGGATTAGTATTCTATATTTTTTCTCCCCTAGTGCTATATAAACACCAATCTCACGTTTACGCTCACGGAGAAGAAAGGTTGTCACAAGCGTCATCGTCATCACTGTTGCACCTATTGCTAGCACTAAGATTAAATCTGCTATTTCTAATATGATATCCATGGAAGAAATGATGGGAGCAAACGTACCTGACACATCCGCAACACCCCAGAAATCTGGCAATAGATCTTCAGCAGACTCTGAAAATATTCTCAAGTCGCGAGGATCATACAATAAAAAGAAAGCATGAATAAAAGGTTCTGGATCCTCATTGATGTATATCCCGGATTCACGTTGACGAGCACGCATTTCTCGATACGATTCATGCAGTGGTAGCAAAAGAGGGTCTAGCACTGAAATGGGAATATAAATTTGATTGTGCAGATTAGCAAATTGGTCTAATGGCATCCACGTTCCTGGTGCTTGATAATTTTCATAATTGAATTCAAATTCAACGTTGTAAATGCCGATAACTTCAAACTCTAAAAGTTCATAATGAAGCATAAATCTTTCATCTAACCAATGGTGCCCAAATCTAATACCTTCATTTTGAGCTGCTAAGTCATCGTGAAGCACTAAATGAAACGGCATAGCCGCACCAAGGTAAAGATTGTTCAAATCAGCAAAACCTTGCGACACAGCAGCAACCATTGTACCATTTTCAATTTCTTCAGGATAAAAAGTACGGCCACTTGCTAGTGACAGCAAACCACTCTCAATGTCAGTTAGCTCAGGGTGATTGACTGCTCTCACAGGAAATCTTTCTGTCTCATTATCAAATAAATAGTGATCACCACTTAGCTGGAGGGACAAAAGCTCTAAAATTTCTCGGCTGATTCTACTTTCATCTACTTCTGGAACAAACCATTCAAAGTCTGAGCTCATAAACGTCCAGAAGAAGTAAAAATCATAGGCTCTAACATAGGGTAGCTGCCCAACTGCAGCTATATCATCAGAAGTAGGTCGATTCTCATTCCAAATATGAGGGTCGTGAATTGAAACCCCCAGTTCAAGAGCTGCACTTGCAGCATCAACTTGGATTGTTGACACTGTCGGTACCCGCATCATCATATTTTCTTCAGTGGCAATGATTGCTGCCCGCACTGAAATAGCACCTAAAGTAGCAGTACCTAGAATAAAAATCAGTACAATTAATGTGATGTTCTTGACTGGCTGACGTTTGATAGACGTTATTGCTTTTTCAAAGATCGTCATTTTGATTTACCTCCGCAGATCATTAGCTTCGCAACATGGAAAAACCGTGGCTGAAATATTCAGCCACGCTTCCTTATTTGTGCTAATTGCGTGATTCGATTTTTTTTAATGAACGATTTCATCTGTAAAGTAAAAATAGGGGCTTGGTAAAAATTGGCTGGCTGCTTCGATGAAATTTTCTAATTGGCTAGCGTCACTAAGCACAAAGAACGCTGGTAATTGCACGGAGCCAAGCTGAGCATGTGCAAGTCCTCTTTCATACCAGTATAACCAGTCATCAGGGATAGCGTAAGGAATCGCATCCAGCGAGGATAATCGTGCTTGTTCCCTTTGAATCTCGACATACGTGCTAACAGTGTTTGGAACAAAAAGAAGTTCTTCTCCAAAGATCTCAAATAATGAGCCAGTAATGGATTCATTTAATTCGGGATTCAGTTCATACAAACCGACGATTTGAAATTCCATGTTAATTCTTTTATAAACAAATTCATCAGCAAAAAAATCAGGGTCATCTGTTCTAATTATCTGATAACCAGATAAGAGTTCATGCTCCTCAAGATACCTAATAATTGAATACAGCGTGAAGGTATCCCCAATTTCTAGATAATTAGTATCAGCAAAAGCAGTAGAAACAATGGCATAAGAGTGATTGCCATTAAAATTTAATTCCTCTTCAGTGAAATATCGACCATCAACTAGAGTGATAAGCCCACTATCAACTTGCAAAAGTAAATTGTTGGCTGTTCCTCGAAGGCCGAGCATTCTGGGATGTCCATCGAAAGTCCATCTATCATCAGGAGATTGTAAGTGAAAACTATCCATAACAGTAAAATGACTGTAATCGTAAGATTCAACATAAGATATCTCCCCTATTTGAAAAATATCAGCAGCTGTTAAAAATGGAACTTCGTCTGTTTCACGACTTTCAAGCCAACTTTCAGAATCAAGTTGAAGAGCCATCATAACTGAACCTGCATTGTTTCTTCCTATCACAAGCCACAATACACCTGTTAATGAAAATAAACCAATGAGTATTCCTGCTATTTTAACTTCTTTTCTTTTGAAAAACTGCATGTTATCACCTCTTACCCGATATTAGCCTGCATCAAAACTTCTTTAACGTCTAGCTTTAAGACGTTCCGAACTGGTACTATCGTTGCTAAAACAACGGTTAATGTACCAACGGCATAAAAGATAGCGATCGCTTGTGTATTGATACCGATTTCAAAAAATTCTAATAACTCATCCAAAGTTAACTCGCGACCAAAGCCAAAAAATTCAAGTTGGCTAAATTGTTGCCATTCACCGATAAAAGTACTGCCCGTTTGCCACACTGTATCTTGAGTTAGCTCTTGACGCAACAAATATTGCGATACCTGATCAGACAAAATATTTCCAGTAAAAATAGCCAAGGACATCCCTATTAAACTAACAACTAGTACTTCAAGCAAAATCTGCCTTACTATCTTCGATTTTTTCTCACCTAGTGCGAGATAAATTCCCATTTCATGATGACGATCACGTAAATATAATGAAATCAGCAAGGTTAATAAAATAAGACTTGCACCCACACCGAACCACAAAATTTGATTAGCAAGTCCCCTTAAATTTCCTAACGTACTCTCCATCGGATCAAATATCTGTGTCCAAGCGTCTATCGTGTAGTACTCCGGTAATAACGGGAGTGCTGCTTCGATAAAATACTCCAATTCTGACGGATCTTCTAAGACCCAGAAGATCGTCGGCATCAGCATGGCCTCTATTGTATGAGCTCTCTCTTGACTAAACACTTCTTCCCATACATAGCCGGTTTCATGTTGATTTCTGATCATTAATTCAACTTTCCAATTAGGTATAAAAACAGTATTATATATGACACGTTGCATTTCAAGATTTTCTAGATGAGTTGCAATATTGTAATCCACATCCATGATTCCAATAACTTGAAATTCATAAGGAGATGGTATCCAATTATTATATGGATGATTATGGATCTCATCAGGATCAATAACCAAACCACTTTCAGGAACATCAGCACCATCTGGCAACATAAAATGTGGCATGTATAGATTAAATGATGATCCTATTGCTAAATCATTCAATTCAGCAATAACATTTGGAATTAAAATTGGTGTAGGTGAATGATCTTCAAGAGAATGATTCATTTCATCTTCTGTGAAAACGCGCCCGTCGATTAAATCAAAAAGGCCATCTTCAATAAAGATTACCTCAGGTCTTGAAACACCATTGAGCCAAAAAAAATTAGTATAGGAACCAGTCGTATCAATATTCGCATTATCTATTTCTGGTACATAGGTCATCAAAGTTGAATTCGGACTAGTGGCTCTGGAGTAATCAAAATGACTTACATAAGGAAGAGTAGCAATTTGATTAGCTATTTCTAATGTTATCAGTTCAAACTCTGGAAATTCTTGATCAACTGGAAAATCCACAAATAATTCTGACTCAATTCTTGCTGTGACGGCAGTAGGCATACCTTGTTGCATACGCAACGCAGTTTGATGTATAGCTTGATGAATAATGATAGCTCCAATTACAAAAGTGCTTAGAAGTAAAGTTAGACCTATTAAAATTAAAGCCTTTCCAGAACCTCTCAATAAGCTAGTGCATGCACGTTTAATATAACTCATATTGCATACCTCCAATTTCGCAAAATTAGTATAAAAGCTAGCTCACTAACCTGCTAGCTTTTATTTTTAGTTTAACGAACAAATCCTGTAAGCCTTAGAGAGCCATTGTTTGGATCTCTAACCCAAGGTGAGGTGGCAGAAACAAACCCTCTGCCTGTTGCTACAGCTCCTCCACTCGCCGAATTAGTCCCTACATCAATTCGCGTTACTTGTGCAGTTAGATTGATTTCAGACATTGCTCCTGTAAGAACTCCACGGACTTGAGAATGAGCTCCATTGTTAGGGTCTTGTCTACCCCCAAAACTAGTCATACATGCTGCACCAACTCTACAAGTAATATTCGCATCAGCTACAGTACTTGGACTACCGACAATAGAGAATCCACCCAACAACATCAGTGTGGCTGAAGCCAGTAAAAAATGTTTCTTTTTTCTTAGCATTTAAAACGCCTCCTTCTAAATTTCAAAGGAATTCTGTTTAAAAAAAGAAATCCTTTTTAGTAAGTCTAACATACTAACTATCGGATGTCAATCGAATTTTGTATTTTTTTATAGTTTAATCGTTTTATACGGATAGAATAGGAAAGAAAAAAACTAGCGCAGTTTATTTTGCGCTAGTTACGTGATTCGATTTTTATTACGTCCAAGGTTCCCAAATCCGTGGCATTACCCCAATTCCATTTATTAAGCGACAATAAAATAATTTCATCGTGCTTCACCCCCTCAATAGTTTCTTTTTATATAGCTGTGTATATCGATCTTTTCCCATATAAAAATTAATTTCACTCTCAATTGCTCGAAAGATTTTTTCATCACAACTACTTTTTAATTCTTGCATTAGCCTCTCCACTTCATGCGGTTCGAACCCAAACAAGGCTTGCTTGATTTCAACAGCTTTATAATGAACAGCTAAACGATCGGTTCTTTCCAGCTGAAGCTTCAACTTAAGTAACCAACTTTCAAACTTCGCATCTAAATCAATACCATGCGTATCAACTTCATAAAATTTTGCTAGGAAAATACGTGTGAGAACGTGATAGGCGATCACCCCTGCTAGAACATCAGCAAAAATATCGGTTTGATAGTGCCTAAGTTGTTCAATGGCTTTATCAGCAAGAATAAATGTTTGGTTTACATCAACAACTCGATTTAAAGAACCAGCTAATATTTTCAGCTCATAATAATGCCACCTATCTTTATCTATCATGCGGTCATAGAAATAGCGCATATGAGCCCCTGCCTTAACATCATCACTCGTCCTTTCAAGCTCAGTTGCTGAATCAATAAAACGAATAGCGTCTTTTGCAATCACGATGTTATCGTCATCATGCTGCATAAAAATTTGTTCCTCTTCCCCCAGAAAAGCTAAAAAATCATCGCGCAATTCAAACATGCGATCAACGTTATGATTTCCCCCTAGAGCAAATAGTTCTTTTAGTATTTTCTCTAGTTTGGCTTTCAAGGTGTAATTCCTCCTCCCAATATTATTCTATCACAATTCACTTCGATGTGTTCAAAGTCGATTGAAACGTCTGTTTTTGATAGTGAAACGCAGAAAATAGCACGTTTTAGCAAAAACTATATGAGTAGAATGGCATTTCAATGCGTTTTTCGGCCGTTCAACTCAAGATCAGAACAATAATTGTTATAAAAAATTTTAAAAAACACTCCTAATATAAACTCGCTTCAATGATCGCAACGATTTCTTCTAAATATTTTTTTTCCAGTTCACCAAAGCGATTGAATTCTGGGCTATCAATGTCAAGCACCCCGAATACTTCGCCGTCTTTCATAATGGGAACGACAATCTCCGAATTAGAGGCCGCATCACAAGCGATATGACCCGGGAACTGATGCACATCTGCCACGATAATCGTTTCCTTTTGCGCTACGGTTGTTCCACAAACACCACGTCCGATAGGAATTCTAATACAAGCGGGCTTGCCTTGGAACGGGCCGAGAACGAGTTCACCGTTTTCCATGAGGTAGAACCCTACCCAGTTAATTCCCGTCACATACTCATTGATGATCGCAGATGTGTTCGCTAAGTTTGCGATAACGTTCGGCTCGCCATCTAAAAAGGCCTTGACGGTCTGTACCATTAATTTGTAACTGTCCTCGACGTTACTGCTGAATGTGTATTGTTCCATGTTAATCAACCTCCACTTTTTAAAAATTAAATTGATCATTCGTTACAAAAGTCACTGATTTTCGAAAATGGCCAATTCAGTGGCTTTTATCAAGCTAATTCAAGCTCAGAAAGCCACTGGATCACGGATATCAACGTTTCTGTGGCTTTTATCAAGCTAATTCAAGCCCAGAAAGCCACTGGATCACGGATATCAACGTTTCTGTGGCTCTTGTCACCCACACCGATCGCCAATCTTCCCATCCCTTTTCGTTATTTTATTACCTGACCAGTCAAAACATACATTTTAAACCTTGCAACTTGGCATCAATAAAACTCATCCTCAATCGGATCACTAAATTCACACGTAACAATCCGAATTCCAAAATGCGTTTCAAGCTGCTCAAACGAAATGTCTTCATCGCGAAAACTTCTTACAACAAGCTCATCTGCCCTGACTGGTCTTCGTCACCGCCCGCATCGCCCAAGTCATCCCCCAACGCATAAGCACTCACAGCACGCCTGGTCGACGGTAGCACCAGTTTCCCTTTACGCGCACGCTTTGAAACCTCAACCCCATCCTTCTTCAATTTCTTCAACTTCTCATTATCTAGCACAATGTGAATCTCCGTGTTTGGCAAGCAAAGCACGACGCAAACTACTGCATCCTCGGCATTCAACGTGATCGCTCTCACCCCTTTTGCCTTCGCGCCAGCCGTTGGGATTTCATCTTTCTGATAGCGCAAGACCATTCCTTTTTCAGTCACAACGGTCACTTCTTCATCGGTCTGCACCGTCTCCGATTTAAGCACCGTCACCACCGCATCACCCTCGGCTAAATTCATCGCCACCAGCTTCCTCGAAAAGCGCGTCACTTCAAATTCAGACAACGCCGTACGCTTGATCATCCCACCAGCTGACGCCAACAAAATAGCCACATCCGCCTTGAAATCATCCACCACAAACGCCGCTAAAATCTTATCCGTCGAATCAAGGTTCACCAAACTCGATAAATGCGCCCCCATGTCTCGCCACCTAATATCCGGCAACTTATGAATTGGAATCAACACGTAATGCCCCGACTGCGTGAACGCAATGAGCTTATTCAGCGTGTTCGACTGGAACTTCTCAACCAGCACATCGCCCTCTTTTAACATCGGCTCATTAATCTTCGACGCCACGTACGAACGCAAACTCGTCCGCTTCACATACCCGTCGCGCGTGATGGCAATCATCACATCTTCTTTTTGAATGAGCTCTGTATCGGCAATTTTAATGTCTTCAATCTCTGCCTCGATAGCCGTTTTACGCGGTGTTTTAAACTTTTTCTTAACCGCCTTTAGTTCGCTTTCGATTTGATAAATGAGTAATTTTTCACTCCCAAGAATGGCGGTTAACTCCGTGATCAGCTGCGTCAATGCCGCGTCTTCCTGCTCCAGCGCCGTGATGTCCGTATTCGATAATCGGTAAAGCTGCAAGGTCACGATCGCTTCGACTTGCTCTTCGCTAAAGTCAAATCGGGCGATCAAATTTTTCTTCGAGTCGGCTTTGTCCTCCGACTTTCTGATGATCTCCACGACTTCATCGATCACCGATACCATTTTTATCAACCCGGCCACGATGTGTTGACGTTTTTTCGCCCGTTTCAAGTCAAAATTCGTGCGGTTGGTCACAACGTTTTTCTGGTGTGAAATGTAGGCATCAACTAACATCGGTAAACTCATTAAGACAGGTCGTTTGTTGTGAATCGCGACCATGTTGATATTGTATGACACTTGGAGATCGGTTGCCTTTAATAAATATTTTAACACCGTATCGGCGTTGGCGTCTTTTTTTAATTCAACGACCATGCGCAGTTCGTTGCGGTCGGTTTCGTCGCGTACCTCGGCAATGCCGGGCACTTTTTTTTCGATTTTCAGCTCGTTGATTTTTTCTTCTAGCTTGGCCTTGTTGACTTCGTACGGAATTTCCGTGATGACGATTTGTTCACGACCGCCGTTGATTTTTTCGATCGCTGTTTTTGAGCGGACGATGACGCGGCCTTTTCCGGTCCGATAGGCTTTTTCGATTTCGTCTTTCCCTTGGATGATCGCTGAGGTGGGGAAGTCCGGTCCTTTGATGTATTTGAGTAAGTTCGGTAATTCGTAATTCGGGTGGTTCATCGCGTAGATGACCGCGTCGATCACCTCACCCAAGTTATGCGGGGGAATGTCCGTGGCATAACCGGCTGAAATCCCTGTGGCGCCGTTGACAAGTAGGTTTGGAAAGAACGCTGGTAAGACGGTTGGCTCTTTCATGGTGTCGTCGAAGTTAGGAATGTGTTCGACTAAGTCTTTTTCGATGTCCTTTAGAAGTTCACCAGAAAATTCCGAAAGTCTGGCTTCCGTGTAACGCATCGCTGCCGCTGGATCGCCGTCGATGCTCCCGTTATTTCCGTGCATGTCGATGAGCGGTTCTTTGAACTTCCAGTCTTGACTCATGCGCACCATCGCTTCGTAAATCGATGAATCGCCGTGCGGGTGGTAATTCCCCATGATGTCTCCGACTGATTTTGCCGATTTGCGATACGCCTTCTCGTGCGTGTTCCCGCCTTTGTGCATCGCGTATAAAATACGACGTTGTACCGGCTTGAGCCCGTCACGTGCATCCGGTAGTGCCCGCTCTTGGATGATGTACTTTGAATAGCGTCCAAAGCGCTCTCCCATGATGTCTTCTAATTTCATATTGTGAATGTTTTCGTTCATTTTAATCTTTCCTTTTTATTCCGTGCACCAGCATCGTACTGATTTAAATCTCGTAATCGTCTTCCATTGTAAAGTCAACGTTCTGCTCGATCCAGTCACGCCTTGGCTCGACCTTGTCCCCCATCAACGTCGTCACGCGGTGATCCGCATCCGCTGCGTCTTCGATCTCCACGCGAATCAATGTCCGCGTATCCGGGTTCATCGTCGTGTCCCATAGCTGATCGGCGTTCATCTCACCAAGCCCTTTATAGCGCTGGATCATATACGGCTTTTTCACCCCAGCTAGAATGTCCGTTAATTCCTCATCCGTCCAAGCGTAACGGACGATGCCCTTTTTCCCTTGACCCTTCGATACTTTGTACAAAGGTGGCAAGGCAATGTAGACTTTCCCTGCTTCCACCAATTCACGCATGTATCTAAAGAAAAACGTTAATAAAAGAACCTGAATGTGCGCCCCGTCCGTGTCAGCATCGGTCATAATAATCACTTTATTGTAGTTCACATCGTCTGGATCGAAATTCAACCCGAACCCAGCACCGATCGTGTGGATCATCGTGTTGATCTCTTCGTTTTTGAAAATGTCGTCGACTTTCGCTTTTTCGGTGTTGATGACTTTACCGCGCAGTGGCAGGATCGCTTGGAATTTGCGATCGCGTCCTAGTTTTGCTGACCCGCCTGCCGAGTCACCCTCGACCAAGAAGAGTTCGTTTTTCTTCGGGTTTTTCGTCTGTGCTGGGGTTAGTTTTCCTGACAGGTTCGTTTCCTTTTTCTTCCCTTTTTTTCCGTTGCGGGCATCGTCGCGGGCTTTTCGTGCTGCCTCGCGCGCCTGATGTGCCTTCACGGCTTTCTTCACTAGCTCCGTCGCAATCGCTCGGTTTTCCTCAAAGAAGAAACTCAGCTTTTCCGCCAACACCGCATCGACCGCACTTCGCGCATCCGGCGTCCCTAGCTTCGACTTTGTCTGACTCTCAAACTGCAACAAATGCTCCGGTACAAGGATCGACACGATCGCCGATAACCCTTCGCGAATGTCAACGCCCTCTAGGTTTTTATCCTTCTCTTTAATCATCCCCGTCTTCCGCGCGAACTCATTAAAAATACGTGTGATAACCACTTTCGTCCCCGTCTCATGCGTCCCACCGTCTCGCGTGCGCACGTTATTGACGAACGATAAAATATTTTCCGAATAGCTCGACGTGTACGCAAACGCAAAATTCACTTCGATCTCATGACTTTCACCATTGAAATAAACCACATCGTGCAGCGCCGTTTTTCCCTCGTTTAAAAAGTCGACAAACGCCTTTAATCCCTCTTCAAAATGGAAAATTTCTTCCTTGTCCTTACGTAAATCTGTGAGCCTGATTTTCAATCCCTTCGTCAAGAAAGCCGATTCACGCAGGCGCTCTTTTAGCGTGGTAAACGAATAAACCGTCGATGAAAAGACGCCAGCACTTGGCTTAAACGTGACTTTTGTTCCCGTTTCTTTTGTTTTGCCAACCTCTTTTAGCGGGCTAACAATATCCCCACCGTTTTCGAACGTCTGAAGGTATTTCGTTTTGTCGCGATAAATCTCAATTTCCACGTAGTCCGATAAGGCATTAACAACGGACGCCCCAACCCCGTGTAAACCCCCGGAAGTTTTATACCCACCGTCACCGAATTTCCCACCTGCGTGGAGCACCGTAAAAATGACTTCAGGCGTTGATTTGCCTGAAGTGTGCTGCCCCGTTGGAATACCACGGCCAAAATCGCGCACGGTAATGCTGTTATCTTCGTTGATCGTCACATGGATTTCATCGCCATACCCGGCTAATACCTCGTCAATTGCATTATCCACGATCTCGTAAACCAGGTGATGCAACCCACGCGCATCGGTCGATCCGATATACATTCCCGGTCGTTTGCGGACGGCTTCGAGTCCTTCTAATACTTTAATCGAATCTTCGGTATAATTTAACTTTTGTTCTGCCATTATCAATAAACTCCATTCATAAAAAACTCATAACTTTAATTGTAACATAAATCGATGGGTTATGAAAGTCTGAAAGTTAGGTTTTTGTTGTTAGTGTATTACTAGGGTAGCATTTTGATACTTGGGATCAAAAAAAGTTGAAGTTTATGCAAAGGCACAGCTTCAACTACCTAGGCTAGTTTTAGGGTTGTTCCATAAGTTCTTTTATCTTTGCTAGCGCTTCGTCTGCAGTCATCTTTGGTAGGCTGCGGTATTTGTTGTGGGCGCTGTCGAATTTGCAGACCGCTTTATACGCGCACCAGTCGCATGCTGATTGCCCTTTGTGGCGCATGGGGTTAATCGCTAGACTCCCCTCCGTCATCCGCGACACTGACTGTTCGATCTTACGATTACTAAACTCCCGCAGCACGTCAAAATCTCCCGCTGCCAACACGCGATTCCCACGTGCAGCAAACGCGCCGTCTTTCTTCAAAGTAACCGGCACAATATCACTCGCCCCCCGCGTCACGTCAAGCTCCGCATCAGAAAGTCGTGCCACCTCATGATTTTCCGGCAAATACCCCGACATCCGTTGCTCACCCGCCTGCATCGCCACCAGCTCATCCATCAAAGTCTCAGACGTCAAAATCTCCGCGTTGTGCGTGACGTACGGCCGATGCACATGAAAATACAGCGCCCCACCAACGTCGCTAATCTGGCTTGCCCCGCGAATCGCCACATCCAAATACGTCAGCAACTGCAACGACAGCCCGTAATACACCGCATCCAACTCCAACGCGTTCTTCCCTGACTTATAATCGACCACCCGCAAATACGACTTTCCCTCCCCCTGCGCCACATCGATCCGATCAATGATCCCCCGCAGCGAAAACTTAACATCACCGACCTGCCGCTGGTCCGTCTTAATCACATCCGACGGACGCCGCCCAAACGGTAACTCAAACGCACGCTCCTTAAAACCACTCCGGCCAGCCTGTCGTGACAACGTTAAAAGCGTCTGATACACAACCCCCGCTAATTTGCTTCTCAGTGTGCGCATCCGCTCGTTACGCGACAAAATCGAAAACGCAAACTGCTCCGCAACGGCACGGATCCCGATTTCAACTAGGCGATGGCAATCACCATCCGTCAAATCAGCAAAGCTTTTGCGATCTTTTTTAAGGAGCAGCGAAATATATTTCAACACTTCATGGTAGAGAGTCCCGATATCAGGCAGCGTCATTTCAGCTAATTTCCGCTCGCGTAACCGTAAGCCATGGCTCATAAAATGGGCAAACTCGCAATTGTTGAACCGCTCAATCCGTGAGACGCTCGCTTCCATTTCCTCACCGTAGATCGCTTTCGCATCCGCCGCGCCCAGCTTCTCGGTGGCGTTATCATAACCGAGTGACTTCTTCAGCAGGTCATACCTCAAAGGTTCATACGTGTGATAATACTGCAAGATCGGTTCGACGTACCCCTGCTCTTCAGGGTTTTGCTTAACTTGCAACAGCGTCTGACCAAAAAGCGCCTGCGAGGTTGTTAAACGCTCGTACACGTCGTCGCTTGTCACTTTATCAACCGCAACATCTGGGAATAACCGCTCAAGCTGTGAAAAGACGTACGACGGAAAACGGTCATCTGCCGTCTCATAAGACACCGTAAGCGTCTCTTTCGCTGCTGAGGCCACCGTGTACAAGCTGAAAATGTCATCCTGCTGCGACTGCACCAAGCTCGGTGCTAACTGAATCTCTAGTTTTAGTAGCTCTTCTCGGTCGCGCTCTGTGAGTAAGCTTGATTCGGCAGGTGTGGACGGCAAGACACCGTCGTTTAAGCCAATAATAAAGGCATGCTTAATCCCGTAGTCAGAAGGCGCGTTAAAATTGGTCGCTAATTGGTACCGTGATCGCTTGACACTCCCAATTTGCACGGCATCCAGTGAAGCGGGAATCGTCGCGTAGCTAAGTTGCTCCAGCCCGGCTTTCATGATGCTAATAAAATCAGGGAGCCCTAACTCCTCTGAGCCACCGACTTCAATCAGTTGCTCAAATAACGACAACACTTTCGGCCATACTTGCTCGTGCTGTTTTTTCTCTTTTACCTGATGACGCCCAGACGCCGTCGCCTCAAGCAAAGGCAGCTTTTTCTGTGGAATTTCCAAGCTTTCTAAACATTCAAAAACAGCCGTGGCAAAATCGCGCACCGTCTTGCTTTCCCCGAGCCGAGCCTCAAGCGTCATCAGCGGCACCACCACTCGTTGCTTCACCGCATTAAGTGACGCCTGAATCGCTAAATCCTCATCCGTCTGCGTCGCCCCGTGAAAGCGGCTATACACCCACTCTTCTCCTGAGGTCCAATCCGATTTACGAATCGTCCTAGCCAACACGTAATTCTCTAGCACATCGATGTCCTCTAAATGCCGAGCCACTGCCGCTTCGTAATCGCTCCCTTGCGCAAATTGCTCGGTATTCACAAACAGCCCGGACCTCAGCACCCGAAAGATCGCCCGCTGGTGCCAATGGGACGTAAACACGTCAAAAACGGTGTGGAGGAGCTGGATGACCGGGTGTGTCAGCATCGGTTCTTTCACGTCGAGAAAATACGGAATGCCGTGCTTGGTCAAAAGTGCCTCGTATAGCCGTGCATCGTCTGCGGGGTTCGCTGCATAAATCGCGACGTTGTTATAATTCGCCTGACCCGTTTGCACCAACTCGTAAATCCGCCGAGCGGCTTCTTCGATTTCTTCCCGCTTCGACGGCGCACTAAAAAACGACATCCCCGTGCGACCACTGTAAGGGGCCTGAGATTGCATGAAAGCGTCTGTGAGGTGTCCGCTTGCCGTGGTGCGGCTTACCCCTTGCCTATTTTGGACGGTCACGTCTAACCCGATTTCAGTAAATTTCTCCGTTAAGTTCTGGTAGGTTTTCCGGGTCGTCTCGTACAGGGGCGTTGTCGCATCAACGTCTAAAGTCAACGCGATGGTTAATTTTTTGGCGTGACCCGCTAATTTTTGAATGATCGCTTGTTCCAGGGGATTAAACGTGTGATAGCCATCGATATAAATTTCCGCTGTTCGTAGCAACTGGCTTTGCGGAATTTGCTCCTGTAGAAGTGTGAAGTAGTCCTCGGTGGTGAGATATTGCGTCAAAACAGATTCGTTAAAGGCGTCGTAAATGGCCATCAGCGTGCTCAGTTTTTGCTGCGTCTGCGGGCGCAACGTTTCTTCGCCGCGGAGTTGGTTTCGGAGCGTGTCAGTGTCCAGCTGGTAGTTTTTAAACTCGGCAAAAAGCTCGTCCATCTTCTTGATAAAGCCCGGTTTTTTCGCATAATTTTGATAGATGCCAAGGTCGTTCGTACCGTTCGTCATGATTTTTTGTAGCAACATCGCTTTCCCTACTTCATCGAGGTGGTAGCGTGCCAGCCCACCGACTTCCTGCATCACCCGATGGGCCAAGCGGTTAAAGCTCAGTGCATTGGCCCGGATCAAGCTATTGCCACGCCCAGCGAGCAGGAGCTGATACTCGGTATGAAACGTCATCTGTTCCGGCGTCAAGATAAAAATCGGATTCCCGGTTGGATTGTCCGCACATTTTTCTTTGATTTCATTGAGTATCTTGCTCGACTTGCCCGTGTGCGGCGCCCCGAGGATAAACTGAACGTGACTCATGGTGATCATTCCTTTTGATAAATTGCAAAAGTGCGTTATTTATGCTAAAATAAGAGATTATATTTGGGCTTTTTGAAAAGCTAGGAGTTGTTTGACATGGCAAAAATTTTAAAAATTCAAGGCGATACCGTTCAAGTGGGATTTGATGATGGCAGCCTTCGCGAGTTTCCATTATATCTGTTTGGTTTCCCTATTTATGAAGGCGACCTGGTTGAAGCGTATGAGAATGAACACGAAATCGTCTTTAGTAAAATTAGCAACACCGCTTCTGCACCACCCAATGAAACGCCTAACGAATACAGAGCGATGGCCGCTTGGGCACTTGCATTAGGGGTTGCCGCGATGACTGTTCCCATTCCGTTTATCGACATTGTAGCAGGTGTTTTCGGGATTATCCTTGCCAATAAAGCGGCTAAAAACGGGGTAAGAGGGTTAGCAACCGCAGCCTTGATTTTCTCCATCATCGGCACGATCTTTTCCATCATTTTCACAATGAATTTTATTTAGCAAATCGGCTCGAATCAGCGATTTGCTATTTTTTTGCCTTGTTCTTTATTCAAAATAAGCCACAATGTTGTTGCGTACTAGCTCTATTAAGCGAGTGCGTGATTCAACGCTTGCCCAGGCAGTGTGCGGTGTAATGTACAGCTTTCGACTGTCTTTGATTAAACGGAGCGGATTATCGATGTGCATCGGTTCGATCGTGAGGACGTCAAGCCCGGCAGCTGCAATCTCCCCTGCGTTTAACGCATTTGCTAAGTCTTGCTCGTTAATAATTGGGCCACGCCCAACGTTTAATAAAATCGCTGAACTTTTCATTTTCGTCAACGCTTCTTTATCAATGAGGTTTAACGTGGCGTCTGTTAACGGGGCGTGGATGGAAATGATGTCCGAGTTGGTTAATAACGTCTTAAAATCAACTTGTTCATAATCGGGATTGTTGTTTGCACCCGAGGTCGAATAATAAACGACACGGCAACCAAAGGCTTTGGCGATGTCTGCGACTTTTCGTCCGATGGCACCGAGGCCGATAATACCCCATGTTTTGCCGTTTAGTTCGGTGAATTTTTCGTCAAGATGGGTAAACGATTTGCTTGAGAGGTAATGCTCGTCTTTGACGTAATCGTCGTAGTAGCGGGCTTTTGTTAACAGGTAAAAGAGCAGTGTGAACGTGTGCTGTGCGACTGAATTGGTGGAATAGCCGGCCACGTTGCGCCATCCGATGTGGCGGCTTTCTAGATAAGCTTTGTCCAGATTATCGGTGCCGGTTGCTGTGACGCAGACTAGTTTTAGGTTGTCAGCGTCACCAATACTTGCTGCGTTGATCTTCACTTTGTTGGTGATGACAACGTCCGCCTCTTTCGTGCGTTTTAGGGCTTCTTCTGCGGTGGAATGGTCGTATTTCACCACTTCCCCCAGTTTATCAAACGCGCTTAAATCAATGTCATCCCCGATTGTGTTTACATCTAGAAAAACAATTTTCATATTTGTCACCTCTTTGAATTTTTTTTAAGCCAAATGCACCGGGAAGTAGTCCACCGCGATGCTCACGTCTTTGTGATCGATATGCTCCAGCAAGTGCATCATCACTTCCGTTAGCTTTGGTGATTTTTTATATTTCAAAATGAAATGCAATCTAAAACGATTATTCACACGCGCTATCCCCGGCATCGTCGGTCCGATAATCAAGCATTCGTCGCCCAGCTCGCTGCGTAGATAAGCGTTCACTTGCTCACTCACAACTAGCAACGCATCTGGTTCTAGGCTTGACAGTAACACCTTAGCATGAAAATAGTAAGGCGCATAGTTAAAGCGTTGTCTGCTCGCCATCTCTTCCCGGTAAAACGCATGGTAATCTTGGTTTTTCACATGTTGCATCACGTAATGGTTGGGCGAGTACGTTTCGATATACACCGAACCGCCTTGCTCGTGGCGCCCTGCTCGACCGGAAACTTGTGTTAAAATCTGAAACGTCCGCTCTGAGGCCTTATAATCAGGAAAGTGCAGCATGATATCCGCATCCAGCACCCCGACTAGTGTGACACCTGGGAAGTCTAACCCCTTGGCGACCATTTGGGTCCCGAGCAATATGTCCGCTTTTTTGTCTTCGAACGCGGTGATAATCCGCTGGTGATCCCCTTTTCTCGAGGTTGAATCAACGTCCATTCTTAACACTTTAGCTGCTGGAAATCTTTTCTCAAGGAATTCCTCGACTTTCTGGGTGCCGGTTCCAAAAAAGCGCACTTCAGGGCTTTCGCATTTCGGGCATGCATCTACGACGCGCGCAGTGAAATTGCAGTAGTGGCATTTTAAACCGTTTACTTGTTTGTGATACGTTAAGGTAACGTCGCAATTGGGACAGCTGACGACTTCGTGGCATTCGCGGCATTGCATAAAATTAGAATAACCGCGACGATTTAAGAACAAGATGATCTGTTCTTTTTTCGCTAACTTCGTTTCAAGCGCGGACTCTAGCTCAACGCTCATGATGCCACTGCCGATCCCTGGTATTTGCCGGTTCAAGTCAATCAAAGAAATCTCAGGAAGGCTTGCTTTTTCGACCGCGCGTTGCGGTAATTCTGCAAGGGTGTATACTCCTTTGCTAGCCCGGGCGTAAGCGTCCAGCGACGGCGTTGCGCTCCCGAGGACAACCGGACAGCCGTGCCACGCCCCTCGGCGCTTGGCGACTTCGATCGCATGGTACCGCGGCATTTCCTCTTGCTTGTACGTTGCCTCATGTTCTTCGTCGACAATGATGAGCCCGATCTGCCTTAACGGAGCAAAAACGGCCGACCTAGCACCGATGACAATGTTTACCTCCCCACGCAAAATTTTGCGCCACTCGTCATACTTTTCCCCCATCGACAGACCGCTATGCAACACGGCGACCGCTGATCCAAAGCGTTGTTTAAAACGCATTGTAATCTGGGTCGTTAACGTAATTTCTGGGATCAACACCAGCGCTTGCTTACCCGCATCCACGACCGACTGAATCGCTTCGAGGTAAACCTCCGTCTTGCCCGAGCCCGTCACGCCGTGCACCAGCACCACCCCGCCGCCAGCCTCGTTAATTGTCTGCACAACCGCCTTTTGTGCATCGTTTAACGCCACAGACGCACCCGGTTTAAAACTAGCTTTCGCGTACGGATCCCGGTAAACCTCCACATCCACAACCCGCACAACCCGCTTATCGACTAGCTTTCGTAACACCGTCGCATCCACCGCTAACTCATCCCGCGCAATCGGATGCTCATTCGCTAACAGTCGTCGAACAGCCGCTTCCTGCCGCTTCGCCCGACCAAACACCGAAAAATCAACCTCCCGATCAACAAGCTCCACATACCGCCGCATCTTCTTCCCCATCGCCGCCGAAGCCTCGTAAATCACCTCAACCGCGCCCGCATCAATCGCCTCTTTCATCACAGGTAAAAGATCTTGTGTCACAACCTCCGCATTAACGGCTTCCCCTTCGCCAAACAAAGCCGCCACTTGCGACCAACCCGAAACGTCCTGTGCACGGACCAACAATTTTTGATATTTCGTCTTCATCGCAGCTGGAATCATCGCATCAAAACAAGCAATCATCGTCGCGCCAGTTTCTTTCGCCAAGTCAATCCCAAGTGCCAGAAGCTCTGCGTTTAAAATCGGCACCACGTCCATCACTTTACTAATCGGGCGCAGCTTCCCCTTGAAATCCGAAGACGCCTTCACGCGCAACACCATCCCTGCAAGGGCCCGTGGCCCAAACGGCACCATCACACGCACACCGGGCTGGACAACCGTTTCCAAGTTTTCAGGAATCTGATAATCAAACACCCGATCAACGGCTTTATTCTTAATATCAACGACTACCTCAGCAACTGCCATCTCGCATTCTCCTAAATTCAACAATTTTCTTGTTCCTCTATTGTACCGAATTTTCGTGTAAAACACAATGCTAATCTTGTTTGCTCCTTGACAAAGCATGTCGGAACAATTACAATGTAAGGGTATAAAAGAATTCGGATTAAAACACTTTGAGGAGGCAAAATAATGGATTTAAAAGTAATCGCATTGGACGTAGATGGCACGCTATTTAGTAGCCAAAAAGGGATGTTGCCAAAAACAAAAGCAGCATTGATTAAAGCACAAGATATGGGAATCAAAATCATTTTAGCATCGGGTCGTCCGACTTCAGGCTTGACTGAGATTGCCAAAGAGTTAAACATGGATCAGCACAACGGTCTGCTTGTCTCATACAACGGAAGTAAAATCATCGACTGCGAAACGGGTGAAACGTTATTTAATGAGCCGCTAAGCATCGAAGATGGAAAAGCCGTTTTAGAGCATATGAAGAAATTCAATGTCAAACCAATGATCGATAAAGATCAGCACATGTATGTCAATAACGTATACGACCAGTTTATCAAGTTCCAAGGTAAAGATTTCAACGTCATTGAATACGAGGCGCGTGGTGGTAATTACTTACTGTGTGAACAAGCAGACCTCGCAGCCTTCTTAGACTACGAGGTTAACAAAATTTTAACAGCCGCTGACCCAGAATACGTCGATGAGCACCACGAAGCGATGGCTGCACCGTTTAAAGACACACTCAACTGCGTACAAACGTCACCGTTTTTCTATGAGTTTACCGCTTTAGGCATCGACAAAGCCAAGGCACTTGATACCGTGCTTCGCCCAATGGGTTACACCCCAGAGAACATGATCGCATTCGGCGATGGCATGAACGATTTAACGATGTTGCAATACGCTGGAACCGGTGTGGCAATGGACAATGCCGTTGACGAAGTGAAGGCAAATTCGCAATATGTCACCGCATCAAACGATGAAGAAGGCATCGCCTTAGCGTTGTATAAATATATCCCTGAATTAAAAGTTTAACTAATATCGAAAAACCATGAGGCTCAAATTCGCTTCATGGTTTTAATGTGTCTAAAGTTGTTGACAAGTAGAACAAACATAAGTCGATGAACTCCCCGTTTTGAGATATTGAATCGGCGTGCCACAGTTCGGGCACGGTTCTTCGTTATCCAAGTAAGCGATGAAGAAGTCATCACCAACAAATGCCTTGCTCTCATCAAAGAAATCCATATGACGACGGAAAAACGTGATTTTTTCGTGAATACTCGTGTGCAATTTTTTGATGTCATTCACAGATATTTCAGAAATTTTCTTCGCCGGATGAATACCCGCTCCCCACAAAATATCGTGCATATACATGCCACTTAACCCACCAATTTTCTTTTGACTCATCAGAAAAGATTTGATTTGTGACTTTTTACCACTTAATACGGTTGTAAAATAGTCAAGTGTAAACGCCTCATCCAGCGGGTCAAGTGCGGCGTGTTTATCTTCGCTAATCTCACTGAGCTCAGTGAAATTAAGCAAATAGAACTTCTCAAACCACCAAAAACGAGCGGTAAAGCCACTGTCATCATCAAAATGGACTTCGACATTATGAGGATATTTAATTTTCTTAATCGCGCCATTTTCAAAGTAAAAGATGTCATTACCCAGCGTAAAGGACAACAACAGATGCTCACTATTATCTAAGGCAATGATCAACCACTTTCCATGAGTTCGAACCTCAGTAACACTCGCACCTTTTGTCCGCTGACCATAAACTTCCTCTGCCACATTCAACGCCTTCTTCTGATTAACTTTTACCCTTTCAATGGTCTTCCCGATTAAAACCTCTTGCATTTGCTCTGCTATTTTATCAATGCCAATTAATTCTATCATGGTTGCTTTTCCTCGCTTTTCTGAATTTGTTTTTTCATACTATTAGCTAGAGATTTTCCGATAATCGGGTAAAGTTCTTGGTCGATTTTATAATGCTCTGTCATATCAAAATCGTCACCAACTAACATAAACTCAAACGAATCGGTTTTTCGCTTAACAAAATAACCCGTCGATTTAAAACCATTATTTTTGCAAAATTCTTGTTCCTTAATAACTTGCTCACGGTTACCACCGTCGAGATTTTCAATTTCGACCGTTGTAATAATCCGATAATGAGGGTAAAGTTTTTTCAATTTATCAAACATCATACCATCATATTTTCTTGCTGTTTTACTATCAATAGTTGCAAAAAGGGTTACTTTAATTAAGTCATTATGAACTGAGTAAAAAATCCAACCAACCCATTTATCGCCGTCATAAATATTCAAAAATGACACGTTCTTGCGATTTCGCTTCCACCAAAGAGGATAGAAGTAGGATTTTTCGTGAGCGGGCACGGACTGGTTATAAAGGTTTTGTACTAACTGGCGTTCTACTTTCGTTTGGATTTTAGTGAACTTTACATTCATAATCAATTACCTCACTTCGCAATTCTGACTGGCACCCATATTTCCCGAATACCATCCTCGCGAAATAGCTCAAAACACACTTCACCTTCGATATAATCGCAACCCATCGCTGGCAATCCGTCTTCTTCCCACGTTTCAACCCATGCTTGGATTAACGGCATTTCCTTTGGAACAGTTGCAACTGCAAATAATCCTGCTGGAATAATAACACTATCTTTTCTGCTGTTGTTTTCTTGTTCAACACCAAACAGATAGAACAATTTTTCATCATTTGTAAACCACGTTGCACCGTATAAGACACTCGTATCTGTTCGTAAAGATCCTTCGTATTGTTGGCGTAAAGCCATGCTTTTTTCATCATAAGACTCGTCAGTGGTTAATGTTTCAATTAAGTAACCGCTAATTGTAAAACCAGCTCTTTCTTCTAATCGCATTTTCATTTTAAATCAACCTCATTTCTTATATTATTTCGCTCGCATTTTATACGCAATCATTTTATACAGATCAGACAAATCGCCTTCACCACGAACTTCAATCTTAACCGAAAAATACTTATCTCCTGGCGTGGTTTCAAACTTATCTTTCCACTTATCCGCAATATCCAACGCCAGAACGCCTTCTCGTAGGTGCGGTTTGTTTTGAAAAATAAAATTGGTTCCAAAAAAGTCAGCGGCAGGCCAACCCCAAATCAGCGTCTTTTTCTTGCGCGTTATTTTCGCAAGCCAACCACCATCTTTGTAAAAGCGCCATTCTAATTCTGCTTCAAAATCGGCTAGCTTCCTCACTAATGCCTGATACGCTGCAAAGCTTTCTCCTAGTACGACGCTTAAATTTTCATCAACAGGTTCTACACTTTTATCTTTGCTAAAATCGATCATCATCTTTTTTCAACTCCTATGATTTTATTATAACCCTTTTGCAAAATTTTGTCCTCTCTTTTCGGATAATAATTAGCGAGCTTGGGATTCTTTTGAAGGTCAGTTGATGTTGCAATTATCATTGCATTCAACAAGTGTCGCTTCATCTAGAAAAATTAAAGCTTAACGACACTTTTCAAGTATAATTTTAACTAAAGTGTCGCTCTCACAATAAAAACTCACGTAAAGCGACACTTTAATGGTAGAGTTCAAGCCATATGCCGATAAAAGTGTCGCTTTCCCTATCAATATCTATAAGAAGTGACACTAATGACCACTATCGCAGTAAAAACTGTCGCTCTATCATCGGAAATTTGCGTTTAGCGACACTTTCGTAATTATCACTCATCACCACAACAAGAAAAACCGCCTTGCGGCGGTCAACCCTTATCTAAATGATGTTGGTAAAACTTACGATTCTCCAATGACCAGATTTTATCGGATTCCTCTTTTGGTTCAACGTGTTCCAACGCTTTGGTAATCGCATTGATATTCGCATCAATCTTGTCAATCTGATGAATAATCTGTGCTTCTAAAATCTTCGGCGGCACTGGACTCCCCCATTCGCCTTTACCATGGTGGCTCAAAACAATGTGCTGCAGTAGCATAACCTCTTCCGAATCAGCAATTCCTAGCCGCTCAGCAATCTTTTCGATCTCTGCGTGAACGATGGCAATGTGCCCAAGCATTGACCCTTTTCGTGTATATTCAGTTGCCATCACCCCTGTCAACTCATCCGTCTTGCCTAGGTCATGGGCAATGATTCCTGCAATTAGCAAATCACGATTAACGTCTTGATAAATCATCGCAATCGCATCAGCCAGCTTCAACATAGTCGTTGTGTGATGCAATAATCCTGACACATAGTCATGATGAACCGATTGGGCAGCGGGGAAATTCTTTAACGCTTCCTGCCTTGGACCGACCAATTCTCTAATGATATTTTTTAAATTCACATTCTGAATCTGGTTATAGTAATCGATTAAAACAGTGAACATATCTTCTTTTGGGATCGGTGCAACTCGCAAAAAAGCATCAACCGGCACGTCTGATGCAAGCGTAATCTGCTTAAAATTAACTTGCTTCGCCCCGTTATACTCATCCATGTCACCGTTAACCGCAACCACAACACCGTTAACCAAAGTCCCTTTTTGCTCCGCAGTCACATCCCACAAATTCCCACTCACATCACCACTTCGATCTTGAAGCGTTAGTTTCAAATAATCTTTACCCGCTTTAGTAATCGCAGGCATGGCATTTTTGATTAAAAAACATTGACTAAAACTCTCTCCAACCGCATAATCCATGAGTAACTTCTCTTGCGGAGCATTGTTTTGTATCTTGTCCATCGGTATCGACCTCCGTTCTTTCCTAGCCAAATTATACCACCCCTCCACACACCATTCAACAAATCTCGACTACTAATCTAAACAAAATATAACCATCATATTGAAAATATCCCAAACATGCTTAAATCGCATAATCTGGGATATTTTCTGTGTCGAAATCGTCGTAAAATATCCCATTTCAAAGGATATCACACTATTTGGGATACTTTTATACGGGATTTCATTTAATTAGCACTAAAAAGTATCCCTTTGATAGCTATTTTCTACATTTTAGGATACTTTCCTAAAAATTCCAATCAAAAGTATCCCTTTAACACTTCATTTCTACCATTCAGGATACTTTCGCGCCCCTGCACTACCCACCCATCTCCATCTCATATAAAAAATTCGTCATCCGCATCTTAAACCCGCTAAAACGATACACAGCCTCCGCTTCCCGACGCCGCTTAAACCCCTGATGCTCATAAAAGCCAAAATTACAATCCGTATCCGTAAACAAATACGCCCTTGAAACCTGTTGCTCTACAAAATACGCCTGCAACACCAACCACAACGCCTTTCCAACGCCCTTCCCCTGCGCCGCCTTGCTCAAAATCAAAAAATCCAAACTCGCATCGTACTCATCTGCCACACCATCAAGCAACTGCGCATAAACGGCCTCCTGCTTCGAAAAATACTCGTAAATCCACTTTTGCTGCCGCCGCTTAGCTAACAACAACGTCATCGCATGCCCCATCCCGTCTTCCAACAAATGCGCATACCGCAACGCCTCCCCCTTCACAATCCCCGAAACCATCCCCAGCACTTCCCCATCCAAAACGGCCACCTTCCCAAACGTACTCCCGGCCAACATCTGATTCAAATAAAGCCCCACCACCGCATCCAAAATCGCCTCATTCTTAACCAAGCTCGAAAAATCCCAAACCTCTTTAATAATCCGCTTGATCACCGGAACGTCCATCACATCTAAATCTCTAATCAATAACTTTTCCATCTGCAACCCTCTCTCCTAACCTTCTGACTTCGCCACAGTCCCCAATACAGCATTCTTCGGCTGAACATACTGATACTTTTTCGCCATTTTAATCAGGAAAAACACGGTCAAGACGATCGACAGCACTTCCGCCATTGGCAAGGCAAACCAAACCCCGTTCAAATCCCAGATTCTCGGTAAAGTTACG
>Ga0131853_10000908_pt1 | contig 53478 bp, 50 predicted proteins | sample TergutLab28metaG_FD_92764 | JGI IMG/M metagenome (GOLD analysis project Ga0131853, IMG submission 92764) | Labiotermes labralis P1 segment gut microbial communities from Petit-Saut dam, French Guiana - Lab288 P1 (version 2) (version 2) | ecosystem: Host-associated > Arthropoda: Insects >...
CCGTTTTGACGTGCAGTCGTATCAGCTCCAAGTTTTACACCGAATTCGTTTGCGATTTCAGCTTTCATTGAATCTAACTTAGGATTCTTCATGTCGTTTCCCCTCCAATTTTGAATGAAATATGATAAAATCAATTAATTGATTGTGTTTCTAATTTGTCGACACTGTTAATTTAACCAATTTCGACACATTCATACACAAAAAATAAAAAAATATCTAAAAATCTTGAAATTAATGGATTTTATCTGCTAATTAATGTTATCATTAATGATGGAGCAGTCATTTATTTTATATTATTCGAGGTTAATGGTATGATTTCATCAAAAGAGAATCCAAAATTCAAGGGTTGGCTAAAGCTTAAACAAAAGAAGTTTCGAAAACTAGAGCAGCTTTTTTTAGTGGAAGGCGAGCATTTAGTGACGGAAGCCGTGAAGGCAAATCTTGTGGTTGACGTTCTATTATGCGAAGGTGTTGATTTTGATTATGAAGGGTCAGTAACGTATTTGTCTAAACCTTTATTTGAGAAACTTGCTTCTACTATAACCTCGGCAGGTATGATGGCGGTTTGCCGTGTGGAAGAAAAAGAGATCGTTGCTCACGAGCGATTACTTTTGGTTGATGGCGTTCAAGATCCTGGTAATTTGGGAACGTTAATCCGCAGTGCGCTTGCTTTTAGTTTTGATGGTGTCGTTGTAAGCGAGACGACAGTAGACATTTACAACGATAAAGTCGTGCGGGCGACCCAAGGTGCTATGTTTCATCTACCGATAAAAATAGCAAATTTGGGGCATTATATTTTTGGCCTACATAAGATAGGAGTAGATGTTTATGGGGCTCATTTAAATACCGATGCCGAAAAGATGGAAGAGATACCCATCTCTAAATCTATGGCATTTGTTGTTGGAAACGAAGGCGCAGGGATCAGTACCGCTATCTTAGAAGCTTGCACAGGCAGTGTGATGATTGCTATGTCAGATGCGGTAGAATCGTTAAATGTGGGTGTTGCAGGTAGCATTTTAATGCAAAAGTTTAATGGGATAAAGTAGTGTGATTAGTTATGAAGAATAAGAAAATTATTTTGTTAGTTATGTTAAGTTTGTTTATTGGGTTTGTGATGATTGCGGCCGGGGTTGTTGTGGATGCAGCTTGGATACAGCGTCTGGACCAGATGGGGAACCAACTGTTTAGACTAGATATAAGCCATGAAGCGACAGAGCTGATTTTTAGAATCACCCACATTGGGAGTATTAGGACCTTAACCTTTACTGCCTTAGCAATTGGCGGCTTTCTTCTCTTTAAGAAGAAGTTCCTTGGTTTTTTGTGGCTTGCTATTAGTATGCCAGTGATTGGTGGCTTGACGCCCTGGTTTTTGAAATACTTTTTTGCAAGACCACGCCCAACGGATGGGCTTATGTCGCGTGGTGGTTATAGCTTTCCGAGCGGGCATACGATGGGGACCTTGGCATTATATGGTTTGGTTATTATTTTGGCGGTTGTTTACTTACAGAAATCGTGGCAGAGGCAAACAGTTATCATCGCTTCATTAGGCGTAATTCTGTTAATCTCGTGGTCACGCGTCCATTTAGGTGTCCATTTTTTGACCGATATTATTGGGAGTGTTTTTCTAGGCGTTGCCTTACTATTAGGGGCATCGCTCGCTTTGTCTGGTTTGCATCGTAAGCTGGGGAAGGATTAGTGTACGCTGGTCTCTTTACTTTTAGGATGCGTTATGATAAAATTATAAGGTCGGCTTAGGAGCTTTGGCTTCTAGTACGTGGTTGTCTTGAATTGAATCTGGATTTAAGAGTGGATCTTCCACTCTTTTATTTATATTTTAAACGATTCTAAGCAAATTAATAGAATCGTACGTAGAAGGAGGACTGATGTGATGGATATGATAAAACAAGTCGAGAGGCTGATGAGGCCTGTTTGCGTGACAACGGGGACGGATCTAATCGATCTCATTTATGAGCAGGAAAACGGGACGTGGTATTTACGCATCTTTGTAGACACCGACACCGGTTTGACCATGGATGAATGCGTACAGGTAACGGAGCTCATTAGCGCGAAGCTTGATGAGGAAGACTTCATTGCAGACGAATACATGCTTGAGGTTTCTTCGCCAGGTGCGGAGCGTCCACTTAAAAATCGTGAGGATTTAAAGGGTGCCTTAGGAATGTACATCAACGTTCAAGTGAAAGAGGCGATAGATGACATTGGTGAATTTCAAGGCGATCTCCTTTCTTTTGAAAAAGATGTGCTAGTTCTTGAATGTCTATTCAAAACGCGTAAGAAAAAAATTAACATTGAATACGATAACATTAAAAAAGCCAGATTGGCAGTTAAATTTTAAGGAGTGGTTGAGGGAAAATGAACACAAAAGAATTTTTTATCGCCTTAGACTTAATTGAAAAAGAAAAGGGCGTTTCAAAAGAAGTTGTTATTGAGGCTTTCGAACATGCATTAATCAGTGCGTACAAGCGTAACTTTAATGAGGCGGCTGATCTCGTTGTTAAGATCGATGAGGCAGCCGATTCCATTGGGATTTATACAAAGAAGACCGTTGTAGCAGAGGTCATCAACGATGCGGTTGAAATTAGCATGGAAGCTGCGCTTGAGTATCGAGATGAAGTGGAGTACGGAGAAGTGCTTGAATTTGAAGTAACACCTAATGATTTTGGTCGTATTGCGACGCAAACAGCTAAGCAAGTCGTTAGACAGCGTTTGAAACAAGCAGAGCAAGACGCTTTAGTGTCCGAAATGTCTGAGCGTATCGGTGAGTTGATCACAGGAATTATTAATAAAGTTGACGACCGTAACGCCTACATTGATCTTGGTCGTGTAGAAGGTGTCTTGCCACTAACTGAAGTAACTAATGTGGCTGAGCTAAAATTGGGTGATCGTATTAAGGTTTATATTACACGTGTAGACATTCGTGGTAAGAACGTTGCGGTTTTAGTCACACGACGTGATCCTAACATTATTAAGAAATTGTTTGAGTTAGAAGTGCCTGAAGTTGACGAAGGAATTATTAAAATTGTCAATGTGGTGCGCGACATTGGAAATAGAGCGAAAGTGTGCGTTGTTTCCGAAGATGAGAACGTTGATCCAGTAGGGGCTTGTATCGGCGCTGGTGGATCTCGTATTCGTAACATCATTGAAGGTTTAAATGGTGAGAAAATAGACTTAATTCCGTTTTCGGATGACCCTGCGACCTTTGTTTCTAGAGCACTAAGCCCAGCGAAAGTACGTTCTGTAGACATTCTACTTGAAGAAAAGCGTGCCAATGTCATTGTCGATAGTGACCAACTGTCACTCGCCATTGGGAAGAAGGGGCAAAACGTAAGACTAGCTGCTCAACTAACGGGCTGGAAGATCGACATTCAAATCGATGAAGCTCTTGAGGCAGAGCGTCAAGCCGAACTAGAAAGAAAAGCTGAGGAAGAGAAAACGAACTTAGCAGATAAACTAGACGCTTTGGCCGCGTTAATTGACGCTGAGGAATTAGAGTAATCGATCCATGAAAAATGAAGCTAATATTCGTAAATGTGTGGTCACGGGAGAGCGCCTTAATAAAGAGAGATTGCTACGTGTTGTTCGCATCGATGGTGCGGTTAAAGTGGACGTTAATGGAAACATTAATGGTCGTGGGGCTTACATTACACCTCAGCTCGAAGTAATCAAGAAGGCTCAAAAAAAGAACGCCTTTGCTAGGGCACTAAGAATGAAAGTAGAAGAGGATGTTTATCTAGATTTACTGGAATTGGTGGAGAAAAGTGATGCGTAAAGAGTTTTTAAATTTTTTAGGACTTGCTAATCGAGCAGGCGCTTTAACAACTGGAACGGAACAAGTACTAACAGGTGTTCGTTCTGGGAAGGTCAAACTGGTAGTTGTAGATGCGACCATAAGTGATGGAACGTTAAAGAAGATAAAAGATAAGTGCAAATTTTACAACGTTGAAATGGTCCAAGGGCCGGCCTCTATTAACATAGGGTTAGCCATTGGCAGTGAGAACCGTAAAGTAATTGGTGTCATTGATGTAAATTTTGCAAAAGGCTTGAAAGATAAGTTATAGGAGGCTGTTATGGATGAGAGTACATGAGTATGCGAAACTTGTAGACGTTAAAAGTAAAGAGATTATTACACTTTTAAACGCAGCAGGAATCGAAGTGAAGAGTCATATGTCTGTTTTAGATCCAGAAGTAGTAAACGTACTAGATAAGAAATATCGTAAACAGGAAACGGCTAAAAAAGTTGAGAAAAAGCCAGCTAAAGAAGTGAAAGAGGAGCCAGTTAAAAAGGCAGCTCCAAAGGTTTCTAAAAAAGAAATTGAACCAGTAGAAGTGGTGGTTGACCCTGACGATACAGGCGACATTTTTGCTGAGGTGGATGCGGATGAATTGTTCAAGTACGATGATTATGCACCGAAGGCGAAGCCAAAAATTACAAAGAAGAAAAAGAACGCCAACGTTAAGAAGGTCAAAACTGAGGAATCAACACGTGTTGCTAACGTTCCAACAGAGGTAACGGAAGAAGAGAACGTGGTTTACTACGATGAAAGTTTGACGGTGGGCGATTTAGCTGAAGTCATTAACAAACCATCGTCAGAAATTTTAAAAGAATTGTTAATGCTTGGAATTATGGCATCTGTTAACCAATCCCTCGATCGAGATACGGTGGAATTGATTGCAGTCGAAGCAGGTTTTGAAGTGAAGGACAAAGTGTTTACGGATGTGGTTGAGTTCGAAAAAATCGAATTAGTGGACGATGAAAAAAGCTTGATATCAAGACCACCGGTTGTTACCATTATGGGTCACGTTGACCACGGAAAAACAACCTTACTCGATACCATTAGAAAATCTCGCGTTGCTGGAGGCGAAGCGGGTGGAATTACCCAGCATATTGGTGCCTACCAAGTTGAACATGAAGGTCAATTAATTACCTTCTTAGATACCCCAGGACACGCGGCTTTTACGTCCATGCGTGCTCGTGGAGCTAAAGTAACCGATATCTGTATTTTAGTTGTCGCGGCGGATGACGGGGTCATGCCTCAAACAAAAGAGGCCGTTGACCATGCGAAAGCAGCGGGTGTTCCAATTATCGTGGCGGTCAACAAAATGGATAAGCCAGAAGCGAATCCTGATCGTGTGATGCAAGAATTGTTAGAGCAAGAATTAGTGCCAGAAGAATGGGGGGGAGATACCATTTATGCGAAGATTTCAGCTAAAGCTGGCGAAGGAATCGATGAGCTATTAGAAATGGTGGTCTTAACAGCTGAGATGCAGGATTTGAAGGCGAATCCAAACCGTCTATCATCTGGAACCGTCATCGAAGCGAAATTAGATAAAGGTCGCGGTCCGGTCGCGACGCTTCTTGTAGAGAATGGAACCTTACAAATTGGGGATGCTATTGTTGTGGGCGATCAGTACGGTCGTGTACGTACCATGATCGATGATTTAGGTCAGAACATTAAAGAGGCAAAGCCGTCGACGCCGATTGAAATCACAGGAATTCATGGTGTGCCACTTGCTGGAGATCGTTTCATGGTCTTCTCTGGTGAAAAAGAAGCACGACAAATTGCTGAAAAACGTGCTGTGAATACAACGGCTCGTAAGAACATGCCAACAAGTGCTGTGACCTTAGACGATTTATTCTCGCAAATTAGTGAAGGGGACATGAAAGAGCTAAACGTGATCATCAAAGGTGACGTTCAAGGTTCGGTTGAGGCTTTAAGTGGTAGCTTAATGAAAATCGACGTTGAAGGGGTTAATGTGAATATTATTCGTGCCTCGGTAGGGACGATTACAGAAAATGACGTAACCTTTGCCTTAGCATCTCAGGCCATCATCATTGGGTTTAATGTACGTCCAACGTCAAGTGTGCGTGCGGCTGCAGAAAGTGCTGGCGTTGATGTCCGTTTACACTCGATCATTTATAATGCCATCGATGAAATTGAAGCAGCGATGAAAGGGATGCTTGATCCTGTCTTTGTTGAGAAGGTAACGGGACAGCTTGAAATTCGCCAACTATTTAAAGTATCCAAGATTGGAACCATTGGCGGGTGTTACGTAACGGAAGGCGTTGTTAATCGTAATTCAGGTGTCCGTGTCATCCGAGAAGGCATCGTTGTTTTTGAAGGGATGCTGGCGTCACTGAAGCGTTTCAAGGATGAGGTTAAAGAGGTTAACTCTGGATACGAATGTGGAATTTTAGTTGAACGCTTTAATGATATTAAAGAAGGGGACATCATAGAAGCTTATGTGATGGAAGAGGTACCGAGATAATGCCGAGCAATAAAATGGCGAAAGTTTCTGAACAAATGAAACGATACATCAATGAAATCTTGCAACGGGAAGTTAAGGATAACAAAGTTGGTTTTATTACGGTTACAGCATGTGAGGTAACCAATGACCTATCGTTTGCTACCATCTACTTCACTGCATACGGTGCACCTTATGCGGAAAGAGATGCCTTAGCGGCTCTTGAACGTGCGAAAGGGTTCATTCGTTCTGAATTGGCAAAACGTATGCAACTTCGTAAGATGCCTGAATTAATTTTTAAAATTGATGAGTCGACGAAGTATGGAAATAAAATCGATGCCATGCTGGCAGAGTTAAATCGGAAGAATTAAGTGGAATCACGTGATTGTGGTTCCTTTTTTATTTTGACAGTTCATAGAGGCATGAGGTGCCGACCACAATATGACCAAACGGGCTAAAAATTCATATTTTGGTCATTAAATTCACCGATTTCATTGGAAATTATGACTAAATAGCCCATAAATTTTTATTTTAGTCATAATTAATGGTGATTTGAGGTCAAAATATGACTAAACAGGCTAAAAATTCATATTTTAGTCATAATATTTAGATATTTCAAGGAGTTGATACAGCGAAGAAGGCAAGCTGAAGCGCTGTTTAAAACACCCCTCATATGGTATAATTATTAGATATGTAGTTTATGTTTTCCCATTAGGGATAAGCTCAGTTTGAGTCTAATAAGAGTAAGATGTATCAAATAGGCATTAAAATTCATTAATCAAGGGTTGAAATTCACCAGTAGGGGGATGAACATAAGAGGTAGATAGCAAGGAGAGAGGGCGATGGATGTATTTGGAGTTATCCTATACACAAGCATGAGCATGAGCATGATGTTGACGTTTAAACTATTAGATGGTGAGAAAAATGTGAGTAAAGCAGAACTCCTTTTCTTTCTCTCATTAGGTATTTTAAGAGCCATCATCTTTTCGAATGCCTTGTTTGAGTGGCCTTTGCTGATAAGCTATTTTATCGAATTTGCTATGACCATGCTCGCTGTCTCACTATTTTTATGGAAGTATAAAAAATACACGCTGATAAAATCGATAACATTTACATTGGGTGCTATCAATGTTCTGGTCTTAAGTGAAATCGTAGCGGACTTTACACCTTTTGTAACCTCTGACTCAACGCTAAGCATGAGATACTTAGGTTTGATTGTAATGCTTGTCACTGCAGTTTCTTTCATTTATGTGTTTAGCAAGATCTACAAAAGATGGGGGGAACCAATCAGCCAAAATAAAAAGTTGCAATTACTCTTTTTCTTTGTGACAATATTTACACATATAGCTTTAGTGGCAAACAGTGCCTTATTTGTCCATCTAACAGATTTAATATTGTTCCGACAAAGTATGTTCTTTGCCTTGATTCATACGATCATCTTTCTAGTCAGCTTTGTTCTTTATGGCAGGGGGGTGAATATGCGGTATGAAGCGGAAAGAATAGAAATTGAGAGTCAAGCAATGACCTATTATACAACCGAAATTGAAAAACAGTTCACAAACATGCGAAAGTTTAAACACGACTATGAAAATATTCTAGCTTCTATGGATTCGTATTTTCGAGAAGACAACTATGAACAGTTAAAAGAGTATTACTATTCAGAGGTAAAAGTGACCTCGAATAACCTTACCCAGTATAATTTCTCTTTAGAGAATTTAAGTAGAATAAAAGTAAAAGCCATTAAAAGTATTTTAGCTACGAAGCTAATGATTGCCCATGAAGAAGGGATCACTTTTAATGTAGAAGTGAAAGAAGAAATTAAATCTATTCCGATAAGTTTGATTACTTTGGTTCGCATGTTAGGTATTATTTTAGATAATGCTATTGAGGAATTAGCCACACTTGGAGAAGGAAAGTTAATGATAGGTGTATGGAATGAAGGCAAGAATGTCACGTTTGTTGTTCAAAATACATGTCGTTCAAGTATTGAAAAAGTGCATGAGCTGGAAAAGATTGACTTTTCCACCAAAGGAGAAGGTCGTGGCATCGGGTTAAGCAATTTATCAGAGTTGGTTGGAGAGCAGACAAATGTCCTGTTAGAAACCTCGATTATTCGGGGTCAGTTCATTCAAAAGCTGGAAATAGGAGGATAAGGCATGTTATCGGTATTTATTTGTGAGGACAATTTAAAGCAACGAGAAGACTTGGAAGACACGATTCAAAAATATATACTCATTGAAGAACTAGCTATGGAGGTAGCACTGTCTACTGCCAATCCGGAGGATATTTTAACCCATTTGAAAGCAAATTCTCACATAACAGGCCTCTATTTCTTAGACATTGATCTTCAACATGACATGAATGGTATTACATTGGCTTCAAAAATAAGAGAGTTAGATGCCACAGGAAAGATTGTTTTTGTTACGACCCATGGAGAATTAGCTTTTTTGACGTTTACTCATAAAATTGAGGCATTGGATTACATTATTAAAACGAATGAATTTGAAGATCGGGAAGAAAAAGTGCGACAATGTTTGCAAATTGCACATGAGCGCTATATTAGAGATAAAAAGGTAGAAGCAAAGTATTACAAAGTGAAGATTAATGGAAAAATTCACATTATTCCGTTTCATGAGATTATGTTTTTTGAAACATCAGCTGCACGTCATACGTTAATCCTCCATTTGGAAAATGGTCGATTGCAATATAGAGGGACAATGAAAGAAGTTGAGAACTATAGTTCTGAGTTTGTTCGTGTCCACCATTCGGTGGTAGCTAATGTACAGAATATTAAACTCATAGATAGAAAGAACATGATGCTTGAGATGAGAAATGGGGAAACGTGCTCAGCTTCGATGAGAGGGCTAAAAGCACTTGATAAGCGAATTAGTTTAAAAGGAAAAGGAATGGAAAATGCATGACAAAAGGTCGTGCATTTTTTTTATGTTTAACATAAAATCCTAAAAAAGAGGCAAGTGTGTCACTTTATTTTAAAAGTTATAAACACTTTTACCAGGTTTGATGTTAGTTAGGACAGAAACGGTTGCTAAGGTATAAAAGGGTTTATAATTGTTATCGAATACAGAGATTTAAAAAATCAAAGAAGCCTTTCGATATGAAGCAAGTGAAGAGGCATTCTTAAAGGAGGAATGTATAATGAAGAAAAGTATTATCATCAAATCTGTTGGGATGTATCATCCCGAAAAAAAGGTTGGAAATGAGTTTTTCATCGAACATTTTAAGCAAATGGATGAAGAACTAGGAGGCAAAGTGGAGGACTTATTAACTCGCACTGGCAGAAAAAATCGGTACATTGCTGATTTTCCAAATGAAAATATTATCACCATGGGGATTAATGCTAGTAAAGAAGCACTTGAATCTGCCGGTATAGAGTCAACAGAGCTAGATGGAATTGTTTTTGCAACAGACAATCCAGAATATATATCTCCAACAAACGCTATTATGGTAAGCGATGCACTGAAAGCAACAAATGCTCATATGGTTTATGATATGAATGCCAACTGTAGTGGCATGGTCGCGGCAATGGATCAGGTTCAATCGATCATGAAAGATAATAAAAGGTTAAATAAAGTCCTTGTCATTGGTTCAACTACACATCATCACTATGGATTAAAAATCAGTCCTTTTACTTACGCTATGCTGGGAGACGCTGCGTTTGCTGCGATTTTAGAAAAAGAAGCAACTGACCAACCAGTAGGATTTATCGATTCTCTTTATATTACTAAAACAGAAGAATGTAGAAGTGTTTTGCACCCAGGGTGTGGAATGTCAAAGACGCTTGATCCAAATGTGCCGATAGAAGAAAAGCATCTCATCTGGCATGGTTTTGACCCAGATGAGCCGGAAGATCGCTGTGTTGAGATGATGGAGCAGTTGGTAAAAGAAAACGGCTATGAATTAAATCAAGTTAAACACATATTTTTTAACCAGTTAAATCAATCCATGATTAGTAGTGTGGCAGATAAGCTTGCGTATCCATTAGAGCGATTCAAATATGTAGGTGACATCTATGGGTATACAGCATTGACCAGCTGGTGCTTAGCTTACTATCATTCGGTTCAAGATCAAGAACTCCAATCGGGAGATGTTGTTGTTTTCTGTAGTATAGGTGCAGGAATCACCGCAACAGCGACCTTGTATATTGTCCGATAGGGTATTGGTTGCACAATCGAAATCGCCTGAAGAGATGCTGGTCTATATACTAGCTCTCTTTACTTTGGCAATTAACGCTGTGTTTTCCATCAACTCGGATCTGGGCATTGTAAATCTAAGGTTTCGAGAGAAGGCAGGCTTAAATTAGCCACATGCATACAGAAGTCGCCTGCAAGGCGGACGGCTTCTAAGGCAAAGCTACTTTCCTAAGCTTATCATTTGAAAGATAGGCTCAGGTTAAATTCAAATTTCTTATCAAAAGCAACAAAGGAGCGTGACTAAATTGTTAACACCTATTCACAACCCCGCCCTGGGGAAACTTCGCGTAATTGGATATACTTCCGGTTCGGGGGAGACTTTATGGAAAGCGTATGAACTACAAAAGGAAATGGAACAAACCGCTGAGGGCTGTCCTTTCGAAATTGTCGGTGTCTTTTGCTCAAAAGCAGATTCTAAGGTGGAGGAGACGGCCAAAGAGCTCGGCATTCCTAGTGCTTGTATTGACATCAGAGCTTTTTGTGACGAGCGGGGTAAGCCTTTAAAAGACCGCGAAGTGCTTGCAGAATACGATGCGGCAGCCTTAGAGTTGATTCGTCCCATGAAAGGGGACGTCATCCTGCTAGCAGACTACGCTTGGGAGACGACAGACTGCCTAATGGAAGAATATCTCATGATCAACGTACATCTGGCAGAGCTTTTAAATCAAGGAGAAATCGGTCATAGATACTATGACAATGAAAATAGCTTAGAAGATGCTCTAAAGAATGGAAAAACGAATCTTTGCTCTGCCTCTTATTTAGTTACAAAACAAATCAATGATGGACCAATTTTAGCCATTTCCGAACGTGTCTCAGTGGACTACAGTTTGCATGATGACAATCAGTTGAGGGTTAGGCATTATCTAAAGCTTGTGAACAATCAAAGATCCCTAGTCGGTACGCGCACACTACTAGAAATCGCCGCTGGAAACTTCCAAATGGATGAAAGTGGTGCGGTGTATTACAAGGGTGAAAAAAAACCTATGGGGATTCACATTGAAAACTGGGAAGAAAATAAACCAATACATCAGCGTAATATGGATAAACTCTTGTATCCAAACTCCGTCGCAATTGTAGGGGCTTCGAATAGACCAGGGATTGGGAATTCTATTATAAGCAACTTACTGCGCGATGGATACAAGGGCGAGGTGTTTGCCGTAAACGTACGCGGTGAAGACGTTGCGTCTGCGAAAGGTTACACGTCGATCTCAGACATTCCGGATGAAGTGGATTTAGCAGTGATTGCAACGCCTTCCAGAACCGTGTTGGAGATTGCCGAAGCTTGTGGTCAAAAGGGTGTTGGTGCCATTGTCTGCATCACCGCCGGATTTAAAGAAGTAGGTGGTGCTGGTATCGAAGCGGAGCAGGAGCTTATGAAAATCTGTAATCGCTATAACATGCGGCTTATTGGTCCGAACTGTATGGGTGAGATGAATGCAAAAGTGGACTTCAATATTACGATCTTGCATTCCTCAGTCGTAAAAGGGAATGTGGCGCTTGTCACTCAAAGCGGTGCGATTGGAGCTGCACTCCTAGACTACGCTGGTGAGCTTGGAATTGGCTTTTCTTCCATCGTTTCTCTGGGGAATCAAGCGGATGTAAACGTCTGTGATTTGCTCCCATGTTATGAGGAGGATGAGCATACAAAGGTAATCGTACTGTATCTGGAGTCCATCCTAGAACCAACCCGTTTTTGGCAAGTTGCATCTAAGATTACAAAGCCGATTCTGCTTCTCAAGTCAGGAAGCAGTGAGGCGGGGATGGCAGCTGCGAGTTCCCATACAGGCAGTTTGGCAGGAGATGATCAAGTGGTCGATGCGCTGATTCGAAAAGCGGGGATTATGCGTGTTTCATCTGTGGAAGAATGCTTCCTTTGCGCAGCAGCTCTGTCCCAAATGCCACGTTTAAAAGGCAATCGTGTAGCGATTGTGACAAACGCTGGTGGTCCTGGCACATTGATTACAGATGCAACCAGTAACGCAGGATTTGACTTACCTACTCCTTCTGAAAAACTGGGTACTTATTTAAGAGAGCATCTCATGGCGGAAGCCTCTACAGGAAATCCCATTGATCTAGTTGCAACAGCGCCACCCGCACATTATGCCCTTACAGCAAAGGCTATGATGGAGTCGGGCGAATATGATGCATTACTGATTTGCTGCATACCTCCAGCTACGATTAACACAGCAGAGGTTGCAACCACACTGCTTCCAGTACTGAAGAATGCACCTATTCCTGTTTTGACCAATTTCTTTGGTCCAACTTTGGGTGCAGGCGCACGGGAGCTTATGGTTGCAAATAAAATTCCGACTAGCGAATATCCAGAGCAGATGGCGATGATGCTTGCAGGAATGAGAGAAGTGAAGAAAACAACCGCTCCTTTACAGACACGTGTACCAAGACAAAGTACGACACGTGCAAAAGAGATTTTACAGACAGTGCCGAGTGGCGAATATTTACCGGTCATGGAAACATACGAGTTACTCGAAATCTTTGGTATACATGGTGCTGCAGCAAGCATTGTAAAATCTGTCGATGAAGTGCAGGAGCTTGCGCTTACTTTCCCAGTTGTTGCAAAGATTGAACATCCTGAAATTGTACATAAATCTGACGTAGGCGGTGTTCGCCTCAATATTCAGTCGTCAGAAGAACTTGAAACGGTGGTAGAGGACTTCCTGACACGCTTTTCTGGGGCCGATGGTGTGTTTGTGCAGGAGATGCTACCAGGCGGGATAGAACTCATTATTGGCTCGGTGCAAGACCCAGCCATGGGCAGTGCGATCATGGTAGGACTTGGTGGTGTTTGGGTTGAAGTTATGAAAGACGTCATCTTTGGCTATCCGCCCCTTAGCCAAGAAGAAGCGATGAACATGATAAATACACTTAAAATTGAACCACTCTTAGCAGGTTATCGTGGCAAGCCTGGTGTGGACAAAGAGGCTTTAGCAAACCTGATGGAGCAAGTAAGTAGAATGCTCTTAGAACTGCCAGAAATTGGAGAGTTAGACCTGAATCCGATTCTATTTCATCCTGAGAAAGGCACGTTCATAGCAGCAGATGCTCGGATTCGAAAGCATTGTTGTCTGCATGTAGACTAAGTGGAAAAGAGGTATAGTTAGATGAATCGAATTAGACATAGACTCATAGAGGAAAAGTTTTTGTGGCGGTTTTTGATTTACGTATTAGGCCTTTTCATTGCAGCCTTTGGTGTAGCCTTTGCCACCAACGCTGCCTTAGGACTCTCGCCGATGAACTCATTTCCCTATGTGTTGAGCTTGATCACGGGTATTGACATGGGTTTATGTGTTGCGTTCCTACTTTCCTTTTACGTGTTACTGCAGATTTTCATCCTTGGTCGCAACTTTCGTTGGATCCAACTTAGTCAGCTCCTATGTGCTTTCTTATTCGGATATTTTGTGGATTTCACTCGGCTCCTACTTGGAGACTTTGTGTTACCAACTTATTTCGGTCAGCTTGCATTCCTACTTATTAGCATGATCTGTATTGCAACAGGAATTACGCTTTTTATGTCTGTGCGGCTTGTGCCACTACCCTCAGAAGCCTTGGTTGCCGCGATCACACAGAGATTGTCAAATGCGAAATTTCACATTGTGATGATTGTTGTGCATACCACTGTCGTTACCATCGGGTTGCTCCTATCTTTCCTATTTTTAGGTGGTCTGTTTGGCGTGCGTGAAGGGACAATTCTTTCCGCTGTCATGATCGGGAAAATGATACCCTTTATTCAGAAAGCTGTTTCCCCAATGCTAACTAAACTTGGCATTATACCCATGGAATAAGAGCTGGTTGAGTTAATGTCATAAAATTAAACAAGTGCATGTGGTTAGAAAGTTGCAAACTTTCTCCACAGGTGAGAATCGAACTCACAGCTACACATTACCATTAAACTAACCCGGATATATAATCTGTGTAAATGGTGGTCAATAGGGGATTCTTACGAAAATTTCAGTGCTGTGAACATACTTTAGTGTAGATCTTATACCAGAATGACCAAGCCATTCTTTCATATCTTCTAAGGAAAGGATGTTGTCACTTACACCATTGGACGCAAACGTATGGTGTAGCATATGAGGGGTGATCTTTATTTTTTCAGATAGCTTTTTGATAATCTATCAAGTATTCGGTTAGGTTCGTTGTATCCAAGTTCTATAGGATCAATATGTAGCGCAAAGTATTTTTTAGTTAATATATTTACTTATTAATTAATTAATGCTACAATAAAGCATATAATAAAAAAGGTTACCTCATGAAGATGGTAACCCTTGTATCAGCAGAACCGTTAAAGACGGTGGCTTATTGAAACGATTAAATAACCGCTAAACTCGCCAAAGTTTAAGAAGCGGTTATTTTTTTGAGCTTGTTGAATGTACGTTAGCAACGCAAGGATGAAAAATCCAAACGTGAGCATAAGCCCTAATGCTTCCGATACAGTCACGATTACTCCTTCCAGAAGCAACCACAAATTCAAAGTCCATAGGCATCACTCCTTTTTGAAACTGGACAGGTTTAATGAGATCAACTCATAATAACCACCACACTTTCAAACGGATGTTTTGCCACCGTCTTAAACTTTCTGCTAATTAGGAGTATATCACTTTTTCAGATAGATTTCGAGTTTATTTTCCATATAGCTCAGGAATGATACTCTTTGATAAGTGATATTGGGGATGATAAGTTTAAAAGGATTCTTCAAGACCCAACTTTTCCAAGAGTTATCCTTTAAGAGGGTACACATATGCGGTTTAGCGATAAAGCGATTGATCGTTGGTTTGAAGAAAAACAAACCTATACAACATATTAAATAGTGACTGGGCAGTCGAAAGAGAAATAGGAGTATAGGCAACGTGAGTAATAATAAATAGTATAAATCTGTGTAAATAGTAAAGGCCTCAACATTAGATGCAATGCATTTGGTGTTGAGGCTTCTTTCTATATATGAGTAATCTAACAGAAAAAAGGGCAAAAAAAAAGCCCAGTCACTTTGTGCCTTGTTCCTATTTGTACTTAAATGTAATTTTTCCCTCGTGGGGAATCCGTGGGGAATTTTCGTGGGGAAATGAAACCTTTATTCTCTAAAAGTCTTGAAATAAAATAGTGGTGCCCGGTGCGAGAATCGAACTCGCAGCTACGCATTACCATTGCGTCATTTTACCATTAAACTAACCCGGCAATTTTTGTACAGATTGTATAATAACACATTTGTCTGTTTATTTCAATCCATTTTAAACATTGTTGTAACATTCTCTGCTTCGGTTTCCGTGCCACCCCTAAAAAGAGTGTAATGCACCTCGATGTCAGAATTGGCGTTCCGACTTCAAGATGCATTACAAAGGAGAGTTTCTTAGCTTATTCAAAATACACATTACTAAAAATGTGAGTCTGGTCAGGGAATGGAGTAAATCCGCGTACGTTTTCTTGCGCGATGGCCCAGATGTTAGGGTTGAATAACGGGATCCAAGGTGCTTCCTCACGTAGAACTTCTTGTGCTTGTAAATAGTAGGCAATTCGAGCTTCTTCACTATCCGCTTCACGGGCACTTTCAACCAGTGCATCAAACTCAGGTGAGTTTAAGAGGGAATAGTTAAGACTTGGTGCACGCGCTGAAGAGTGAAGGAGCGAGAACAAGGCGTTATCCGCATCTCCTGTTGAAACTGACCAACCGGAGACGGCAGCTGAAATTTCACTATCTGTCAAGGACTGAATCATCACTTGGTGCTCCATAACTGGTGTTGAGACGTCGATACCAATTTGAGCTAAATCGTGCGCAATAATTTGAGCAATCTGGACGCGAATCGCACTTTCACCATTTGATACTAGGTCGAAGCTAATATCAGCAGCATTCGCCTCACCAGAGAAACCTGCTTCAATCATTAACGCGCGAGCTCGTTCAAGGTCGTAAGGAGTGTTTTGGAAGCTTGGGTCGTGACCAAATACAGTTGGGCTAATAAAGCTAGCAGTCGCTGATTCAGTTCCGTCACTGCTGGCGGCGACGATTGCCTCGGTATTTACAGCGTAGTTAATTGCCTGACGTACAAGAGGGTCACTTAGTGGACCATATTCTGTATTTAAAACCACATATTCCAATCCGAAGCCTGGCGTATAGAGGACTTGCAAATTCGGATCTTCTCTTAGACGATTAATGTCGCTGGATGTTGGACCGAGAACGATATCAACACCTGCGGTTTCAGCAGCAATTCCACGCTGTTGTGGGTCAGCGATGATCTGATAAGTGATCAAACGCATATTAGGCGCCTCACCATGATAATCTTCCCATCTTTCCATGACTAATCGATCCCCAACTATATCTTCGATGATTTGGTAAGGACCAGTTCCAATGACCAAGTCGCCGATGGCATCACCAAGTCCAACATCCTCTAAGGCGTAGGCGTTCAAAATCGAAGCCCCTCGGTGGGCCATATGTGCTAGGAATGGCGCGAATGGAAAATGAGTCCCAATTCGAATTTGATAGTCGTTTATAACTTCAATCTGATCAGGGTCAATCATTCCAAGAAGTGGAATCGTAGCAGGAGCGGTTGCACCACGTGTGAAAGTGAAAGCCACATCGTAGGCTGTCATGTGTTGCCCATTATGGAAATAAACATCATCTCTTAGATCAAACTCCCAAGTCAACGGGTCGATTTGACGCCATTCCGTCGCTAGTCCTGGAACGAAGTTCATGTTAGCATCTCGGTTAACCAACCGACTAAAAACATGAATTTGGACTTGAGCGGCAGAAATGAAAGCAGCACCGTGAGGGTCGAGGTTAGCAACTTCTCCACTAACCGCAACAATTAACTCGTCAGGTTGACCAGAGACACCAACAGCGACATCTCCGTTTTCATCATTAGTTCCGCCGTTGGTTTCGCCGTTGCATGCAACTAAGACGAGAGCAAATAGGACTAAGGCGCCTATTTTGAAAAACCCCTGTTTGTTCTTAAACATATCAAATTCACTCCTTTTTTAGGTATAAATTGGAAGCATGATACCACACTCAGCATAGGGAGTCAACATTTTTATGCTTTTTAACGTAAAAAAAATCACATATAAAAGAGAAAAATTATTTTCATTTTGGACCATCAGTGCGTCTTTTTCATAATCATATGTGCAGAACATTGCCTTATGAAATTTAAAAAAGCGAGCTGTGGATGAGTTGTTTGATTCTTTGACATTATAATAGGGGGATGTTATAATTTTCAGCAGGTTTTTAATACTAAATCCTGTCAGAAGTTGCTCATCTTTATGGCTAATCTTCCGCTATGCTACGTTAGAAAAAGATGCCTTGCATATCGAAACATTTGCACATAAATCTTAAAAAATTCCTGACAGAATTTAGTATTTAGCGTTTGGAGGTTTTTATTTTGACAGTCTTAATTACAAAAATCCTCATTTTTATTTTAAAATTCCGTGGCGGTGGTTCGTCACTTCCAGGAAAGGTTGCTTTGAAATTAAATCCGAATATTTTAGCAAAGCTTGCTCGTAATTGGCAGGTTATTTTAGTAACAGGAACCAATGGCAAGACGACCACATCTCATATGATTTATAACGTACTGAAATCAGAAGGGTTGGCTGTAATGAATAATTCAGCAGGTGCAAATATGACCGCCGGGATTGTGGCAGCCTTTATTAAGGATTATCGTTTCTTTGATGTCCGTTCGAATAAGTACGCAGTGATCGAGGTGGATGAGGCCTATTTGCGTCATGTAACGAAGATGATTCATCCAACGATGATCGTTGTGACCAATATTTTTAGGGATCAGTTGGATCGTTACGGCGAGACAACCACGACTTATCGGTTTATTTTAGATGGGATTAAAAATGTACCAGATGCTAAGTTGATTTTAAATGGTGATGAATCGATGTTGGGGAACATGCCAGTAGAAAATCCATGCGTTTATTTTGGCTTTGAGAATTACGGAACTTCGGAAATGGCGGTCAATACAGAATCGATGTTTTGTCGAGATTGTAAGACGAAGTACGAATACGAGAGCGTGGTCTTCAATCATTTAGGGAGTTATAGATGTCCAAGCTGTGGACATGCCCGTCCAGATCTGGGATACGCTGTAACAGATGTCATGTTACGTCCCAGCGGGTCGACAGTGGAAATTGATGATCTGGTGTTAAATGTTGGGGTTCCTGGGCTGTATAACATTTATAACGCAATCTGTACTTACGCTGTGGCAGCAGAACTTGATATCAACGGGTCAACCATCAAAAAGGTTTTGGCGGAAGGGGAGAGTAAATTTGGACGTTTTGAAACGGTTCAAATCGACGAGAAGGCGCTGAAGCTTTTGTTGGTAAAAAATCCGGCGGGTTGTAATCAGTGCATTGACACGGTAGCTATCGATCAGTCTGAGGTGACGTTGCTGTTTTTGCTTAACGACCAGTACGCAGATGGTCGAGACGTATCGTGGATTTACGATGCCCACTTTGAGAAATTGGCTAAGATGAACGTTTCCAAGGTGATCATTGGGGGTGACCGTGCATACGACATGGCGATTCGATTGAAAGTAGCGGGATTAGATCAGGTGAATTTCACGATCTGCAAGAGTTACGATGAAGTGTTAAGTGCGGTTAAGAAACAGGATAAGGACATTTATGCCTTTATGACCTATACGGCGATGACCAGCTTTAGAGGTTATTTGGTTGAGAAGGGTTATGCGAGTAAATTATAAATAAGGGAGGTGTTTGAGTGTGAGATTAGACATTTGTATTTTATATCCTGATTTACTTAATAGTTATGGAGACACAGGAAATTTAGCGATTTTAGAACATCGGCTGCAAGCTCGTGGAATTGAGGTAGTAACGCATCAGGTTTCTCTTGCAGAAGACTTTGATCCTGACCTTTACGACATCGTTTTAATGGGGGGTGGCCAGTTTCACGAGCAATCCATTGTAGAAAAAGACTTGCACAACGGTAAAGGAGCGTTGCTCAAGAAGTATATCCATAACGATAAAGTCGCCTTGCTTGTTTGTGGTGCTTACCAGCTAGCAGGCGAGTATTACGTAGACGACAAGGGCCAGAAGAAAGACGGTTTAGGTATTTTGCCGATTCACACCGACGTGGCAGATGATCGCCTCATTGGAGATATCGTTATTAAGTCCGAATGCGGTCAGATGTACGTGGGATTTGAAAACCATTTAGGGAAAACAGACATTGGTGATTTAAAGCCTTTTGGGCGTGTATTAACTGGCTTTGGGAATAATGGGATTGACGGATTAGAGGGCTGCCGCTTTAAAAACACGATTGGAACGTATTTACATGGACCACTGCTATCTAAAAATCCAGAAGTAGCTGATGAGCTGATTAAGAAAGCGTTGGAGTTAAAAGGCTACGACACGGAGCTAGAACCACTTGATGATTTCTTAGAATTAGCAGCCAAAGAGGGCGTTATACGTAAAGTAGGTGGTGTTTCGTGAGACACGATGTAATTGAGAAACTGTACGATTGCCTAGACGAAATGGCCATGTTGTTGGTAGAGCATGGAAATCTAAGGTATTTGGACGCATTAATAGCCACAAGTGCCAATATTATGGCAGCAGATATCCTTCAAGAAGTTGACATGGAAATTGAAATCAAGTTGTTTGCTCTCGGCAAGGAACTAAATGAAATGGAATTTAACTCGGAAGAGGTACGAAAAGCGTTACAACTTGCGTTGTTAAAAGGGCTGAAGTCTGATAACTTGTCACTAGATGGAATGACGCCAGACGGCGTAGCGATTTTAATAGGATATTTGGTGGATAAATTGAAGCCAGCAGCGAAGGAATTGAAAGTAGCGGACTTTGTAGTGGGAACAGGAAATTTATTAACAGCCGTTCTTAATACATTGAAGGAGACGCCGGCGGCCATTTATGGTGTTGACAGTGATTACAAAGCGTTAGAGCTGGCTAAGATGATGGCTGATATGCAAGCTTATGAAGCACAGTTTTATCAACAGTCGTCGACACGTGTTATGAATGTACCACTTATAGATGTGGTAATTGGAGATCTTCCTGGTGGTGGTCAAGGAGAGCTTGTTAACGAAGGTTCTGCGTTAGGAGCAGCGGGTTGTCATTATTTACCATACCTGCTAGTAGAGAACCATTTGAATTACTTGAGCGAAGAGGGGTATGCCATTTATGTGATTGACAATGATTTTTTCTCACAGGAACACGCAGCAAAATTACATGAGGTCATCACAAAAAAGGCGAACATTTTTATGTTGCTTCAACTCCCAGAGACGATGTTTAAAGGTACGAACGAAGGGAAAAGTTTATTGGTTCTGAGAAAGCAGAAGATGGAAAATGAGGCGCTTGTCGCTGTGTTGCCTGATTTCAATGATAGAAAAAAAGTGCAAGCCACCTTGACGAGAGTCGAAGATTGGATTAAACTAAATACATAAGAAGTATAATTATTAAGGAGCGTCAAATTACATGAATAAGATTTTAGCAGTAAATGCAGGAAGTTCATCGTTAAAATTTCAACTTTTAGCGATGCCAAACGAAGAGGTAATTACAGTTGGTTTAATTGAAAGAATCGGGCTTTCTGATTCAATTTTTACGATTGAAGTGAACGGAGAAAAGGTCAAGGCTGTTAGCGATATTAAGGATCATGCTGTCGCCGTAGAATTATTAATGAACGCATTAATCGAACACAAGGTTGTAGAAAGCTACGACGAAATCTCAGGTGTAGGTCATCGTGTCGTACACGGTGGAGAAGCTTTTGACAAATCAGTGGTCATCACACCAGAAACATTAGCAATCATTGAAGGGCTATGGGAGTTAGCACCACTTCATCAGCCAGCTAACGTAACAGGAATCAAGGCATTTGCTGAGGCATTGCCAAATGCTGTTTCAGTGGCTGTGTTCGATACGGCTTTCCATCAAACCATGCCAGTCACGTCTTATACCTACCCAGTTGTCCATGAGTGGTATAAGAAACATGCGGTACGTAAGTATGGATTCCATGGAACGTCACACCAGTACGTATCTGAGCGTGCGGCTGATTTATTAGGCAAGCCAATTGACCAAACGAATGTCATCACAGTTCACATGGGTAACGGTGGCTCATTAACTGCCGTTAAAAATGGAAAGTCAATTGATACGTCAATGGGCTTTACACCACTTGCTGGTATTATGATGGGAACACGTTCTGGAGACATTGATCCTGCCATCATTCCTTACATCATGGAAAAAGAAGGGTTAACCGTTGAACAAGCGGTGGATGCTTTGAACAAGAAGTCGGGATTATTTGGTATATCTGGAAAGTCTTCTGATATGAGAGATATTGAAGCTGGTGTAGCGGCAGGGGAAGAACAATCACAAATCGCTCTGGACCTATACATCAAGCGCATTACAGACTACATCGGATCTTACTTAGTGACACTAGGTGGGACAGATGCCATCGTCTTTACAGCGGGTATCGGTGAAAACGGAATAGGAATCCGTGAACAGATTCTAGATCGTCTAGCATTCTTAGGAATTACGGTTGACAAAGTTGCTAATGATTCACGCGGTAAAGAGGTTATGATTTCGACAGCTGATTCTAAAATCAAAGCATTTGTTATTCCGACCAACGAAGAGTTGATGATCGCTCGCGATACCTTTGCATTCGTAAAGTAATCAATCTACGTTAATTCACTTAGCTACTTAGTATAAGTTAAGTGAATTTTTCGTTCTGATGAACCGAAAGTGGCTGGTGAAAGAGGTTGAGGAAATTATTGCCAGTAAAAAATAGTGCTTCGCAATGAATGCGAGGCACTATTTTTAGTTATCTTGTCTTCTAACGATCGGCAACCTAACTTGGATGGTTGTGCCAATATTTTTTTTACTACGGACCGAAATTTCACCGTTGTACATGTTAACAATGTGTTTGACGATGGAGAGACCTAATCCGCTACCGCCTACTTTCTTATCTCGGCCATGGTCAACGCGGAAGAAGCGTTCGAACACACGTGCTTGATACTCTAGTGGAATGCCGATCCCGGTATCTTTTACTTTTAAGGTCATGTGATATTTTTTTACTTTTAGCTCAATGAACACGCGACCAGCGGGTTTGTTGTACTTTACGGCATTTTCGATTAAATTAACGCACATTTCATATAAGTGATGTCGATTGGCGTAGACAATAACATCCAAGGCATCTACCTCGATTGGAACAGGCCCATTATTGTTCATTGGAGAAATAGAGGAAACTGCTTCTTGAAGGATTTCGTTGAAGTTGAAATCTGTGTATTCGGTAGGTTTGCTTTTTGCTTCTAAATTGGAAATCATTAGCAGGTTACTGATGAGTTCGGACATTCTTTTTGCTTCGATTTCGATGCGTTTTAAAACGTTGTCTTTTTCTTCTTCTGTTTTGATGATGTTGTGATTAATCATTTCAGAAAAACCAAGGATGGAGGTAATGGGGGTTTTAAGTTCATGGGAAGCGTTAGAAAAGAATTCACGTTTCTGTTTTTCCAACAATTTTTCTTTCGTTACATTGACAAAGAAAATGGTTGTGGCCGGTTTATTAACTTGTAAAGAACCTTTGTGGATGGGAGAGACGTAGGCGTTTAAGATTAGATTTTCGTGGAGCCACATTTCAAACATAGAAGATTGTTCTTTTTCTAGAGCCTTTCCTACGGCTTGAGAAACGCTTTTGTCATTAATAAGAACAGAAATGTTTTTGCCGGTCACGTCTTGTTCACAGTCAAAAAAGTTTTTGACACTTTGGTTGCAAAGTAAAATGTTCTTGTGATGATCAATGAGAACAAAACCTTCAGCCATATGGAAGAGGACATGACCAATTCTCTCCTGTTCAAGCAGGAGAGATTGATGGGTATTAGAAAGTTGTTGCAGAAGCGTCTCAATTTGTTGCATTTTTTGATTTGTGTTAGAGCAAGAGGAGTGGTACTCGCGAAGGAGCGTGTAATTTTGGGACGCTAGGGCATCGATGATGACGTCTAAAGAATCGTTGTTGTTTTCTTTTTTCATGAAGATTCTCCAATAAATCGATAGCCAACGTTACGAACGGTTTTAATATATTTTGGCGCATCGGCGTTATCACCTAGTTTTTGTCTTAGCGTTCGGATGTGGATATCTAATGTACGTGACTCGCCAACAAATTCAAATCCCCAAATGTCGTTAAGTAGTTCTGTCCTTGGAACGATACGATTTTTTTCTTGGATTAGTATTTTCAATAACTCATATTCTTTAAAGGTTAAATCAATGGTTTCACCATCTTTGGTGACCTCTCTTGTTTCCACATTGATAGCAAAATCAGCGGTGGTAATTTGATCGGTAGAGTGAGAAACTGGATCAGTAGAGATTCGACGGAAAATGGATCTGATTCTTGCACCGAGCTCCATCACGCCAAAAGGTTTGGTAATATAATCATCTGCACCAGAGTCGAGCCCAGCTACCTTATCAATTTCTGTATCTTTGGCTGTCAATAAGAGAATTGGTAATTCTTTCGTTTTTGGACTTTGACGAAGTAGCTTCGTTGCGTCGAGTCCACTCATACCAGGAAGCATGATGTCAAACAGCACCAAGTCAGGAATTTTCTTCCCAATAACTTCAACGGCTTCTTCTGCATTGTCGAAGGTCATCACACGATAGGAAAATGAACTTAAAGCCATGCGCACCAATTCACGGATACTTTCATCGTCTTCCACAACATAAATTAATTTATCCATAGTTAACCATCCTCTTTTTCTGTCGGTCGATATCACCATTATAACCTAGGAGGCGACATGAGGGAAGTCAATGTTTGTAAATTTTTTGTAAGGAAAGTTTTACACGGCATTCACATTTCAACGTAGATGATACGTAAACTTTACAAGAAGTTTGCTTTACGCTGACTGTGGATTTTACACAGGCACGCTATAATTTTTATCAGAGGGTTAGTGACCTCAGATTTTGACAAATAACTTGCTGTTCAAGTAACTGGAGGAAAACGAAATAATGAAAAAGTTCAAATTAATAAGTTTATTAACGACACTGGCATTTGCTGTCGTATTAGTCGCATGTAACGATGATGAGCCGAGTGGCAATGGAAATGGCGACGAATTCGGAGGAGCCATTGCGGTTGTTTCACGTGAAGAAGGCTCAGGATCACGAGGGGCTTTCGAAGAGTTGGTAGACGTTAACACAGAAGAGGGCGTTAACGACATGACGTTAGATGCGCTAATTCGTCCAGGAAATGGCGATGTGGCGACGCAAGTAACGGATCATGCAACATCAATTGGTTATATTTCCTTTTCTACGTTTGTAAACGCAGGTGATACATTACGTGGACTTGAAATTGATGGAGCTGCTCCAACTTTGGAAAACTTCCTATCAGAGGAGTATACATTAGCTCGTCCATTTATCATGATTTATAGAGAAGGTGATTTAACAGACGTAGAACGTGCATTCATTGCGTTTGCCCAATCGACAGAAGGACTAGAAATTTTATCAGATGCTGGAACCATTGTTGATGTAACCGCAGGAGAAGCATTTGATGCAGATGCCCATACTGGTATTGCTGGAACGATGGCACTTGGTGGTTCTACTTCTACTGAAACGACTGCTACAAGGTTAGCGGAAGAATTTAGAGCGATCTTCCCAAATGTAGACTTCACTTATCATGCAGCTGGTTCAGGTGCTGGGATCTCTGGCGGACAAGATGGGACGTATGTGATTGGCTTCTCTTCTCGTGATTTAAGAGATGGAGAGTTAGAAGACGGTTCAGCGGCACTTACTTATGCCATCGACGGACTTGTTATGGTTGTTCATCCAACGAATCCACTTATAGGATTAACCATTGGTCAAATTAGAGACATCTACATGGGTGTCATTACAGATTGGTCTGAGTTGATTCAGTAATTTTAACTTAGGCACGTGGCGATGGGTCTGCCTTGTAGAATTAGCAAGGCGTTTAATTGTAATTAGTGAGAACAGTCATAGAAAGGCCTGTTTCAGGTCTATCTATGACTCCTTTACACCCATAATCATTCGTAAAAGTCACTAGAGTTGAGAAAATATTAAATCAATGACTTTTTAAGACTAAAAATAGGGCTAAAAAGTCACTACTTAGCGTGTTTTTGCCAAATCAATGACTTTGGGCATTAGAAAGAGGCTTGAAAGAGTCACTAAATCATTCAATTCTAGTAAATCAGTGACTTTTAGGCATTTAAAAGGAGCTATCTCGCTGACATATTCCCAATTTTGTAGTCTGGAAAAACTTTTTAGTTTTCCTGTGTCCACTTCATTGAGATTATATCATAGCGAGACAGCCCCTTTCATGCGTTTAAGAAGGGCTTAGGAAAAGAGGTTTTAGAAATGGACAAAGAAATGGGCGTAAGCAGGAAGCGGGTGTTTTTTGAGAAATTTTTCCATGGTTTGTTTTTGACGGCTGCCTTGTTTGCCGTTGCTGCCGTTATTACCATTATTGCATTAATATTCACCCGTGGAGCACAGCCTTTTATTCCTGGGAATGCGTTTGGTACCTATCATTTTTTTGATTTTGTAACGGGAACCAGTTGGCGACCTAGTTTTAATACCTTTGGTGTTGGTTATATGATTATTGGCTCATTGTTAGCGACGCTAGGAGCTGTCGTGTTGGGTGTGCCGATCGGTGTCTTAACAGCTGTCTTTATTGCAGAAGTGGCACCAAAGTGGTTGGCACAGGTGATGCAACCTATTATCGAGTTGTTGGCTGCGATTCCATCGGTTTTATATGGGGTATTTGGCTTTGCTATCATTGTTCCTATGGTGGAAAGTTGGTCGCCTCACCCGACGGGGGATTCATTACTAGCCGTTGTTTTGGTTTTAACGATCATGGTTTTACCGTCGATCGTTGCTATTTCTACCGCGTCACTTAGAGCAGTTCCAAAAGTTTATAAGGAAGGATCTCTCGCGGTTGGAGCGTCCGATATTCAGACGATCTTTAAGGTTTTAATCCCTGCGGCAAAGTCGGGAATTTTGACGGGCATCGTCCTTGGTATCGGTCGAGCCATTGGGGAAACCATGGCTGTTATCATGGTAGCGGGGATGCCAGAAGGGGGCGTTCCAATTTCGATCTTTGATCGCATTCGACCACTTACAACCAACATCGTTTTAGAGCAAGGTTATGCGACTGGTTTGCAAGAACAAATGTTATTCTCGACTGCCATCGTGTTGTTTGCCTTTATTTTACTTATTAATCTAACCTTAACAGTGATTCGTAAAAAGGCGGTGGACGTATAATGAAATCGAGGAAAATGACAGATTTTTTTGTGCGCGCTGTTATTTGGATGGCTGCTGCGGCTTCCGCAGGGATTTTAATTACGATTGTTGGTTTTATTTTTACCAATGGTTGGTCGTTAATCTCCACTGATTTTTTGACACGTGATTATGAGGATACGCTACGCATTGTTCATATTGATGTGGAGGGTATCTATCTTAGAGAAGATCAATATACTAGTGATAACACTATTTTCATGGAAAGTTTAGGATTGACGCTTGAAGTCAATGAGCATGGTTGGTTGGTTAATCGGATTGATTCTGACTCACCTGCTCGTCATGCCTTAGATAACGCAGAGCAAGTTTTCCCTATTCGAAGAGGTCATGTCATTGAAGGGGTGAACGACACGCGTATTAACGAAAGAACGCCACCTAACGACATGATGGAGGCTTTCGTTAGTGGCGGAAATTTGATTTCCATGCGCGTTCGCTCTCTTGGTGGAGGTGTCTGGCCGCTTATCGTTTCGACGGTGATGCTTATCGGGACGACACTGATCTTTGTCGTTCCTATTGGTGTTTTGGCTGCCATCTATATGGTGGAGTATGCGAAACAGGGACGTGGTGTTCGTATCATCCGCTTTGCCATCGAAATTTTGGCCGGCATGCCATCGGTTGTTTACGGACTGTTTGGGATGATGTTTTTTGTACGAATCCTAGGTATTGGTCAGTCCATGTTAGCGGGGGCGCTGACCATGACAATTTTACTTCTTCCGATTATGATTCGTTCTTCAGAAGAAGCCTTAAAAACCGTGCCACAAAGTTACCGTGAAGCCTCCTTTGGTTTGGGAGCCAACAAGATTCAAACTATTTGGAAGGCTATTCTACCTAGTGCATTACCAGGGATGATGGTGGGAGTTATTTTATCCATTGGCCGTATTGTCGGTGAATCGGCTGCTCTTTTGTTTACGGTAGGAACCTTTGCACGAATGCCGATCAATCCGGATGGAGGAGCGTTGTCCATTTTTGAATCTGGTGCCACGTTAACCCTTCGTGCCTTTATCGAAGTAAAAGAGCATGGTAACATCGAAATGGCAGCCGCTATTGGAATTGTCATTTTAGTCATCGTATTTACCCTCAACATGCTGTCAAAACTAATTTTAAAAACCTTTAGTAAAGGAGCCCATTAAACATGAGCGAAAAAGTAAAATTCACGGTGAACAACTTGAACCTATTTTATGGAGACTTCCAAGCTCTGCACGACATTAGCTTAGACATTCCTGAAAATAAAGTAACGGCTTTAATCGGCCCATCCGGTTGTGGGAAGTCGACTTTTTTAAGAACCTTAAATCGCATGAACGATCTAATCGATGGTGTTAAAATAGCGGGTAATATTGCATTAGATGAAAAAGACATTTATTCCGATTTCGATGTGATCAAGTTGCGCACCCGTGTCGGAATGGTCTTTCAGAAACCAAACCCTTTTCCCATGAGTATTTATGACAACGTCGCATACGGACCACGTTGCCAAGGCATTAAAGATAAAGGCCAGTTAGCTGAAATTGTGGAAGAGGCCTTGAGGAGGGCTGCGCTTTGGGACGAAGTGAAAGACCGCTTGAATAAATCAGCCCTTGGCCTCTCAGGCGGACAACAACAGCGCCTCTGTATTGCTCGTGCTATTGCCATGAAACCAGAAGTCATCTTGATGGATGAGCCTACATCAGCGCTAGATCCGATTGCCACACAGAAAATTGAGCAATTAATGGACAACCTCAAGCAAGAATACACCATCGTGATTGTCACTCACTCCATGCAACAGGCAGCGCGGATTTCAGATAAGACGGCCTTCTTCTTAATGGGCGAGATTATTGAATACGACGATACAGATACCATTTTTACCCATCCAAAAGATAAAAAGACAGAAGATTACATTACAGGAAGATTTGGTTAACGGAGGAAGTGAGACTCCGCAGAGGACTCTATATGAGTTTAATTCATGGATAAAAATATCCAAACCACATGAAATAGACGCGTTAATGGATATTTTTCTATCTAAGATGAGTAAAAAATGGCTGTGTCTGGATATTATGACTCACTATGGGTAAGAATCAAAGTGGCCAAGGAGGATTTAACTATGTCAAAGACAGCAACAGTTAAGGCAGCATCAAAAATGGATCAAAACTATGAAAAATTATTGGAGATGACCGAAACGTTATCCCTACATACCATTGGGGCTTATAAAAAAACGATTGAGGCTCTAAAAACGCTAGATGCACAAACAGCACTTGAAATCATTAAAGAAGACGATGAAATCGATGCATTGGAAGAGGATTTGATTGAAGAAGCCACCGTGATGATTGTCAGGTCTCAACCTGTAGCCAGTGACTTACGCAAAATTTTGATGATCATTCGTCTAGCACATGAATATGAGCGAATTGCAGATTACGCAGAAAAAATTGCAGAGTACATTATCTTGATTAAAGAAAACGACTCCCTTGAACATTACGAAAAAAATGTGGATAAGCTGGCTGCCATGCTTGTCGTTATTGTCTCCATGCTTGAACTCGTTTTTGTGGGACTCAAGGAAGAAGACAAGGTGAAAATTAAGGAAGCTGCTAGACTAGATGACCAAATTGACGTCTTATATGAAGAAGTCATGGCATCTTTAATTCAACACATCCGCGTCGTAGATGGAAAAATCTTTGGAACTGCTCATGCTATTTTGATTAACAAGTACATTGAACGAGCGGGAGATCATACCACCAACATTGCAGAAGAAATTTTGTTCGCTTTAAAAGGGCGACGCTATAGTTTTTAATCTACTTGAAGGAGCCGTTCCTCGTCACCGAGACACGGTTCCTTTTTACGTGTGGTTATGCTACAATAAAAGGATGGTTTGAAAGTGTTTATACCAATGTGAAAGTGAGGGAGCAAGATGAGAGAATACCAACGGACAAGACTAATAGAACAAATGGTAGAGAGAAAAGTTGAGCGTGCGCGTAAACAACATACACCAAAAGGTCGGAAGATACAAAATATCATCATCGTTGTCTCAATCCTTTTACTTGTATTTTTGATGCTATTGGGGTACCTGTGGTAATTGAGATAAAGAAGGTGTTTTAGATGGAATCAACGTATGTGGAATCGTTGTATCAACAAATCGAGAAAAATTTAAAGGTTAAAAGTAAACAAATTGAAGCGGTACTAACCATGCTTAAAGAAGGTTCGACCGTGCCATTTATTGCACGCTATCGTAAGGAAGCTACCGGTGGATTAGACGAGGATCAAATTCGCGAAATTAGCAAAGCATACGAATACGGTGTGAATTTAGAAGAGCGAAAGCTTGACGTGATCCGTCTCATTACGGAAAAAGGGATGATGACGCCAGAGCTCGAAGCGGACATTAAAAAAGCCCAAAAGTTAACAGAAGTTGAAGATTTGTATCGCCCGTTCAAAGAAAAGAAAAAGACTCGTGCAACAGAAGCCAAACGTAAAGGACTGGAGCCGTTAGCACAATTTTTACTTGCGTACGGAAGTGAGGATGTGATGGCAAAAGCATGGTCATTCTTAAACGAAGAAATCACCACAGCAGAAGACGCGTTAGCCGGTGCGATGGACATCGTCGCTGAGATCGTAGCAGACGATCCTGAGTTCAGAAAATTTGTTCGTTTTCAGACCATGAAATCTGGAAAATTAATTTCAAAAGTTAAAGACGAATCGCTGGATGAAAAGGCGGTTTATAAGCAATACTATGCATACGAATCTTTACTCAGCAAGGTAGCAAATCATCAAGTTTTAGCGATGAACCGTGCGGAGTCAGCTAAAGTGATTCGTGTGGGCATTGTAGAAGATGCCGATTTTATTGTGCAACGGTTAAAAGCAAAATTCATTACAACCGAAGGATCGACCACAGGTAAGTACGTGGCGTTGGCTATCGAAGATGGCTATAAAAGGTTAATTAAACCTTCTATTGAACGTGAGATCCGTTCTGAATTAAAAGAGAAGGCTGAAATTCAGGCCATTCATATTTTTTCAGAGAACTTACGTCAGCTGCTCTTGCAACCACCGATGAAAGATCGTGTGGTATTAGGGGTTGACCCGGCATTTAGAACGGGGTGTAAGTTAGCAGTGGTTAGTCCAACAGGTGCTGTATTAGATATTGGTGTGATTTATCCACACGAAGCCTCGAAAGGGGCAAAGCCTAATCCAGCTAAATTGGCGGATGCGAAGAAAAAGGTGGAAGCTTTAATTAAGAAGCACGGTGTCGAGATTGTTTCCATTGGGAATGGAACAGCTAGTCGTGAGACGGAAGCCTTTATTGCGGATGTTCTACGCGGGGTAGACTCTGACGTAAAATACATCATTACTAACGAAGCGGGAGCTTCGGTTTATTCGGCAGGTGCTGTAGCTCAGAAGGAATTCCCAGATTTTGCAGTAGAAGAGCGTTCCGCGGTTTCGATTGCCCGTAGGTTGCAAGACCCCTTGGCGGAACTGGTTAAGATTGACCCGAAGTCGATTGGCGTGGGTCAATATCAGCACGATGTGAACGCCAAAGCGCTTGATGAATCACTTGATTTCGTGGTTGAGACGGCGGTTAACCGTGTTGGTGTTAACTTAAATACGGCGTCGCCATCCCTGTTGACCCATGTTGCCGGCTTAAATGCCACCATTGCTGATAATGTGGTTGCCTATCGGGATGAAATCGGAAAGTTTACCAACCGAAAGCAAGTTCAGAAGGTAAAGCGCCTTGGTGCAAAGACTTATGAGCAAGCCATTGGGTTCCTGCGAATTCCAGACGGAGACAACCCGATGGATATGACCCCGATTCACCCAGAGAGCTATGGCATTGCTGAAAAAATAATGAAAAACCTTGGTGTAACCATTGCCGATTTAGGGAGCATTGCAATGAAAGTGGCGGTTGAAGCTGCGGATGCCAAAAAACTGGCAAGTGAACTGCAAACGGATGAATTTACCGTTACCGATGTACTCTCAGCGTTGGTAAGCCCAAATCGTGATTTGCGTGATGATTTAGATGCGCCGATTTTAAGAAGCGATGTCTTAAAATTAGAGGACATCTCTCCAGGAATGGAGCTTGAAGGTGTGGTTCGGAACATTGTTGATTTTGGTGCTTTTGTTGATTGTGGTTTGAAAAACGATGGCTTGGTTCATTTATCACAATTAGCAAAAGGATTTGTAAAACACCCACTGGACGTTGTCAGCGTCGGCGATGTTGTGACGGTTTGGGTTAAAGAAGTGGACAGGTCGCGTGATCGTTTAGGACTGACGATGATCGCACCTAAAAAGTAGGTGAGATGTATGAAAAAAAGAAGTGGTATACTAATTACAATTGTTGTCATTTTGGCATTTATTATCGGAGGAGCAACGACTTATGTCGTTTTGGATCGAGCCGATTCAAACGTAAACATAGAAGACGATGAATTAGCCAGCTTCTTAGAAGTGTTGAGTGAAGTTCGCAGATCTCACTATTTTTATGACGGTGAGAACGACTTAATTCGTGGTGCCATCGAAGGTCTGCTTGAATCAACGGGAGATGCTTATAGTAATTTTTTTACTCCTTCAGACTTTGATAATGCGAGAACTCACTTACGAGGGAGCTTTTATGGGATTGGAGCTGAAGTTTCGACCATTAACGGTCAGGCGGTGATCGTAGCACCATTTCCAGGATCTCCTGCTGAGAATTATGGCGTGATGCCAGGAGACATTGTCGTGGCTGTAGATGGAGAAGACGTTCGCGATTACGACCTTAGCGATGTGATTAGCCGAATTCGCGGTGATTATGGAACCGTTGTAACCCTTGAAATTTTACGAGGTGGAGCGACAAATAGTATTAACATCTCAGTGACACGTGGTCGCATTGCCAACGAAACCGTTCGAACTGAGATGCTTGACTTTGATGGAAGAAACATTGGTTATTTACAAGTGACCACCTTTGGTGAGGAAACGTACAACGAATTCAGAGCTGGAATTGCGGAATTAGAAGCAGCTGGTATGGAAGGATTAATCATTGATATGCGAAACAACCCAGGTGGCTACTTGCATACGGTTACCCAGATGTTAAGCTACCTTTTGCCAAGTGGTGATCTGATCACATCAGCGGTTGACCGAGAGGGGCACGAGCAAAGTTATTTAACACAAGGAAGTTCTAGACCAAGGCTCGATGTAGAAATCGTAACCTTGATTAATGACGGTAGTGCATCGGCTTCAGAAATTTTTGCGGCTGCGATGATGGAAGTGGCAGGAGCTGAAGTTGTAGGGACAACTTCCTTTGGTAAAGGAACGGTTCAGCAGTCAAGACCACTAAGTAGTGGAGATATTTTACAATTGACGACCCAAGCTTGGTTAACACCTAATGGGAACCTGATCGAAGGTCATGGCATTACGCCAACGGTTTACGTTGAAGCACCTGATTTTTACTATTTTCTTCAAGTCCACTTAGGGGACGAAAATATTTTGAGGTATGATATGGTACATACAGGGGTTGCTAGTGCACAAAACATTTTAGATTTATTAGGCTACGACGTGGATCGAGTCGATGGATATTTTGACCGTTCAACGGTAGAAGCGATACGTGATTTCCAAGAAGCTAACGACCTAAATGCAACGGGCAATATTGATTCAGAAACAGCAACCTTGCTTACAATGAAGTGGAGAGAAATAGTACGTAATCCGGAATATGATACGCAAATTCTGGCGGCGATGGATCTGCTTAATTAAGGGGAAAAGTGTGCATAGGATAGCGATTTGTGATGTATATTATGTTTAATACTAGGCCAAAAATTGAACTAAATTTGTCCAGAAATTGAACTAAATTTGTTGAAAAAAATGTCGAATTTCGGTATACTTATGGGCGTTATAATTTTATTAGGCTGTCCGTTTTGTAACTCAAAAAGGTGTGTGTGTAATGAGTTTTTTCAAAGAACATAAGTTTAAAATTTTAATCATTTTGCCTCTTTTTTCAGTAGCGTTGTTGGTCCTATCTTTGGAATCTTTTACTGGGATTAATCGAATGCTTCGCCTTTATATTTCCGGGACGGTAATTTTGTTAAGCCTTCTGATTCTTTCGTTGGGACTTTACTTCGACAGAAACCGTGGTAGAGGGAAAAAGATTGGACAAGTGGCTGTAGGCATCCTTGCTATCGCTTTGTTTTTAGGTAGTAGCTACTATAGTTATCTAAGCATAAATTTAGGAAGAGCCTTAAATAACTTAACCGACACCCAGACCGTGAGACATTATAGTTTGGTAACCATGGCTGACTTTGTACCTAACGGCCAGGTCTATACACGCGTCGGGATCTTAGAAACATCAGAAGAGGCAGTCATCACTGCTAGAGCTGACTTTTTAGAAGAACAGACGTTTTTCGCTAACCCTGTTACCGATATGTTTGACTATCCTACTGGATTAGTGAATGCTTTATATGCAGGTGAGACAGAGTCCATTATCATTAACAGCAGCTTTGTTGAAATGTTTAGTGATTTACCAGGTTTTGCTAACATTGAAGATGAAACCGTTGTATTGGATACGTTTCAAGTGATGATCGATCGCGAGACAGGCAGTGAAATCGATCCAGGTGAGCCTTTTTCAATTTTATTCTTAGGGCTTAATCAACGGGGGACGCTCGGTGGCCAAATTAACACGTTTATGTTGCTGACCGTTAACTTAGAGGAACTTTCTCTCACGGTGACCTCCATTCCACGTGATAGCTTTGTTCCGCTCCCTTGTCAAAACTGGCGCGAAGATAGGCTTTCTCATGCTAACTTAGGCGGTGCGTCTTGTGCAGTAGGTGCGATTGAGCATATGTTTGATATGGAAATTCCTTACTATGTGATGTTAAACTTCACTGGATTTATGGAGATTGTTGATATTTTGGATGGCATTGAAGTAGATGTTCCATTTGCTTTTAGTGAGCAAAACAGTCGACGTCAATTTGGCGAAAATCAGATCACGTTAGAAGCTGGACTTCAAACCCTTAATGCTGAAGAGGCACTGGCATTATCTAGGCACCGAAACTTACGTGGAACGAGCGTCATGAACGATAATGATTTCGGTCGTGTGGCTAACCAGCAGCTTGTTTTTACGGCTATGTTGCGCGGTATGTTTAATCAAGTAAGAAATCCACAAGACATGTTGCCGTTGTTACAAGTGATTGGCGACAATGTAGAGACGAATTTCAGCAGTCATGATATTACTTTAATGATCGATTACGTTCTTAATAACGTTCCTCTAAGAGGCAATTCAAATTTTATGGATGAACTACATATGATGAACATGGTCGTGCGAGGGGAGCCGGTGCGCATAAGCGGAATGGAAGTGCTTCATCCTTTCTACAGTCATATCGCTAATGCCAGACGACGCATGATGATCAATTTGGGATTAGAAATGCCTGACTTTGCTTTCAATTTCCAGTTTAATGCTTTTGAACAAACGAGGCCTCAATGGACAGGAAGTGGATATGGGACTTCACCTGGACCTGGTGGAATTCCAGGACAGGATGGTAGCTACATCGACTATCCTAATGAATGGCCAGGAGGCGTTCCAACATCGCCACCAGATCAGCTACCGCCAGATCAACTGCCGCCACCAGATCAGTTGCCACCTCCGGATCAGGAGCCGCCTCCTGAACAAACCCTACCGGGAGAAAATCCACCGCCAGATCAGCCACCACCAGATCAAAACCCACCTCCGGAACAATCACCGCCAGTGCAAGGCCCACCCTCGGGACAATGGCCTCCACCGTGGCTAGATCGAGACCGAGAATCACAGTTTCCACTCCCTGGACTTTAAAATAGAAAGGTTGATGTTAATATCATGAAAAATCGAAATGATCGCTTGAGTAAAACGTTACTCTCTATCAGTGTGATACTAGGGATTGCCTTTCTTGTTACTTTATTTTTGTTGATTAACCAGTTTAGTGATAGCTGGGGAAGAAGAGATGACGGGGATACTAACCCTACGATAACTAATGAAACGGAGCGGTATGCACTGCGTCAAAATGCGACGCCTTATCAAATTGAGCTCTTTGAAGATTTGTTAGCTGCTCATGATCAGTTTGAGCAATGGGGAAGCGATGAGTCATTGGAAGCTTATGCAGCTGCGATTGTTCAGAACTTTATTGCAGATTTCTACACACTGTCTAACAAAAATAATCGAAACAATGTAGGTGGGATTCAATTTTTCTCAGAGGAAATAGCCGATGTCTTTACAACACATGCTATTAATGAATTTTATTTGTATTTAAATCAGCACATTGAAACCTTTGGTAGTGAAGCATTGCCAACGGTACAATCGATTGAAATTACAGGGGTTGAATTTGCCCAGCGACCGATCGAGTCTGAAGAAGATGAAAGTGCAGAAGGTTATGGATATGGTCATGGCATTCCTGAAAATATCGAGTATGAGCGGGTAGTCATCGTCTATGCCAACTGGACGTACGAAGCAACCACATTACCTGGTATTGATGAATTCCAAACGTCTGCTCGCTTTACATTGAGGATCACGGAAGAAGGCGTTTTCATCTATATTGTCGAAGAGGTACAGGAGCAATTTCCTTATGGTAGCTAATCCGATGGATTAGCTATTTTTCATGGGAGTTTTATGGTATAATTATGAATTACACTTTGCATGACATAAGACATTAAAATGATTTATGTTTGCCGAATTTAGGAGGATAAATTTCATGGACAGAATAGCAATTAGTATTGGAAGTATCTTTGTACTTGCCATTGTATTTTATTTTGTGATTAAAGAAGCCGTGAAAAACGGAATCAACGAATCGCACCTGTTTTCTAAAGAGCAACGAATTAAAAATGAACTTCGTGAAATTGAAGAATCGTTTAAGGAAATCGGACATGATGTTCCTGACAATTTAAAAGAACACTACGAAGAGAAATTAGAATCAAGCTGATAGATATTGTGATATAATAGCTGGACTTGAAACAGCAGTTTCACATCGTGCAGCTCGGGTGTTAATAACATTCGTTAGCTGAGCATGACAGGTATAGTTTAAGTAGGAAAAAATCGTTTGTATGGATGCAGAAGGTGGTTTTTATGGAGCGTAAACTCCTTTCAAGGAAAAGAGGAAAGTTAGAATATGTGGATGGCTATGTTTTAGTCGCAGCTTTAATTTTATCAGCCATTGGTATTTTGATGGTTTTCAGTATTACAGGAGTTTCCATGTTTAATAATCCTCTTGGTGATGCCATGAGTTTTGTGACGCGATCCATTGCAGGGACGTTAGCTGGGCTCCTTATTATGTTTGTGATTGTGCTGTTGCCAAATGGGATGTTTAGGCGAAAAATGGGCTTTCCGATTCTATTATTGACCATTGCCTTTTTTGTATTGACCCCTATTATTGGTGAGGGAACGTACCATTTGCCTGAAATCCGACGTTGGCTAGCAATTGGAGGCTTTAGATTCCAGTCAGTAGATGTATCTCGGATTGGTTTTATTTTGTCCATGGCGTGGATTACACAGCTATTGGTTAATAAGCGGATGTATTATACGAATAAAATATGGTCTCCTCATTTGATTCCACTAGGTTACACATTCTTTTGTGCTCTTACGGTTCTGATGCAACCTGATTTGGGGAGTGGTGCGGTTATTTTAGGGATGGGAACCATTATGTTCTTAAGCAGTGGTATTAGTAAGAAACAGATCACACCTTTGGTACTGATTGCTGTGACCTCTATTGCTCTGATTGGCTTTTTGGGTATTTACGTGCTGAATCTGCCAATTTACCAAATGGATCGTATCCAAGTGTGGCAGGATCCGTTTGATCATCCACGTGGTTTACAGACCGTCATGGGTTATATTGCTATTGCTCTAGGTGGCTTGTTCGGTGTGGGTCTAGGTCAAAGCACGCAAGCGCTAGGATTTTCCATTGAACCTCATACGGATTTAATCATCACCATTTTAGCTGAAGAATTGGGTTTGGTTGCTGTGCTCGGTGTCATGGTGTTATACTTTCTCATTGCGGTCAGGTGTTTTCTTACTGCTCTTAAGGCGCGAGAGGTCTTCCCTGCATTGGTCTGTATTGGATGCGGTGCTTTCTTCTTGATTCAACCACTGATCAATCTAGGCGGCTCCAGTGGCTTCATCCCATTATCGGGGGTGACCCTGCCACTTATTAGTTATGGGATGACAAGTCAAATTTCGATTTTCATTATGTTAGGCATTTATTTTAATATGAGACGTTACATTTTAGTTAGCGAAGAAAGGAATCAGAAGAATAAAAAGGAAGAGGAAAAAAGGGCCGTTGCCGAGAATCATGACGGGAAAATCTTGCACTTTCCTCAAAAGGCGCACTAAGAAAAGAGTTCATTTCTTCATTTCTGCATAATGCGACCGAAAACGAAGAAAAACGTAGAAAAAACAAGAAAAAATGTGTAAAAAGTGTGTAAAAATAGAAAAATCTGCTAAATTTAGCAGGTTTTTTTTATTTTTTTGCGTATGTAAGTGCAGGAGGTCTGAGAAATGAAAATAAAATCAGAATTGATCAACATCATAAGCGATGCCATTGATCTAAAAGCCAGTGACATTCATTTTACGTTGCAGGAGGAAAATTGTGTACTGATTCAATTGCGAACAGGAAATTTAATGGTACCACATTCTAAGCTAGAGTTGGATCGCTATTCACAAATACTAGCTTATATTAAGTTTCATGCTTCCTTAGATTTAGCGCATCCCATGCAACCCCAATCAGGAAGTTTAACCATTTACGACGATGAGGACGCTTTTAGTTGCCGTGTATCGATTTTACCTACGGTGAAGTTTCAAAGTTTAGTACTTCGGATCATTAACGTTAAGATGGGAAAAAGCTTAGACGAAATTCCTTTCTTTGCTAGAAATTTTTTGACCATGCGAAAAATTGCAGAGACAGAAGCCGGATTGATCGCGATTGGAGGACCGACAAGCAGCGGTAAAACGACCACAGCCTATGCCTTAATTGACTACTTAAAAGGCACACTGGGAAAAAGTATTATTACCATTGAGGATCCAGTTGAGTACCAACAACCTGATATTGTTCAAATGCAAGTGAATGAGAATGCAGGCATGAATTACGACGTCGGAATCAAAGAAATCCTAAGGCATGATCCAGATGTCATCGTTATTGGCGAAATTCGAGATAAAAATACGGCGGAACAAGCGATTCGTGCGGCGCTAACTGGGCACCTAGTATTAACCACAATCCACTCAAGGGACAATCTAGGAACGATCCATCGTTTGATGGACTTAGGCGTCTCAATTAGTGACCTATCTCAAGCAGCGGTTGCCTTGATTAATCAGCGTTTAATCCCATCAGACACTGATAAAAAGGCATTAATGGAAATTTGTCATGGGGAGGGCCTTGAGGAAGTCATTTTACAAGTGGGAGAAGGAAGTGTCGTTAATCTTCCCTATACAACCATTGATGAGGAGTTTTTGAAATGGAAAAAAGCAACCAGTTAAAAAAGAAATTTCCTTTACAAAAGCAAGTCGTCTTCTTGCAACGATTTACGGATTTGCTTGATAGTGGCTTTGCTCTTGTTGATGCACTAGAAATTATGAAAGCTTTTATGCATTCAGAGGTTATTACCAACATGCAAGAAGAGTGTGAGAAAGGTCGACCATTTGCTGACACGTTAGAAACGTTTCATTTCGATTCTCGTGTTGTCTATATTGTTCGGGCGAGTGAAAAACACGACGCTCTACTAAAAGGGTTACAAGGTGCACGTAATTACAGTGAGAACTATTTGAACAATCGAAAAGAACTGGCAAAGAAACTAAGATACCCACTTGTTTTATTTGCAACGATTATCTTAGTCATCTTTGTTGTCTTTCTTTTCTTCCTTCCAAGACTTGATGAATTTTATGAAACCTTTGGTGTTGAGGGTGGAAACAATGGAGTAGCTGGTATTATAGCAACCCTTGGCTTGGTATTAATGGGTGTCAGTTTGGTTGTGCTGAGCGTCGTTCTCTTTTTAAAGTACGATAACGATAAGTTTCAACGGTGGTGTCGCGGGTGGCTCTTTGAGGTGTCTGTGTTGAAAAAGTTATCGACTCGCTTGTTTTCCTACTATTTTGCTACTCAAATCGAATTGTTTATTCGTTGTGGTCTATCATTAAAGCAGAGCATTGCAACGATTAGAGAATTTGAATCCATGCCCCTTGCTAAAATAATTATCAACGAAATAGAGCAACGGGTGGAAGGGGGTGATTCAGTCGAGGAGATTATACAGGATCAAAATTGTTTCACCCCGTACTTTAGGTTGATCGTATCTCATGCTACAAGGATTGGTAAATTGGATGTAGAGCTAACGTCTTTTGTCAAGGCGGAGCTTGCTTTACTTAATCAAGGTGTGACCTATTTTATTAAGTTATTCCAAGGTGCGTTTTTAGCATTAGTAGGTGGCCTAATCGTATTGTTATACATGAGTATTTTGCAACCTGTTTTTGAGTTAGTGGACATTATTTAAGGAGGTTATATGTATGTGGAAAAGACTAAGAAATGAGGGCGGATTTACGCTAGTGGAGATGTTGATTGTTCTTGCGATCATATCAATTTTAGTTTTACTTATCTTCCCAAATGCCCTACAAATTTTGGGAACGGCTAACGATCAAGGATGTGAGGCGTTAAATGCATCAAGTAATGCCCTTGATATTGCCAATGAACTGACGGGAGACAATGCGAGAATTCCGCAATCTTCTTTCGATCGGGTATGTGATTAATGGTTAGAAACGAGAGAGGCTTCACTTTAGTGGAGGCTCTTATTTCTCTTGTCATTGTTGCCGTTTTTACGCTGATTAGCTATCCCTTTGTGATTAACCTATACGATTATTTTCAGTTAAATCGGCTGTTAACCACTTTTCAAGCTGATTTGCATCGTGTTCGTGATGTTAACATGATGCCCTTTCAGGGGGAAGAGCAGATGACATTACGGATTTATCATCAGGAAAATCGTTACGTTATTCTAGTTGGATCTCAAATGGAAGCGTCCCGTGATTTTCCAAGAAACGTAACCATGCCACATCAAAATGCAGTCAGCCATATTACGTTTAATTCACAAGGGAATTTAGGCATGGGAAGAACCATTGTTGTGCGAAGTAGAGAGCACGAACGTCGGGTCGTTTTCTCAGTAGGGTTAGGAGGTTTTGATGTTAGAGAATGAAAAAGGATATTTACTTTTAGAAGGCTTAATTGGCTTGCTAATATTAGCAGCGATCTCTTACTCGTTACTTACGGTTTTACCGCTTCTTATGCAGACGAATCATCGTTTAGATAAGGAACAAGCGATTTATCACACACTTTTCGAATTGCACGATCGTGGCTTTGAAGGAACCATACAATTAACCGAACCTTTTGTTTTCACAGTTTTTGATCAAGGCGATCGACTTTGTGCGAGATACGAATGGAGGGATCAGGATGAACGAACGATTTGCTTATAATGAGGAAGGGTTTTTGCTCCTCGAACACATCCTCTCTCTTGTGGTTGTTGGTGTTTTGAGTTTGGCGTTGATTGCATTATTACAGGTCGTCTCAGCTTATCGAGCGAATCAAGATGTCCTAACACAGCATGAAGTTAATACGTTAGGTGTGAGATTGCAGAACGAAGCTCAATTTGCAACGTCTATATCGACTGCTGAAAATCAGGTGCTTTTTCATTTTAAGCAAAGCGGTGATGTGGTGAGCTTTATGATGAGGAATGGTCGTCTTGTCAGGCAGGTTAATGGTAGTGGAGGAGAAATTGCGAGTTACGATGTAGAGAGGCTAGAGGTGACATTATTTGGTGATCAATCTGCTAGATTACAGCTGAGGTCCAGATCTGGGGAAATGTTTAACATTTACGTTTCGATTCTTCGTTTCGATGTCAACGTTGGAGGTGTTAGCAATGAGGAATGAAAAAGGATTTATTTTACCTGCCATATTAGGTATTATTTTAATTGTATCAACCCTACTATTGATGATGGCATCCCAAATCGAAGTAAAGTCGACCTCTTATGGGCGGACACAAGATTTTTGGCGGTTAAATCTTCTTGAAAGAGAGGGTTTAGCGATGCTTGAAAGTAGGTTGTCAAGCCTTGAGATGAATGAGGACTTCAATGGTTTTTCAGAAACGATATCACTTCGAGATGGAGGCGTTATGAACGTGGAAGTAAGCTTCTCTAATGGGGGTATGGAAATTGCTTACCGTGTCGTATATAATAGATTTGTGCGGACTGGTCAGATCAACTATGACATGGATCACGGGTTTGTATTTATCAATTATTAGAGGTGGGGAAATATATGAAAAGTATTTATTATAATGTAGGCCCGCATCATCACGGTCTATTTATTCGAGAGGCTCGCTTACGCCTAGGCTATCGCTTAGCCGAAGTGGCGGCAGAAATTTGTGATACGTCTTATTTGTGTAAGATCGAAAAAGGAACGGTCACGCCGAACGAGCAACTCTTTATCAAAATTGCCAAACGATTAGAGATTGATATCCCACAAATGGAAGTTGAATGGATCAACAGTGGTATTAAGAACTTTCTTTATCTTGGAGAACTAAAAGAAGTAGGTAAGAACATTGATAAGGATCAACTGAAAACTCACGAGTGGCACCTGTTGGAATTTATCAAAGCGGTCTTGCGAAAAGACAACTTAAATGTACGGAAATTAAAAAAGATGGTTGATGAGTGGAGCTACCTTCTCATAGATAAGGAAAAGCAGATTTATGACTTATTTATTAGCATTTATTTTGTAGCAGAAAGCCAATGGGAGGAAGCGGGGAAGCATTTGGCAGAATCGCTTCGAGCTAGCAAGCGACTCAACATCCAGGACCCTGTCCTAGACATTTATCTAGCTTATTACTACTTTCATACTGAAAACTTATGTGCTGGATTTTACCACCTAGAACAAGCTGACGCGCTGTTTCGGAAAAAATGTGCTAGATATTGGGTGATAAAATGCGATCTGCTGTGGTGCACCGAGCGAATCAAAGCGGGAGTTATTGATGAAGTTGAGATCCGTTTGAACGGCCTTTCGAATATGCTGGACACAGAGGGAGATAGTTTAAGTTTAAGTGAAATAAATAGCATTTGGGGATTGTTTTACGAGCTTAGAAATCAGACCGAGTTAGCGAGGCAATATTATTTAAAAAGCATTGACCTTAATCAGACGAAAGAGTTGGAACATTGCGTGATAAGAATGATGGACTTTTTTTATCGCCAAAATCAAATAAGAGAATTGTTAGATTTTTTAAATCACCTAGCAACTAGTGAGCTAAGCCGAAACGGTCGAGCATTAGTAGAATTTTACCATTTTAAAGCACACAAGGACGAAAGCAAAGTGTTTGAAAATTTCCTAATTAAAGAGGCGATTCCTCAAGGAAAGAAAACAACTAGTTTAAAGTATGTCACGTTACACATGCAGGAGCTAATTAAAATTTATCGCCGAAGAATGCATTATAAAAAAGAGGCCGACGTTTATCAACAGCTCCTGCTCTTTAAAAAGAAATTTGAGAACATGAAGAAACTTAACGTTTAAATAGTGAGAATTGATTTAAGTCAAATTCCTCATACTAAACTAGAGGAGTGATAACGATGGCAAAAAAGAAGAAAATTGACGATTTTAAACACGGTAATGTAAAAGGTGTACGACTGGATCCAAAACATTCGTTACCAGAAGCAAGTAGGTTCACAGAACCAGACCAAAATAAAAAAGTCAAACAAGGTGGCCAACTGTATTAAGTAATAACGAAATTCGACCCCTATCTAGGGGTTTTTATGTGCATTGAGATCTGTGGTGTCGAACGTCATGCTCAAAAAGTCATAAAATTAATGATTTTAGCCTCATTTGTGACTTTTTGACCCCGTTTTTTACGACAAAAGTCATAAATCTCTCAATTTAATCCTTATTGTGGCTTTTATTGTTTGATTTTAGCCTTGAAAAGTCATTAAATTGGTGATTTTGATTAAATCTATGACTTTTCCTAGCCTAGACTAGTGTTTCAAAGTCAAAGATGACCTTAAAAAGAATCGATCCATGGCTTTTTGAAAGCAACACTCGAGTTCATTTAAATTTTCAAAATTTGAACTCACAAATTCACGCATAAATCGTCCTGTTTCGTCAAAAATAAACAAGTAGAATATTTCAAAGGAAGGGATGAGAAAAATGAAAAAAAAACTTTTAACAGCAGTTGCCTTTACTGGACTCGGTTTATCACTGGTCGCATGTAATAGCACGGATAGAACCGCTTACAATGATAACCGAGAAGTTAGTCCTGTTCGGCATCAATATGATTATGGCTATACAGCGGATACACATTACGATTTTGTAACGGGCTTAGGATTTGAAGACGTTGTTAATCCAAACGGATACGGATACCATCAACGCTATCGTTTAGATAATACGACCGCACTAGATAATGACGTTTTTTACGGATGGCGTCATGCGTGGGCAGATCCAGGTGAATACAGAGATAAAGACATCGACATTTATCGCTACACAGCTAATTACAATGGAGAACCACGCATTGTTCACATTAAGAGCCACAACGGTAGTGTCTTAGGTGGCTACCATTTCCGTGAAGGTGAAACAGTGGAGAATGCTACAATGATCAATCATAACGGTTATCTTTCAAGATTAGGGGATGACTTTAGAAACACATGGGATGATTTATTCGGTATTAGAGGTTAGTTGAGCAAGGAAGATTTTAGCTAGGGAATGGCCTAGTTGGAATCTTTTTTTACGACGGTATAAAATGCACTTTCAGCCGAAGCAGATAAGATTCTACACAAAGTCACACCCAGTTATTGACATTTTAATCAAAGTCATTTATCTTTAGGGAAGCGTGGAATTAGAAAGCAGGAGTGACGGCCGATGAATGTAGCAAATAGCAGAATCAATGGAAAAAACGCACTAAAAGGAAATTGGGGACTATCTATCGCAGCGATGGTATTATACGTTGTGCTTACCATGAGCTTTGTTCTCTTTGTTACACCACTTTTTTCGGATATTATGGAGGCGTGGTTAGATCTTGTGTGGGCAACCATGTTTACCCCAGTTATTAGTGCGGGCTTAAGGTGGTTACATTTGGGATTAGTCGACGGTGAGACGAAAAGGGTTGGAGATATTTTCGACAGCTTTAAACTCTATGGTCAGTTAGTAGCAATGAACTTTTTACAAGGAATAATTGCCGCTTTGTGTGCCATTATTCCAACGCTCATCGTCGTAGGACTTTTCGCTTCTGCTCTTGAAAATGCACGTACAATTGGTGGAGCCATCACAATTCTAACGTTGTATTTTGCTGTGCCAATCGTGGTGATTGTTGTTGTGTTCCTTAGGTATTCTCAAGCCGTCTATTTGTTTAAAGGTCATCCACAAATGGGTGTACGAGAAGCGCTTAAGGCAAGCAAAGAGTTGATGCAGGGGAATAAAGTTGATTATTTCATACTGAATTTAGGATATGCATTGTGGTATTTGCCAGCCATTGTTTTGCTTTATGTGGCTTGGTATCAATCAGCTGTCTCGTTGATGCCAGTTATGTGGGGTGGCAATCCGGCTGCGGCTGAAACAGCGGTGCTCCTATTTGGGTTAGGCAGCATATATGCATTGGGAATCAGCTTTTATGTGGTTCCACAATGGAACATGGCCATGGCAGCTTTTCATCGTTTGTTAGCCCCTCTTGCCGTTGAAGAGAATGACGAAAGTTCGTGGACGATGTAATGTATTATAAATGGGCAACTTGTGTTATAATAGAAGGACTTCGAACGGTTAGTTCGATATAGCCCTTCTCAATGCCACTCATAGTGAAAGTAGCTGAATCATAAAGCATATTTGAGCATGATAGGTATAATAGATGCATTTTGGGCGCTAGCTCAATAACCCAGTGAGGTGTTTTAGAAATGGAAAAAGTTATTTTTGAAGCTGAAGCAATTAATCGATCCTTAAAAAGGATCGCTCATGAAATTTTAGAGAAGAATTTTGATATTGAAAAAGTCGTTTTAGTTGGCATTAAAACACGAGGTGTGTTTTTAGCAAATCGGTTGTCCAATTTACTTCATCAGTTTGAAGGTGTGGACGTGCCGTTCATGGAGCTTGATGTGCGGGCATACCGCGATGATGAGAAGCGCGATAGCGAGGCGAAACCTGCCCAATCAGCCATCGAGTTAGCAGATAAGATTGTTATTTTGGTAGACGACGTTCTCTACACAGGACGTACCATTCGTGCGGCCATGGAAGCTGTTCTTGAATATGGCAGGCCAACACGTGTTCAACTAGCGACCCTGATTGATCGCGGTCATCGTGAATTACCGATTCGTGCTGATTACGTAGGTAAAAATATTCCAACGTCTGCCTCTGAAAAAGTTAATGTCCTTTTAAATGAAATAGATGGTAAGGATGTCGTTTCGATTAAAAATTAATAGTTAAAGAGGGCTTTTAGTATGCGAGCTCTTTTTTTGTTGGCGGGTGTGTGTTAGAATTAAGGGTCAATGAATGTGGATAAAGTGCGAGGTGTGTGCAGTGATACAATGCAGTGGTAGAGGTAAAGAAGTTTTCAAATCAGAGAGTGACTACACAGTGGTGGTTAGGTTCACCGATCAAGCAACTGCCTTTCATGATGTGAAGTGTGCGACCGTTCCTGGAAAAGGTGCGGTAATTAATGCGATTTCTATCCGGATTTTCGAAGTGCTGGGAGCAAATGGAATCAAGACACATTTTATAAAACAGCTAAATGAGAACGAGCAACTTTGTCATGAAGTGAAACTCATTCCATTAAATGTGGTGGTACGAAACGTGGTTTCTGGTAGTATGGCGAAGCGCCTTGGTGTAACAGAAGGTTATGTACCGGAGATGCCTGTGTATGAGATTTATTATAAAAATTCAGAATTAGGTAATCCTCTGATTAATGAAAGCCATGCCTTGGCTTTAGGTTTTTCTACACGGGATGAATTAAGCGCAATTCGTGAACAGGCGCTTAAAATCAATGAGGTTTTAAAGCCATTTTTTGCTAACATTGGTATTAGCCTAGTGGATTTTAAAATTGAATTTGGGCGTCTACCAAATGGAGAAATTTTATTAGCGGATGAAATCTCGCCAGATAAGAGCCGTCTATGGGACATGGTAACAGGGGAGCATTTGGATAAGGATCACTTTAGCCGTGATTTAGGCGATGTAAAGGAAGCTTATGAAAAGATTTTAAGTCGACTCATCGAAAGGGAGGCAAAGTAAATGTTTGGTTTATTTAATCAAAAAAATGCAGCGGAGCTGTCTTACTATGGCCTCCATGCTTTGCAACATCGAGGTCAAGAGAGTGCAGGAATTGTAACGGCAGATGGAACCGATTTGTATGCGTATAAGGGCGAAGGCTTAGTACGGAATATTTTTTCTCAGCAAGAGATCGATAAATTAAAGGGAAATCACGCCATTGGGCACGTTCACTATGCGAAAAAAAATACCGGTGGAATGCTCAATGTGCAACCTTTTGTGTTCAAGTCTACCCATGAAGAATTCGCCCTCTGTTCAAACGGAAACATTGTTAATGCAAAAGAAATTCAAACGTATTTGGAACGAGAAGGTAGTATTTTTCAGACGAACTCTGACGGCGAGCTTCTCGCTCACCTGCTTAAGCGTGAGCGGGGCGATATGATGGCTCGTTTAAAGGAGACCATGAACTATTTAGAAGGTTCCTTTGGTTTTCTTTTGTTAACGGCAGATGCGTTATACGTAGCAACAGATAAAAGTGGGATGCGCCCGTTATCACTCGGAATGTTAGCAGACGATGGGATTGTGGTCGCGTCAGAAACGTGTGCATTTGATGCAGTTGGGGCAACCTTTCTAAGGGATTTGACACCTGGTGAAGTGGTTCGCATTGATAGGGTCGGCATTGTAAGTGAGAAGTTTGCCACGCGAACGAGTCATAACATGTGTAGTATGGAATACGTTTATTTTGCTAGACCAGATAGTAACGTTGAAGACATTAATATTCATGAGGCTCGTAAGCGTTCGGGACGCGTTCTCGCAGAGGAAGTGCCAGCTCCCGGTGCTGATTTAGTTATCGGTGTGCCTGATTCAGGGCTGTCGGCTGCCATTGGGTATGCAGAAGGTGCGGGATTGCCATTTGAGATTGGGATGGTAAAAAACCGCTACATTGGTAGAACATTTATTGAACCTTCCCAGACCTTGCGTGAACAAGGGGTGAAGATGAAGCTATCTGTGGTTTCAAAGGTCGTTAAGGATAAGTCAGTTGTCGTGGTAGACGATTCCATTGTAAGGGGAACAACGTCTAAAAATTTAGTAACCATGTTACGGAGTGCAGGTGCAAGAGAAGTTCACGTCCGAGTGGCAGCTCCTGAAATTAAATTCCCCTGTTTCTACGGGGTCGACTATTCCAATTACGAGGAATTGATTAGTGCTAGCCTTTCAACCGATGAGCTTCGAGAGAAGATCGGCGCAGATTCTTTGGGATTTATGAGCGTTGACGGGCTGACACGTAGCATTGGAAGGGCAGCTGAGCTTGGGAATCACTGTGGTCAGTGCACCGCTTGCTTTAATGGCAACTATCCAACCTATCTATATAGCAATTTGGAAATTTTAAAGAAAAAAGGGAAGTAATAATAGCTCAAAGGTGGTTTTTGAAGTGAGTAAAGCGTATGAATCTTCAGGTGTCAGTTTAGAAGCAGGCTACGAGTCTGTGGAGCGCATTAAAAAGCACATTGCCAGAACCAATCGTCCAGGTGTTTTTTCGGGCGTGGGCGGTTTTGGTGGAATGTTTGATTTATCAGAGTTGAATTATAAGAAACCGATGTTGGTATCGGGAACCGATGGGGTAGGAACGAAGTTGTTGATTGCCATTGAGATGGACAAACACGATACCATCGGAATTGATGGGGTAGCTATGTGTGTGAACGACGTCATTGTACAAGGAGCAGAACCGCTGTATTTTTTGGACTACGTCGCCGTAGGGAAAAACGATCCGGCTCAGATCGAGGCCATTGTAGCGGGGGTCGCCGAAGGGTGTTATCAAGCAGGTGCGGCTTTAATTGGTGGAGAAACCGCAGAGATGCCAGATATGTATGCTGAAGGTCATTACGACTTGGCTGGATTTACCGTTGGTGCGGTTGAAAAAGACGAGCTGATTACCGGGGAGAAAGTTGGGGCAGGCGATGTGATCATTGGCTTGCCGTCTAGCGGGATTCACTCCAACGGATTTTCACTGGTACGTAAGGTATTGTTTAAAGATAACAATGTGGCATTGGATACCCACGTAGATGCTCTATGTACGACCGTTGGCGAGGCGATTTTAGAGCCGACCCGTATTTACGTGAAGCCTGTTTTAGCTGTGACAAAAGCCGTTGACGTCCACGGGATGTCGCACATTACCGGCGGTGGTTTTGATGAGAACCTACCGCGTGCTTACGGAGAAGGGTTAAAAGCGGTCATCGATACCAATAGCTTCCCAGTACCACCGATTTTTGACTACATCCGAGAACTTGGTAACATCGACAAACGAGAAATGTACAACGTCTTTAACATGGGAATCGGCTTTGCTATTATCGTGGCCAAAGATGATGTAGATCAGGCACTTGCTACTTTAAAAGAAGCGGGAGAAACGCCGTATGTGATCGGACACATGGAAGAGGGATCAGGGGTTGACCTCATATGAAAAACATCGTTGTTTTTGCATCCGGGTCAGGAAGTAACTTTGAAACCATCGTAAAAAAGCTTCACGGTGACCACTGTAACGTGGCTCTTCTTGTCTGCGACCAGCCAGACGCCTACTGTTTAGAACGAGCCAAAAATCTGGGAATCAAGATCCTCCAACTCGCACTAAAAGATTTTGCTACCAAAGTGGATTACGAATTGGAAATCATCAAGCACCTCAAAGTCATTAATCCCGACCTCATCGTCTTGGCTGGTTACATGAAACTCATTAGTGAAACCCTGCTAAATGAATACGAAGGCAAAATCATTAACATCCATCCATCTTTGTTACCAGCTTTTCCAGGGGTCGATGGGATTGGCGATGCTTACCGGTACGGCGTCAAAGTGATGGGGGTCACCGTTCACTTTGTCGACGCCGGAATAGACACGGGGGAAATTATTGATCAAGCATCTTTCAAACGTGAGGAAGACGACGATCTACAGGCGGTCACCCAAAAAATTCATGCCATTGAGCACGAGCTTTACCCACAGGTGATTAGAAGATTATTAGGAAATTAGAGGAGCTAGCTGATGCTAGCTTTTTTATGTGGGGCAATGGCTGCCCCCGGTGAAAACCTTTGTTATAGGGATAAAATTTATCCCTAAATGGCCTCTACATAAGGCGGAGCGGGATAAAAATTACCCCTTTCTTTCTTCACAGAGGGTTAAACAGGGTAAAATTGCTTAACTAAAAATACCCCATACTTGTATACGCATAAAAGTAAAAACTCTCTGCTAAACTCAGCAAATTTTTTCATAAAAGCGTACAAAAAGTCACGGATTAGTAGAAATCAGCGCTTATGCCTTTCTCAATGGTGACAGGTTAGGATCATGGCTTTTCCTACAAGACAGCTTTATTTTTCGTCAAAAATTGAACAGTTAGTGGTGACATATTTACGCTTACGTGAATAGCGTAGCAAGGGGGTGTAAGTTGTGGTATAATTACCCAGCAAAAAACATTTCGTCGAAAATTGAAACTTTTAGTCGATTTGGGAAGTATTATTTATGGAATCAGACCATAATGGAAGGAATGGAAGACTATGTTAAAAAAAATGTTAACGTTTATGGGAGGAGCTGTCTTATTTTTAAGCTTAACCGCTTGTGGCAGTAGCTACGATGCATTTGAATTGTTAGAAAACTCTCATGAAGTCATGGCAGATGTGGATTCAATGGAAATGGAGTTTGATATAGAAGTCAGTGTTGATGCAGGATTTATGTCGATGACGATGCCAATCGATGGGCGCCTTGCGATGGATACGAATGCGAACATGTCAATGGAAATGGGTATGTCTATGATGGAGTTGGACATGTCAATGGAAATGTATTTCCGTGATGGTTATCTTTATATGAATGAAGATGGTCAACGAGACGTGATGCCAATGGATGTTGGAACGGCTCGAGACGAGATGGTTGGAACCTTAGCTATCGGTACGGACATTGATGAAAATCAAGTGGAAGAGGCAACCGTTGAACGTATAGACGATGGCTATCGTTTAGAATTTATTCTGGATACGGATCAAGGTGGTATCGATTTCGTTGACGGATTCATCGAAGGATTTGTGAGTACGCTTGCTGAACCAGGAACTAGATCAGATCTTGAAAGTGCGTCAATGGTAATCTATTTAGATGAAGATTATTACCATACTTCAGTTCAGATGGAAATTGAGTTAGCCATGCGCATTGATGGGATGGATGCTGATGTGACCGTTGGTATGATTATGGACGTCGTTCAAATTGGGAACGTAACGGTACAATTCCCAGCTTGGTTAGATGACATGCACGGGACTTCAATTGAAGGTCACGAATTACTAGGTACGTGGGAAAATGGAGATGGACGAATCTTACTGTTCACCTTTGGACGTGCCGATTCGGTTGAATTTAGAGAAGACGGGACGGTTGTTATCACAGAAGGTCGAAACAGCAGAACCGTAGATTGGGAGCCAGGTCAACCAGGTGAATTTACAGCAGGAAACTTCTCGTTTACGTACACGATTCGTGGTGACGTTTTAACGATTACTGACAGCGCAGATGATGATTGGACGTTTGATCGTGAAGGGACAGGCGCGCCTGTAGACGATGACGACGATGAAGATGAAGAGGATGACAATGATAATAACGATGCATCTTCACTTGAAGCACAGCTCGTCGGAGAGTGGAACTGGTTAGGATCTTGGTACTATACGTTCAATGATGATGGAACAGGAGAACGCCTAGGCCTTGGTGGGAATGACTCATTTAGATGGACGGTCAGCGGTGATGAATTACGCATTACTGTAAATGGCTTTACTGAAAGATGGGCGGTTGAGATTAGTGGAAACAATATGACTTTAAGTAGCAATCAAGCGCCAGGACTTGATTTTGACTACACTAGACGATAATCGAAACTAACTGAAAACAACCTTTTGCAAGAAATTTGCAGAGGTTGTTTTTTGTGCGGTGGTGGATATGACTTAGAAGTAAAGTGAACACTGATTCTTAACATTTACTTGACTTTTATGATATGAAATTGCGGAGGTAATCACTCACCTTTATCAAAATTGGTGACATTTATCTCACCATTAGAATATTGTAGAAAGAGGTTATAAATTATGGTACAATTGCCTAGTAGTAAAAATTTGTCAAAAGCTGAAACTTTTTGGAAATTTCAAAGGTATTACTTGTAAGACCAATGAAACGAGAGGAGTCGTAAATGATGTTAAAAAAAATATTAACCTTTATGGGGGCGGCCTTGTTATTTTTAAGCTTAACTGCTTGTAGTAGCAATTACACTGCTTTTGAATTACTAGAACTTTCCCATGAAGCGATGGAAGATGTAGATTCAATAATGGTTGAGATGGACATGGGAGTGACCATTGACGCAGGTGGTATGGCCATGACGGTGCCAATAACAGCCAATATGTCCATTGATGTGATTAGTCCAACGGAAGCGAACATGTCAATGCAAGCAACCATGTCAGCAATGGGAATGACCTCAAATATGGACATGTATTTCCGTGACGGTTATTTATACGTTGACGAAGATGGTTTCCGTGAGCGCGCACCAATGTCTGTAGCAATGGCTTTAGAAGAAATTGCAGGTCCAATGGGAATTGACACAGACTTAAATGAAAGTTGGATCGAAGAGTCAAACGTAGAAAGTGTTGACGATGGCTACCGCTTAGAATTTGAACTAAACGAATCCGCTCTAAGAAATATTTTCGACATGGGGTTAATCCATGATATTGCTGGACCTGGAGCTCGCTTAGACGTTGAGACAGTGATCATGGTCATTTACCTTGATGAAGATTACTATCAAACAGCCATTCAGTTAGAAATCGAGGTTGAAACAACCTTTGAAGGTCAGGACGCAACCATGTCAATTGACATTGCGATCGATATCCTTCAACATGGGAACGTGACGGTGCATTTTCCAGCATGGCTGGATGATATGCAAGGTGGTCAAATTGCAGGTCATGAATTGTTAGGATTGTGGGATAATGGAGATGGACGTGTTTTCTTATTTGGTGTAGGTGATCCAGATGCTATTGAGTTTAGAGAAGACGGAACGGTGATCATTACGGGTGGACGCAATGCTGGGACGGTAAACTGGGAGCCAGGCTCAGCAGGAAGCATTACGATAGGCCACGCGGATCTTACTTATCGAATTTCTGGCAATACATTAACGATCACTGATAGCTGGGGTGACGATTGGACGTTTGATCGTGCAGGAACGGGATCATCAGCAACCAACGACAACCGAAACAATAACGATGAAGACTGGGAAGCCTTTATTGAAGAATTTGAAGCATGGGTAGAAGATTATTTAGGCTTTGTTCAGCGATTAATAGACGATCCAAGTGACACTGCTGCTCTTGGAACATTAATGGATATGATGGATGAGGCAGATGATTGGATGGACCGCGCGGACGATGTCCAAGACAGTTTAAGCGGTGCTGATTTGCGTGCATTCCATGACGCGATGGATGATATTGTTGACCGCATCCTTGATGCGCTTGAGCAAGTAGGCCTCTAAAAATGCAACAATTGAAAGCAACCTTTTGCCAATTCGCAGGGGTTGTTTTTTCTTTTTTGGGGAAAACTGAGGGTAAGAATATAGGAGCATAGCGATGATTGAAATAAAAGAGTTAAATGACCAATATTTAGAA
>Ga0131853_10000909_pt1 | contig 53477 bp, 24 predicted proteins | sample TergutLab28metaG_FD_92764 | JGI IMG/M metagenome (GOLD analysis project Ga0131853, IMG submission 92764) | Labiotermes labralis P1 segment gut microbial communities from Petit-Saut dam, French Guiana - Lab288 P1 (version 2) (version 2) | ecosystem: Host-associated > Arthropoda: Insects >...
CGTCTCAGTGGAACCTTCCTTTATAGGAGAAGCAACTGCCTGCAAAACATGAACACGTCTTCCTCATCTTGGAAATGAATTAACAAGATTCCTGAAGAAGACAGGGTAGGAGAAACTACTTCGTGTATTGTAGTGCAAGGGGTCGCATCCATTATGCAATGTAAGTGGCACTGGACCGGCTGGACCGTGATACTGGCCAGAGGCTTATGAATTATAAAGTAGTCAGCCATATTACCGGAGCTTCAATCCACTGAGTCCGGAACTCACAGCCAGCATTTATTCAGTGGGACACGACATATCTTATATTCATTCGCAGATCCGACAATGGCAAAACCGGATATCAGACTAACAAACATAATGCAGATGCAATTATAAATTCAAATAATACGACAAATTTGGTGGTATAACCTGTACAGCAGATCTCATACCTTGTTTCATATGTAGTGCCCAGTACTCGTGATCAAGGTTTCAAAAAACCTTCAGTGTACAACGAATTTAGACTACACAACTAATTGTGAACTTACTTCACAGATACCGGGTTTGTGGCTTTCACGGCGAGCGTTATTCAAATGACAGCCTCCTGAATTATCATAACCTTTAGGATTTAAGTATGTTCCGACGTTTCAGAGGAAATTTTATGTGTCCGAAAAGGGCCATTTGTTACCCTGATGTTCTCACTTCGAATTCTCATTTCCTGCTATCGCAGTACAAGCCCCCTCTCCATTCTTCTATGTCTGTAAAACTGATTGACCACAATCCTTGCATCCTTCACTCTCGAACTTCTCCTAGTCACTCCGGTCAACGCGACTGAGTCACTGTGATTTCAAATCCCAGACATCCAACCAACAAAATTTTCCCCGCTAAGATATACTGTCATTTGTAGCAGAAGCACTCAAAATGACACAATCGCGTCCGGGCCCTCAGGCGAGAACAGGTATCAGTCAGCACAAACAAAACCCCGTTATGCTCTAATTGTAAGGTTCCACAGCCACAGGCCAGCGATATGTTTCGCACCCAGAAGAAGGGATCCCGATTAGCCCTTCGCGTGACGGTGACGGTGACGGTGTGGTTGGTCGGTCGGTCGGTCGGTTGGTTGGTTGGTTGGTCAGTTAGTTAGTTAGTTGGCCGGTAACTTCAGGCACAAAGAACATGAGGCTTAAATCTGGCGGGAGTCAAGCGTAGTGTCTCAGCTGCTGTTGTAGCTGAAAGCTAGGTAAGGTAACGCATGTTCTGCTGCATAAGACCTGGACTGGCAGAGGCAACGTCTGTGCTGCATATTGCATGAAATCGAAATTATACGTAGAATAGGGACTAGCACCGAATCTCAAAACACGGTAAATGAGACAAAGTTGTTGTTCTGACAAACGGGTAGACTTGACCGTCAGCTGAAACGAGACTTTGATTTTGTCTTTGACAAACATTTCACCATCCACGTGAAACTAATTCAGTCGTCCTGAAGATGGAGGCAGCAAGCTCCCCCAAAATGTCGACAATAAATTGTCACCTTGCGCTATATAATAACTAATAATATTATCATTTGAACGGTTCATAAATGTTAAACAGTATTCGACACGTACGGCACGTTCGTAGTTACTGCAAAAAAAATATTTACAGTTACACAAGAGCCCTAGAATATGTACAATAGAAGCTCTTGTGTTGCTTAGAGGAAAATGAGGTGCGCAAGAAGGTAAGTGATGGCATAGAGAAAGAGATGAAAGGATGCCACAAACGCGTATTAGTTAGTGGGCAAATTTATTAGGGTGGTTTTGGTAGACCTGGCTCAGGATCGAGCACAAATCTGGCCATATCATTAGCGCTGGTGAAAATTTACCTCTCCGTTAATGAACCCACGAGTCAAATCGGAAACTGAATTCCAATTACAACATGAGCAGCATACGTCACTACTTTAACAACATTCCGATCCATTCAGTACTCCATCAACACAAAAAACATTTTATGTTTCACTGAAAATTACGTGGTTTACCAACACAATGATGACTGTAATTGAGATAATCTAAAGGTTGAAAAGATATATCACTCCTTAATTTTCCATTTACTTATTCCCTTTACCTAACTATAGAAAGAAGAAATTCTGTAAGCGAAAATCTTCATAGAAGTGAACTCTAAAGTGCCATTGCACTATTAAGAGGACTTAGCTTCACTGCCACCCAGATTCAAGGCTATTTGCCTTGTACTTTCGGACTTAGGTTAACACAACTATCTTTAAGCCCCGACTACGCTCAACATCAGTAGCTAATGTGTGTGTCAGTGACGCAGCAACCCGCCTTATGCTGTCAGGGATGACTCATTACTCAGGTATTTAAATACTTGACCCTTATGAAATAAGAACAATGTTTCCACTGGTTCACCAGATTAATTGAACCCAAGCGAAGGATTAGAGAGACGTCGGATCTGTAAATCCCTTGGAGTTCTTCGGATCTCAGTAATTGGATCTCTTCGAAAGAAAACTGGTAAAGGGTGGCACTACAGGGTTGTTTTCTGATGAGCTTTGAGGTATGAAGATAGTAACTCTGAAGATTAAGAAGCTGCCTATCTTTTTCGGAATCTCGTATTCATTTTACGAATGGCATGAAAACAGCCTGGTGACAATAGCCAAGAGAAGGCTAGATATTACATTAAAGTTACGTACGGAAGTACAAATAGCCAAATTTATAAGCCATGTGAGAAAAGCAGTGGCTTTGTCGCGGTTTTAGAAAAAGAAAAAGTAGCAAAAGGGAAAATTCTTACAGATTGCGGGAAGTGAGTGAAAAGACAGTCGTAGAGAAACAAATAACTGTACAAAGGCATGATGGAATGGTGCTATAAATTTGTATGTACATTGCATTCCTACTAAGTACTGCACATAACCAAGGTACTAGATGCCCCCACTTTATCTAGCAACGGTGTGGGCTGTACCATTTTCCCTCTAGCCACTCTTCGCCAACATCCGCCTTGTGTACACTTAAGCATTCAGATAGCAGATAATTCAAGACTTGCGGATTTTTGCCGTCATGGCCTGTTCCCAACTAGGACTCCATGTCACGAACTTTTGCTAATTATATGGCACGAACAAAAGACAGGAGAAATAAGCAATGCTGCCATTGGAGCACAGAGAGAAGATATATTGTTTGTTTATTAAACTGTGGAAACAGCTGGGGCGGAGTTTGTGGTAACAATCCCGTGGTTGGTGGCAGCACACGTAAAGAATAAGTCCCAAATTTCAGAGGGTGAAAATAATTCTAAATGAAGTGGATTACACACTTACACACGATATCTTGTAAGGTACATGTGAGACAGCTGGTGGGCAGCTTCCTTTGCACATAAACATGGATACAATATCGAGTACGTGGACTTTGAACTTATGAAAGAATCCATTAATTCAATAAAAAAATACACCTAAAACTCAAGGTGCAAAATGGTAGAACTTACGTATTGCATAAATCAATACTTTTGTATTTTCTAAAAGTCACACAAAGTTTCGTTTTGTACGTAGCATTCTTTGTACGGCTTGAGATTAACAAAAAAGTATTATATCAACAACAAGTTAAATTTGGAATAACTGGCATATGAGGCATGATCTCTAAATGTAAGATGGCCGAAAATGGAATACATAATCATCTATTTTAAGTTAGAGTGGCGGCATTCATAAGAGACGCCATGAACATTTTGGGTAATGCCTACCAGAAATCGAACTACGGAAACTACATGCCACCTAAACATGGCTGCAATTTGGGAAGAGTAGTTTACACCTTGCAGGGCAGAAGAGTGAGCAGTATTACTGCTTAGAAGCTGAGAGTTCCAGATTTCGAGGTCTGTCTGGAGACCGGCGAGTTCGATTGATGAGTTTCACGGTCATTGTCAGCCTCTGAGACAGTACACGAACAATGGACAAGACCGCTTCCTTTCAGATCCTTTCCAATGAATCATTTTCAATTAGCGTGCTACTCGACACCATTAAGCCTTATGCTGTTGAAAAAGCATCAAGCATCAATCGTGAACCGGATGACTTCTGAATTCGAAGAAGGCAAACACAAGTACTGTTAATGAGTGGATGTTACTAGTTTTTTTAAGAAATGAAGTGATGTTCCAGTAGAATCAGTAACAGTAATAGTTCGACCACTTTTAAGTAACATTACAGAACCCCAGAATTCAGTTTTAAAAAGAAATGTGATCAGAAGACACTTTGAGAATGGTGATGTCGTTAATAATTTCATATCCTTTTATAATCACTACTCGTAAATAAAGTGCACTAGCAAGAGAAAAATGTGAACTCAACAAGATTAACACAGCCCCCTTTTTCTTTGTTCGGAGTTTCAAACATAATTGGATATTGCGACAAAAATTAAACAGAGTAACGACCACTAAAGAACGTATTACAAACAATAATAAAAGAAGAGTGCATAAATACATACATCAAAAACGGAATACAAGAAATTTTCAAGCAATTTAATTATCCAGCTTTTACAACTGAAAATGTACAATCATCAGGAAATAATTCCATATTGTGATAAGTTACATGTGAAATAAGAAACTGACATTGTTAATTTTTGTTTCAAGACGTCAAAATCTGTAAACTTAATCACCGTGTTCCATGACTTTAATGCTGCTACGGACCTCGGCAATGAAAACATCCATGCCACACTCTTTATGGATTTTACTGTAAGTTTTGTTTACACACTGAACAATATAACGAGCTTCCTGGTTAACATCACTGAGAATTTTACGTAATACTTGTCTCATAACTGATTTATCCGTATTTCTGAAGTATTGTCAGTATCTGCTATACTGTCTACTTTAAGCCAGTGTTTTCACCTCTATTTACCGAATGCAGAATACCTAATAAGGTTCGCTTAAGCCGAAATTCATATTCATGTGCCCCAAAAATTTTGTTGTACATTTAATTTTCCTAGAGTAATTGTGAGTGTCGAGAATTTGCGAGATCAGGGTTCATACTGTGGGCTTATGGGCTACGAAACCTTGTGCTTCGTTGCGTGATACCCACGCAAGGAAGCACAGAATGCACATCCGTATCAGGGCACTCTTCGCAACATAACATTACACAAAACGGCATGCTGCTACAATACCCAAATGGTACAGCGAAATTAATGTGACTTCTTATAGTGTGACTTTAGTAAGGACGATACGGCTCCCTGATGATGGTCCTAGGACCGAAACATGTCGGAACGTATTTAATGTTTTAATGTGTAAATTTTATAAATTTTATATATGTGCAGTAGTTGGTATAATAATTGAGTAACTCAACAACATGCAGAGTGTAACAACGAACAAAAAAGTCAGTGTGTTTCTTACGAAATTGCGTGTCATAATAAAAACACAGTCTCAAAAAGTATTTGATGAAATTGTTCTGTTTTTATGAAAAGTAACATTCTCTCATAACTGCTACTCAGTTGCACTTGTCTGAGCTGGAATTATAATGTAATGGATTGCCGTGGGAATTCTTCCTCATTTTAGACAGAATTCATGAATTTTTTAATCGCACAGAGTGAAACTTTACGTCCTGCTGTCGCCAAGTCGGTCCTAATTTGATAAAACCTGGTAATTTCTACCTACGAAGATCTCAGTCACAGTCTAAAGTTCAACAATAACATAGGCTAATGGCCGATAAACTTATGCGTTTTTACTCCGTTATGCCATACAAATATAACAGCAAGCGTACGATTTATTAATGGCACACATCACGTTTATCACTACCAGAATTACTCCTCCATGCTCTATGACGCCTGTCATTAACATTTCTGTTAGCAGAGAGCACTAACTCTGAAAGAATGAAAATACGAAAAAATAAAAAGTGTTTACAAAACATTAGAAAAATAAAATATACAGCGCAGTGTTTAATGTCCCAAGAAAATAAATGTGTTTTGTTCTCTCTTAGAAAATCAAATATAATGGGAAAATAGAGCAGATAAGTTAACCTCAAAGGACTACAGGCAGCAAATGATATTATTATGAACTTGCCGCTTAATACACTGACGAAATAGAACTGCTGTAGATAGGTACAAGGCGAAGAACAATTGTGAAGGATTGGAAGAACAGTACGCGATAAGCCAGACAGAAATGAAAGTGCCCATTTTTTTTATGATACATCGCAGTACATCTGAAGTGAATGAGGAAAAGCCGGAGATGTTTCTAACCCTGAGTCGCTGGAATAATAACAACAAAGTTACCGACACTGTTAACGCGATTGTACGAACTTCATTTCTATGACTTATTCTTAGATTCAATAAACTGCAGATAACGTTATAAGGTTATTCTGGAAGAAAGCCGGACTGCTAGAAAATAACAAAGAATTAAGTTCAGATAAAAGACAGCGTAGGGGAGAATTTTCTTCAAGAGAGACATCTCTTCCATTCGCTGTGAATAGTCCAAGCTTCCCACACCCCCATCCCCATTCTTGCTATATTTCTCAGAGATCCCCAGCTAAAATCCATTTCCCTTTCTCCCTAGTATCAAAGAATCCGATTCCTTTCTATTGGCCCATATCACTTTAGCTTTCTCCAGGGAACCTCTACGAATGCTCAGAAACAACCCCACAGTTTTCTACACCAAACTCATGTCAGTGTATGATACAACAGATGTTACAGCGGTTCGTATTTCAGGGCTCATTTTTCAGCCTGTCTCGTGCCCTCAGTGGTTTGTATCTGTGCAAAAGCATGTTAATATTTTATTGTAAATCACTGTCAGGCTCTATCCTTTTTCGAACTATTATTTGTTTCAGAATTATATTTGGCTACTAAAGTTTAATACTTGGCACTTCATTGTGTTCTCTCATTTGTGTAATTAGACAATTTCTGTTTCTTGCGAGTGCAATTTAAATTAAGACGAACGGCTAAGTTCAGCCAATTCTCACGAAATTCTTGGCCACAAAGGAAGTTCTGAAACCCACTCCCGAGAAGTAATTACAATTTTTTGGAAGAAGAAACCATGGCTGATTTTAAGTTTCTTCCTGGAAAATATTGCTCATCCCAGGCAGATTAATTTAACAAGTAAAAATCATTTAAACATCCATAAGACCTTTTGTGATCCAGCTGGGTTTTTCTAAACCTTAAATTCCACTTCACTTCCAGCTACTTTTAAAATACATCACTACAGTGTGAAAAGTGTACGATGTTATCTAGACAAGAACAAATCTAATGTAATTTTCGATCGTGAAGTGGTCCAATGGACACAACCAACACAACGCTTCGAATATTGTATCTTTTTTTAAGCCCTCAGTTAAAGGAAGAGATCGAGACAATCTGTTCGGTTGAGCCTTTAGATAAAAGCAGTTCTCAGTCCTGCACTAACTAGGCCACTTCGGATGACACACCATACATCAAATTTTATCAATAGGAAATAGCCTAATATAAAATTTTAAAATAAAATGTTGTGTCTATTATCACTCGTTGACAAAAACCGATCATAAGCTCATACATAGAGATAGTTTAACTGGCAGCAGTTGACCAGAGAACGAGGAAAGTTCCTTCTAACAGAGGCGACTGACTAGTTTCCCTCCCCAAACTTCTATGCTGAAGAAGGACAGAGGTTCAGCTTCAGAAACACCGGGTTACTTTATCCTTACTGGGGTACAAGATTATGAACCATTTCCAGAAGTTCAATGGTTTTAAATAAATGCGTAACATACAAAAGTCAGAACCACATTGAACTGAAAAATAAAGCTATTATTTGATCATTTTTACGTTTATGGTTCCGTGCATCGCTGATCTATACTAATAATTGTCCAACGAGATGCAACACAAAGCAGTCTATTTATTATTCTGCAAGTTTACTCTACATGTTTCGGGTGTCAACCACACCCATCATCAGGAGTACATAAAACTGTAACTATAGCCTCCGGTGCTAGTCATATTTTTTGCGCAGCTACCTCCCTCCAACGTGGCCAACTTGATGGGTGTGGTTGACACCCGAAACATGTAGAGTAAACTTGCAGAATAATAAATAGACTGCTTTGTGTTGCATCTCGTTGGACAATTATTAATATCATATGATCTTAACAGTCATTATGTTTTGTCAGCAACTTACTCGATCACCATCTCTTCCGAATATGGACACTACACTGCAGACAACCTGTAAAACGTATATGATAATCCAAGGATTTCTTAACTCTGTCTTCCTCAGAGTACGATGGTTCAATCTAAACGGGGCTCATACATTCAGCTTCTCGGAATAAGCTGTCTTGCTTTTCCTTTATCATCCTTTCAGATTCATTATACATATCTGTTGTCTTTTGCTATGTAGCAAACAATTTCTAATTTGTAATTAATAGGGCGACGCTATACAATCAAAGTTTCAAATATTCATATACACATATATATTAATTTGGGTGACAATTTTCTTTTCTGTAAAAGTGAAAATGAAGTGTAATAAACTGCCAGTTGTAGTGCAATATACGACAACTAATGTAAGGAAAGTCTATTGACTACTGATGTCGTTTCAGTGCCTAGACGACATTCATTGGTGAGAAACAGAGCAGCCTGTCAGTAAGGATATCGACTTTAGTCATTACCATACATGAACATTTCAACACGAAAGGAAAAGAACTTCGAAAATGGATCTAAGAAATGACCCGTTTCTTCGTTTTACTCACGATACATGTGTCAGTGATTCAAAGTCGTCGTATCACATCACCGAACCCCGGAGACTTCCGTGACATGGTGCACCAGACCTGTTTATACGTAATTAACGCAAAAATATATAATAAAACGTCGCGTTTCTATCATATTTTATTGAATTCTGAATATGTCTGTAATTACAAACCAATGTATGAGTAACATACGCAGTCAGCAGTTACAGCTAGCCCGCATCTTCTAAGAGATTCACGTTACGGAATCGATGTAGGTAGCTAACTACCGCGGCTCATCAATTATTCCTACTGCAACGCATGGCTCATTTCAGTTGATTATATGTATTGGGTAGAGAGGGGAAGTTACTGCATGCTTCTTATTTTAAATTTTACTAGCGTGTGTACTACCCGCAAAATTTATACCAGAATTTTAAATCAGAAAACTTTAGAGATCTCTGCCACCTCATTTTTAATACACAAATCCTTAAAGTATTTCCGGGTTGATCAAGCTTTTTTTTATCGGTTTCACGTTAAAATGTAATTAGTGGAATACATTAAACTTGTCCGAAATTGGGCCAACACGGAACAGGTTACGGTGAAGTGAATGGGTACGGGACTTACGAAATAAGGAAGTAAGCTCTTCTTTGCTAGAACAAAATGGAGCTGATTCTGATACGCTTCACTTACGCTGCTTTTTATTGAGTTATGAAAAATTCGTTACGCATGAAACGAAACAACACCACGTGAAAAAAACAAAATCCCCAATAATTAACTTGGCATTTAATTAACTTAAGAGAAGTTCGTACTTAAAGGAGGACTTTACACTCAGTACTCGGGTGACATAAAATTTCATCAGCATTAAATTTGTCTTTCGAATGTGAACTGCTTGGCGATTAGCGTAAGGCAGAGTAGTTAAAAATTCCTGCAGTCGGCCTCGTTCGTTACCTTTACTGCCAAAATTAAAACAGCTAAATTTATCTGCCAGTGTCTTATGTACATAAACAGAAAGAAACAACGGGAAGCTGAAATAAACAAAACAATGCAACCATTCATTCATTCCTTTGGCATGTGCAGAATGCGACGATTCCCTGCCGTTCCCAGAAGCTTCTTTCATTCCTTTCTGTTATGAACTTTTTCCTGCCACCCTTCTCCACCAACTATTCTTCCATCCTCTCTCACCTCATCTTGTCATCTATTTCTTGGTCTACCTCTCAATATTATTGTTCCCAAATTCATTTATAATACCCTTTTGGGAATTATATTTTCTTCCATTCTCTGTACGTGCCCAAACCAACGTAATCTATTTAACCTTATTGTCTCTATTATAGTACGTTTTTAACACTTGCATAAATTTCTTTATTGGTTAATATCCTCCAGTTTTCTTTTTCATTGTCACATACTGGGTCTGAAATTCTTCTATACACTTTCCTTTAAAAAATGTTCAGTTGCTTTCTATCTCTCTTTGTTAGTGTCCAAGTTTCTAATGCATATGTTAACGGTTTGTCTACTGTTGTGTTCTTTAGTCTTAATTTTAGTTTCTTTGATATGTTTTTATTTTTTTAAATTTTTGTAGCATAAAATATGTTTTGTTACCTTTTTTATTCTTTCTTGCAAGTCTGTTTGGTTATTGATATCTTCATTAAGTATAACTCCTAAATATTTAAAAATTTTCCACTCTTTCAAATTTGTAACTTTTTATTTTTAAATATCCTATTTTATTTTTCTTTAAACTGTTTTTCCTTTCCACTATCATATATTTTGTCTTTTCTTGGTTTATCTGTAGTCCAAAATTTCTGGCAATATTTTCCATTTCTACAAAAAGTTTTCTTATTTCTAGTTCAATTTTCCAATTAATACAATGTAATCTGCATATGCGAATACATTCACTTGTTCTTTACCAATCTTTATGCCAATAGGGACCATTTTTATACTTTGTATCATTTTTTCATGCCAAATTAAACAATATTTGTGACACAGGGTCACCCTGTTTCAAGCCTGTTTTATTTAAAAAAAAAAAGATCACAATGTTCATTCTATTCTAACAGCACTTCTTGTCCTTTGTGCACATGTTTTACACATATTTATTAATTTAGTAGGAAGTTTAAATTCTTTCATACATTCCCATAATGTAGCTCTATGTGCCTTTTGAAAAGCAATAAATAAATATTGTACACTTTCATTATACTCCCAAAGTTCCTCATTTATTATTTTCAATGAAAATATGTTGTCAATTACAGATCTTCCATGTCTAAATCCATTCTGATAGTCCCCCATAACGTTTTCAATATATGGTTTAATTTTTCCCAATATTATATTCGACAAAATTTTGAAAGCTGCATTTCCCAGTGCTATTCCTCTGTAATTCTCACACCTACGAGTATCCCTGTCTCCTCTTTTATGTATAGGAACTATTATTGTTTCTTTCCATTCTTCAGGTATCCTTTCCTCCTCCAAGATGTCTTATTAGTTCATACATTCTATTCAGTAGTTTATTTTCAACGTATTTTATTAATTCGGACTTTATTCCATCAGTTCCAGCCGCCTTGTTATATTTTAAGTTTCTTATTGCCTTTTTTACATCTTCAATAGTAAATTCTTCTACTTTAATTTCAACTTCGCTAATTTCTTTATTTTTTTTAAATTAATTCCCTTGGTTCTTCTATGTTGAGTAATTTGTCAAAATATTCTTTCCATATTTCTGCTTTCTCCTTTGTATTCATTGCCAATTCTCTTTTTTTTTTTGTTCCTAATTATGCTAAATGTATGTTGACATCCTTTCTTCAACTGGTTTATTGTTTAATACATTTCCCTTGTGTTATTATACTTCTGATCTTCTTCTATTGATTCTATTACATTTTCTATTTATGTCTTTTTCTTATTCCAATTTATTTTGTGAGCTTTTTTGCTATTATGGTGACACTTCTGCTCTTCCTTCTCCCTTCTTCCTTTCATCAACCACTTTTCTCTTGCTTTCTTCATTTCTTCTATTGCAAATTTGCGTTCCTCATCGTACCATTTATTTTTAAATGTTTCTGTACCTTCATCCTTTTCTATAAGCTGCTGTTTAGTTTCGTTTATTATTGTTTTAATGTTTTCCGTTTTTCATTAATATTATTGTCAATACTATCTTCATCGTCTAAATTTTCTAGTATTTCAAACTTATTATTAATTTCTATAATATATTCTTGTTTCCACTTTGGATTTTGAAAAATATTCACCATTTTTCTTTTCTCATTGTATTTATTTCCAGTTTTAACCCTAATTTCACTTTAAAATTTATCTTCAATAAGTTGAGATCTGATCCAATGTCTGGTCCCCTTAGTGCTCTGATGTCTGTTATTGTACACCTGAATCTATTACTGATTAAAACCTGATCTATTTGGTTCACTGTACTGCCCTCTGCTGAATACCATGTCTCTTTGTGAATATCTTTATGTTGAAACGTTGTACTTCTTACATTTAAACCATTAGATATAGCAAACTGAATCATTCTTATTCCATTGTCGTTAGTTTCATTATATAAACTTCCATTGCCAATGGTGGGTTTGCATATGATTTCTTTATCAACTTTTGCATTAAAATCTCCAACTATTATTTTAATGTCCAAACTAGCTATTTAATTTATATTTGGCTCTAATAAATTGTAAAATTATTTTTTTTTATCTCTTCCGTTTCTCATTTGTTGGTGCATGGACATTTATCAAAGTAAATGAAAACGATTTAGCTTTTAAACTCAAACAGCAATTCTTTCATTTATAATTTTTAAATCTTTAACATATTCTAAAAATTCTCCACTTGCATAAAAAAACCGCAACTAAATTAATGATTTTTACTTTCTAATCCACTATTGAATGAAGCAAAGTTATCAAATTTTTGAATACCACTTTCCAACCGAGTTTCCTGAAGCGCTACTACGTCGAAGTCTAAATTTGACAATTTATTATGGAGCACTTTTAGTGCTCCTGACCAAAATAGGCTTCTTACATTCTACGTTCCAATTTTCATATTCCTTTTCCAAATCCATTCATCATCAGTTACCCCTTCCTTCCGAGGCTCTTTCGAGAAATTCGTAACCGTATATTTTTTACTTAGCTGGGGGTTTAGCCGTTTGTAAAACCCTCAACATGAAGGGCCAGGAATTTTGATCAGGGTTTACTCCCTTATTTGACTTGCTTTCACCACAGCTTCCAGAGCGTCGTCTACGCTTGGTTTGATTTTGGAGCGTCCTTCTCCTAGGAGGGTTGCAACCAAGCTCAAGCGTCCCTCCTACCCTATTTGATAGACACTTATGATCGGGTCCATCAGACCCCTTGCTCTTTCTGCTCGGTGACCCATGCTGCCGAAGGGGTTGGTTACCTCAAACTTAGCATGGGTTACTCATCTTAACAGGACCCACCGCTAGTAGACAAGAGTGGGGTAGGAGTGGAAAGGTTTGTAGATTTTCATCTACCATTCAACAATGCTGATATTAAATATAAATCCGGCAATAAACAACACCAAAAGTGAATATAATTAGAACGGATACTTGTCAGTGTGTTAGAACACATCAGGTGCGATAATAATAATAATAATAATAATAATAATAATAATAATTTAAAGACACTATTTCGCAAGTCAGCAGGTAAACTGTTTTCAAAATTGTGGTCGACAGCACCAGCAGGTCTTAAGACCAGTAATATGGACAGAGTTATAGCAGATACTATTATCATTTGAATATTCTTATAATTTAAATATCTAGGGAAGAAAACAAGACAAAACTACATTTAAGAAAGCAGACAAATAGTGCTTGCTGTATTTTATTTTACAACCTCCTTAAAATTTTATAACATACCGTGGTGTAAATTTCGCCAGTTGTTTTGTGTGATTCTAAAATATGCTCTTTCACTTGGTGGTAGAGCACGTTAGAAACGTGATGACGCACACGCAGAAACCAGATTTGGTCTTTCAGCGAAACGGACGAGTCCATTTAAATAGTCGGGGGGTGGGGGGGGGGTCAGTTCAGTCGACTACTGGCAGCCGAGGTGTGCGCATCAGCAGTAGTAATGGTAGTCATGCTGGATACACCATGTTCTGAGGTAGTGTGTAAAGACTACTGGCTACCCACTCCACTCGCATGTTTCCCCTTCACTTCCCCTACCGTGCGTCACCGTGTGCCATCAGGTTTCAACTGAGCTCTAAATACTTACATTTTATGTATCTGAACGCATGGGTACAAAATGTATGGAGACACAATAAATGAAGCTGGAAACAAACAGAAGATGTACTGCACGAAGTACTTCATACATTACCTAGGCCTACTGAATCAAAACGCAATTTTCCTCGAAATTAAGTACAAGAGAAATTTAAAAATACTTCTGAAAGTTAAATCACATGATACGCAGTCGCTCAGAAGACGCACTACGAAATGGGACGATAATTAAATTAACGTTGGAGAGTCAAGCGGTGAGGATCGGTTAGATGAAAGCGGTGTAATCCCTAGGAACTACAGGTTTCGAGATCATCAGAATTGCCAGAACATTCCTTTACTCTTAGTAATTAACCAACTTAATGCACAAACTCTTGTTTTATAATAAGTTTATTATACGCCTCTACATGTTTCGTGCACTATGTTCACATCATCAGGAGGTCAAAATTGTATTATACAGCATCTGGTATCATCACACTTGTAGGTGGCTGCCCTGTGCACAGGTTGAGAGAGGACTCCTCTCTCAACCTGTGCACGAGACAGCCACCTATAGGTGTGATGATACCAGATGCTGTGTAATACAATTTTGACCTCCTGATGATGAGTACATAATGAACGAAACTTGTTGAGGCGTATAGTAAACTTATTATATAACAAGCATTTGTGCATCAAGTTGGTTAATTACTAAGATTATACTGAGATGCACGGTCAACAAAACAAAAAAAAACATTCCTTTACTTTTGCTTAGTTAGATTTTCCTGATAATTTATTTAACGACACTGTCTTAGATTCACACATTATGCAGCATAACGCCGCAGGACAAATTTGGAAGAATGTGGAAAAGATTTATCATGGCTTGTTGTGCATTAATAGCCAGCTCTTATGTTTAAAAAAATAAGGAATTTGGCACAATAAAGTGTAGAAATGGATACTTATAATGTAATATGCAAGCTTACTGACAGCATGAAAATGTGCTGAACTAAAATGTCAAAACACGTAACACGAGTAGTGCTGTTGGCTATGCATATGTGAGACAGATATTTCAAGCATCTAAACCTGGAAGGCAGTGAGAAAGAAACTAGGAACTCTCAATCAGCTAACACAGATTTTGGGCGGGGAAATCTAAACTGAAAATTTAAGATGGCAAATGCTAACCACTCACACGTCAATATGTGTGTGTGTGTCTATATACATACATTGCTAAACTTGTTGGCCAGTCTGACAATTCCTACGCATCTTTCAATGCTACGTAGTCATTTATGATACAGTTTATAGAGTTAACTAGGCCCTTTCTTTGGAAATGGACAATTATTATGAAAACGAGTGCCGCTTTCCAAGTACGCTAAAGCACTGTGTTCGTTTTACTCTAAATAGTATAGAATGAATAATCGGCATTTTTAAGTGTCCCTAAGACTGGAAAACGGTGTTCATTTATTGGCTATGATCAGGATGAATTGTTTATTGCGTATTCAATACATTCTAATGCTGGTATAAGATCATATAACGTTTTTTAATCCTGTAAAATATGACAGATGTACAACCCTCTGCTAAATGGCTATGTCTACCACGCTCCGCATGTTTATGGTCCCGCTATCAAATCTTGTCTCGGAAACCTGTTATGCTGACTGTGGTTGACTGTGTTTGACTGTGGGTTTTCTCAGCATCTGTGAGCAATTGCCGGTATACTATATTATATAGGGCCAAAATCGCTTGTGTTCACATTCTTTCCGAAACTTTTCCATTATTCGACGCTACAAAATATCTAGAATTTAAAGTTTCTTCAAATACACAGACAAAAGACAGGAATTGTTCGTATAATGCAATAATGGGGCACGTTCGACTTTCGCACCTTGGATGGACTCTTCTCAGCTGGATATACTATTTAATCCACTGGTGTCACACAATCTGTTATTGTTCACATTTACAGATAAGTTATATAGAATTTTTTTACTACTAGCGAGCTAGTATATATCTTTAAAGAACTTATTAGTATACGTTAATTTTCTCTATTTCAAATTTGTAGCCCATTTATGATCTTAATTTGACGCCGTCCGAATATTTCGTAAGTGATGAGTTGCGAGTTCCTTACTTAGTTTGCAGGTATATTAATAAGACTCTTATACATGCACATAAAATTTCATGTTTCGACATATAATCCATAAATATTACGTACAGCAATCGCACTTTAGCTTTTTTTAAGTTATGCATCACGTAAATGGCATGAAGAAGTAAAACGTTAACGTCATATAACGTGACGTAACAACAGGAAGACTAGACAACTGGATTATTCGTCACACCGCAGCGAATAGCATTCATGTGGCACCATATTAAGTAATCATAATAAACAAAAAAGTAGTAAATATTATGAATGAAGTTACATTTTTGCCTCATTCTCTGGAATAGAGTTATCATCCATGTAGACAGCCACACTATATTTAAATCTTTCACTGTATTTCGTGTTTTATCCTACAAATGACGAGTGATGTAGAACATGTGTCAGTTATTTTTGTCCGACTGAATGCAAACCTGGATTTCATCGACAGATTTCAGTAAATATCCTCAACACCAAAGTTCGTGGAAATCCGTCCACTGGGGGAGGGGGACGCGATTTGATACATGGGGACAAACAGCGATGACAAACCTGACAATCGATTTTCGCAGTTTTATGGGAATGCCCCCCAAAGCGACAGTCACTGCGTTGTCTTGCTTTGATGTAGACTGGGAACAGACGTAGAAATTACAAAGTGTCCTCAGGCACAGAGATTTGTGACAGAATCAAAACGCCAGATGTTTGTGTCGAGAAGATATAACTACAGAATCAGAAACACGACGTCGTATTGTTAGTAAGCAGAGTAGGCACCGTTCATTTTGAAACCAATTGTATAACTTCTAAAACAGAGCATACACCCTGCGAAAAACACTGTTCTCGGAACTACACCCACAAGAATTTGGCTGCACATCCTATCTGCAATGAATGCTGCCTCAGAGTCACATTCAAACTACTCCAGTGTTTTCTAACAAAGTGCCACAGTTGTGATAACAGGAGAGTACTTGCTTGTCACGTCGTCGGAGGTACAAACTTCACAAAACCTGTAATAGATACTGCAACACGAAATGTTCAGTAGTGAAGCTTTGGAATGAAATAAATCCGGGGGAAAATAAAGACAAAAAATAGCCAACTCTATCCAACTAAGCCCCCTTCTTCTTCGTAAGCTAACCGTATATCCGCTAGTAATAAAATTCCCCGCTATCAGTGAAACGTGATGAGTCGTTAATCGCTTTCATAAGGACCGTCATTTGCACCTATTCTGAGCTACAATAATCCAGTCCACATCAAAAACTTCTCCCTTCAGATCCACTGTATTAACCCTAATACCCTTATACGCGTAATTCCAAGGCTTTAATTCTTCCCTCTTAGATTTCAGCCGAAGTGTTCACGCATTACTGTTGTGTACATTAGTTAGGGAATCAGGTTGCAACTACGATAACTGAGTTTTATTCACCCTTTTAATTACTCATCCTTAGAACTTAGAAAACTGCAGCTTACTCTCAAAAAGAGTCTACTGGAAAGATCATATCTGAATGACTGTGTTTGAGTATATTCTGTGTTAGCATTTCGAAACAAGCTGTTACAGAGATATAACAAAATCTCAGACCCTCTACCTTATTATTATGGAACCCGTTTCATAAATAATTGTTGACGGGCGTCAGTACGCCTGTTAGAGTTCTGATCAATATTAATGACATTCAAAACACATCCTTAATATTATTAATAATTTTGATCAGAGACTGACGCCTGTTTTTGAAACGGAATTAAATAGTCCACTAATTTTGTTCGTTAATGAAATGATGGCTCCTGTGCCAGTCACTCTATTGTGAAGTTACAAATACGACGCAGGCTTACAAGAACAAGAAAACTGTCCTCTTAGTTTTTATTCACACAGAGTTAGAACTGTCGTTATTGCTAATCGTAAGCTTATTTAGTTAAAATTTTGCTAGTTAAAAAATAACTTCAATCATAACAATCATAACAACATGATCTACAGCAAGAAAACATAACAAACCAAACATTACAAATTATGCTGTCAAATTCATCAAATACCCCTAGATAATTAACAAAATTACGCTGTAGACTGGACGAAGCAAGAAACGTTTTTCGTTGCCGGAGAAGATTAAAGATTTTCTCTATTCCAAAGCCTCTAGAAAGGATCTGGTTCCCACCCTGCCTGCCCTTCAACAACGGTACTCTTTCCTCTGGAATACAGCGGCCAGAGCGTGAGGCTAACAACTCACTTCCAGCTAATACTTAGGTTAAGAACGCATGTAAGTAATCATCCATTCCCCCAGACGCCTTCTGGTGTGTACAGGGCAACTTTACATAGTACTTTTCCAGAGGATCCAGAAATACAAACAGCATGTACCGCCAAATATGGTAAGTGGTGTTTCCGAAACTTTTTAATCAGTCAGACATTGCTCTTACCTCGAAGAGAATAATAAAATGGTGGAACTCATCTTGTACAGTTTGCATTTTAGAGACCACAAAATCCAGTCCCTCGGCTCGTTATCTTTAAATGCCATGTCAGCTATACTAATAAGTACTGAATCAACTGAAGAGATTGTTTGGCACCGATAAATGGCGGGCTGTGCAATAATATCAGTGATGAGATGGAATGATATGCAGGAAGAGACATTAGTGTATTTTGAAGTTTATAGTTAGGAAATTTAATGAAACTCTTTCCAACTTAATACAAGACAAAAAGTGAATAAAATGGAAACATCAAGATTAATGGTGAGAAGTTAAGGATTTGCAAAAACAGGGTCATGGCATTTACCTGGATGCAGAGAGGAGTTATAAAAATCTGTATATACGACAACCGGTAGCTTGGTCGAGGCTCGAATAGGGTACGTTCTGAATACAAGTTTGAACTCCTGCCACTACACTGTACTTCGAAATAGTACAAGTTCTGTTCCGAATTTCAAAAATAAAATAAAACGGTAATTCTATTACTAATAGAGCTGTAGGACAAGAAATCTGTGGTCAAGAAAACCAGTTTAGGTTTCTGAACTAAAGGTTTTGTAGACTGATAACAGCAATAAAAAATTTTTATTTGACTTTCTCAAGGTGATTATTCTTAAGATTACTTTATTCTGGAATACGTTGTCCGGTAGTCTGTTACATAAGGTTTCGGAAGGGGAGAGGGGAATCTCTGCCTCCATCTTGAATATACAATATAAACCTTAAAGAAACGTACGTACTTTCGCATTTCAAAGGGAATTACAAGAAAAAGTTGAAATGAAATAAATTTGTCGACTGAAAAGCTGCATAATTTGTACATCAAAAACTGAATAACAGATCTTGATACCGATGGAGTTGATACAGAAAGCATCTTACTTTCCATTCTCAGCTCCACAGCTGTCGCGGAAGGTGTATTGGACACGAACACTTTCGGTACAAATCTGTCGTGACAGTTCGATGATAATGTTGGTTTAACACACTCCCTATCTTCTGTGCCTTACAGCAATATGCTGTCGGACAGAGAGACTTCATGCAGAAGCAAAGCGTTCTCCGCCATTACAAGTAATAAATATAAATACATGCAAGGAACTGGAGTGAGCCAGTAAATATGTGTTTACCACACAAACAATATTGTTGCTAACCAACACAAATTAATTTATGCATAAAAGTTTTCAGAGCGAGATTCAAGGTTCTCAAATCGCCGAACGTTAGAATTAATTTGTGTAAGTGTGTGAGAAGTGTGAATGTCCCTTCGTAATATAGCACAAACATGAAACCGGGCAGAATTCAATTTAGCTACATTTCATGCCTAAATACTATATTTATGTAGCAGTTATTAACAAAAGAAACGAAACTTATTACTGGTAAATGTAAGCCAAACCTATTAACACGTACAGGTTGGTAATTCATCATGAAACGGGCACTACCAAGTGACACATTATTTCAGTCCCGTTTAAAGCAACGTAATGAAATTGGGAGTGAAATACTTTACATTTTCGAGGTCTTATTTGTACGGCATATGAAACTGTACCTATCTTATACACTATCATTTACGAGATCTTACAAACATATATATTACATATATAACAGCTACGTTACACTTCAAATTCAGATTGTAAAAATTTGTGCCATTAAGAAGATACTAACAAAATGAATTATACAGTTGACAAAAGTGTCAATGTTAACTTCTCCTTTAGCTGGTTCTCTTTTGCAGATCGTAACTGCATATGTCCATGTTTACTTTTCCAGCAAGGTGAGGTAATTATTGACAATGAATTGCGTCTGAATATCATTACTAAATCACGTATATGCAAGCCATGTTACTAATCCAATGTTTTGTCATTTTAAAAGAGGATCTAAAATTAAAGTTATGGTTCACCCTATAACAGGCCACTAAGGCCCAGAGAGGGAGTAGAGGCATAGCTCTACTGTTTCTTTAACCTCGGCGTTGGATGGGGTAAGTGGTCAACGCCACGCCCCGGTCTCTTTACCCCCGAGATACAGACCCGGTACGAATTGTATAGGAGGCTGGGTGAACCCCAGGGCCTGTCTGGACGGGTGTGGAAAATCTCGCCCCCACCGGGATTTGATCCCCGGATCGTCCAGTCCGTAGCCAGTCGCTATGCCGTCAACGTTATCCCGGCCCACAAAGGAGAATCTAGCGGCCAGAATTACATTGTATGGAATGCAATACGAGGTATACAAAAAAAAACGTAAACGCCATCGGCATACTAGAAAGAAGAGCAGACACAAAAAAAGTAGAGATTCGGCAGAGACAGAATCCATGGCAATTTTCAGTAATTCCGTCTGAGACAAACGGTGAATTCATTAAATAAATATATATGTAAATTTTGTTGACCTATTTACGAAACTCTGGTGCTACAAGTGGTTTATAGGCTTCTAAGGGAGTATTATCCTATAAAAAATGGTCACACACCAAACCAACTACAACCATGAAGGAACTCCCTGTGGTACGGAAATGTTGGCAAACAATCTATCCTTATCAACCATTCATGCAATAATAGTTTAAAAACAACAATTAAAATGTGTATCCGGCAGCTATGACCATCAAAAGCCCTTAACCATCTGCAGACAGACAACATGAGGACCAAACTGAATCCCTTCTGCTTTCCTACGATGGATAATAGCTACTATTCACGCATTTTCTCACCAGCCTACCTATCTAACCACTTAACGTAGCACCCACATAACCACCCACCCACCCGTCCCATCGATTCATCACGATGCTCAATCTTCTGTATCACTGCCTGATCCATGTTTGCCTCTGTCTGCTTTTGTCTATCTGTCAATCTTTAGCTCATCCCCCACCTGCCTGTCCGTTTGTCTGCATGTTTACGTACATGTTTTCGCCAAAGAAAAAAAAAACCTTTTGTCAGAACATGTTTTCAGTCGGAATCCCGATTGTGTGCTTTCCTATTACAGATGCAAATCAAATGCTGAACCACTGCATTCTTTTCTATTATTTTTCCACTTCGTTGATCTATTTCCATTTACTCCATCGCAGCCGCTTGCCTCTCAAATTACACATGCTGAGTCATTATAATGCCCGTTTGCATTTAGCTGGGAATAGAATCTAATAACCAAGGATAAGTGCCCCTTCATAAGAGGCCAATGTTCAATCACTTAGTAAAGGAATTCCCCGCATTTTGCACAAGAAAATTTCAGCGCCGTGTTAAAAAATGTTATCGCTTGCCCTCTCCAGAACCAAATGAATCCAGTCAACGTCACCACATACTGTTTCTCTACTAACTGTTTAAATATCTTCCCATCCATCCCAAATCTCCAGACGGGTTGTTTTCCCTTGTGGTTTATATGTTTGTCGCATTGACCATGCATCATACAATAATGCCCCAATCACCCTTCTTAATTTAAATAATTAATAATTTTGATTACATATTGACCCAAGGCCGAAAATGGTACTAATGGTGTAGGAAAGGAGGGTTACTTTATTATGGTCGGCTATTAACCCCTAATTCTCTCCGCCATATTTATAAATAACTGAAAAGCTTATGTATTAGGCTTTAGATCATATGATATATGACGAGAAAAGTACCGAGTATCGTTCATTCTACAACACACATAAATGTATGGTGTAAAACATATTACTAAACGTATGCTGCGTATTGATTTAGTTCAGCATGCTGGTTGCTGTGAAGAAAACAGAGCACAAGTTTCTTTGCTAGGCATTGGGCCGTAGAGTGCAGTGACGGTACGCACCACGGAAAATTTCAAAATGGAAACTAAATAAAAATTCACCACGTTGAGGGTTAAAACTAATCTTAGAAATCGCCACTCTACCTTAAAGACATGTCGGTTAGCAGTATCATCCATGCAGCTTGTTAAAATCGGCCAACAAAAAAGATACATTGCGTCTGCATTATTCGGATCATCACTTAGACAAATAGCAGGCGTACTACATTTTTGAGAATTATCTGCATCTTTTACTTTAGAAGAATGTGTGGTATGCCTGAATGAGACGTAGCAGTTGTAGTGAACAGGGATCACGTGACAGAAATATTTAAGGGACTAGGCAGTCTAATATGTTCTCAGAAGAATTTCTTCGTCGATAAACACTTCATAGTTTCAACGTCGGGACTGAAGTGGATGTTTATTTTGTTTCAGTTAATCAATGGTTCAAACAATAGCTGAGTCGACAAAATGAGGAAGCGGTAATGAGTAGTAAGGGATAGAGAACTAATTGCTTTGGATGCTAGAGTATTAGAGACATTTCTGTCATCATGAGAGGCACTCGTATTTCGATATTACACGTGACAGCAAAATCAACTCGAAAAATAATGTAAGAGATTTAAAACAGCAGTTACTATAAAAGAGTAACTACAGATAATCTAAAATTATACCGCTATGTTTACGTTGATCTAACACAAAAAAAAACACTTAGTAAATGTAATTATTTTTTTAAATATGGGAATTATATTATTTTATGTGTAGTCTGCGTTACGCAGTAGTTGTTTCCATTAGCCACGCAATTTACATGGACTTGCGTTTCTTCACCCTAATGCGTTACTTTTAGCATACCGGTAATCTAAATTTAGTGTCAACGTCCAACTGTCAGCATCTATTATGAAGATATCAATGTTTTGAGATAAAAATATCTTTGTCCGATATTATTTTAGCAGAGCCAATGACAAGCCCACATATTTCGTAAAAGTTTACGACAAACGTGCCAGATTAGCGACTCCACGAAGTACAAGCTTTCTTCGGAATCTGATAATTTTTCAGGCAATCAATTGTAAGCCTTTTATGTTCCCTGTCGTTCTCATACGCCAACATTTGCACATAATAAAGTCATTATAATTTATCTTTAAACATGAGCCCACCTGCATGTTTCAGGGATACATAATATATATCATGGAGATATATAAATATATATTAAAGTGAAATATTTTTATTCTCTACTGATTTGAAATTTTAACCACATTTAGAGGGCTTGATTCTTCTGCATCGAAGCCATCGACATTAGATGTATGTATAGGTATAAAAACACGAACTGTAAACGATGGCATATCAATGAATTTTAACCAAAAAGTGCCAACAACATACCAGTAATAATATCTACATTATTATATTTATAGCTGCAATTATATATTTTTAACACTCTACATGTAAAATTGATGTATTAATATTATACATTTCTCTGTATTAACATCTCCGTGAGGATGGCGACTTATCGCTACAACTGTAGGAGGGTTCATGTTTATGCATAATTTATAATAGTTTTATTTTGTGTATGTTGGGATATAGATATGAACGAGTGCAAGCACATTGCACGGACTGAATGATATTAAAGTTCCCTGTCATGTTCATCAGAGCCCGTTATTGGTTACTATACTGAACCAGCTGCATCCCATCCAGGCGCCCATCCTACTTCGTCGAGACCAATTTTAATACTGTTCTCCCATCTACACCTAGATCTTTCAAGTGACTCTTCCCTTCAGGTTCCCTACTAAAATCTCTCTCATACGTACTAAATTCCCTGCCCAACTCATCTTCCTCGACTTCATCGTCCTAATATTATTTAATAAAGAAACAGTAATCATCATCTACAAGCCTTAAGCTGGTTAGTCTCTTTAGGAAAAATGTTCATGTCAGCTGATATTTCTTTCTCCTTCAACGTCCCAAGTTTTGTCTCATTATTTGAAATTTATAGCCTCAATATTTTTCCGCGGAATTAGGTCTATGATAATTGATGTAAAAGACCCTAAATAAAAACCTGAAATATAAAATTGATATTACATTAACATACTTTATTCTACGGTATGTTTGGCCAAAAATAAACATAACGTTTAGTCGAAAAATACAAAAGAAGAGGCCACTTTGGCGACATAGTGCACCTCGGTAAAATAAATTTTAAATGAAGGGGGTTTAGGATGTAAGGCAGATTTTTATGTTTCACCGTAGGGTTCAATGACAGTTTTTTAAACTAATTAATTTTCAGGTACAGTAAGGCAGCAAGAACTTCTTGAGTAAATGAACAGCCATTAGCTGCTAAAGAATGAATTTGTTTTATGGAATTAAGTACAAGACATATAAAACTATACATAAATATTTTTGGGAAAAACTTAGTGTAACTCTTTCCTCAAAAATGCCTTCGTTTTTCCAAAATCCGTTTCTCCAGACTCATAAGATACACCACAATTTCATAGTACACAAAGGAACATATGTTACGGCAGTAACTTTAAACTCGTAAACTGTGTTCAGACGTAACCAAAAGCTTTCAGGTAATTTCCATATTCATTAAATTAAAGAAAAAATCACATTCTTACAAATTTGTTAATAAGATTATGTTCTGTTGAACGTAATTTCACATCCATATTACAATGGTCCATTAGTTGTTAGGATTAATGATGTATGTCCTCACACGCATATGATTTTCTCTGTTGCGTTTGCACTGTTTGACAATTTCGAAGACAAAAGTAAGTTCTCAGGCTCTGGGGGTTTAGTTGATCACATTGCGGGCATCGTGTAGGTTTCTGCACTGTGTAGTTGTTAAATGTTCAACCAGTGTCCATCCAAACCAATTCAGTTACTCTGAAATAAAAAGTCTGAACATTTGATTACCATTTGGCGCAGCAACCCAAATGTAGACTATGGTCTAACTGAACAACTATGCAGCTTCTGTGAGTTAACCATTAGAAGAAAGTGCGAATTGAATGAATAATAGCTGCTGTTACCACGATGATGTATGCATTACAGTGGGCTCACTCTAGGATAAAATTTATTATGCCCTAAAGTCGATATGGGTTGCTTGTCAGAACATCAGTCATTCTAAGGTAACTCTTTGGAGCAAAACTCTGATGCAGCTGTCTTCACTTTTAAATAACATGTTAAAAGGCCCAGAAGACCCATAAATATATGTAAATATAGCATTTATTTAAGGCAGGCAGAGAAAAACATATCCCAAACTGCAACAAAACTCGCTGAAATGCCCTCGTACGTTGCACAGGCAGAGATAATAACAAAAATGTACCAGCAGAAGTAAATAAAACACACACTCCTACGGCACACATTTTTAAAGCCTAATTTTAATTTCAATTATAACCAAGGAATTGCAACTATTTCAAATTATTTATTTCTAAAACGCTCTACATGTTTCAGGCGATTCCTCCGCCCATCATCAGGAGCACATAACTGTACACACAGCTTCAGGTTTTGTCAACCAGCTAGCAGTAGTACTGGCTGACAAAACCTGAAGCTGTGTGTTCAGTTATGTGCTCCTGATGATGGGCGGAGGGACCGCCTGAAACATGTAGAGTGTTTTAGAAATAAATAATATGAAACAGTTGCATCTCCTTGGTTATAACTGAAATTGAAATTATATTAGCGATGCACGGACATATAAATATCAAATTTTTATAGCCCTAGAGGTATATTGTTTTATATGTCTTGTGAAGAAATTATTACTTAATCCACATTCCAATTCGTCGCACATAACCTCAAACATTTACATCCTTGCCATTTTTGTAACTGTCGACTTACAAGCAATATTCCATATAACCCATATTGCATGGAATCAGATCGCGGAGGTGATGTGGTTCCAGCAATAGCCCAGACAATTCTGAAATACGGGTTTGTCTCTAGGCAGCTGCCTTAAGGTTCGTGGCTTCATTTTTGAAGGCCAAGAACAATCCACACATTCGCCTCGCCCGCTCCATTCTAATATATTAGAATACAATTTCAGACGTTAACAATGAAATTCCCGGGAAAGAAAACAGTGATATTTCAAGCCGTGTCTTAAACTTCTGGTGCATTCTACGTTTATGGACAAAGAATTTCCCTGTGAACAATTTATATAGAAAAATTTCCGACAAACTGAAAAATAATTTGTATTATTACTTCTGTTGAAACATTCCTTGCTCGACAGAAGGTACACTCTTACTGGCCGAAATGTCATTGTTTATTTCCAACATTAACAAGTAATTCGGAGCAAAAAAATGTTACCTTCCTGTACCTTACATACAGCTCATATAATTCTGTAAATGTTGCGGTCTTGTAATCTTTATTTTATCCTTTTAAAGTACCTTAATACTTAAGTAGAGAACTTGTAGGGCTTAAGGTAAACTTGTCTGATAAAACTGTATAGTTCTGTAACGTCGCCATGTCTGTAACTGGACTTACGGAAGGCGCATACGTAATTTATAGTTACCTTAATAATGTATCTGCCTACCAAACCTTACATTACTAGCTCAGATCGTTCGTTAGTTACCGCCATCACACCGAAAGCTTAAGAAAACTTTCGCACGACGTAAATCTTGTTATTTTATATTCTACAAGAAATTACCCAAAGAATGTGTCATGATTTTCCACGGACTGTTACCATACATCATCTCAGGAGCCGAATACATATGACACTTATGACGCCTTAGCCTCAGAAATTAGCTTGTCCTCCATGTTGGTATAACTAAAAGCAAAAAATTACAAATAATGACATTATTATGTCCTCCAAAAGTGTAATATTCCTAGCAAATATTCTCAATATTGAAATGGAAATGTCTCAAACGGAAGATAAAGGCGTGTGTGTGTGTGTGTGTGTGTGTGTGGGCGCATGTATGGCTACCAATTTTGGCCTGCGTCTCATTATTCCCAGAAAGAGAGCTCCAATAAAACCACTCCAGATGACGTCATCGTAACACGGTTCGCTGAACCATACAGGACTTCGGTTTGGCGAGCAGATGTTTATGACCGATGTAAACAATTAATCACATCCTCCCAATGAAAACATTTTACAAAATATAATTAGAAGTTATATGTTTAGTCTTAGTTCTTTTATAACCTACTGTTAAACTTAACTCAACTACAGGTCTGTTAGAACTAAAAGAATTGTTAAAACTGCATGAGACGCAAGTTACGATTAAAGCCGCAGATTACTTGGTCTTAGAGTTACAGCCCATTACTTTCCATTTTTATTCTCTCATTTGTTGTCGTACGTGGACTTATTTCAACATCAGATGAGCTATTACCCGTGAAGTGGTTGGGTTATGGAGGAAGAGGTTCGCAGACCCCACGTGTCTTATTCTGAGAAGAGTACTAACCGTGTTAGTCATCGTCATCGTCATCATCATCGGCTGTATAGCCCTGGGTGCCCCTTGGCCTCCTCAACTATGTTAGTATAAACTATAAATTAAGGCTGCGTATCTTATTAAAAATATATACCTGCACACTGCTTTTCGCATGTTACTGGTACAAAGTGTTCATCGAGCGTTAGTCGCACAATTAAAAGCTTGCTACTTTTTCAAAAGAACCATAAGCATAATGAACAGGAATATTTTTAAATGACTGTATAAATTTTTATATTTTATTAAATAAATTCTTTTCTTTGTTACTTGCCAAAACCTGCATTTTTGGGAAATGTTTCAGTTGCAGAATTGTAACTTTGCACGTTAGTGTACTAAATCAGATATAATTTTCAAGAATTAATCAACCTAATTTTCGGAAATTCTTCAGTTGTAGTGATATATCAGGCTTCCGCTGCGGTATAGGTGAGGCCTTCGTTCTTGTAAGCCACGTAGCATTTCAGAAGAGAGAATGTCTCCTCCGAATTAGTTCGGGTAAGACGTACAAAAATTTAAAATATGCCATTTTTTAAAAGAATATACATCGGTTCAGTTATATCTTTAACACTCAGAACTGTTTGTCTTGAGTTTGGAGCGTGTTCAGATTGTGAACCTGAGTTAGGCTATTATATTATGTGTGTCTTTACAGGTTTGTGAAGACAGTGAAATTCATTCACTGCAAAACATCTCAGTGACAAAGTAATACTGCTTCATTTTAAACGAAAGGGTCGGGGTTCTTATCTTAACGTGTATATGGGGTATCCTGACGACTGCTTCCTTTATCATCCTTACAAATTCAGTATTCACTAAACACCTTACAATCTGAGGCTATATTTTTAGCTGCTGGCTCTGTCGTTAAAAAACTACATATTAATTAATTTATTCTTTTGGCGCTTTCAAATTTTAGACACTGGAAAACAAAATAGCTCTCACAAATTACAAAGCAGCATACGCTTTATTTATTGCAAGAGTTTATTTATGAAATATCTTGTATATGTGAGTATGAGAGATTTCGTCCTTGATCACATGGGCGGCAATATATTGAAGTACATAAAATCGATTTCAGTAGTAGATTGCATTCTATAGAAGAGTCTAATAAACTATCTTAACTCCCGTACTGGTAAGTATAAAGTGAGCTTCAGTTTCAATAAAAGAATGCATAGTATTTACGTCTTATATTATACATTTTAATTAAGAAAATATCCCCAAGCGAAAAAAAGATTTAATATACTTGTCTTAAATCGGTAAACTGATCATACCTAGCACACGTGCGACCAAGTAAAATATATACAATTCTTCCAGTTTCTGACACATACACTATATCATATATAAAAGTCTGAATACGATTTTCGCACATTGTAATGTCGTTATTTGGAATACGGTAACTGCGTAGTGCATATAAGTAGACATCTTATATAACTGAAAACAAATGTATTTACACTGAACAAAATATTCATAAGCAATACTCACTGTTCTTATTTAAGTAAAGTACCTGTATAATCATAGCTAAGGATACGCCACTTCCAGAACACACTTAAAGTCAGTTCAATGCTGTAAACATGCGACTCCACTGAAATTCGGTATGAACACTAATAAACACACTAATTGTCTCTGGGACTGTAACCAATATTCATAATCATCTAATAATGTTCCCGTTCTTCAGTAATGAGATCCAATTAATTCCGACAAAAAATAGTGACAGGACATACAAGTAACTTAAGCAAAAGAACCACCTGTAACATTCCCCTTCGCGCGGTTAGCTGGTGAGTGAGTGGGTGGGTGGGGACAATCCTGGGGTTGATACGTCCCGTCGTCGCCCCAACCCCGTCCCTACTCAGCCCAACAATCGTCACTGTACTCAGATCTTCCAGCAGCATCCAGTGAGCATAAGGGATGCTAGAGAGCTTCGACTGGACCACTAGGAAATTTAGTTCCAGGCGTCGGCGCTTCGATCCGTGGAGGCGCTGCTCCCTCTACTTCTCTCTTTACTTCTCTTTCCCCTCACGTACAGTAGGTCAAAGGTCACCCACCACCGCTACCACCTGGTAACGTTAAGCTGTACCTGTATTTCATTTGACTCTTTTCTACAACCATCTAAAACAAAGTGTTGCTTGAAAGCAAGAAATGAAGTTCATCTCCAGCCGTTTCTATGTAACTCGTAGCCATAGCGCTACTTTCAAGCATCACACAAATACTGGCCACATGACTTGGTAAATGAGATATTTGGTTGGTATTTCTGTGTAATTTTTATGTTGCGGTCAGCTGATTTCGTAGAGGATCTTTTGAAGCAAATGCAAGAGGAAGGCACCGCCTCTTTGCGAGTTCTGACATTCTCATTGAACACCAACTGTAATTATATTGAATACAAACGAAGTGTTACAGTCAACACAATTTTCCAATATATTTTATTCAATGCTACGTGTTTTGGTTCAACGAACCATCATCGGGCGTTTACAAAAATTTAAAAAAACCTACATTTGCAACGTGTATTGTCGGTTAGTGAGATCTCACTAGTTTGCAAATATTTATTACAATCCAGACTTCTGTTTAAAACTTCAGCATTGGTGTGCTGTCTGTTTTTATGAATGTGTTAGCTCGGGTAACATCATTACTGTACATTTTTATTTTGTTGTTAAGTTGCATGCCGTATTTAGTGAACGTAATTTCATAAGATACTGTTCTTCTTAAACAGCAATTTCACGTTTCATGATATAGACTTTTATGGGAATTTTGTTACGTATTTTAGATGAGTGCGTACTATTTATTTACTCTTACGTGCTTATGTAAATACTGCCGCATTACGTTCACTTCTGCGCTTGTTTGTACGTCAGGTAATTTAATACTTTTACTGGGAAAGGACGCAGACAGTGGTTTCCTTAATATACGTTGCACGCAAATAAAGTTTATGCTGTGTACTTCATATTTACTACGTTCTTTAAATTCACATAATTCGAAGAGTTCAGCCTTCACGGTTTTTAGCAAGGAAAGCTTCGTTAAAAATATTCGTCTTCAGGAATGTGTAACAGAAAACTATACAGAAAAGTGAAAAAAAAAATCGAACGGTTTTCGTATCTGTTAGACGTAAAATATGAAGCACATTTTTCTCAGACGAGGCCCAGTTTGCACAGGAAATAAAGTGGAAAGTCACAATAACGTATTATTGCTACGAAAATCCACACAGGTTCATAAAGTTCCCTTGATATGACCTTGAAAGGCAGTGACTGCGCGCAAAACCATAAGATCTGTGTCTTTCGAAGAAACAAATTCTGACCTTTACGTTACATTAATCCTGACATAATTACTCGTGGATTAAGTGGAGATTAGAAAAGGTAGGAAATACACATATTTTCAAGAATTTAAAAAATCGAAGAGAAATTGGTAATATTTCATACAAAATCTTAGTTACAGTTCCAGAAATACTTTCAAAAGATGCGGGACCTGATTACAGACTGGAGTTCGGCGCCTCGAAGCTATTATATGAAACAGGGCACGCCAAGCAGCAGGGAAAGACGGATTGTAAAATCGCGTACTCCGTAGTGGATAAAGTTCGCGTGACAGATCTGCGCATTGCATTTGTTCTTAGAGATAACTGGGCCATGAATCTACCAACGTTACAGACTGCGGAGAAACTTCATATGGCATTGAGGTTTCGCTGGCATGTAACTGGTTGGATTTGATTAAGGTGTGTGAGAAAGTGGCTATAATTATGACAGTGAAGAGATTTTATCAGACCAAAGAATAATTTCAGTGAATAGAATATTTAAATATATAATACTTTACAACGATACTCTATGAAACTCGTTAATTTCAAACTAACAAGGAGTAGAAATTAAAATGTAAGTACAACTACAACCTATGATCATTTACTAAATTAACTTAATTACAAATTAAATATGCGATTCTAAATATATTCCTGCTCGTGTAAGACAGAGCATTATTGACGCGAAGCAAGGTAAACATCTTAAAACGTATGTCAATCACACAGTACAAACGAATGATGGGTAAATATAATAAACAGTTTATTTACTGAAGAATAAACGGCAACAACAACTTTGCTCGTCTAATGGTCGGCACATGTGTTTTGTCACATGATACTTAGCCTGTTGAGCAACAGTTTACTGCAGGAATCCGGTTGCTTTCCTTTACACTGCTTATGCTTAAAGTAACCATTAAAGTCATTTTACTGTAATAATAACTATAGGAGATTACGTAAATATTTTCGGATATTTCTCAGACAAGCTACATAACTGTCGAATTGAGGAACATAATATATCATGCAACAGTGGAGTAGATTTTGCGAGTTTCTTGAGACGGTTTCTAGAACAAAATTCATTCTCAGTAGATGATATATTGTAACACATTCTGTACTTCAAATAAATACTAAAGAGAACGAATAACCGAAGCTGAAAAGCAGCGCCCTCTTTAAGAAACTAACAGTCGACTCATCTACTCAATACATTCCTCCCCTTTTCGAGGAAGCCGAAGGTTATTTCCCGTATAAACAGTCGCTTTTTAGCATAAGGAGAAGAACGAAGAATTATGAAGGAACTGCGAGGCCTTAAATTAGGATTGATAAGCTTGTTATTACGAGCGAATTTCTGAAAAGAGCAGCACGATTTGCCGCTTAGGAAAATCTTCTGCCCGTTAGGCCCTCAGTTTATTCTCTTGGTAAAAGTTAAATCTTTTGAATATAAAAAGTATTGGCAAATCTAGTCAAAAGTACGTTTTTTTCACGCAATGCAATATTAGGTTTCCACTTTCGACCACGCCATATGTATCATCTAACATCGGAGACCGCGCCTCCAGCCAGCTGCTTTCACTATTTGAATCCCAGTGTTAATTATATATCACCCGCTACAACATTAATAGACCCTGAATTTTGCACAGACGGTATATTTTTCCTTACGATTCTTACAATAAACAGCAATTATTTCCCTAAACATTATTAACTGATTGGTTTTTGTAGTGCAGACGAGTTTACTTTTTTACGGTAGAAACTGAAGATTTGTTCACAACTTAGTTGATTATCAAGGAGTGAAGCGCGATGTATCTCCAAATATTTTTTATAAAGATTTTTTTATTCTGAACTTGTATACCACTTTGGTGTCCATGTTTCCTATGTATTTGTTTTGCGCTTTGCATAAATCCGTCTTCCTCTTGTGTCTCAAAATGAGCGAATACTCCATGTACATGTGGACTAATGGACTTTGTGCTTTGTAAAAAAATCGAATGTTTCATAACAAATAACTCGTGTTTAGCAACATATTCAAATGCTAACTTTAGAATATGTGTAAAAGCGGCGTTACTCACGTGTGGCCGAATTAAGTAGAACCAATGCCGCCAGCTCCAATACTGAGAGTAGCTGATATCATTATTATTGCGACAGCAACGAGCATGATCACAAAAGCTGTAAATAATGATACTATCAGACGTCGTCTTTTATCAGAAGCACTAACTACATTGTTTGCCGTATCTTCATAAGCACTATCCGATTCTGGGTCGGCAATAACTCTCCTGTTGCTGCTAATTGTAACTGTATTATTATTGCCTGACCTGTCACTTGAGGACATTTCACTGTATATCGTGACGTCAGTTTTCCGGCTACCGAGCTGTTGTGAATTCCGCCTCGGCGACTGACGGCTCCGCTGATGGCCCGGCATCTTGTTGGTGCTCCTTGTATCCGATGTCGAACATCTTCGTTTAGTTTTGTTGTGGGTGTTTCTCTTACCACGAAGAGTTTCGTCATCTGCAAGATACGTCACATTCCCGCGTCTTTCAGACTGAAGCTTTGACTGTTCTAAGATGTAAATGGCAGAGTTCGCACTGGGAAGTTCTTCGTGTGAATCTCTTCGTAGCGGCCAGAATTCATCAAGTTCACGCGGCGTTTCTTCACCTACGTGACGATACTGACAGTTGCACCTGTCTCTGTAGTAAAGATGCGGACCAATCAAATGTTTTTTCCTCTGCTGCGGGTGCAGAATATGAAGGTTATTAGCGTACATGGGTATATGATGTTCCTTGCATTTCTCGGCCATACCCAGATCAGGTGCAGAAAGTTTCCGTGACTTACCTTCTTGCACTACTGTGTGTAAATATTCTGTTGGCGTCAAACTTTTGACACGGCTCCCTAGTCTTCCGGTTTGTGTGCAGTTACATGTAGAAGTATGCTCGAGATGCAGGGAAGTTGAAAGTGATTTGGATTTCCCAAGTTTATATACGACTTTCGGTGAACATTCCTTTGAAGTATCGTCGCCGGGTTTCGATGTAGTACCTTCGTTTCTGGCATCACGAGGTTCTTCAGTGAAACTAATTTCACACGAATCTGTCATGCTGACGGTCAGTACTTGAAGACTGCCTCCGACCGACTAAGATGACACAAACGAGTCAGTTAAATTAAGCAGCTAAAACCAAAATAAAAAAAAACTGCACACAATTTGAACGACAGAGATATCTTTGTGTTTTCATAGCTTCTGCTATTCTAAAATGTTTTCAATTTTCGGACAGTGAAAATGGGATGTAGTAAAGCGGTGAAGATTAAAAGCAACACGGCAGTTTGACGGGTGATTATTTTTTTCTTAGCCCTGGAATGGCCTCGTTGTCAGACCACAGACTCGTGTGCAGGAGCGTTAAAGCGAGACAGGCGAGATGTTTACATAAGCATTGCAGTAGTTATGCATTGCTGAGAATATTAAAGAGGCAGTCGCAGAACGACTGAGAGATGCGGACTTTACTATTGTGTGCCCACATTGTTAACAGCAAACAAGTTAATACCGAATGTCACAAATTTAAATCAGGAATTGGGCTCTGAGCACTATTACTCTATCACCAAACAAAGTACACTGGGGAGAGATAAGTCACAAGTACTAAACGAAATGTTAATTTGGAAATATCTAAGAAATGCGGCTTATTTTTCCATGTCGTGCAATAAAATAATCATGTTAGTAGGTTCTTGAAAAGGTATGGAAATACCGGTAATCACTAAGATCATGAAAGCACTGTTGAATAGCAAACAAAATTCAGGCGACATTTTCAATTTTTACGTTTAAGGAAATATTCTATTAATTTAAAAAAAAACTACTAGTGCAATTAATAATTGTCAGAAACAAAGGGACGCACTATTTTTGTACATACATTTCTGGAAAAAAAAAAAACTACAACTCCTTTCAGTAACCAAAATTTCAACGGAAAATAAGATCAGATTCTGTATTTTTAAACCGACTATCAAATCCCATACGAACATAATACCTTTCAGATTTAAAAGAACGCACTTTTAAATCCAGTTTCTTTATCGTTATGAGAAAATAAACTTGCCTGGTACAGTCAGCTCAAATGGTATTTCACACAGTTGCATAAAAGTCCTGCAGAATAAAAGAAAAGGACTACCAGATGATCAGCAAAAAGTAAACACAAATATTATGAAATCAATCTAAGTAGCGTCTTTAAGAAATCAAATTACAGGAACTAATTAAATTCTCGGTGGATCGCCATATTTTAAATTATCATATTTGATTGCGGTAAAACTTTCGGGTATTGCGTAATGGAAGTAATTAAACAATATATATATATATACCACATTTCACAACAGACATAGGAGACCAAAACAGAGATATTCGATAGAGTAACCAAATTTGGAAAAGGAATATATCTGCATTTCACCGTAAAATACTAGTCATATATAAACAGGCCCATTAGCTTCTAAACACAAACTGTAGCGACTATGGAGTGCGTCGCGAAATGTTTGTGTAGCCTCTAAACTCTAACTCTAAAATCTTAATTAATTAATATTCTGAAAACTTTATACATGTGCTAACTGCTGAAAATGTTGGAGCTTTCGCATAACCCCCAGTAGCTAATCGGACTCCGGCTCAGTGACGCAGCAAATATGCAGAGGCACAGCTAGGCTTTTGGCGCCCAGGGCGAGTAATTACAAAAAAAAAAAAAAAGATTACAAACTGTGCAAAATCACTGCCTAAACTGGATCGATAATTTAAAATTTTTTAAGTGGTGAAAATTATTTTTTTCAAAATATTTATTTTAGAGAAAATCACAGTCTAACACAACTCATTTTATTTTACATTTGAATAATTTTGAAATAAAAGTAGATGCGAATGATGGTCATTTCTTCTGTTGCTTCATCAAATACAACGAGGTGATCCGTCTTAAGGTGATGTATCAAGCATGGCAGTTGAAAACAACTTTCTCAACAAAGTAAGGTTAGCACTGAACCACAGAACATGATAAGGGTGCTGAACAGAGAAAGCACTCCTTGCTAGCGTCCTCTGTATGGATAACACAGCATATACCATATCCTCAACTTCACCTCCCCTATTTTGTATCCTTTTATATTTATTTGCCTCAGAACATTCTTTCGATTTTGACATGAAAATTTCTGATGATGTATTGCACTCATCAGAAGTGTGAAGTAATTTGCACTGGAATCTATTACATTTAATTTTGGCTTTCCGTACTAGGTTTTACTATGTACCAGGGCGATGACAATGGATCTCAAGATATTTAGTTGCTGGTCAAAAATTGAATCTTAATTTGATGAGATGTTCTACGATATTCTCATGGAATTACGTCATTAACTAAAGGGAAGTGTCCAGTTCTCATGGTGGAAATACTGCATAATTGCAGCATGGATACCGGCATCAAAATGCTGTGAATTATGTATTCTGTCTAGATTGTCCATAGCGTTTTGCTTAATTTATTAGCTAAATTTTAGAGACGGATGGGATTATTTCTATCGTTTGTGAATTTTCGTGTCTACTAACTGCAACACGTGTGGCTTGAGCAGCATGTGTAGGCACGAACTGGCCTTAAGGGTTTCGAGATAAACGACACTGGTAAATGTTCAATGTTAATGAAAATCCAACCAGATGCAAAAGTATGCAGATATTCATTTACCGCAAAGTCATTCTACATGTTTCGGGCGTCACAGCACCCATCATCAAGAGTATTAAAAACTGTAACCGCAGCCTCCGGTACAGGTCATAATATCGGTACAGCTGCTTCCCTCCAACGTGGCCGTGGCTGTACCGATATTATGACCTGTACCGGAGGCTGCGGTTACAGTTTTTAGTACTCTTGATGATGGGTACTGTGACGCCCGAAACATGTAGAGTGACTTTGCATTAAATAAATATCTGCATACTGTTACATCTGGTTGGATTTTTATTAACATTGAATTATGATGCATGGAACCATGAGTTTAAAAACTTGTAAATGTTGTTTAAGCAGTGGCGTCCATTCTTCTGGGACACGACTCTACCTCTGTGGATATTCCAATTCAAACTCTCTCTCGAAATGTCGGGATAAGAATACGCATTCACGCAGCGTCGTACCACAGAAGAAAGTGATCCTGAAACAGCACGTCTTCCAGAATGCGTGCATTCCCTAAATTGAGCAAATACAACAACCTCAAAGTCAGAAAAGAGTTTTTTTCTTTACTTATATATGGCATAAGTCACAAAGAAAGTAATCATTTTCTGGTCGACGAAAGGGTGTTTCTGGTAAATTAATGCACATATGACTCATATTACATAAAAATGACACATATAAGGTGAGAGTGCAATGTTGTGTAAATCACGCACGATTAAGAATGGGAGGATAACAAATGTTAGCATGATTTAGAGAAGAGCTGCACAAGAATCGCGGAAATTACGACTGTTAAGACATAATTCGGAATGCAGGTAAAAGGTCTGCCCAGTTATTTCCGCGAACCACCGTGACAGTTCTCAAGAAGGGAGACGTGCAAAGAACAGTTAGTAGCTACGTGCCTGCGAAGTGTTTACCCTTCGTGAGCTGAGCGTTCATCCCTGATGTGTAAACGGCTGCAGACAGCTGAGTGTCTGTTTTCATTCGTTCGCAACTAGAACTGTGCCAATATCCGGATGAGCAGACACTTAAGCATTACAATTTTCGTCAAGTCTTATGTATGTGTGTGTGTGTTCATGCGCGCGTGCACTTAAGTTATGTGTATTATGTTTGCAGTCATGTATCTACATATTTATCAACTGCCAGATTAAGGACAAAATCTTCAAGAAAGGCACTTACCTGTTCACACATAAAAAGTGGCCTGCAAAACCAGTTTCTTTAATTCAACGAATAATGTCCCTCATACTGACAAATGGAGCAGTTTTAAGATTGCTGACTAAAAGTGTTTGACTCTTCCACTCGTTACAAAATCTTCGTTAATGAACAGTGTGATCATCTTAGAACATTCAGAAACTCGCTGAGCCAATCACGCGGAAACTTCCGAAGTTCTTGTCACTCGGGGCGCGAAATTATAGCGGAAATCTTAACAGGGTATGTTCTAAGCTTTTAAGTCCTGAACTCCTCTGCAAAGTCTGAGAGAATTTCAAGAAACTTTTACACGACTAGTACTCATTCCATCTATTTTCTTCAGTCAACATGCAGCTCTCCTATTTCGTCTTGTCAAAAACCACAACACCCACCACCACCACCACCACCACCACCACCACCACCACCACCACCACGACCACCACCACCACCACCACCACAACAACAACAACAACACCAACAACAACAAAGATGGGCATTTCTGCCACCCCTCTGCAATGTCTTCATGTTTCGTTTGTGCTGTGTTAAGCCAAGAGTTTACCCAATTCCCTATCAATTCGTAACTTTACGCTCCACATAGACGTCAATTGCATCAGCCGCTTCTGCCTGAGCGGCGCAATAAATTGAACGAACGGTCTAAGTGTACCAAGCTGTATATATGTGCGTACAAATTTATATACTTAAATAAAACAAAGTTCATAATTCCTTTCTTCAAATTTATGTTAACACAACTTCAAAGTTTCGGCTGTCTTTATCAAAAGTTAATAAAAAAAAGGTAATAAGGAACCAGAAAAGACAATGGCCAGTTCTTTATGTAATATAATTTTTAAATCTAAAACCTGTCAGCTCAAATGACTGTTAAAGAAAAATTAACTATACTGGGCACTTTATCAATGCAGCAGAAGAGTAACCCAAAGTCCATGACGCGATCTGTCTGCTCTTCTACCGTGCAGCTGGCCCAATTGGACCGGGCCCGGTCACATATCGGTAGTTTTAATAATAGCGCGTCCAGCCGAACGCGGATCCGCTCATAGCCGCACTGCCTCATAACGACCGATGGAAACTGCCGCCCGATCTACAGTACTCATGCTCGAGGTTCCGTCGTTAAGCAGGACGGGGCGGAGCGGACGTCACTTGGACTGTCTATTGCCAATGCTGTCTACGGATTCATTTGGGCTAGGCCTACGACTACTCTCACGAAAGAAAGGTGCTCCGATGTTAGTCACCTGTGTTTGAAGAAAATGACGCTGTGAACTACCCACGTCAAGTCACATGACTGAAGGTATATCAGCCGTTGACTTGAAGCTTGAAGATTACAGACATCACGTTTGGGTGGGGTAGGTAGATGGATGGAGGAAGAATGAATGGTTGGGTCGGCGGATAGAAAGATAAGAGATTGATGCATGGAAGGACGCATGGTAAGATGGACAGACAGACGGACGGACGATGGATGAATGAGTAGAGTTGTCTAGATAGGTCGAAGGAAGAGAGACAGATGAGAGTAAATGATGATGCTTAAGTGTTAAACAAGGAATATTAAATTTCGACACGTTTAGTCCCTTCAACTAAGTACATTTCCTTCTCTTTTTATCATAACATACGCCACGGCTACGGACAAAGGGAAGAAGAGGTGAAGACAAAGACGTACAAATCCCATCTATTCTCTTCGTTTTGAAATACCTTCATTGTCTAATATCTTCTCGCTCAGGACGCTAGAGTTTCATTCATTATCTCAGTGAACCCCTGACCTTTTCTTTGTGTTCCACCTCATTACATTTGCACTGAAGCTTATTATTACTTCACCAGATCAAACTGAAAAAATGCATGTCATTATATTTTACGAGTCTGTTGCAGTCCTGTAAATTCTGAATCAACTTCTAACAAGGTTGTCTATGAAATAAGTCCATCTGATTTTCTTCAAATTCGTAAATACGCAAAAGTACTGAAATATGGAGTGCAATCATTTTAAAAATTAAATTTAAATTTTGTTAAAAACGAAATAAGCAAATTTCTAGTTCCATTACACAGTAATTCATAATACGAAGTCTAGATGTTTTTTCCAGTTGTTACATTCCTTAGACTCCGACAGAATTTCGTTACAAAATTACTTTTAGAAGCAGAAGCAAAAATCAATTTGTAATTCTGACTGAAGATTTGCCTTCATTATTAATCAACTAAATGACAAACACAGGATATTAAACTTGCCGAATCTAGTTTCTTTCTTTAGACTATGAAAAAACCTTCGATTAAATTAAAAGTAACTGACTTGGCCAAATAATGATTGACAAAGGTTTTGCAAAGCACTTAATAATAGTATTAAAAATCGTACATCTGTATACGAATATTGCAGCACGTAAGGAAAAATATGTAAAAAGAAGAATCAATAGAAATAAACCAGGGAGTGAAAGTGGGGTGTCCACTATAATTAGCGCCATTTAATTTAAATATTATAAGAAAGTGACAAACTGCGTCAATGAAGAAATCACTTTCGAACAAATCATAATATTCTAAGCCGTTTTATTTGCTGTTGATTAGGCAGTTATTGCAGAAACAGACGTGTCCTCCAGTGGGCATTATGAACATTCGATGTAATTTGTAACAAGAACAACTTTAAGCTTTTTACTTTAAAAAAAAAGATGGGTTTGAAAATCAGTGAGCACATGGCAGCGAAAATAATATTTGGAAAAAGTAACTGAATAAATAAAAGAAATGAACTATAAAGGGTTAGTGTATCGTATAAATAGTAATGGTGTACATAAGCCAAAAATTTTGTACAGCACGTGGAACAATTCGACACATACATAAAGTAATAAGGAAGCATTATAGAAATGATGTCACATAGTGTGGGCACCAACGTCATTACACGGGTGTGAGGTTCAGATTTTGTTGAAAGAGCTTGAAAGAGGAACTGAGATGGCACAGATAAAGATTTGGAGGTCAGATGCAGGATACATATTATTAAAAAAAGAAGACTAAGATTAGAATTAATTATATGTAGTTTTAATGGAAATATTATGGATTATAGATGCATGTGGTTCAGCATTATTGAAGAAAGACCAATACACGCATTTCCAAGTTAGTGTGTGAAAACAAATTGGCAAAAGAGACGTAGGTCGACCAAGGAAAAGACGGACAGACCAACACCCATGAAGACGCAACAAACTTGGAATGGTTTATGTCGTGCTGCTGCTGATGATGATGATGATACAGCTTAATATTTGTAGTTTGACTGCTATTAATGTACCATATTAGATGTGCCAAAAGAGGCCGCCCGACATTTTAAAGACATTAATGCAATTCATTTGTCGAATTGTTGCGGGTTTTCAAAATATTTCAGCAATCCAAATAAACGCTTCCGTATCCACTTTTTTCAACTATGCACATTCCAATGCGCAACACGTAACCAACATTCTCCTACAATAATACTACACAGAGGCTAAAATAAAGTACGAAAAAGAACAGGAAGCTCAATGAAGAACCTCTGACACCTGCTTTCGTATATGCGTGTATGCATAGGCCGGTCCTGCTCATCCTGTAGCTCGTGGGTAAAATATGGTCCGTAAAAGAGCGCTATGTTGCCCGCGGGGACTGGTGGCATAAGAAAATGCTTTTTAACCCTTTCCCTAGCAAAACCGAGCTAAGCGACGGAAGCAAGTTTTCAAACTTACAAGCTGTTTCTTTCAGAAGGTGTACATTACGTTACATTACTAATTCATTTTGTAAAAACGTGCTAAAAACATTCGCACCCTAGCTGTTCTGCATTCTGTGTTTTTAATTTCATGTTGCTCGCATTCAAACCAATTTTGCCGAAGTTGTCTGCGCGACGTAAGGGTTGAGCAGGCCTGTCGTAGGCTATACGAACACCTCAAAGCTAAAGTCACGCAGTCAGCTCTGCTATCAGTTGCTGTATAACACATTCCTAGCAGTTGGCAGCCGCACGTTCTGTTAATATGCATCACTGAATGCGTACTGACAGCCCAGTTTCATTTCCTAGGTGTAACAGACGTAAATTTTGTTCGTTGCAGGTAAATATCCGTACAGTGCAAAACGGAGGCTTTTTAATGTGATGTGGATCACTGTTTTTTCACTTTGCGGTAGAAACCTATGTAAGAATGAAATCGTATGATATATGTGTTAGGAAAGTTATGTGTAGAAGTAGATTTCCTGGGGTATCAGCTCCTTATAAACCAACATTTATTGCGCTCAAGAACAAATTTCGAACAAAAGTTTCCTTAGCAAGAAAGAAGCTATGACAATCACTATGCGTTTTTTTTCGGATAGATATTAAATAGTGTTAGAGAGAGTACCATAAAATCATGTCCACAAAACTTTTAAGGCCCTTACCTTGAAAAATCTGTGTATCAAATTAATCTGTACAAACAAGCATAAAATATCTTCTTTGGCGCCTTAAAAATTTGCAGCTGTGCGAAAATTCAAAATTTTCTTAAGACAGTGTGTTTTTGTAAGTGGGTCTGTGGAACACTGTCTTCTGTTGAAGACGGTCCATAACGAAATTAATTTACAGCTGAGATTACTTAAATGGCCACATAAATAATCAGAATAGCAGGTAAACCTATCGGGCGGCAGACATCCACATACACACACAAGACGAACTTAAGGAAATTATCAGGCGCTAATTATCAGCAATTTAGAGGCAATAACTTCAGACAGTGTCAATTATTCGTTCCCGAAGGGCCAGTCGTGTATGACAGTTGGAGTTCATCTAAAGCAGCTGCTCTAAAATGCTGTGATTTACTTATATAACAGATTCTGTCAATGAGATTCTATGAGTAAGTTTGCAGATTCTATGGGGTATGAAGATTCTATGGGGGTTGTAGATTCTATGAGTGGGTTTGTAGATTCTATGAGTGGGTTTGTAGATTCTATGGGGTTTACAGACGCTATGGTTTAGTTTGTAGGTTCTATAAGGGGATTGTAGATTCTATGAGGGTTGGAAGATTCTGTGAGTGGGTTTGTAGATTCTATGAGTGGGTTTGTAGATTTCATGATTATGTTTGTAGGTTCTACGAGAGGGTTTGTAGATTCTATGAGTGGGTTTGTAGATTTTGTGAATGGGTTTGCAGATTCTATGTGGGAGTTTGTAGATTGTATGGGGAGTCTGTATATTCTGTGAGGGGGTTTCGTGCTCAGGCACACACTCTGTGCTGCCATATTTACACAGCGACTAGCGCAAATACGTAATTATTTACAGTTTCTACTAGTAATTATATATATATATACTACGTATTTTTACAAATTGTAAACGTCAGGCACCCACATTACTTTCTCAGGATTGCTGCTTGTCACTGATATTTAATACTGCAGTCCTAAGACGCCGGTTCAAATTAAAAGGAAAATCATTTATTTCATATCTTCAACATTCACGCAGTTCCTTCCTCCCCTTTATCTTTCCACGTCTTTCTCCAGTAAAACAGTATTAAGGAAAGCCTTCTTTCTTTGTTTTTGGGTATAAACCTGCCACCTGTACACAAGTACGTAACAAATACTAAGGTGTCCGAAAGACATAATATATACACTTAGTCCATAAGGCGCGTGCACGCAAGCACACACACGTACAAATATGTAGACCATCTCCTATTAAAAAGCATCTTTCTAGCAGCGTACTGGCATATTCGGCGCTATGTGTCAGTGTGTCCGTCTTGTTAGTTTTACTGTTGCTTATCGATTTTTATCACGATCCTCTCAACAGATTCGAAAGAAGCATTCTTAGAAGCTGATGCGCCTCTTAAGCCCCACTCAATCCACTTAACGTCCAGACTTGTTCGGAATCCATGCACTTTCTCATCCCATGTGTACTGACAGAATCTTCCCCGGACAGAGACTCCACGAACAAACCTCGAGCTGGTAAATCAAACCTACCGAGAATAGAATCTAGAATGCTTAGGGCTTAATATTCACCCCGCCTGTACAGCTTTCTATCGTGGTACTAGGCACGCAAAGAACTCCATATTTACACTTAAAACCTCTCTTTTCAGAAAGAGATAATTGTTTCTAAAGAAGTTTAAAACACACCATCTCAGCTGCGTAGGTTATGCAGTATTGAATTAATTTTGAAAATGGTAGGGAATCATGTCCAAATATGAATGTGACTATATTCTAGTCAGACGAAACTCTGTTTTCAGCTGATACGTTTTAGGCTATAGGGTGTAAACCGCAGAAATATGACGTGCTTCAAATAAAGTAATGAAATTTGGGTAGAATTTATAGTATGAGAGACTCCGTAAAGTAAGGTAAAGTTAATTTTGGACGGTAGTAATGGCAGCGCTTTTTCGTTTAGGGTTCCAAATTGCCTCATAAAAGCTGGAACTCTAAACCCTCAAAATGAAAACAAGGCCACGTTTGTCGGCATTTATTAATAGAACTGTAAATTACCCTGACTTAATTATAAGAGTCTTGTCATTATGGATGATGTTCTGTGGTTTGGTCCCGTAATGGTAAAGTGACTTTCACTTAGCTGTTTCAGAATAATATGCATTCGTGAGGTAGAACACGAACTGTAAGTGGGTTATTTTCGTAGAACTCGATATACGTGAGATTTGTGTCTTCAGGGATCTTACGCTTTAGAGTATTGTAGAAATTTACAAACTACACGACTTCAAATTTCATTTCTGTGAGGGCCTCAATTTTGACTCCATTATTACCAGGAACACATCTGAAGCCACATCACCTCAGTCCTACTTTACCCACCAGCAACCAGCGCCATTTAGCCTAGAGAAGCTGGCGGACAGGCCTATTCTACGCACATGAGGTGGTAAGGGCAGGGCATTTGTTGTGCTTCGACCTTTAATCTGTCATCGCTCTCGCCGTAGAATACGAGACTTGCTTCTAGCTTTGCGCTTGAAATTTTACCTACAAAAAAATAAAAATGGCCTACACATCAACAGTTTCTGCGCAGTATATAGGTTACACTGGCACACCACAAACGCAGCTGCAGTTGTATGACGTAAAAGTGGCGCTCAGTTTGTTATTTAGTAGTGACTGGTAATAAAATCTTACAAATCTAGCACGAATCATAGTAGGGAGTGACTTCCCACATTTTGTTATCTCAAGCACCGTGCGACCTACGAAAGAATTTTTCTAGCCAAAAACTTTGTTAGGTCCAATTTTAGAGCTATGTGATACTTTAAATTTACAGTTCCTCATGTTTCTGATCCCTAAATTGTGCTTCACGGATCAAGAATTCTTTCAATACACGCGTACTTATAGTGTCAAGTGACGTAATTTTATTACATGTGAGCCCTAAATATATTCTGAAATCGCATTTCGTTGCTGCCTGTTGTAGGCTAAGTACACGTTCTTACATCCCACTATATGTGAATATGAGTTGAGTTTTTTTTTGAATGGAAGCACCACGATGTGCTATTAACGTAATATAATATTAAATGGTGTAAGTCAGCACAATCACTTTATTACTCAAGGTAATCATAAGGCTACATGTTTCGACTATAGATTTGCCATCCTCAGGCCTATTTTGTCAACTGTGTCACAAGATGCTATGCACACTTTGGATGTAAACACGATGAGATCCCATAGTGAGGATAGCATCTTGTGACACAATAGACAAAAAAGTACTGAGGATGACAAATCTATAGTCGAAACATGTAGCCTTATAATTACCTTGAGTAATAAAGTGGTTGTGCTGAAGTACACTATTTAATATTATATGAGTTGAGCTGTTTTACTGTAGACTGAAATTTGTTGATAAATGTCTGGAACAAATGTGTCACTAAATTGCGATTACTTTCCTCTTCTACAAAAAGGAGTCATCCAAAATCTATTAACACCCCATATACTGCAAATTAAATTATTTAGGCAGTATAAGAGGGCAATGCAATTATCAGTAGTCCGTATCTTGTGGATTCATTCCTGGAACATACAAGGTTAACAGGAAGTAGTACAAGAAATTCTACACTACACTGCTTCGGATTACTTAAACCATGCAGCATCTTACATAAAACATGCAACTGTTTCCTTTGCACTCGATTTTATGTGTTTTGACTCTAGAAAGCCTTTTTTCCAGCAAGACAGTAAACATTGCACTATAAACACATTCCCACTACAATTTGCATCTGTTTTCTACAGCGCTATTGTGCATGTTTAAAATGAGAAATTGTGTCTGCCAACTTGGTTCATCGCCACTTGGCTACTCTACTTAGAAACAAGAAAGCGTGAGTCGAACATTTTTGAATAGTTTTTATTCATACTTTATTATTAAGCCAAATGTGTAACTGCCGTAACATGAAGTTCACGTCAGGTTCTGTGTGAGATTAGGAAATACAGCAGTGCCATAATGTGAAAAGGTACAGCAAAACGTACCGCAACTTTAAAGGCTCCAGTTGCACATTAGTCCTCAAGAAGTGAAGAGACGACGCTCATAAATTAATATCGGTCTTACAAACGTCTGACACTAACAACATAATCGGCTATTCTAACAAGAATTTTTCACCATTTTAGATCTCACCAGTAACATTTCAAGATAAGTTAAAAAAAGTATGACTACTTGATCTCTCACTTCATTGTTGATTTTCTTCTTTCGGACACTCATGTCTCCCTAAACTCTATAGCCTCATGAAACAAACAAAATATGCATCAAAACTTTAAAAAGAGCGACAATGGAACCTAACCTAACTCTTTACCAATATAATCGCAAAAAAATATAAAAGAGCAAAGTGTAGAGTAATTTCGAAGTTAATAAGAGATATTGAGCAGTTTTGGCTTTACGTCTTTCAAACTACGCATTGGCCCATTCGCATTAAATAGGATATCCCACATGGGAAAAAGGACAATGAAGAAAGCAATATCGCCTTTGTGTTGTCACATATTGGACCGTGCTTCGCCAGAAGGACATGGGTTTTATATAAGTTCATCCCGACTTTCGTGTGTATCTCAGAATCAATATAAACTTCATCCACCTTATTACATCTGCTTCAAACTGCAACATAACGTCAACGATTCACCCACCTCTCTAAACCCTCAGCCTACATGACGAAACATGGCTGAGCGAAAGTAGAACTAACTAAACCTGCAACATATTCAAATCCCTTGCGGAATCATTACCATGTACGAAGCAGAATGAAGGTACGCAACAAGGTGAAATGTATGCAGTGGCTAACCTATATACGTCCGTCGAGGTTTAAATACAAGATATACATTGCAATGACCTAATCAGGCAGTTTTCGCTCGGGGGGTAGTGTTTTCAGGGATAGTGTTGTCGCTATTACTCTGGCGATAGTAATACCACCATTGCTATGGAGATAGCGTTGCCACTAGAAGCTTTGAGAAGTGCTCTTAAGGTGATGGACCATTATTTTAAAATAATTCTATGAAAGTATTTTACATTATTACATAAAATTGTTTACTTTATTCAAGTTAATACTAAAAATTGGTTTTCTGCTAATTTAATAGTTGTGTATGACTGAATTTTACCGATGCTTTTGATCTTTTGCTGTCATTTTTTTTTACTATAATCCTGTATCTTCAGCTAACAAAGTTAACTTGCTGACCTTGCCAGATTATGGAATTAAAGTTTATGTAACAATACTTATTCTTGATTAATTTTACTGGTATGTATATATAACAAATTCCTTTTTATAATCCTCATTTACAGCTTTATTTGTTAATTACTACATTATCTTAGCTTTCTCATTGGTTATAAATGGCCCCGTCGACGACCTACCAGTTTAAAAATAGATTCATCAGATATTCCAAATAATTACGTTCAATCCAACACACTGCCACAATAACCACCACAACTACCGATTTTTCGTCTAGTGGTATCCAGAAATGGATATAGAATTGTGTGTAACTATCTTCAATTAAAATCCGTGTCACTTCTGCGAAGGAGTTGCATTTCCTTTTAGATTCCTTTGTGCACCAGGTGGCATCGCAAATATAGTAAGGGATATACAAACACCTGTATAGACATACACACATTAAAGTCTACGTCATAAATTTAATAGGGTTCAGGTGGTGTAAGGATTACATGATAAAATGACTATGACCCACCTCTCTGTTCTTACAAATTTATGTTGTTGATATCTTCTTTAGTCCTATCCTACCTTTGTCGAATATAATATTCTTTTCAACCTTATTTTGTTTCTTTCCCTGGATATGCATAAAATCACAAGGACTGGAAACAGAGTAAGGATAGAAAATTCACTGAAGAATGAACAGCACAGTCATAAAGTAATTGTCACACAAGCATTTTCCGCGTCAAGGATCGGATGCGAGACAAGGATGTTAGTCTGCAGCTGAATCAGCACTGTTCAACTCCAGTGGCCCTCAGCGACTCATTTACTAAGTACAATATTTCATCCAAGCTACGACTACTCAATTTCGGTTTTCCTACAATGTTAAGTGACTAAAATTGGGTTACGTTATGTAAATTCCACAGCAAGAGTTCACATCCGTTAGAAACGAAAAAACAGTGTGTGTCACTCTCCATTATCTTGATTAGGAAGTGGCAGAAACTGGAATTTGTCTTGAGGAGTACCATTTTGACAACTTTTTTAATTCCTCAGTACAACTAAAAGTCTCTTCTAATTCTAAACCTTGCGGATTATTTGAAATTACAGACGAGTAAGTTATTTGTAACATAACATTCTGTAGTAAATTTTACAACAGATTTCCAAGATTTCCCGAACATACTCTCCAAGAAATTATAAGAAAAATTTGTTTCTTCTGTTGCAGTTTCATGCTACATAGTGCTTCGTGTACGACGCAAATTAAACACTAAATAAATACATCAATTTCAACGCTGTGCCTTAGAGCTCATTTCCAACACAGTTCACGAAAATTCAATTACTGTGCAGGGAAGTAAAATAAATGGCTACTAAGAGGAACTTACGCCCGAAGGATACAGGCTTATATCTATCTATTCGAACCGAAATATGAAGTATGCTTCTATACTAACGTTAGCAAATTTAATATCCGGAACGTTTGAGAACTACAAATTTTTTTCTATATAGCTGTTCTTATCTCCATCTAGAGACTGAATAAAGAACAGAACAGCGAACGACGATCACTTTCCGATACATAAGAAACTGTTTATTCTTTTAAAATTATGGTGAGCTAAAAATATATCAACCATTTACATAGACAACTTTTGTATGACAATTCTCAGAAGAACGCACACTACATGCGAGTTGAGGATTATGCACGTGATAAAAAATAGAATATAAAGTTTTCATAAAATCAACCTTCAACCGGAATTAAAGCATAAAGTAACAACAAACATAAATATATATGTACTGTTCACAAGAATATGATGGTTTTAGTATGTTTCTACATTCTTCAGCATATCAAAAGAGCATTGTATTCAGCTACTTCTTGCGAGTACAATAATTCAGAGTACGAATTCCTTACATACAGCATTTAATATAGACACAGAATGGTTAATCAACGGACTGAGAAACCAAGAAAATTATTGGACCGAAGACGAAATATTGTTAAGATAAATAGGTATATGTATACGTAAGGAATTTTACATTTTCCATTCCGTGCATTATGATAAAACTGTTGCAATATAAACCAACAATATGCACACACTTCCTTATAATTACAATAATGTTTTAATGTACATAAACTCCTACATGTATCGGTGCCCACTGGCCAATCATCAGGGGGCGCACAGTCGGTTAAAACAATTATTAGCCATAGGTAAGGAATCTTTGCTCGGCAAGAACCTAGTTTAAGGGGCACGGATTCTTGTAAGAACTACAAACCAAGAAGGCAGTATTACAAAAAACATCAATTTCAACATCGACAGGAAAGCTGTTTGACGTTCTAGGTAAGTTCAACGTTGACGAGAAACCAACAACGTATTTCACAACGCAGAAAATATGTTCTCCTTGGTGTTTGGTGTTTTGTTTGCATTTATTTGTCTAAGCAAAACCAAAAATAAGAGACAATGTCACTAAAATTGACTGCACTTACATTTCGAGTTTGAATTCTGTGACATATGCAAGGTTATGACAATAAGAAGCACAGCAGTGAGGAAGATGATGGCGGCGATCACACTGACGACAACAACCATCTTGCGACGTTCCTGGGCAGCAGCGCGGTTCCTGAAATCAGGCACACGTAAGTGGCAATGGCTAATTGGATCTACGCACAAAAAAAAAGTGAATCAAAACTGGTCAAAAATGGCCTTCCATATTAGAAAGACGGCACCGTTTAATGCGTAAACCTGATATATACACGTGATTAATCTGTGCACAATTGGCATGTCACTTGTGGAGATGAAAGTACTGGCTGTTCTTTTCAGAAAGAGCTTCATAAATTCTAATCAGATGGAAGATGAAGTCAGTAGTTGTCTCTGAAGCGACAGTGGACGTAACTACTTTATCAAATTACCATGGTGTCATAACAGAGAAAACAAAAACCTGAATAATTCAAACGGCTAAACGAAAGAAATGAACAAACAGTTTTGTGTATATTGAGTAGTGTAATTGTTATAATTGTTGAAGGATGTTGTTCTGAGGGCAATTCGTCCGAAAAATTGTTCCACTGAGAGGCAAAGAGACAAACATAGTAATTGATTACTGTGAAATTAAATATAGCATACTCATGCACTGATATCAAAATAAATATGCTTGAGATATAATGAGAAAAAACGGAATTGACAAACATACGAGCACAAAAAGAACATGTAATTATAATATAGACTAACATGAATATGAAATATAATTTCGAGATATGACACAAACCACAAATATAATTACCAGATATACTGACAGGAACAAACATACAATTGTGACACAGTTTACACACAAATGAGAAGAAAAATAAAAATGACACATCATGAGATAGGCAGAAAATATAATTTCGAGATATGACAGAACAGGAAATATAATTTCTACATATACTGATGTGAACAGAAAACACAGTTACGAAGTGTACCGACGAAGTGAAAATATGATTAGGCGATACAGTAGAATTAGCAGAAAATATAGGAATATTATTTAAAAAAACCTCTTTTCGCACGCTACTTACTAAGTAAAATCCAGGTCCTTACGTGGAGACCACGTCCTTTCCTCGTAATATCTGCGACCTGGTATCAACGACTAAAAGCGTTTTTCGGATTGGCATTAATTTTGATGTAGGATTTCATGCAAAAAGGTAGAGAAACATGTGTTTGTGAAAAAAGGTTGGGAGAGTCATGTTTCATTTAGGGGAGAAATTTTTCTTGGCCGTTTTCGGTAAAATTCTATTTAGAATATCTCCACATACACACATTGCCATTCAGCATTTGTGAGTTTCGCGAAAATCTATACAGTAAAATACATAATTTATTTGAGGTGGTAAATAATTTTTTCCGCATTTTATAAATGTTTATTCCGATAAGGACAAAATTCGGTATAGAATGTGGTCACAAAAGTTATTGTGCGACAATAGGTTTCGTGAAAATTCTACGTAACAAAAGCCATATTTTGCACAGGCGAAAGGTAATTTCTATTCGTGCTTTCCACGTTCGTTTTCCGATTTGTTTGAAAATCGATGTACATATTTATGCCTAAAGTTTCTGGGCATTTTTATGTTTCATTAAAATCGGCGTAGGGAAGGATGTACCTCCTTATGCGCGCAAATGAAATTACATTTAGCGTATAAGGTAAAACCGCGCGACATTTGGGAAGTAAACTGCACTTGGCGAATTCTGTTTACCACGCCACGGGATATGCCGGTTGCAGCCTTTCTATATCACTGTGTGTTTATAACAGGAATGTTGTTTCCGGAAAATGTTTTCATTAATGGTACTTGCTGTTTCGAGGAGTATTTGAAACCCAGAATAATAAAATTATGAATTCTAGTTACGTAACTCAGTACAGCATTAATCCCAGTTTATCCTAATTAATCTAAAATTCGTTTAGCTATCAAGGAATTGCAGTCCTTTACGGAAACCGAAAGTTCATTAGCGTCCTCACAAGGATGTGGCGCTGGATCCTGTTCTATTTTCTGTGTATTTCTCATCACATTCATTCGTGCTACACGTAGTATCTTTCTTGATTTCATCACCGTACTAATAATTTCCCATGATTAAAAACCAGAGAGGATTCCCCAGCCTCCCTTTGTTCCATATCTGTTAGAACGAAGCATTCTTCTATGCGCCATTTTGACAGCATTCTCAAAGTAACCTCTTTTTCCTACGACGAGACAAACTTCACCCATACGAAGTAACTAGTAACATTATACACACACAATTCCCTCGATTTACGGACAATCTGCGGCAACTTGAGAGCACATTCATTCACCAATTTGCCCGCTAGATCATTTGTTCGTAAGAGAATTAGTAGTCCTTAAAGTGAAAAACAGGTACAGTTTATTGTTGGGACATTAAAGCGAAAATCCTTAAAGTACTCGTAAATTCCCGGAAAGCGAGGAATGTGTGTAAATATATTCCATTCTTTGAACTCTTAGACAAACAGTTCAGAATTAACAGCATTCTTGAATTTAATGTGTTCTTAAATTCTTTGTTAATGTAATTTGGAACTTTAGTGTCGTAATGAAAGGGCTACCACGGTGAAGACCCAGGGTTAGTCGGTAGGTAGCCTCAACCAAAGAGGGATTAACGGAAATAATAATAATAATAATAAACTCTCGTAAAATCATCTGAACATCTCAAGGTCTGAATTACTCGCTGCTTCAGGCTGACGTTGCCATGCATTTTAATGTACGAGGCATAAATGTGGGTACAGGTATAAATATTTCTTTTTTAATTCTAAATCAGTTTTTCTTATAGCACCTACTAAAGTTTCGTCTTTTTCTGATTGTATCCAACAGTTGCTTGGACAACTCAAATTCACGTAAGGCCTGCTCGGCAGCATCGGTAAAAGCTTAATGATCATGTTAAGACCATACGAGTAATAGGTCCTAGGAATGTTTGCTACAGCTCACAACAGTCTTTCATCTCCCTACATTTATTGTTACAATATTATACACATTTGTGGGTGTATATCTTGGTTCGTCATTGTACGGGGAAGTACAGGTTCGAGGTATTTGAAGGAGAAATTCTGGGTCCAAAAGGAAGAAAGAAAGTGTAGAATTGCAAAATTATTATTTTTTTAATAGTTACAATATACGTCAATTAATAGTCAAGTGTGACCGAATTAGGGAATATGAATGAAGATCTCAAAGCGCATACAATGTGCAAATAAAATTGCGTAGAGTGTTTTGTCAGAAAGCTTTAAGGTGAGAAGTTACGTGGTGATGATTATAATGATTATACTTATTATTATTGTTGTATTTATTTTGAAGAAAGGGACTCTGAGTTCACAGACCTGATTTAGCTGGCCCAAGACAGTGTTGAATGACGGTTTTACTAAATAGGGTAACTAAACATCTGGTTCCTTAGATACAGGAAATGTATCGACTGAGTTTTTTATACCTCCACGTAGGAATGTTGGTTGCTCCATTATTTCATAACTATTAAAACAAAACTTTTTATCCTGTGTGCCGTTATAAGAATCAAATTATATAACCACAATTATTCAATTAATGTTACATAATAATTACTATATATATATATATAATAGGTTATATTAATGTGTAGGCTATTTATAACATGTAAAAGATAATTCACGTAAGTTTTTAATTCCTGAAATATTAAACTCAAATCCCACTGAGTATCACGCTGCAGCACAACAGCATGTAACAAGTTTATTGTTTGCTTTCGGACGTCATCTGAGATTACAAAAACTGTTTGGAAAGATAAGGGCAGGTAATATGTCCAGACTGATCAAAGGAAAGTGGGGTGAAGACTAGGGTTCGTGATAAATGTGGGAAGCATAATGTGTGTCTGTGATTATACAAAGCAAAATTCCAAAGCCTCTCTGATTATACAAAGCAAAATTACAAAGCCCCTGTAGTTGTGATCGTCATGGAAACGATAAGCTCCCATTGCGTGGGGGGGGGGGGGGGGGTGGGGCTTTAAAAAGGGCTCAGGGATGGAAGTGGTGGGTGGAATGCAAGTTTAAACCTTTTATTTTGTGTTGGGCGCGGGAA
>Ga0131853_10000910_pt1 | contig 53463 bp, 56 predicted proteins | sample TergutLab28metaG_FD_92764 | JGI IMG/M metagenome (GOLD analysis project Ga0131853, IMG submission 92764) | Labiotermes labralis P1 segment gut microbial communities from Petit-Saut dam, French Guiana - Lab288 P1 (version 2) (version 2) | ecosystem: Host-associated > Arthropoda: Insects >...
AGCTTTAGGCCAAACCAACAAATTACTCGTGAACAATTTGCGGCAATGCTAGCAAGAAGCACAACACCGATATCCAATGTACACCTACCATTTATTGATACTTCAAGAATAAGCTACTGGGCACATGACTATATCCAAACAGTATTTGCACTTGGTTGGATGTATGGTGATCTAGAAGGAACATTTAGACCACTTTCAAATATGTCAAGAGCAGAATCAGCCGCAATGTTGAATCGTATGCTAGATCGTGTAACAACAAGAGAAAGCATTGCAGGCGTATCAAATGTTCGTATCTTCCCAGATGCAGCAAATGCAAACGCATGGCATTACTACTATGTAATTGATGCAACAAATAGCCGTTGGTTTGTAGTAGATGGTGAAACAGAGGTTTGGACTCGCGTTATACAGTATGCCAACCCTCAGCAAGGAACATTTGGAATTCATGTGCAAAATTAATTAATACAAGCCGCCTATCCTAGTCATGACAGGGTAGGCGGCTTTTTATTTAAAAATTACATACTTCAAAAAAATAATTCTTGACATTATCTGCGCCATAGTGTAAAATTCTCTTCGTTGGCCCAGTAGCTCAGTTGGTTAGAGTGCCGGCCTGTCACGCCGGAGGTCGAGGGTTCGAGCCCCTTCTGGGTCGCTAACATAGAATATAAAAGGGAGCATCCTATGGATGTTCCTTTTTCTAAATATATGGGAATCGGAGACTACTATGCTTAAAAATGATGCCGCACAAATGATAAAGCAAATAATAGCCGATAACATGCCAACGCAAGCCGTTGTAAATGCGCTGGAGGGTCATGAGTTTAAAGGGCGGGTTCATATTATTGCTATTGGCAAAGCTGCATGGACAATGGCAAAGGCGGCTTCTGATTATTTGGGCGACCGACTGGCTCGTGGTATTGTCGTTACAAAGTACGAGCATAGTGGCGGCTCATTGCCGCGTATATGTATATATGAAGCTGGGCATCCCGTTTCGGATCAAAACACAATTGCCGCTACTGGGGAATGCATTAAGCTTGCTGCTGCACTAACCGCAGACGATGAATTGCTGTTTCTTATATCCGGCGGCGGGTCTGCGCTTTTTGAGGCTCCGCTCGAAGGCATTACATTAGAGGAATTACAATCAATAAATTCTCAGCTATTGGCCAGTGGCGCCAATATAGTTGAGATAAACATGATACGCAAACGGCTGTCTGGTGTAAAGGCCGGGCGTTTTGCAAAGCTTGCCGCCCCTGCGCAAGTGTTCGCCGTGGTCTTATCTGACGTGCTTGGCGACAGGCTTGATTCAATAGCGTCGGGGCCAGCGGTAGCAGACAATTCTACCGTAGAGGATGCTTTGCGGGTAGTAGAAAAATATAATTTACAGCTTACAAGTTTACAGCGTGATTATTTGCTTACAGAAACGCCAAAGGAAATTACAAATGTAAAAACCGTAATAACCGGCAGTGTGCGCACTTTGTGCCAGGCTGCTGCAAACGCCGCACATAAACTTGGGCTTACTCCCCATATTTTGACTACAACAATGGACTGCGAAGCGCGGGAAGCCGGACGGCTTTTATCATCTGTTGCTGCGGATATAGCAAGCGGCAAAAGTACAATTTCGCGCCCATGTGCCGTTATTTTTGGCGGCGAAACAGTAGTTACCGTCAAGGGCAGTGGTAAAGGCGGTCGTAATCAGGAACTAGCACTTTCTGCCGCACGTGGGATAGCTGGGCTGGAGAATGCAGTTATATTTTCGCTTGGCAGTGACGGGACGGATGGCCCGACAGATGCCGCCGGTGGGATAGTGGATGGTACAAGTTATGTAGGGCTAAAAAATGCCGGGTATGACTACGACAAAATTTTAGCCAACAACGATGCTTATCATGGATTGCAGGCAATTGATGGGCTGATTATTACTGGGCCCACAGGCACAAATGTAAATGATGTAAGCGTTGTGTTGCTTGGTTAACCGCAGTAAATAGTACATCGCCCGTTATCAATTGGCAGCGTGTAGTCAAAGTGTAGGGTTTGTCCGTCTTCAAATGTATGAACCGCACTATTGCGTGTTATTAGCCTGTTATCGCATTGGTAATACTCATTTATCCAGTCTGGGAATGTGCGTATGTTTTCTTGCAGGAGCATGTCATATTTAAGCTTTTCGCAGACTGTGCGTATTTTTTCTGGCAAAAATTTTAATGCAAATTTGTACAAAATAGAGTACATCGCTATTTTTTTGTGCGATACTAAGTGATAGTCGTTTTCTTCCCAGAAAACGGCCAGTGCGTCAAAAAAATCGAAAGGTGTAGCAAAGTTTTGTATCGTAAAAAATACCGCGCTGTCGAAGCCTACCGCACCGTAGAAAGTTTCTACCATGTGTTCTATTTTTTTTATGTGGTTTACTTGCTCGAATGTAATATCATTGGTTTGTAAAACGCCGTAGGGGGCGTTTTTTTTGTATATGATGCCGTATTTTGCGGCATCTTTTCGCAATTGGCTGCCTTTTAACAGCTTTAGAAAACCAACTTGAAGCTTGTGCGGGTAGCATGCAAAAACATCGTTAAAAGATTGCTTAAACGACGCGTAATCATCGTAGGGCAGGCCAACTATAAGATCCAAATGTAGGTGTATATTGTCGAATTCTTTTATTTTGCGTACATTTTCAAATAGCATGGCCGTGTTCGTTGTGCGGCGGATAGCCTCCAGAGTTTTTAGGTTGGTGGACTGCACACCAATTTCAAATTGGAAAAGTCCTTTTCGCGCTTTGCTTAAAAGAGATAGGGCTTCATCGTCCAAAAGTTCGCCTGCAATTTCGAAATGGAAGTTGGTGATGCCGTTATCATTATTGATAAGATGGCTCCAGACTGCTATGGCGTGGGTTTTATTGCAGTTAAATGTGCGGTCTACAAATTTTACTTGCTTGACGCATTCTTGCAGGAACTTGTCCAAATCAGATATTACACGTTCTGGGGTTAAAAAGCGTACGCCTTCTGTTGCTGATGAAAGACAGTATCCACAACGGTTAACGCACCCGCGGGATGTTTCGTAGTAAATTATGCGGTTGTTTAGAGTTTTGAAATTTTCTTGAGGGTAGGGGAAGGGGATTTTGTCGAGAGGTACAACTTTTTTGTCATTGCAAGAAGTGTTGTGACGAAGTAATGTGGATTGTTTCGCTTCGCTCGCAATGACACGCACTAATTCCCTAAAAGGCTCTTCTCCTTCGCCCTGTACAATCACGTCTGCCCCAATGGCAAGCAACTCTTCGTATTCGTAAGAGGCCTCTGGCCCGCCAACGATAATGGGCATGTCTGGTAAAATTTTTTTGAAAGATTCTATTAAAGACATTACCATGTCGATATTCCAAATGTAGCATGAAAAGGCCAAAGCCTCCGGCTTCTGGCGCAATATTTCGGAAAAAATCAACTCTTCGGACTGGTTGACAGTAAACTCTTGAATTTGTACATGTTTTTTTTCTTCTTCGTTTAGGTATGCGTACAGGCTGTATGCCGCCAAAGAAGAATGAATGTATTTTGCGTTTATTGCCACCAAAATTATGTTCATGTAATCAGTTCCTTCCAAATGGGAGATTGCGGGTTGGGGCCCGCAATGACGACGTTATTCTACACTAATTTGCGTGCAATTTCCAACGTTTCTTCCATGCTTCTGTTTTCAAAATCTTGCTGGGTTAAAAATTCAGTTTCAAATAAATGGCCAAACCTCAGCAATTCCCGGTCACTTTCTGTCAGTTCTTCCTCACCAATTATTGATTGAAGGGCGCGAATATCCCCAACCTCCGCATATTTTGCAAACAGGTTTCGGGCCAATTGTGGGTGATCTGCGGATGTAAAGTCTTCGCCAATGCCGTCCTTCATAAGGCGCGACAGGCTGGGCAATACATTTATGGGCGGATAAATACCGCGCATATGCAGCTGCCTGTCAAGTACAATTTGCCCTTCGGTTATGTAGCCTGTCAAGTCTGGAATAGGGTGGGTGATATCCTCGCCGGGCATGGTCAAAATGGGGATTTGCGTAAGTGAGCCATCACTGTGCTTTACAATTCCCGCACGTTCATAAATGGAAGCCAAGTCTGAATACATATACCCTGGGTATCCTTTGCGGCTAGGGATTTCCCCGTGCACAGACGATATTTCGCGCACGGCTTCCGCATAAGCGGTCATATCTGTGAGGATTATCAAGACATGATAACCTAAATCATATGCAAGATATTCTGCCGCGGTTAGCGCGTATCTTGGGGTGGCGATACGTTCCATTGGTGAGTCGCTTGCCAGGTTTATAAACATTACCGTCCTGTCCAGTGTGCCGCTTTCTTCAAACGAGCGGCGAAAAAATTCTGCTGTGTCATGCTGTAAGCCCATTGCTGCAAAAACGATGGCGATACGGGAGGATGTAACCCCGGCTCGTGTGGCAATTTGTACTGCAATTTTGTCATGCGGCAACCCATTTGCAGAAAATATGGGTAGTTTTTGCCCACGTATAAGCGTCGCTAGTCCATCAATTGCAGAAAAGCCTGTGTGTATGTAGTTTCTGGGGTAAATTCGGTTTGTGGGGTTTGTAATTTTGCCGGAAATTGTGCGCGAAAAACCTAATAATTCTCCAAGTCCATCTCGCGGGCGGCCCAGGCCGTCAAATACCCGGCCAAGTATCTGCGGCGACAGCGTCATTTCCATTAGCCGCCCGGTAAAAGTTGTTGCAGTATTTGTAAGTGACATTCCGTCTGTTCCTTCAAAAACTAGAACTACAGCTTTATCATCTACCACCTGAATAACACGCCCTAGCTTTGGTGGGCTGTTTTCTACCGCTATAGTTACAATCTCTTCATATGCAGGAGAATTTACGCCTTCCAATATTACAAGCCCGCCCTTTATTTCTTTGAGTCCCAGATATTCCATTTCTCCTCCGCTAACTTTCGATTGCCATTGCTATATTTTATGTCAATAAATATTATTCATGTGACGAAATATAGAATAAGTTATGCAACAGGACCAAATTTGCTTGACAATTGTGTCACAATAAACTATTGTTGTGTCGCATTATAATTGGGTTTAGGCATTCATAAATTCCCGTTTCGGTACGCAACAAGTACATTTTGGATTATGGCACAGAAACACGGTGTTGTCGCTTTCTAACAGTGCGTTTGCCGCTGTAACCAAATCTTGCGATTTCATTAAATAAGAAGTAGCACTGCCAATTGGTCTGACATTAACATTCCCTTTTGCTTCAAGAAGCGGTTGAATTTTGTTAAATTCGTTACCGCAACCGGGGAATTCTGCTTGTTCATGTTTTTGTATTGTGCCATCTGGCAGTTGTTCGTAAGTGGCAGTTCCCCAAGATGCATTGTAATGCATAAATCGATACGGTACTTTTGCCAGTGATTCTGCAAGATGTATCGTAGTGTTGGTTGTATGAGTTACCCCAAGCAACAGAATTTTACCGTTCATCTGCCAAAGCTTGTGCAAAGGTGTGCCTGCACCAACCGCAACACGTGGGTCATGGTTTTCCGTTAATATTTTGGCGTGTTTACCAATTGCCGTAGTAGAGTGGGACGCGTGGCCGCTTCGGTATATACCTGGCCGTTTGCGCACCAGTTCTGGAAAAGTACCAAGGTCAACCATTGTAGGTAAACTTGGCGTAAATGGTGGCTGGCCAAACCCGGGGTACGAAAGCGTATGTGTGGGCACTGCAAGAGTGCCTTCCGGGCCCAAAACAGTAAGCAATGCGTCAATAAGTGTATCTGCACCGCCTTCTATTGCGCCAACAGCGCGCAGCGATGTATGAACATACACCATATCGCCTTTTGTAAGGCCTAGTTGTTCCAAATCTTTTTGAAGTTGTTCCACAGTGTGCAAAATTTTCACTCCCTATTCCTATGTCAAATGTATTTTTCAAGTATATCACAAAAACAGAATGGAGCAATGTAACATGAAAACAAAGTTGTACAAGGAAACTGTAAAAATGCCGGCTGTATGCGTAGGGCCGGAAAACCCGCTTCCACATTTTGGAGGGGTAACAGATATTCATGCAAATGAAGTAAAAATTGATGACACTGTACCCGAGGATGAAAGAGCGTACTTTGGTTACGGTAAAGTTGCAAACATTTTACCGTATCGTATGCAAGATGGTTATACTCGTGACAAAAAAATGACCGATCTGGAAGGCTGGGTGCTTGAAAACGAGCATGTAAAAGCCATGTTCTTCCCGCAATATGGCGGCCGCCTTTGGTATCTAAAAGACAAAAAAACCGGCAAAAATTTAGTTCAACATAACCCGGTGGTTCAGCCTGCAAACTTCGCGCTTCGCAATGCGTGGATTAGCGGCGGCGTAGAGTGGAACCTGGGCACAACCGGCCATACTGTATTTACTATGGCGCCAATGTTTACCGGAGTAAGCAAACTTGCCGACGGCACTCCTGTTTTGCGTATGTATGAATGGGAGCGCGTTCGCGAAGCCAGCTATCAAATTGATGCGTTTTTGCCAGAAGATTCAAAATTCTTGTTTGTTCGCATTAGCATTCGCAATACAAAGCCAGATACAGTTCCTATGTACTGGTGGTCAAACATTGCTGTTGACGAAACAGAAGACACCAGAATTCTTGTGCCTGCCGATAAAGCATTCACTTTCTCGTATGAGGGTGCTATTTGCAAAATAGATGTACCATATACAGACGGTATTGATAAATCATACTCCACAAGAGTTGGGCATGCAATGGACTTTTTCTACGACATTCCAAAGGGCCACCGCAAATGGGAAGCCGCACTGGACGGCAAAGGCGAAGGCCTTGTGCAAGCATCTACAGATTTGCTGCAAGGGCGTAAGCTATTCCTGTGGGGTCATGGCGTTGGTGGTAAGCACTGGCAAGAGTATTTGTCAGAACCAGGCCAGGCATATGCGGAAATTCAGGCCGGTCTTGCAAACACGCAAATGGAGCATTTACCGATGCCAGGCAATGCCAACTGGCAATGGCTGGAAGCATATGGCATGATGCAAGCCGACGCAAAAATTGCCCATGGCGAATGGGATGCTGCAACCGCCCACGTAGAGGGCTTGCTGGATAACATGTTGCCAAAAGAAAAACTGGACGCGATGCTTGCCGCGCTAAACACCGACCTTTCTGCAGAATGTACGCGCGAACTAACAGGCAGCGGCTGGGCCGCGCTGGAATTGGAACGCAGGGGCGCAAAATGCAATTTCGAAGGTGAAAACGCATGCTTCTACGCAGAGTCTATGACCGACCAGCAAGCTCCGTGGCTACAGCTTCTGCGCACAGGCGTGTTCCCAGAATTTGCGATTGACCAAGAGCCGGCATCATTCCTGACACAAAAAGAGTGGGTTGCGATGCTTGAAGAGTCTATAAATTCCGGCAAAAGCAAGCACTGGCACGCATTGTATCAACTTGGAGTAATGTACGCTGCCGCAACAGACAATGAAAAATCTAAAGCCGCATTTGCGGAATCTGATAAGCTGAAATCTAACGCATGGGCAAAACATGGCCTTGCCGTACACGCACGTGCCGAAGAAGACTTGGCCAAAGCAATTGACCTTCTTATGGCCGCGGTAAAGCAACATAATATTTTGCCGCTGGCACTGGAATGCGCAAATACAATAAGAATTGCGGAACGCTATGCCGATCTTATCGCGTTCTATAAAGGCCTTCCTGCGGAAATGCAAAACTTTAGCAGAATGCGTGCCATGTATGCCTACGCGCTTATACATGTAGATGCCTTTGACGAAGCACTTTCAATTTTAAAAAGCGGTATTGAGGTTCCGGATATGCGCGAGGGCGAAGTTCTACTATCCGATGTTTGGGAAAAATTGTTCCTATTTAAACTGCACAAAGAGGAAGGCGCGGAAATTAACGAGGCCTTGCTTGAAAGAGTGCGTCGCGAAACACCTGTTCCAATGGAACTAGACTTCCGTATGCGCGAAATGGGACTTACTGAATTGATGGGTAAAGGCCACTAAAAAGAAGAATGTGAACTAAAAGAGGTTGGTGCCCAAAATGAGCACCAACCTCCTTTTAGTTCGTCAAAGTGATATCCACACGAAACAAGTCGCCGCTTATATTAATGGATAACTTGCCACCCATTAATTCAACAAGGCTTTTAGCGATATAGAGCCCCAGACCACTACCTTCGGTTTGACGAGATTTGTCTCCCCTTATAAATTGCGCTGTAATTTCGCCATCCGAAAGACTTACAGGAATTGCAGAAGTGTTTTGAACAATAATATGTGGTTTGTTGTCGTGCAAAGCAATTTCAACAAATACACGAGTTCCTTTAAGGGCGTATTTAACCGCATTTGAAAATAAATTTTCTAATATGCGGTACAAATGTCGACTATCTGTATTAAATAGTATGGGTTCATCTGGCTGGCGAAGGACGAGGGTCAGCCCATTGTCGGCAAAGCTATCTTCAAATTCTCCTGCGGCTTGGCCGATAATCTCACCTAAGTTTATCTCTTGAATTTCTACTTTAAGATTACCTGTACCAGCTTTTGACGCTTCCATTAAATCATCAATAAGCACTTTGAGTCGTGCAGACTTCCTTTCCAACACCTGCAAATATTCCGCAGGTTGCCCTTGTAACCCCTCATTTTTCAATAAGTCTACATAGTTAATAATAGATGTTAGTGGCGTTTTTATGTCGTGGGAAACATTTGTGATTAGTTCGCTCTTAAATCGTTCTGCTTGTATTTTATCTGCATTGGCCTTGTCATATGATTGCGACATGTTTAGCAAAAATTCAGCAAAATAGCTGGACAAGAGAAGCGAAATAACAGCAGCAATCTTCATATAGTTAGACGAAGCAGAAAAAGCGAAATATACTAAACTTCCAAGCATTGCAGCGGCAGATACTCCACTTGGCCAAAATGGGTACGCTTTAAAAAACATATACCAGTGTACAGCTAAATTTTTGTCACGTAGCCGCGCAATAATTTCCATGTACACTATTATTCCGGCGGTAAATGCTGCAATGGGTACGCCAATAAAATATTGGCCAAAATGCGACATATTAATATTTATAAAAGTTTCAACTCTAATGTTGCCAATCATCCCCTGTGACAATTCCCAGGGGGTTAGCATAACATAGCGCAACATTTGATAGCATTCATAGATAATAGCAAGGCCAGCAAAAGCAATTGCAAAAAAGTCTATACGGCGGTAAAAAGGTGTCCATCTTGGCTTTTTTGTTTGCCAAATAGCACAGGTAAGAGCGGTCATGCCTGCCAAAAAGATAAACAATGAAATTATATTGCTAAAATTAAGCTGCCGCGGGTGGACAAACTGCATATGCCAATCAAAAGTGTTGTTAACCGAGCGAAAAAAAGATAAGGCTCCCAAAAAGCTGAGAATTATTGAACTTATTTTTACGATACTAAGCAATACAAAATTTTTCATTGGACCTTTACCACCTTGTAACCTAATCCGTAAACAACTTTTAGATATTTGGGCTCATTTGGGTTTATTTCGATTTTTTCACGAATATTGCGTATATGCACGCTAACGGTTTTGGATACATGGAAGGCTGGTTCGTTCCAAACAGCTTCGTAAATTTGATTGGACGAATACACTCTGTCCATACTCGACATAAGCAGATTGAGGATATTATACTCAAGGGGTGTTAGGTTAACCTCCTCATCCTCTGCCATCACACGTTTTTTTTCATCATCCATAATAAGCCCGCCTGTTTGCAGCAGTTTTTCTGGTGCAGATCCATTATTGGAAAGCGTAGGATTTAAACCACCAAGTCTTGCATAACGGCGTAAGGCGGCCTTTACCCTTGCCGTTAATTCTACGGGGTTAAAAGGTTTTGTAATGTAATCGTCCCCGCCCATGTTTAAGCCTAGGATGCGGTCGGTATCTTCAGATTTTGCCGACAAAAATACGATAGGAACATTGCTGCGCTCACGTATTTTTACGGCCGCCTGTATGCCATCCATTTCGGGCATCATAACATCCAGTATAACAAGGTGAACATCGTCATTTTCTACAATATTCACAGCTTCACGCCCATTGGCTGCCTTTACGACTGCATAATCCTCTTGTCGCAAGTAAATTTCAAGAGCATTTAGAATATCCGCGTCATCGTCACATATCAAAATAGTGTAATTCATGTAATCACTCCCATGCGGTTACGATAAAACCGCCCATATTATCGTTTGAAACTGTGAATTCTAAATTAACAGACACATTTATCATACCTTCTTGTGGTATTTGGTGAAGAAGATGATACAATCGGCCATTCATTTCAAAGGAAAACCCGCCTGTGTTTTGGATAAGCTCTATATATTCCTCTAAAACAAGATTGTTTTGCCGCATATAGTAAGCATGAGGCCTACCTACATACCGAAAGTGCCATGGCTCAAACTCTATGCCTGTGATGTGGGTTGCCCCTTCGGGATAGCGTAGAATTAGACCGTAGCGATATGAATTATCCGCAAGCCAGCGTCCCTCACTGGAATTTGCCAGTTGAGATTGGCTGATACCAGTAGCCATAATATCTATCGCTAGCCCTGTATGGTGCTCACTATGCCCCGGCGGCAAGACAAATGCGCGGTTTGCGCCATTATCGTACAACGTGGTTTGTATGGCTTGGCCTCTAAAGCCACTGCTTACAAAAAATGAACCAACTTCAGCATTTCTTGACGTGCTTATCATATCTGCTACCGCCTGCAATGCTGTTGGATGCAAATACATCCCATCAATAAAACTTACTGGCACGGTCGGCCATACAGATACTAGCGTATTGGTGTTTGCTTCTGCAGCAATAGCATGCGTGCGGTTTATTAGCGCAAGATAGCCTGTGTCTCTAATATTGCTTATATGCGTTGGCGCAGTTGCAAAAGTGGAAGCATTGCTTGCTGGCAATTCTATATTTTCTACGAGCTGCAAGTATTCATTTTGTGTGGTTTCGCTTTGCGCAGCTATTGTAGTGCTTAAAGCCGTTGCAGATGTAAATAAATTTGCGAATAATGCATATATTGCAATGAAAAAACCAAGTACCAAAACAAAGGCTACCATCGCAAGCAACGCACCGTTGTTTCTGTTTCTTTTATATTGCCTGCTTCTCCTGTACTGTCTGCTTCTTCTGACTCTTGTTGTTTCCATGAAATCATCTCCCTGTGTGTTTTAATTCTTACTAGAAATAAGTCTACACAGGAAAATCAAAATCAGGGGATAAAGAAATCAAAGACTTTTCAAAGATTCATAATACACTTTCTTGCCGTTGGAATAAACTCCGCTTTTCATAAGCTGGCCAAAGCCGGTTACCGCTTCTCTTGTGCCATCAACTCTTGCGTCCGCGTATTTTACATAAAAGTCGTCGAGCTGTGCTTTCATGACCTCAGCTATCTTCCTTTCAATGTCTACAAGGTTTATCTCCTCGCTTGGGTCGATGGTCAAATTGTAAAGCTCGTGCGGGCCGTAAGGATATCGGTGAATATACTTCCATTCCGCATTGCGAATCATGCGTACTGGGCCATATTCGTCAAACACGACTATAAAGTCGGCCTCGTCGCTTAATGGAGTGCTGTCCTGTAGGCATGGCGCAAAGCTTTTGCCCACTAATTCCTGTTTTGTGTTATATGTCATGCCCAGATAATCCATTAGCGTAGGAAAAATATCGTAGTGGCTGTATAAGCCATGCCTTACGCCCGGCTGTATTTTACCCATATGGCTTACTATAAACGGCACTTTGACAGAAGTATCATACATATTTTGCGGGAAAGTACCGTTGCCTTTGCCCCAAATGCCATGATGCCCCATATTCATACCATTGTCGGATGTGAAAATGATAAGTGTATTTTCCAGCTGCCCCATTTCTTCCAGCTTGTTGATAATCCGGCCTATGCCTGCGTCCATTGCTGTAGTTGCTGCAAAATATCCGCGCAAATGTTCTTCCCGCTGGCCGGGGGCTGTGGCGACAGAATGCCCTTTTGCCCACGGGTGCGGCGCAACATCCGGCGTGGACTCAAACGGGCAATTGCGGTACATATCTAAATATTCTGGCTGGTGACTGTTCTCGTCCCAGGGGTGATGCGGCGCGGTGTAGTGTACGCTTAAATAGAATGGGGCTATACCGCTTTGTTCATCTATAAAACGTAGGGCGTTGTCTGTAATCAAATCTGTTATATAGCCTTCTTCAAATTGCACCTTGCCGTCCCGCACAACATCGCCGTTAAAATATGTGCAACCGCCGCGGGCAATTGTATACCAGTCCTTGAAGCCGTGCTGCTGGGCTATACTGTCGCCCAAATGCCATTTGCCGCTTAGCGCGCAAAAATATCCGTTGTCTGCCAAGACGTCTGTATAAGTTGTAAAGTCTTGCAGATATGGAATTGCCACATGTTCGCTTTCGAATACATGACCGCCGGGTTTGTCTTGCAAATGCGCAATGCTTTTGCGGTCAACGTTACCGCCCCTTAACCAGTCATGTATGCCATGTGCCGACGGGATTGTCCCCGTCATAATAGACGCCCGCGCAGGCGAGCACACCGGCGACGCGCAAAAGAAATTGGTAAACCGCAGCCCATTTGCTGCAAGCTTGTCTATGTTTGGTGTTTTAAGTTCGCTATTGCCGGCGCAGCCCATTGCCCATGCGCCCTGGTCGTCAGACAGGATGAATAAGATATTGGGGTTCATGTAATCAGCTCCTTTAGGACGACTATACCATAGGTTTAAGAATTTTTCATTGTGATTTTAAATTATAGCGATATAATTGTCTGGTCGCATAAGTTGACAGTCAAAATTATATTTGCTATATATATGGATATAATTACAATTTGGGAGGCGGCACTGTGGACGCTGAGAAACGCTTCATGAACGCTTGGAAACGCTACCTGAAAATCAGCAATGTATTTATTGTTTTGGCGCTTACATGTGTGTGGATTTTATTGCTGGAGAGTTTTTCGGTTGCTACAATAGTATCGGGATTAATTATAAGTGCTGCTACTTTGTTTTTTTGTAAGCACGCTTTACCAATGGATAAAATCAGCAATGTACGTTTTTATAAGCTGGCTATGTATCCCTTGTTTCTAATTGGACAGGTGTACATGGCCGGTTTTCATGTTATAAAATTAATTTTTACCGGCGCAAAGGCCGAAATAATACAAGTGAAAACGGAAATAGATAGCGAATCTTTGCGTATCATATTGGTGGACTCTGTAACGCTTACGCCAGGTTCGGTGCTTATAAAGCTGGACGGTAACGAGTTTACCCTGCTGTGGCTTAGGGGAAAGGGCGATGATGCGCTTTCCGATGAAGAGCGTGACTATGCCATAAAAGGCCGCCTAGAGGAATGGCTGATTAGAGCGCAGAAGTAAGGGAGCCTGATTATGATTTGGATTCAGTTAATTTTAGTTGTATATATTTGCCTGTACATTGTCAAGATTATTGAAGGGCCATCTATATGGAACAGGCTGCTTGGTATGAACTTGATTACTACAAAAATAATTTTGATGATTATTGTATTTGCCTCCACTACCGGGGCTGCATATTTTTTAGACTTCGCCATACTTTATGCAATTTGTGGCTTCATTGGAGTTATTTTTTTAGCCAATTTTATGTCCGACAGAGTTATTGCAGACAAGGAAGAAAATAAAGAAAAGCCAAAAAGTAAGCATAGACGCAAGAAAGTGAGAAAGTAATGCAAATAATTATAAGCAATATTGTGATAGGCATTGGGTTGCTGTTTATGGCGTTTGGTATAATCGGCATTTTTAAGTTTAGAGATTTTTATCCAGAAATTTTAGTTGCCAGTAAAATTGATACAGTAGGGATGCTTACCATTATAGTGGGGGTTGCTATCCGTCACGGGATTTCATTTTTTACAGGCAAGCTTGTGTTGATTATTGTTATACTTTTGATTTTAAACCCGCTGGTTGCCCATGTGCTAACCCGTTCGGCCCATGCGGCAGGGCATAGGCTAAAGGAAGACGACGATTCCAGCAATATAAATAAAGAAGAGGAAGCTTTATGACAGGCAATATCATCATTGTAGCAATGCTGATGGCGTGGTTTATCGCTGCATGTTTGATAATTATAGAGCAGCGCAGTATTATTCGAGTATTTATATATTTTGGCATTTTTTCGCTTATCACATCGGTATGCTTTCTTTTGTTGGGCGCGCCAGATGTTGCTATGGCAGAGGCGGCTATTTCGGCATTTACAACAATTTTCTTCATTGTCTGTTTCGAAAGATATTATAGCTATAGAAAGCGCGGTGGTGCCGTAATAGACTGGGCGCGCAGCCGTGGTGTTTCTTTTGGTGGCATAAAACAAATGCTAAAATATATTCCTGCTGTTGTGCTTGCAGTGGTTCTTTTGGGCTTGTTTATTAACTTTTTGCCAACAATTGATGCAAATGCATATCTTAAGGATCAATATATCCATTATTTTCAGCAGGATGTTGGGGGGACAAATGCCGTTGGTGCAATTTACTTGGGCTATCGAGTTTATGACACGCTTTTTGAAGCTCTAATGCTTGTAGTATCCGTGGTAGCGGTAATTCATATGTCGGCCTATAACATAACAGAGGTAACTGCTGGGCGTTCCAGCAGAATACAAAGATGGGGCGGCATGGCTGTGTTTACTATCCGAATTATAAGCCCGATTATTATACTTTTTGGTATTTATCTTATTGCCAACGGGCATCTAACAGCCGGTGGCGGGTTCCAGGGGGGCTTGGCAGTTGCGACGTTTTTTATATGCAGATATCTGATTTACGATGTTTATGATTTGCCTATAAACAAGGTTATGAAATTTGAAGAAAGTATTTTTTTCATATCCGTTGTACTTGCAATTTCTGTGGTTTTTGCAGATGCAATAGCCTATTTGCCGGTTGTTTCGGAATACTATCTTGTGATAATGAATATTTTAATCGGACTAAAAGTCACATGTGGGTTTATTATTTTATTTTACCGGTTTATTGTAATAGAGCGTATGGAGGGTTTGCCAAATGAGTATAAGTAATATTGTTGAAATTGCCGCTATAGCTATGTTTTTTTTAGGTTTTTTAGGCGTGATAACCAGCCGTAATATTATTAAATCCGTTATTTTTATTGTGCTAATGGAAACCGGTGTAATTATGTTTTTTCTAAGCATTGGTATTTCTGCGGGTTTTTTGCCGCCTATTGCAGGCCACTTAAGCGAGTATGGCAATTTAGTAGACCCTTTGCCGTCCGCACTTATGATAACCGCTATTGTAATCGGCCTGTCTGTTACGGCAATTAATATCACAATGCTTATGACCTTGCTAAGAAAGCATCGTACCGCAGATTGGGACGCTGTAAAAGAGGCTATAGGGCGCGAAAATATCGAAATTCTTGGAGATCTTGGAGACAAATAAATGCTGACTTATTATGTAATTGCCCCGATTTTAATAGCTGTATTCCTGTATTTTTTTTCGGCCAAGGTTGCTAAGATAATTGCCATTGTGGCCCAGTCACTGATTGTGCTGGGTGCATTTTACTTGTTGTATCAGACGCATACCAGCGGCGTAATTGTTACTAATGTCGGAAATTTCCGCAGTTTTTTGGGTGTATCTCTTATGGCAGATACTTTGGCTGCGGTATTTGTTTTACTTTCTGCCATAATATTTTTGGCGGCAGCAATTTTTAGCGTCAATGACAAGCACAGTAATTTGTTTTGGTTTTTGCTGTTTATTTGGGAAAGTGCGCTAATTGGACTTTTTTTAACCCGCGACTTTTTTAACATTTTTGTTATGGCAGAAGTAGCCACAGTTGTAGTTGCGGTGCTTCTTATGTATGACCGCAGTAATAGGCGCATTTATGATGGCATGATTTTTCTAATGACAAACGTAGTGGCGATACAGTTTTATCTTTTTGGTGTGGGATACATTTACATGATTACCGGCAGACTGGATATGCAAGCAGTGACAGAAGTTATTGCCACATTATCGCCAGTGCAAGTGTATTTGGCCTATGCATTGGTTATGACTGCCGTTGTTTTTAAATGCGCGCTGTTGCCGTTATCAAGCTGGTTTGTTAAAGCATCCACTGTACCGCGCGCGCCTGTTGCAATTGCTACAATTTTGTCGGCATTACATGTCAAAGGCGGCATATATCTATTTGTGCGTATACAAGGGGTCTTTGGCGAATTGATTCCGTCAGAATTTTATGTGGTCCTAGGCATTGTCACTGGAATTGTAGGCGTTGTAATGGCATTGGCTCAAAAAGACATTTTGCTTATGTTGGCATACAGTTCTGTTGCGCAAATAGGACTTATCATGATTGCGCTGAATATGGGGGTACTTTACGCCTATGCCGGTGGGCTTTCTCATACAATTAACCATGCGTTTTTTAAAGCGGGGCTGTTCTTTGGTGCGGGCATGATTGCGCAGGCATATAAAACGCGGGATGTCAGTAAAATTAGTGGTATCTGGCATAGTGGGCGAAGCGGGAAAATTATTACCGTTGCGCAGTTGTTGGCCATTTTCGGTATTATAGGCATGCCATTTTTCAATGGAAGTATTTCCAAATATTTTATGGCTACAGAAGCGAGTGCGCCACTTACTGCCGCTATGATTATCATTAATTTGGGTACAATTTTAGTGTATCTGAAATATGCCGCTATGTTCCGCGGGGAGTTTAAATCTGTCAAACTTACCGCCGACCATGTAAAGCTAATCGTTGTTCTTGGTCTGGGGATACTGTGCTTGGTATTTGGTATTTTTGGCGAGCCCGGCAAAAACTTATTCTTTGACTTTGAATTAAGCGTCAGTTTTTGGCGCTATATAGAAAAAATCTTGATTTTTGCAGCTAGTTTGTGCGCCGGTTTGTTAATTATGCGATTTGGGCGACCCGCAATTGCATGGCTTGAAAATATAGGTATCCGGTTTAATTTTGGGTTCCGCGGAATATGTGCGACTATTGGTGGCTTTTTTGGACTGATTTTGGTTGTGGCATTATTGATTTAGTGAAATTAAATTCTTCAAAATACTCGACAAAATTATCTCAGCTGTATATTATGTAGTACACAGGAGGTGTGGTATGAAAGCAATTATCTTAGCTGCGGGGCAGGGGAAAAGGATGCGCTCGGGCTTGCAGAAATTTTTACATCCGATACTGGGTAAAACCATAATTCAATATATTGTAGAAGCAGCGTTTTCGGCCGGCATTGAAGATATTACGATTGTTGTAAGCCCCGACGGTGCTGTTATTGCCGAACTCGGCGGCATTTATCCGCAGCTTAATTTTGCCGTGCAGGAAAAACCTTTGGGCACAGGCCATGCAATTATGGCAGGCATGGAACACGTGGGCGACAATGACGATGTGCTTATTATGTTGGGTGATATGCCTTTGGTCACAGGAGAATTTGTTCGCGATTTTGAGGCGTTTTATGCAAGTTCTGGCTCGGAAGCGGCTATTACTGCCGGGTATTATCCAGAGCTTGGTGATTTAGGCCGCGTTTATGCCGATGCCGATGGGCGTTTTCAAGAAATTGTAGAAGCGAAGGACGTAAAAGCCAACGCACCTGCTACAGAATGGATAAATACGGGCTTCTTTTTGTTTAAGGGCAGCGCACTTAGGCATGGCCTCACAAAGCTTGGCAATAACAACAGCCAAAATGAGTATTATGCCACAGATATACCAAAAATCTTGCTTGAAAGTGGCTATGATGTTCGTGTGTTTAAGTCAAGTGCGGACATGGTTGTGTTCACAGGTATAAACACACAGGTTCAGCTGGCAGAAGCGGTAAAGCATATGCAAAAACGCATAAATACCCGCCACATGCTAAATGGTGTGCGCATGATTGATCCATCTACGGTTTATATAGACGATACTGTTGAAATTGAACCGGGTGTTGTAATTTACCCCGGCGTTATATTAGAAGGTGAATGTAAAATTGGTGCGCAGGCCATTATTGGTGCAAACTCACATTTGAAAAATACTGTTGTTGGCAGTGCCGCGCATATTCGTCAGTCTGTTTTGTTAAATGCAATCATTGGCGCAGGTGCGGATATCGGCCCATTTGCATATTTGCGTCCGGCTGCAAACATTGGCGAAAAATGCAAAGTAGGCAGCTTTGTAGAAGTCAAAAACGCAAATGTAGCGGCAAAATCAAAGATACCGCATCTTTCCTATGTAGGTGACGCAGATATTGGCACAGGGGTCAATATTGGTTGCGGCGCAATTACTGCCAATTACGACGGTAAAAATAAGCATCGCACAGTTATTGGCGACGGCGCTTTTGTAGGCAGCAATGTTAACCTTGTTGCCCCGGTTACTATTGGGGACGGCGCAGTTATTGCCGCAGGCTCTACAGTTACAGAGGACGTGTCCAGCTGCGCGCTTTGCATTGCACGTGCACGTCAAGTAGAAAAGCCTAACAGATATAAGCCGGGATGAACACTCTAAATTTATTACCGCATCACATACAGCGGTATAAAAAAACTCGCAAACTTAAAATATTTTTAACAGTTTTGCAGGTTGCTATTTTTTTATGTATTGGGCTTGCATTTTTAGCAATGAATTTTCAGGAGCGTGATTTGTCAAACCGTTCCCAAACCCTGTCTGCCACAATTGCAGAAATTGATGAACGCCCATTTTTGCTTATGGCAGAACTTGACGCTACAATTGCTTTAATGCAATCTTTTGAAGATTTCTATATGGAAAACTTCCCGGTAGCTTTTGAAGCATTATGGTTCGAGACAATTTTGCAAAGTTTGCCGTATAACACACGTCTTTCTCGTGTAACTTATAGCCAAACGGAAATTGTAATAGAAGGCGATGTTTCGGATATATCAGATGTCGGGGTTTATCGACAAGCTCTTTTGGATGTAAATTTATTTGAAAATGTAATATCCGGCCGTATTAATTCCCAAACCGACGGACGGTTTGGCTTCGAGTTGCGTGTAGAAATACGTTCCGATGAATAAATCCCGCGCCGGTTTTTCGTATTTGGAAATTTTGATAGCCCTTGCGTTATTTGCTATCGTACTGGTTGCTGTATTGCCAACACTGTTGCAGGCCGGGCGCAATATGGGATATGCGGAATCTTATTATCATGGGCATCTTACGGCGCAAGAACTAATGCTTGCCGTGCGCGATGCCCTGATTGACGGTGACGATATGGAATATGCTGCCTTTGATCTCGCTCAGCTGCGCGACATAAGTTACTATCGCATATGGCTTAGCGGCCAAAATAATGCGGAAATATATGCGCCTGATACGCCTAAAGCTGTGATTGATTTGCAAAACGAACTCGTACCGCTTACAGGCCACAATACTGTAATAATTGTAATGGTTTGGAACAGTGATAAAAACCTTATAGGCCGGGCATTTGGCATAGTTAACCACTACTTGGAGGGTGCACAATGAACCGTAAAGGCCAAGCATATTTTATGGTTCTGATAGCCACGATGGCAATGTTTGTATCCATTTCTGTGGTGCTTATTATTACTGTCAATAGCAGGAATACCACCGGCAGATACACCGATTTTGTTGGCAGATATGATTTGGCGATTGCCGGTAACGAGCAGGCGTTGTTTTTGCTTATGCAGGGGTTTGAGGCTAACCGCGATTCAATTATTAATAAGGCATATATGCAAATACTCACCGCTGTCGACCCACTTGCAGAAGATAAGGAAACCGCTTTAACTGCTGCCGCGTTGCCGGTAATGCAAGCAAACTTACTCCCATATTTTGATGGGTATATGTTTAACGATTATCAGCGCACTTGGAGTTTTGAAGTAAATTTCGAAATGGCAGATGGTTTATTAATGCAGGATAGATATCATGCGATAACTACTATCGAAACAAATCCGAGCGGTGTGGGTATCTTCAGAGTCACTACTGTAATTGCAAGGTATATTGATGCAATACGCGGCCATCCCATTGCTGTAAGGGCGCAAATTGTCTGGCAACACCCAGGCTGTAGTTGCACAAATTTATCCGATATCGCAAATTGTCTTGACTATTATACACTTGCAATGGTAGAGTTGTTGCGACTGTCAAATTAGGAGGTAAGTATGCTTACACCTGACTATTATTATGAATCTGTATTTGCGATACCGTACACGGAATTGTTAAATAAAAACATACGCGGGTTAATTTTTGACTTAGACAATACATTAACGCCTTTTCATGAAAAACTCCCGCCTGCCAAAATTGTAGCACTAATGAAGCGTTTAGAAAAAATGGGTTTTAAAGTTTGCTTACTTACAAATAATACTACCGGCAGATTAGAGCGTTTTAATGCGGAAATGAAGTTAAACGGTATTGCAAACGGGCTAAAGCCTTTTACGCGCGGTATACGCAAAGCAATGAAAATTATGGGAACACATCGGGCGCAAACTGTAATTATTGGCGACCAATTGCTATCTGATGTTTGGGCCGGCAAAAATGCTGGAATATGTACAATTTTAGTAAAGCCAATAACCGAAAAGGACTTCTTTTTTGTACGCTTTAAGCGGCATATCGAGCGTATTATGTTGCGCAACTATTTCAAAGAACTGGAAAATGCCGAAAAAATGCCATGAGAAAAATAAGAAATGGCTTTACATTGATAGAGCTGGTGTTGGTTTTAGGCATCATAACTATAATATCTGCAGGTGCTTTTATGTCGGTACAGGCTAATGCCAATCGCGCATTAGAAAATGCATCACTTGCATTGCAGGCTGATATACGGTATGTACAGCGAAGGTCAATTACTGAAGGCCAGCGGTATAGGATTATTTTTGATTTGGAAGGTAACTGTTATCGCATATACTTGGTTGGTCCCAATTCCAGCTCACATGAAGTTATTCGTACCGTTTATCTGCGTAATGGTGTATTCTTGTGTTCTACAAATCTTCTCGCATCACAGGGTTTGCTGCCGCGGATAGAGTTTCTTCCGCGTGGTACACTATCGCCGCAAGGGGGGCGCGTCTGGTTGTCAAATGGCAGATATACGCAAACCATCTATGTACTCCAAACTACAGGACGTGTACGTATCGCTGACATAGCACCAGTTAACTAGCGTTTTTAATTTAAATGTTTATATACAAAACTTAGGAGGCAATTTATGATTTCAGCAGGAGAATTTAGAAATGGCATTACAATTGAATGGGAGGGCGGTATTTTTGTAGTTACCGACTTCCAGCATGTAAAACCTGGCAAAGGCGCAGCATTTGTGCGTTCCACACTAAAAAATTTAGAAACGGGTGCGGTAATAGAGCAAACTTTCCGCCCAACGGAAAAAATGCCACGCGCGCATATAGACCGCAGGGATTTACAATACCTATACAATGACGGTACGCTGTACTATTTCATGGATAACGAATCTTTTGAACAAATTGAAATTAATGCGAAAGATGTTGCTGACGAAATGGTTTTTGTAAAAGAAAATGAAGTTGTAAAAATTTTGCAGCATAACGGACGTACTTTTGGTGTAGAACCGCCAATGTTTGTAGAACTTGCTATTACAGAAACCGAGCCAGGCTTTGCTGGCAACACAGCGCAAGGCGCAACAAAACCTGCCACTGTCGAAACCGGGGCAACTATTAAAGTGCCGTTGTTCATCAATATTGGCGAACTCGTAAAAATTGATACGCGCACAGGCGAATATCTTGGTCGCGTAAAAGAGTAAAATTACCAGCATACAAATTCTTTCACTGCTAATAATAGTTTCGTAACAGTCACACGATTGTTATGTATAAGACTATGAGGGGAGTGAAAAGTTGTGTCTAGGAACAGAAGCGTAGTACCCGAAGCTAAAGCTGCTCTTGATGCTTTCAAATATGAGGTAGCAAGCGAAATAGGTGTACCTTTATCAAAAGGTTACAATGGTAACCTTACTTCTTACCAAAATGGCTCTGTAGGTGGCCAAATGGTTAAAAAAATGATCGAAGCCCAAGAAAGACAAATGGCTGGCGGTCTGTAACATTAACAATTTCATATAATAAAGAAGCCGCCCTGATTTTGGGGCGGTTTTTTTACATCTTGACAATCAGCTGTAAAGGGTTTATACTTTGTCAAGTGTTTTCCCTTTAAGGATGTGTCAAATGTGAATAACGATTTGCTTTCTGCTAGGCAAAACAAGAATATGTTACTAGACTTTTATGGTTCGCTGCTTACGGAAAAGCAGCGTAATATTTTCGAAATGCATATGGTAGATGACTGTTCTTTTACAGAAATTGGCCAGGAGTTTGGCATTACGCCTCAGGCTGTTGCAGATTTTATAAAGCGGGCGCTTGTGCAACTCAAAAAATACGAAAATAATCTTGGACTTGTAAAAAAGTTTAAGAATCAAGAGCAAGTGCTAGAGGAAATAGAAACAGTTCTTAATAAATTAGAGGGTCTTGACCGGGTAGAAGTGACCGGCTGGGCCGGGGAAATAAGAGAATCGCTGGATAAGTTGGTGAGCTATGGCATTTGAAAATTTAGGCGACAAACTGCAAAATGTCTTTAAAAAATTGCGCGGTAAGGGCAAACTTTCCGAAAAAGACGTTAAAGAGGCAATGCGCGAAGTTAGGATGGCATTGCTTGAGGCGGACGTTAGCTTCCGTGTCGTTAAAGATTTTATCGCCGGGGTTACAGAAAAAGCAGTAGGGCAGGGCGTTTTAGAAGGTATAAACCCTGGCCAGCAAGTTATAAAATTTGTACATGAAGACCTTATTGAGTTAATGGGTTCTACTCAAAGTCAACTAACGTTTTCGTCAAAACCGCCTACGGTATACATGATGGTGGGGCTTCAAGGTGCGGGTAAAACAACCAGTACCGGTAAACTTGCGGGGCTTTTGCGCAAGCAGGGCAAACAGCCGCTATTAGTGGCTTGTGATATTTATCGCCCGGCCGCTATCAAACAATTGCAAATTGTTGGCAGCACATATAATATCCCCGTATTTGAAATGGGTGACAAGGTAAGCCCTGTTGTAATAACAGAAAAGGCGTTGGAACATGCTGCTGCAAATGGCAACGATGTAGTAATAATTGATACTGCTGGCCGTCTCCATATAGATGAAGAACTGATGGATGAACTCCATCAAATTCGCACAGTGGCTAAACCACAGGAAATTTTGTTGGTAGTAGATGCAATGACTGGCCAAGATGCGGTTAACGTAGCGCAAACCTTTGATGAAAAGCTTGGCCTAGACGGCATTATTGTAACAAAATTGGATAGTGACACCCGTGGCGGTGCGGTATTGTCTGTAAAAGCGGTAACTGGCAAGCCTGTTAAATATGTAGGCATGGGCGAAAAACTTGAAGATATGGAAGTTTTCCACCCGGATCGCATGGCATCCCGCATATTGGGTATGGGTGATGTGCTTACTTTAATCGACAAAGCGCAACAGGCTTTTGACGAAAAGCAAGCAAGTGAATTGGAACTAAAAATGCGTACCAATACCTTCACATTGGAGGACTTTTTGGGACAGATGCAACAAATGAAGCAAATGGGGCCGCTCAAAGATATACTTGGCATGATACCTGGCGTAGACCAAGCGGCACTTGCGGGTGCAAATGTCGACGAAAAAGCATTAGCGCATACCGAAGCAATAATTCAGTCTATGACAAAAGCCGAGCGTCACAACCCTGCAATTTTAAATGGCTCACGTAAGCGTCGTATCGCAACAGGCAGCGGCAGAACCATTCAGGAAGTAAACCGTTTATTGAAGCAATTTGAAGAAATGCGCAAAATGATGAAAGGTTTCACCGGCGGCGGTGGAATGTTTGGCAAGAAAGGTAAATTCGGCAAAAAAGGGAGTTTCCCCTTTTTCGGATAAAAGACATGCGGCTACGCCGCACCCCGGAGGAAGCGTAGCAGGGATTCATTCCCTGCGGAGCGGCGGGGCTTGGGGCAGAGCCCCATTATAATAGAAAGAGGTATTTAGAAATGGTAAAAATTCGCTTAAAAAGAATGGGTGCAAAAAAAGCGCCATTCTACCGTATCGTGGTTGCCGACAGCCGCAACCCACGTGATGGCAAAACTTTGGACGAAATTGGTATTTATGACCCAACAAAAAAACCTACAGAATTACGAGTAGATCTTGAAGCCGCCAAAGCTTGGATTGCAAATGGTGCACAACCAACAGATACTGTACGTGCACTTTTGAAAAAATCCGGTATATAAAAGCGGTTATGCCGCTTTCCGAAAGAGGTTTCTTATGAAAGAATTATTGATTACACTTGCAAAAAACCTGGTTTCTCAGCCAGAACTGGTAGAAGTAATCGAAGACGAGCAAGACGGTGTTACAACTCTAAGCCTTAAAGTTGGCCCAGATGATATGGGTAAAGTAATTGGCAAGCAGGGGCGCATAGCCCGGGCAATACGTACTGTTGTAAAAGCCGCAGCAATTAATGAAAATAAGAAAGTTAATGTGGAAATAAGCTAAATTTTTGAAAAAGGACGTTGCAAATTACCTATTAGTAATATGGCAACGTCCTCTTTATTATGATATACTTCGCTTATGATTAAAATTTGGCTGGTAGCAAAAACCTGCCAGTTGAATCACAAATGATTGGTGTTGATAAAAATAATGCCTATAAAAAGTGTTAAAATCCGCATTGTGCTATACTGCTATGTATTTATTTTTCCGTTATTGCTGTTTGTTTTGCTAGAATTATTGAACCTGGCATCATCGGCAGGGCTTTTTTTAGGATTTCCAAATGTATTATCTTTGTTGTTTTCATCTGTTTTAATTACTCTGGTAGCACTTGTAATTTATTCTTTGTCAGGTTCCGTAATGTTGGCGTACGGGGTCACGTCTTTTATCTTGCTGGTGGGTTATATTGTAAATTATTTTAAGCTTGCAATATCCGGCGGGATGTTTGTACCATCAGATATTTTTTTGGCTGGTGCTGCTTTTCAAGTAACAGACCCCGGGGTTGTAAGAATCTCTTTTTCTTTGGTTTCTTGTGTTTTTTTAATCCTGCTGATTAATTTACCTTTATGCTTAATAAATTTAAAAATGCGCTTCAAATATAGAATTGCTATTTTACCGGTTATAATTTTAGTTGTTTTGTTTTTTTTATCCGGCAATTTTGCGGTTAATCGCATATTCCCTGTTTTTGGTTTGGATCGGGGCACTGTTTCAGAAAGATATCGTGACCAAGGCATGGTTCTAGGCTTTTATTCCGAGCTTGTGCGGACAAGACGCCTCCGCCAGATAGATATGGGAGGAGGCTTTTTTACAGGGGATAATGGGCTGGCGCAAATACCTCCAGACACCCTTCCAAATATAATAGTAATTATGTCAGAATCGTTTATGGACCCAATGACATTGGATAATATCACATTTTCTCGATACCCCATACCAAATTTTAGACGGCTTGAAAATAGTAATCAGGGCATAAGCGGCAATGTTTTGGTGCCTGTTTTTGGCGGGGGGACAATTAATACCGAATTTGAATTTTTGATGGGCCTGCCGCAGGTTTTTTATGGCTCACGTTTTCATATACCGCCAGAAAATATAAGAAGATATTTCCCGCGGGATTTTGCTACGTCTTTACCGTGGTTATTTAGGGAAAACGGGTATAGAACAGTTGGTGTTCATACATTTTACGGCACATTCTTTAATAGGAATATTATTTATCCTTTAATCGGTTTTGATGAGTTTATCTCTAGCGAACACATGCCGGAAGCTGTGTATAAGGGGCCGTTTATTTCAGATAAGTATTTTACCGATAGAATTATAGAACAGATTTTATTGGCAGAAAGTGACGATGTGCCGTTATTCCTTTTCGGCATATCCATGCAAAATCATTGGGATTTTGACCCTATGAAATACGAAACGCTTGATTTAGATGTAATGTCCCGAAGCCCAATTTTAAGCGAACGTCATACACACTATGTGAACTCGTTTATGCAGGGGATTTTTGATGCGGACAAGCAATTGGGTCGTATTGTAGATTTTATAGAAAGCCGCGACACCCCAACTATTCTCGTCTTTTTTGGCGATCACTTGCCAATACTTGGTGTTCATGCCGACCGTATCTTTGAACAGCTTGGTTTTGTTACAAGCCAGGACGATTTCAATTGGATTTTAGAGGATAGGGCAAATATATTTAGTCCGCCATATTTGGTGTGGGCAAATTATGATTTTGGACTTGAAGAATGGGGCAATATGTCCACATATTTTCTTGGCGCAAAGGTGGCCCATTCTTCCGGGATTACACTCAATAGGTATTACACATATTTATTGCGAAGCCGTGATTATTTTAGAGGTTTGACAAATTATGTGTATATATGTGCCGATGATGCTTATCATTATGGTTGGAAGTTTAGAGACAACGAATATATTTTAGCACTAGAGGCACTTTGGTATTCAATTGTTTTTGGAGAAGATTATTATCGTGATCGTTTGGCAGAACTGATGGAGTAAGCAACAAAATTAAATAAATTTGCGAGGAGAATTTAGAATGGCAAAAATTACATTTATGGGGGCGGGTAGTACTGTATTTGCCCGCAATGTTTTGGGAGACGCAATGTGTTCGCCTGTTTTGGCAGACAGCGAAATTGCCCTTTATGACATAGACGGGCAGCGTCTTAAAGAAAGCGAGACTATCCTAAACGCAATTAGCAAAGGTTTAGGGGGCAAAGCAACAATTAAATGCTACTTGGGAGTAGAAAACCGCAAAGAAGCCTTGCATGGTGCAAATTTTGTGGTAAATGCAATTCAAGTTGGGCTGTACGACCCATGCACAATCACAGATTTTGAAATACCAAACAAATATGGCTTACGCCAAACCATTGCAGACACATTGGGTATTGGCGGTGTAATGCGCGCATTGCGTACCATTCCTGTGCTTGCAGATTTTGCCCGCGATATGGAAGAAGTTTGCCCGGATGCATGGTTCCTAAATTATACAAACCCAATGAGCATGCTGACAGGATTTATGCAACGTTATACGGGTGTAAAAACGGTTGGACTTTGCCATAGCGTACAGCATTGCAGTTCTTGGCTGCTTGAATGCCTTGATATGCAGGATAAAGTCCCCGGCTTAAAAGAGCATATCGCCGGAATTAACCACATGGGTTGGCTATTGGATATACGCGACAAAAACGGTAACGACCTTTACCCAGAAATTCGTAAGCGTGCAGCAGCAAAAAACGCTGCGGGCAAACATGGTGATATGGTACGCTACGATTACATTGATAAACTTGGCTATTATTGCACCGAGTCCAGCGAGCATAACGCCGAATACAACCCGTTCTATATCAAGTCCAAATATCCAGAGCTTATTGACAAATTTAATATCCCGCTGGACGAATACCCACGCCGTTGCATAGAACAAAATGCGGCATGGAAAAAACAATATGCCGAACTTGTTGGTGAAACGAACGGCATAGCGCACCAGCGTTCTGGGGAATATGCTTCGTATATAATGGAAGCATTAACGAGCGGCGTACCATATAAAATTGGCGGAAACGTGCTTAATAGCGGCGGGCTAATTGAGAATTTGCCGCGTGAAGCTTGTGTTGAAGTACCTTGTATGGTAGATGGCTACGGTATTCACCCATGTTATGTAGGCAAGCTGCCTGTTCAGCTTGCGGCAATGAATATGACACATGTAAATGTGCATTTGGTTGCAATTGAAGCGGCAGTTACGCTCAAAAAAGAACATGTGTATCATGCGGCGATGCTTGACCCGCATACTGCGGCAGAATTATCAATTGATGATATCCGCAGCATGGTGGACGATTTAATTGAGCGTCATGGTAGTTGGCTGCCGAAATATAAATAAAAATATTGGGCGTTTGGGTGATTCCAAACGTCCAATTTGTTTGTTTTGCGTTGCTATTACACCAGTCTATTACCATACTGCAAAATTTGATAAATTTCTTCTTCTGTTTCCCAAGCATCATAATCGCCGACAGATCCATCTGGCTTGTGATATGCAATACCATTTTGATAGTTGACATACAGGCGTTCAATCAAAGCATCTCTGCCAAAATCTTGTGCATATCGATTAAACGCCCTAATCCGTTTATTTTGCAACATGCCTTCATCACAAGGATAATCGGGGCAAGCATAGCAGCCATCTACACCTTTTTGGACAGCACACTTGCCAATTGCGCAATCTTTTCCACAGGCGATTTCACTTGCGCAGCCAGAGCAATCTGTGCTGCTACACAAAACGCACGCAAGCCCGCAATAAGCGATACCTCTTTCTTTACAAAAACTCATTACCTCATCCCTTTCATGTTGTTTTTTTATATCATACAACAAAAATAGTGACACCAGTATGTCACTATTTTTTGTAAAGGGATAAAATATTCTGTGCTGTTTCCGTCAAGCGTATTTTTAGTGATTTGGGCTGTAGTACTGTTACTTTGTCTCCAAAACTTAATAACATGGCAAACCACATCCGCTCATCTTCGGGAGCATGAATCTGCATCACAAAATCGCCGTTTTCCAGTGTTTCCGTTATTTTTCCCCAAAGGTATTCGCATATCGGAATTTTGATTTCCGCCTTGCAAAGAATGGTAATATCAAGACTTTTGCGTTCACCGTTTCGAAATGCCTGTTCCAGTAAATATGCCGCGTCTTCGTGTTGAGTAGCAAACGGTGTTTTAGTAGGCACAAGTTCACTAATTCTTGCAATTTTGAATATGCGATAATCTTGCTTTGATATGCAGAATGCAAGTAAATACCAAGCATACCACCGATAATTTAACGCAATTGGTTCCACTAACCGGCGTGAAGTATTCCCGAGCGCATTCTCGTATGAAACCTCTACGGCATACTTGCAATTGATTGAATTTTCAAGAATTTTCAACTTTGTTTGTATTTCGTCATTTTCCCCGGAAGCGCCAAAGTCAAGAAAAATATTTTGGGTTTGTTTCCGAGGAAAAGCAGATGATATCTTTTCTAAGGCTTCATAGTATCGCTTATTGTCATAGGCAGACAAAAGCCCTTGAAGGGCTGTAATAATTGTTGACGTAACCTCATTGTTTACTATGCACCCGTCCAGCTTATACCCTTCCATTATCGAATATCCGCCCTTTGCACCGGGAATGGATTGTATCGGAATACCTGCTAATGATATATGTTCAATATCACGTAAAATTGTACGCTTAGAAACATCAAAACGCTCGGCTAGTTTGGCTGCGCTGGTAATGTTGTGGTTAAGCAAATATATTACTATTGATAATAGACGGTCTATTTTCATAGGATTTTCTTCAAAGCGAGAAACACCGCGCTCAAGCTGTAAAGTGAGCCAAAATAGCATATTACTCCGTCAGGCCCGGCAATTTCTGCGGCTTTTTCAAATGCCACTGCCATGTCATTCATTGATGTAGCGGGGATGTTTTGATTATTGATATACTCTGCTAACTCCGCTGCCGGCATGGCGCGTGGCGAGTCGGGGGTTATTGTAAAAAATTGCTTCGCCAGTGGCAATATTGGTGCGAGAATGGCCTGCATGTCTTTGTCTGTAAGGATTCCCATTATAAAAACAATTTCCTTGCCCGGGAAATAACGTTTTAGATTATCGGCTAAAGCCAGCGCGCCCTGGGCATTATGCCCGCCGTCTACTATAATGGCAGGTTGTTTATTCACAAGTTCGAAACGCCCGGGCCAGCGCGTGTTTGCAAGGCCTGTGCGAATATGCTGTTCCCCAATATCCCAGCCCATATCAATAAGTTTTTGTATTGCAGTAATGGCCACAGCGGCATTTGCCATTTGGTAGCGGCCCAAAAGCCCTATGGTTAGGTCATGCAAATCTCCCAATGAGAATTGCTGCCCTTCAAAAGAAAATGTGCCGGCGGTAAAATCATTTGTTTTAATTAGTTCGGCGCTTTGTTCCATTGCGGTTGCTTCTAGTACAGCAAGTGCGTCTGGGTGCTGTTGGGCGGTTACTACCGGCCTGCCGGGTTTGATTATCCCGGCCTTTGCTTTAGCGATAATGGAAATTGTGCGGCCCAGATATTCCATATGGTCCAAATCAATGGGGGTGATCACGCATAATTCTGGGGAAGCTGCAACATTGGTGGAGTCAAGCTCGCCACCCATGCCGGTTTCAAGAACAATAATATCGCAGCTAACTTTATAAAAATGACAGAATGCAATGGCCGTTTTTAACTCAAATGTCGTAGGATGGTTTTCCATTTCAGCGGCGGCTACTCGTACTTGCGCAACTATTTGCTCCAGTTCATCATCTGAAATTGCTATGCCGTTAACTTTAATTTCCTCGTGTAGGGTATGGATGAAGGGCGAGGTATATAAGCCTGTTTTATACCCTGCGGTTTGCAAAACAGACGCAATAAAGCTGGCGGTAGAGCCTTTGCCGTTGGTGCCTGCCAAGTGGATAATTTTCAGCTTGTCCTGCGGGTTACCAAGACGGTGCATAAGTTCACGAATTCTTTCCAAGCCGGGGCGGCTGCCAAGCCAGGAAAAGCTGTTAATGTATTCTATTGCAGAATTTTGCATGGATATTAACTCCTCAATGACATGTTTTTTTCTAGCACCCGTGCAATTGATTTTATCAAAATAATTTGCACGGGTATCATTACTACCGTTCTTGCAATGCGCCAGGGTAACAGCGCGACATACGAGACTTCCGTTATCATATGAACCCACAATGTATCCATTGCCAACTGCCATGCAATAGTTACAACCAGTACAGATGCCACAATATAAAACATCTTGCCCGGCCGTTTATACATAAATACCCCATACGTGGCACCCATCAAAAAGGCCGTAAGCGTAAACCCTGGGAAGTATGCCCCAGTGCCAAACAAATTTGCGCCGATAAAATCTGCCAGTGCGCCAACAATAGCGGCACTTATTGGGCCGTACATCATTGCAACTACTGCAATAGGCAAAAAACCAAAACCAATGCGGATTACCGGGGTGTTGATAGATAAAAATCTGGTTAGCACTACTTCCATGGCAAGCATAAGTGCCATAATTACAAGCTGCAATACACCAAATTTCCTCATTAAAAAAACATCCTCTCTGTTGTGTCATGCCACAACAAAAGGATGCGTATCCCAATAGTAGTGGATGCAGAAGCACACCGCGAGAAATTGCTTTTGCACAATAGCAAAATCTCTTCGTCCGGTGGTTTCATCCTGCCCACCGGCACTTAACGCGTGAATCCTTTTTAGACACTATTTAATTGTGTACACAATAACAGGGTAAGCGCGTTATGTCAAATAAAAAAACAGTGATTTGAAACATGTACATTTTTTTTGTATAATAACCACAAAGGAGAGTGCGTCATGCCACATACGGCTTTATATAGGAAAATACGGCCCAAAACTTTTCGCGACGTAGTAGGGCAGCAACATATAATTCACGCATTATGCAATCAGGTAATTACTGGCCAGATTAGCCATGCGTATTTATTTTGCGGTACGCGCGGCACGGGTAAAACATCCATTGCCAGGATTTTGGCACGCGCAGTTAACTGCGAAAACCCACAAGAAGGCAGCCCATGCAATGTTTGCGAATCTTGTCAGGGGATATTTGCAGAGCGTAATTTAAATGTTGTGGAAATTGACGCGGCATCAAATAATGGTGTAGAAAATATTCGTGACCTACGTGAAGAAGTAAGATACCAGCCCACACAGGGGCGATACAAAGTGTACATCATAGACGAAGTTCACATGCTTTCGACATCGGCATTTAATGCGCTTTTAAAGACATTGGAAGAGCCGCCCGCATACGTAATTTTTATTTTAGCAACAACAGATTCACAAAAGCTGCCCGCAACAATTTTGTCCCGTTGCCAACGCTACGATTTTAGACGAATTGCCGTAAAGGATATAATTTCGACTTTGAAAAACTATTTGCAGGCTCAAAATGTGGAATTTGAAGACAGGGCGTTGGATTATATCGCCTATCATTCCGACGGGGCAATGCGTGATGCGTTAAGTTTGCTTGACCAAAGCCTAAGCCTTAGCGACCAGAAGCTTACCTATGACCAAGTTTTAGACATGCTGGGTGCGGTAGACCGTTCGCGTTTATTTGAGTTTACAGACGCGTTAAACGCTTGCGACAGCATGGCTGTTATGGCTGTTATAGACCAAGCAATGGACGGTGGGCGTGATGCAAGTCAGTTTGCATCAGACCTTGTACGTCATTTTCGTGATGTTTTGGTTGCGGGGTTGGTTAGCGACCCAAATGCAGTAGATTTTTCGGCAGAAATTGCGGCGCAGTTAAAGGAGCAGGGGAAACGAGTATCCCCGCAAAAATTGATGGATTACATCCATGTTTTTTCGGAAACATTGCGTGAAATGCGCTTTGCACCACATGCCCGCACCGCGCTGGAAGTTTGTGCTTTGCGCGTTTGCGTTCCCCAGACTTTGGTAGAGATGCCTGTAACCTACGCACCGCCGGCATCTACAGTGACACAAAAACCGCCAGAAGCTGAAAAGCCCGTATCAACGATAACAAGCGATATAACCACTGGTACACTAGACAATATAGCTGCAAGTTGGGATGTTTTATGTGCAAATTTTGCCAACCCAATGCGGTCTATGTGCACACAATGCGGGTTAGAGCACAACGATGGAAAATTAGAGCTTATCATGGCGAGTACCTCTATCCGGGATATCTTAAAGCCAAAGGAAACGCTTATTCGCGAAGCAATTACAGATAAATTCAAATTATCTACCCCTCCAAACCTTGCCTTTATTGTGCGAGAGGGGTACAATAAGACAATAACGGCTAAAACGCCAGAGATAAAAGTTGAAGCGAGGGAACCGGAGCCGGAACCCGAGTTGATACAGCCGTCCATTCCAGACGATTGGGCGGTAATGGCAGAGCCTGCTGATACTACGCAGCAAATCATCCCAGATGACTGGGCAGAGGTTGTGGAAACCCCGGCCCCACCAGCGGAAGAGCAAACCGACGACTGGGGCTCGGTAGGTATGGAAATGGCAACTGACCAAGATTGGTAAAATTAAAGCGGGCAGAGCCCCATTATCATAGGAGGATTTAAAATGCCAAAAGGATTTCAAGGGATGCCGGGCGGCGGCATGAACATGCAAGCAATGATGAAGCAAGCACAAAAAATGCAAAAACAAATGGCCGAAATGCAGGAAGAATTGCCAAATAAAACGTTGGAAGTATCGGCAGGCGGCGGGGCAATTAAAGTCACCATCAATGGCGAAAAACAAATTACAGACTTGGTAATTTCCCCCGATGTTGTTGACCCAGACGATGTAGAAATGCTTCAAGATCTTGTTATTTCTGCCGTCAACGAGGCTATTCGTCAAATGGATGAGGCTGTTAACGCAACAATGTCAAAACTAACAGGCGGTATGAGCCTGCCAGGGTTGTTCTAATATGCAACATATTTACGGTGGACATGTAGCCAGGCTAATTGAAGAATTGTCACGTTTACCGGGTATAGGAGGCAAGTCTGCACAAAGACTGGCCTTTTATATTATCCATTTGCCGGCAGAAAAGGCAGAATCTTTAGCGCAGGCCATAATTACCGCAAAGCGTAATGTGCGGTATTGTTCGCAATGTTGCAATTTAACCGATACAGACCCTTGCCAAATTTGCGCTAACATAAAACGTGACCCAAAAATCATAATGGTGGTAGAAGACCCGCGCGATATGGCCGCCTACGAACGCACAAACGAATTTCATGGGCTGTATCATGTATTGCATGGCGCTATTTCGCCAATGCATGGTGTGGGCCCGGGCGACTTAACCATTGCCGCACTGCTAAAACGCCTGCAGCAATCCAATGAAGTAGAAGAAGTAATTGTTGCTACCAACCCTAATGTAGAGGGCGAAGCAACAGCCCTTTATATCGGTAAAATTTTAAAAGACACCGGCATAAAGGTAACGCGTATTGCGCATGGTGTTCCTGTTGGCGGCGATTTGGAATATGTAGACGAAGTAACGCTTTCCCGCGCACTGGAGGGAAGACGAGAAATATAAAGGATGACGTAAATTTTGAACATTTTTAGACGTCTCACCTCAACTGAATACATGGTCAAAGAACATATGCGCCGGGGGGAAATCCCTTCCAACAAAGAAGCTTATAGTCATTCCCTGCGCATAGCCGGCCCTGCAGTTGTCGAAATGGTTAGCATTGCCCTAATGGATATGATAGACGTAATAATGATAGGACGGATAGGCTCTGCGTCTATGACAGCCGTAGGGCTTTCTGGGCAGCCACGCATGCTTATTCTTTCGATTTTTTTTGCGTTAAATATAGCATTAACCGCAATAATAGCGCGCAAAAAAGGTGCGGGCGATATGGATGCCGCAAAGTCTGCCATGCGCCATGGCTTGCTATTAAATGTAGCGCTTGGACTAAAGCTTACTCTTATTGCGGTTATTTTTGCGCGGCCGCTAATGAACCTTGTAGGTGCGCAGCCCGACACCATAGATGATGCAACTACTTATTTCCGAATTCTTAGCTTTTTTGTTATCCCACAGGTAATGACCATGACAATTTGCGCCGCACAGCGTGCTTTGGGCAATACAAAAATAACCTTAAAAGTAAATGTGGCTGCCAAAATTGTTGGCCTAACATTAAACTTTTTACTTATTGAAGGACGCTTCGGCTTCCCGCGGATGGAAGTAGAGGGTGTGGCATGGGCAAGGTCAATTGCGATGCTGGTTGCGTTTGTTCTTGCAATGATGTCTGTACTGCGCAAGGATAGCCCGCTTCGTATAAGCATTAAAGATAATTGGAGCTTGGATATCCCTATTTTAAGAAGTATTGGACGGCTTACGGCCAACGGAATGCTGGAGCAAGTTGGTCTGCGCTTTGGTTTCTTGGTATACGCCCGTGTAATTGCCGAGCTTGGGACATACGCTTTTGCCTCCCATGTTATTGCCATGCAGGTGATGATGATAAGCTTCACATTTGCAGAAGGTATTGGTGCGGCAACTACCGCCCTTGTGGGGCAGTATTTAGGGAAGGGCAGGCCCGATCTTTCCTCTATGTATGGAAAAATCGGGCTGCGGATGGCGTTTGTGTGTTCTGTCGTTCTGGCTACGTTTTGTATATTCTTCCGGTATCAGTTTGCCGGTTTGTTCTCGATAGACCCAAACGAGTACCATGTTATTAACGTGGCCGCCGGGTTGATTTTGATACTCGCTTACGCGTTGCCGCTTCAAACAACCCAATTGGTAATGGGCGGCAGCCTGCGCGGGGCAGGGGATAACCGCTATGTGGCAATAACTATGTTAATTACCGTAGGCGTAATGCGCCCCTTGTTTGGGTTTTTGCTTGCATTCCCATTGGGAATGGGCTTGCGTGGCGCGTGGATAGCCATAATTATAGACCAGGGTGCAAGGCTTGCACTACTGCTTACGCGGTTTATTAAGGGGAAATGGACGCTGGCGAAGGTGTAAGGAAGTTGTCTTGTATCTGTTTCATCATTGATGGCGGGATAAGTATGAAAGCGATTTGTAGTCGATAGAGCGATTTTGAACACAAGAAAAAGACCAATCGTAAAAACGTGAAAATAAAAAACGCATAAGATTGGTCTGAAATTGCAATAAGAACAACAGCAGTGACTGTCCCCTTTGTACGTAACAATGGTTCGTTAACCAAAGATAAGTATCCGGGCTCAAAGTCCCAATTATTTGTGCTTGTGTAGGCCGCGACACATATAAAAATGCGGGTTATGGCTTACGCTACTCGCCTCCTCGTGCTCTTGTGTTTACCGCTGTTTCAATCACTATTTTAACACAAATGTTTGCGGATTGCTCCGCTTTCATAAATTATTTGTGCCGCCAACGTAGGCGGCGGAATGGAGACAAAAATGAAGCATAAACACGTACTTATCCTTATGGCGGACCACTTGCGGTATGACGTGGTTGAAGACTACATGCCCAATGTAAAACAGCTGGACGGGGTTTGCTTCGACAGATGCCACACTGCATCGCCTTTGTGCGTGCCTGCGCGTGGCTCGTTTTTTACAGGGCTGTACCCAAACGGGACGGGCTCGATTATAAACCCATGGGACGAAAAGGAGCGTGTACATGGCCAGGTGCGGCAGGGCATCCCTAATATGTTTGGGCTAATGGAAAACGACTGGGACATATGGCATATTGGAAAACGTCATTTTTTGACAGAGGACGAAGTCTCTGACAAAATCAATTTCACACATACCGATGCAGATTACAACAAATTGTTAAGGGAAAATGAAAAAAGACCACCCGGCGGCCCGGAATACCGCCAAGTGGTTCCCGAAATGATATTTGGAAAGGTAACTCGCGCGCGCAGCTATTCTACAGCTAAAACCGGCTGCTATCCCGAGGGTGAAGAGTACTACTTCGATAATTACTTCACAAAGGGCTGCATCCAAGCCATAGAAAACAGAGACAAAAATAAACCTCTGTTTCTAAATGCGATGATGCTTGCGCCGCACCCTCCTTTTGAAGTCCCCGAGCCTTGGTACTCGCATATAAAAAACCCTCCCAAACTTCCCAAAAACGTGGGCAAGCGGTATCCGGGACAGTCGCCTTTGCAATTATACAATTTGCCAGGCATCATAGGCAGCCGCTATTCTTTGGAAGAATGGCGCGAGCCGTGGAGGGTTTACCTTGGCTTGGTTGCGATGCTTGACGATTGCATAGGCAAAATAATTGCCAAATTAAAGCAAGAAAATATGTACGACGATACTCTAATCATCATAACTTCGGACCACGGAGAGATGCTGGGTGCGCATTCTATGTTCCAAAAAATGTGCCTGTACGAGGAATCGCTCATCACTCCGCTTGTGATAAAATTCCCGGCGGATTATAGCCCGGCCTGCAAATTTGTGGGTGACAACGTAAGTGCCGTAGATGTAATGCCCACAGTGCTTGATTATTTTGGTCTGGATACGCCGGACGGTGTATCCGGGTGTTCGCTTATGCCTGCGGTTGAAGGCGGAGGGTTTAAAGAACGGGATATCTTTGCACAATTTGACGGCAACGGCTCGCGCGGTAACTTCCAGCGCTGTATAATAAGCGGGGAGCACAAGCTTATTATGGATATTTTCAAGGACGAAATTTTTATTGAACTGTACAATGTTAAAACCGATAGGCTGGAAACAGAAAATTTGGCTCTTAAAGAAGAAAATGCCTATATGGTTAGGGAACTTATCGGCAGATTGTCTGCACATATGAAACGGACAGGGGATTTGCTTAGCTTACCCGCTGATGTTTACGAAACGTTTATGGCCAATGCCACATATTTGTAAAAAAAGGAGAGTACTGCTATGACATTTGTAGAAAAGCACCGCGTTTCCGGACGAATCGAACCAAAAGATTTAAACTATTTCCGTCTCATTCCGCAAGAAGGCGTAGTACATGCCTTGGTTGAAGACCACCCAACGCACGAAGCTATTTGGGACATGAATGTGCGAAAAAGCGACGGGCGAGTATTTTTTTCGGTTTGCGGGGAAGGATTTTCTGCCGAGTATGCCCGCTTGTTCGAGTACAAACGAGGTGGCCAATTTGTAAACCACTTCGCGTTGGAAAAGGAAACCATACAGCATGACCGTCGTATCCGGGCCAGCAAACTCCACACCAGCATACATTTCATGGACAATGGTAAAATTATCACCCAAACTCATACAACTTCGCCATCGCCGCTTCACCCCGCTTGGATACCAGAAAGTTATCTTAACCACCAGTGGGAAGCATTCGAAGGTTCCGCAGTATTAATTTACGACCCGCAAACCGGGGTTGTGCAAAACAAGGGCGTGCTAGCCCCTTACAGCACATTGTATGGCGGCGGGTATTCCGCAAAGGCCAATATTTTCTTTGGGTTTGGTACCTTCGATGGTTATGGCTGGGTTTATGACCTCAACACCGGCGAGGCGACCTGCTTGGGACAAGTTACCGACGGCCGCTCTAACCGGCTTTACGAAGGCCCTGACGGCCATCTTTACTACGGCACAGCGTCCGGGGATTTGGCGCGCATTAATGTAGACACCCGCAAAATAGAGTTCCTTGGGCGCACACGGGAACATTCGCCTTTGCGCCATGGGGTATGGGATAGCGACGATATTTTCTGGTTCTCGGCACGCATGGGTAAATCTTTGTACAAATACGACCCAAAATCCGGTGAGCTAAGCGAAGTTGGGCGTTTCTGCGGAGACAACGACCTGCCCGGCGGCACCCGTCATTGCTATGGCTTGGATTTTGACAGCCAAGGCGTGCTATGGTTTACCGTAAACCAGAATATGGCCAGCAGTTTACAGGGTTTCGAGGCCGGTGTAAGGCTGTTCAAATGGGATGTGCGCAACGGTAAGCCCCCTGTAGATTTTGGCTTCCTTGGCAGCCCGCTTCGTACAGTGGGTGTTTGTGCTCAGCTTTGCATTCACGACGATGTGCTGTATGTTACGGACGGCAACCATTGTGACGATCCTGTCGGCATTATCGAAGTTGATTTACGCACACTAACAGAAAATAAAATCAATAACAGCAGGCCATTGTCAACAGACGTTGTAATGTACATGGGTGTGGAAAACGGCCGCGACATGTATCCTGCCGGCCACGATGTTTACGACCGCGAAGAGGCGAAATGTCTCAAATATATCGAAGAATGCTATCACATTAATCAGGTTATGCTGGTTAACAACCCATACGCGCAGCTGCCAACCGTGGCAGACAGAGTCATCCCCGCACAGCAGCTAAATGTACCGCACAGTACATCCGCGGCATATCCGGGAGCAACCGGCGTTGCATTGTGGGAAAGCGTCGGATACGGAAATGGCGGCGTGCATGAACTGGCATGGTTGGACAACAAACGCATTACCGGTTTGTGCGGCGATACATTCCGTTTTAACTTACACTTGGAAAATGGAGATTTACATGTTACCGATGTTAAACCTTCCGATGAAAAGCCTGCCAGCCCATTGACTGCGCCAATACCTGCGGGCATAAAATGGCCCTGTATGCCAGGGCGCCAATACATGGCGGTGCCGGAATGCAGTATGCTGCGTGCCGATGGCTCGCTGGTGGTTGGTACAGCAGATATGATGCTTTGCCTGGTAAAAGACGGGCATGTATGTAATTTGGGTGCTGTAACAACGTCCGGAGGAGTGCACAGTTTGGCCCTTGGTGCCGATGGAATGACGGTTTACGGCGTTGCGGGCTACGAACTTGGTAAAGGGGACTTATTCCGCTACGACGATACCAACGGCTTACACTGGCTGGGGTCTGTACCAATTGTAAAAGCCACAACCGGGCGGCAGCTTGTTAACTATCGTCCATGGCGTGTTGCAGTTTCGCCGGATGGCAAACATCTTGCAATTGGTATGTTGGACGAAATGAGCGGCGTTGCTGTATTTGGTTTGGAGTAAATGCAGGCTTTTTCTAATTCAGCGGCTTCTTTTTCAAAGCTCGCTGCCATAGTACAGTTTGTCTCGGATTTCCGTATTGTTATTGCCATAATTGTCTGCGAGATTGCGAAGATAAATAACGCCAGCCCTTCTCGTAGACGAATAAACATCGTAACAATAAGCATCTGCTACGCCTCGCTCTTTTCCGTCGTCGATATGTTTTTTTACCGCTTCTATCATTGCACCAGTAACATCGTTGCCGTCTGCATCAAAGCAGGGGTACAGGCCAGTTTGCGCCGCCGTATATACTCGCCCAACGTAACCCCGACTGCCAGTATAAAAAACCGCTGGAACAGGCTGATGGGCGTGAGGGTTATGCGGCTTATTTTGTCATAACATATTTTGCCTGAAAGACTATCATCAATATAGGCAATCGCACTGTTTATTCGTTCGGCCCAATCCATTTCGCTCTCCTCCTTTCATGGCAAGTATAAATTAATTCAAAGTAATAGACACTATAAATCGTGAACCGGAATTTTAGGATTCTAAATATTTCATAGATAGTGAATTTATTAGCAAGACAGCCCTGATTTTTTTAACAAAACCTACTCCACACTCGTTTTAAAGGCTTCAAGTGCATTGGTATACTTCTTCCCAACCAGCTTAAAATATTTGTCAAGCACAAGCGAGCCTACCAATATACCAACCCCTATTGCAACAGCAATAATCGTCCAAACAACGGAATAAAAAAGCCAAACATGAACTGCAAGCAGGGGGATAAGAACAAGTAAGAATATAACCATGCGCTGGAAGTAGCGCATTTTTTTTATAATTACATCGCTAAATATCGACGCATACAGCATTGCGATTAACGCAGATAACACGGCACTTTGAACCGCAAATGCAAACGGAATCGAAAACTCAAAAATTTCTTCCCTCATGAAAGCGTTAAAGCCGCCTACCATCATGTACAAAAAGATAAACCCCGCAAAAAGCATAGCCGCCAACGATTTTACCGGCACAGACCAAAGTAATAATTTTTTCATTTTAAACCCAACCTCTCTTTAAGTTTTTTTGCATACTGCCTTGAAACAATGATTTTCTCCCCGTTATCCATATCAACCTCTAATCTGCCGCCAAAATCCGGGCATAGTGACTTTATTTTTTTGATATTAATAACTTGAGATTTTGAACTTCTGATGAATGCAATGTCCTGCTCTACTATTTCGTAAAGTTTTAGCGATGATACCATAACGTCTGTGTTTGTATAGATAAAACATTGCTTATCTACCGTTTCAAAATACAGAACATCATGCCTGTCAATTATATGCGTTTGCCCGTCTCGCACCCCAAAGAACTGCCTGTCATGCATCAATAGCAGCATTTCAATCTTACATATTTCATCAGACTTTTTAGGGCAATTAATCACAACTTCTATGTTGGGAAAGCCCTCATTTATTGTTACGTTCACTCGATTCGCCTCCCGCAAGCCTTATGATGTAATTATAGTGGCTACGCTCTTGCGTATCAATGCAACTTAGCAGCAGAAAACGACAGCTTAAAAAAATTTTATTTTTACTGTTGACAATATCATGGCAGTGTAGTAGTATGGTGGCACACAGATACGAAAGGAGAGACACATATGCCAGCTAACGAATTATGGCACCCACATTTCGACGAACGTTCCCCCATATATGAGCAGATAGTTATGCAAGTCTGCCGTTCACTAATAAAAGGGGAACTTAAACCATCAGACAGGATTCCGTCAATACGGGAACTTGCAATTGCACTAAAAGTTAATACAAACACAGTACAGCGCGCCTATCAGGAAATGGAGCGGCGGCAGCTGATTTTTTCAAAGCGGGGAACAGGCTACTTTATAACGGAGGGTGAAAACATGGTTGCAGAAATAAAAACAGAAATAGTAAAAGACGTTGTATCAAGGTTTTTGGAAGAAATGCGTTCGCTTGGGTTTAAGGATAGCCAAATCCAAAGCGAAATTGAAACCTATGTAAATGGAGGGCAGCAGTAATGGAAATTTTAAAAATTACAAACCTTCATAAACGGTTTGGGAGCAAGCGTGTGCTGAACGGCCTTAACGCCAGCATTTCCAAGGGCAAAATCATTGGCCTGCTTGGCCCAAACGGTGCAGGCAAAACCACGTTGATGAAAACTATCGCCTGCCTTCTTCCGTCAGACTCTGGGCAAATTGAATACCCGCAAGGTGCAAGCCGCGGCACAGAATCTAAAAAAGTAATCGCCTTTTTGCCAGACAAATTAGAATTCCCGGGGTGGATGAAAGTATCGGACGCATTCGCATACTATCAAAAAATGTACCCCGATTATGACAGTGCAAAAGCGGAAGAAATGCAAAAAATTCTTAACCTGTCACCAAATGACACTATTAAAAAACTGTCTAAAGGTATGCAGGAACGGGTAGCGCTTGCAGTCACATTCTCCCGCAGGGCGGCATTGTATCTACTGGACGAACCGCTTGGCGGCATAGACCCAGTTGGCCGTATGAAAGTCCTGGAATCCATAATAGCAACTCATACCGAAGATTCGTCCATTCTGCTTTCCACCCATTTAATAAAAGATGTGGAAACAGTGTTCGACAGCATAATGCTTATAAAAGACGGTAAAATTGCTTACGAAGAAGATTGCGAAGTGCTGCGTCAAGAAAGCGGCAAAAAAATAGAAGAAATTTATCTGGAGGTGTTTGGCGGTGTTTAATCAAATATATTACAGTACCAAAAACCGCCTGTGGATACGCATGGCTGCGTTTATGGTAATGGTGCTTGGTAATGGGTTCTTTATGCTTGCTAACAGGATGGGCGCGCCAGAATGGGTGACGATACTGGGGATTGTATTTTCGGCATTTGCAATGATGGGCATTTTCGGAATTAGTATATATGTAACTGCTGTAAATTTTGACGGGCTATTAAAAGACCCAAAGAATTATTTTGAAGTGCTAACGCCGGTTCCAGCTTGGAAAAAGTTTATTGGGGCGATTATCCCTGCGTCGGTTTACAACGTGATTGGTATCGGCCTTGGTATATTTTTTATTGTATTGTTGTCATTTGGCCTGTACGAGGGCGTAAATCTTGATGTTAACGGCATGCCAATGAACCAAATGACCACGTCTGACTGGCATAATGTTATATTTGGTGTTTTGCTTTTTGCAGCCTTGAATATGCTGGTTTTGGCTGCTATAATGTTTGGCAGTATCGTTAGCAGAACTGTTTTATCGCGTATTCCGCTGCGCGGGCTTGTGTCGGTTGTTTTAGCAATATTGGCCTTGTGCGCTTTAAGTTGGTTAAACATTGTATTTTTGCCATTTGGCGAGTTACAAAGATTCTTTGTGTTTTTTAACCTAAATATTTATGGAGCCAGTATATGGCAGTCAGTAGCGATAGCTGCGCTTATGTTTGTACAAGGGCTGGCACTTACTGTTGCCGCGGCATTTATAGCAGATAGGAGATTTTAATATGAGAAAATTTATTTCAATTTGTTTTTTGGCCGGGATGCTGGCACTGTTTACCGGGTGCTTGATGGTATCTTCGATTGATGGCATTGGAACCGGCGGTGTTGTGCATGGTACAGGTGATAGAGTTTCGCGTGATTTTGCTGTAGGCAATTTCACCGGTATTGATATAGCCGGCGGATATGTGGTGGTATACAAAAATTCACAAACAAATGCGGTCACAATAAACATGCAAGAAAATTTGTTTGACTATCTGGAAGTTAGCGTAAGCAGCGGGGGTGTTTTGCGAATAAGTTCTACCAGGTCGTTTAGGACAACAAGCGGCAATACCCCACGGATATATGTGTCCGCTCCTTATTTGAGTGAAATACACATAGGCGGTGCCTTAACTACAGAGAATTGGGACACGATACGCACAGAGCGCCTATTTATACACGCCGCCGGTGCTGCAGATGCCACAATTGATATGGAAGTAGAGGAACTTGAACTTGTACTGGCTGGTGCCGGGTCATTTGACCTTAGCGGAACTGCCGATACGGCAAATTTTGCCCTGGCCGGTGCAGGCAGTATCAATGGCGGAAGTTTGCAGACACGAGTTGCAATAGTAAGTATTGCTGGTGCAAGCACCGCGACCGTTGCAGTTTCGGACGTGTTAAACGCTACAATTAGTGGTGTGGGAACAATTTACTATATCGGCGACCCGCAAATTAACAGGACAGTTGCCGGGCTTGGCACAATTCGCCAAAGGTAGTATAATTGATTTAAAATTGCAGGAGGTGCTACATGGACGCGAAAGAAGCTGTTTACAACGCATTGAAGGATGCAGGCAAGGCCATGAAGGGTAAGGAAATTGCAGAACTTACCGGCCTTGACTCAAAGGAAGTAACGAAGGCAATAACTGCATTAAAAAAGGAAGACCGCGTAGAGTCTCCCAAAAATTGCTTTTACGCAGCGAAGTAAAAAAGAGGTTGGTATTCATTTTGACTACCAACCTCTTTTATTATTTAATCTTCACCCCGGCAATGCAATTTGCCGCTACTGGGAAGGTTACGATGTTGCCGCTTACGCTTGCGCTTCCTGTCTCATTGCCAGCCAAATCCACAAGTATTGCAGACTTTGGCGCAAAAGGCAGTGTTAGCGAAACATTGTCATTTGTGCCGCAGGTTTCATATACACGTACATATAAACTGCCGTCCGGCATAAGCCCGGCAGACGAAAACACGGTAGTTTTTGCGCAAAGTTCCATAAGCGAATTTACAGGCGGCAGTTTGCCGCTGTGGCTGCCGGTACTTACATAGTTCATTGGATAGCAGAAATTGTCTGCGGCAGTTTTTAGTGATTTGGGGCAACTATCTTCCACTGCCACCCACAGGTTAATTTTGTGTACGCCGCGTTCCGGGTATGGGTCAGGATAGTTGGCAGTGTTAATAAGAGTCAGCGACAGGCTGTCATTTATGCCGCGATAGCCATATTTGCAATCGGTAATAATTGCCACTGCGCGGGAATTTTCATATACAGCCGCGCTGTATTGCAGCCCACAAAAATCTTGGTGGCGGCCTGGGCGGTGAATATGCCCTGCCGGGATGTCTGTTTGATATGCTGTGGGGCTGTTTGCAAGCGGTAAATGATAAATAAGCAGCGGTATGTTTTCGCCGTGGCTATTGTCCCAGCCGCCACCGGCAAGCTTGGAATACTCTTCCCAGTTAATGTCAAACGAATATGCAAGTGCTTTGGCGTCCTTGTCTAAGGAAATTGTTGTTTTGATTTCGGAAGATTCCACGCGCTGCACAAGTGTTATGGTTTTGCGAAGCTCGCCGCCTGTATCCACGTCCATGCTAAGGGTTTTTGTTACCGGGGTATGCCCAAGATGCCTGCCAATGCGCCATGCGCTCATGCCCTTGTTTTCGGCAGATACATTTACCAACCTGCCGCCGCCAGAGTTGGGCTTGATTTGCTCCAGCCCGGTTTTTTTGTCCACAAGCGAGGTAAGCGCGCCTGTTTTTTGGCAGAATACAGCCTTCAAATGGTCGTTTTCCAACACTGTTGGCCCCTTGGGTGCGTCTGCACGGGGGAAGTCGTTTTTGTTAAACACCGGATATTTATCCATTTCCTTTTCGCCTACAACAACGGTTTTGTAGCCCAAAGCAGGAACTTCTACGTCTACATAAACACGGAAATATTTATGCGCCCAATAATCTTGGAAGCCATAATCACGCATTTGGAAAGGGATTTCTTTGCCCGTGTGGTCAGTTACGTTTAGGCGGCTCATATCCCAAACCCAGTCCCATAATGTAAGTTCTACAACTTCTTTGCGGGTATGCGGAGTTGGGTTGAAAATGGTGTAAATCCGTACTTTGCCCTTGCCGGTTTCCGGGTTGGGAACGCCGGAAAAGTTACTGATGCCATACCCCACGCCCGCCCCTTCGGACCATGTGTCGGCGATGTTTGTATCCACTTTTATCATGGATGTATCAATATTTTCTGCAATAACGCGAGTGGTGTTTTCGCGCATGGTATTTGTGATGCTCATAGTGTCGGCGTATAGGCTCATTGCGTGTTCGCGGGATTCCTGCACATTTGAGCCGGTTAAAATATCATGGAAATGTGTAAATAACACATTGCGCCAAGCTTTTGTCAGGTTTTGTGCCGGATAGCTGTAACCCGTTGTAAGGTTGGCAAATGCGTGCATACTTTCCGCGGCTGTAAGTGCGGCTTCGGCTTTGCGGTTGCCCATTTTTATGCGGCTTTGCGTGGTGTAACAGCCGGTGAAAATAAAATTTATTTCATTATCCCAAACGGGCAGTTTGTCGCGCACGGCTTCGGCCTTCTTAAAATATTCGTGCAATGTGCCAAATTTCATGTTTGGATAAACTGGCCAACTCTGCATTTCTATCGCCAGCTCTATATCGCGACGTGTTGGGCCGCCGCCGTGGTTGCCCACGCCGTACACTGCCATACTTGTTTTTAATCCGGCGGCCAAGCGCGCAAATTCCACAACGCCCGCGCCAAGCTCTGGGTTTATTTCGGAGTTATACCAGTATGGCTCGCAGTAAGCAAGAATTTCTTTGCCGGATGGGGCGCGCCAGCGGTACAAATAGTGGCGGGTTTCATGTCCACGGCAATGGTAGTAGTATTTGACATTGCCATAGGAGTTGATTTCTGGAACATTAGCACTATGTCCGAATGTATCCGGCGAAAAGTCCACCTCTACGGAGTCAACACCCCAGGTATTGCGCATGTACTCATGGGTGCAGGAAATATGCCGCAACAGCGATTCTGTATTGGGCATGTTTTTGTCAGTTTCTACCCAAGCACTGGTTGTACATTCCCAGCGGCCTTCTTTGATGCGGGCTTTGATTTCGTCCATCATAGCAGGGTCATAGTCTTCTACTATTTTATAAACGGATGCTTGCGATTGGGAGTAGGTGAACTGCGGATATTCTTTCATAAGTGTCAAAATTGTACGGAAGGTTGACAGCGTGGCTGCCACTGTTTCTTGCAGGCCCCACATCCAGTTCATGTCTATGTGGGCATGGGAGATTAGCAAAATTTCATATTCTTTTGCGGCCTCTTGAAGCGGGAGAAGTGCGTCTTCCGCATTTTTGCAGACGCTGTTGGTCAAAACGCCGTCGGTTTGTATTGCGTTTTCGAGAATTTCTAATGCGTGTGTAATTGGCACTTTAAATTTGGGGGTGTCTTCCACCAGTTGCAGGGCAAATTCTAACTGCCCGATGATGCGGCGTATAGCTTTGTTTGGTTTTGTTATGCGCAGCTGTGTTTCTGGCGACAGGCCAGGTATATGGTCGTAATATGACCGCTCGCGGTTGCCGCCGATTTTAGTTTTTAAATCGTAGAACCTTTGTGCCAGTGAACTTGACATTTTAATCTCCCTTTCTTATAAACTCCACTCAAAAATGTTTGAAAACCGTTGCCCCTCTTTGTACAAATCGTTGTATTCTGGCAACCGCGCTGCGCGTATGAGTTTCGCGCCCAATTTTTCACAAACCCGTCGCGAGGCTGCGTTTGTAACGTTATTGGTGATAAGTAGCTTTGTCATCTTGTGGGCGTGGGCAATAGGTAATAAAAGCCTACATGCTTCTGCTGCATATCCATTGCCGCGAAATTCTTCATTAACGTTATAGCCTATTTGACCGCCATAATACAAATTGTCATTTTTTGGCCCGCCGCCATAGCCTATGCGAAAGCTTATGTCGCCTACTTTTTCACCATTTTTACATATTGCAAAGTTGTATCCCGGTATCCAGTTTTTTATTGGGTCACCCGGTTGTTTTGCAGTACATACCAGATAGATTTCGCCGTTGGTTAGGGTAGGGACGTCAACGAAGCCGTTAAATTCATACGGTAGGGAATTGTAGTACGCAATTTCTTTTTGCATTTCCCATTCGCTTTTTAGGATTGCATAGCGGAACTCGTCACCAAACTGCCGGGTGGATTGCTTATGCGGGGGGCGGGCATCAAAAAATAACCCCTCGCGGCGCATACCTAGCTTTTCCATTATGCGATACGAGCCGATGTTTTCTGTGTCACAGCGGGCAACTATACGGTGCTGGTTTAGTTCGTCGAAGCCAAGTTCTAGTAATCGCTTACCCATTTCGGTGCCGTAGCCTTTGTTCCAGTGGTCGCTGTGTATAATCCAGCCGATTTCAGCTTTACAATCGCCGGATAAGTGAAATTCGCAGCTGCCGATTAACTTACCCGTTTTTTTTAATTCGACCGCGTATGTGTATTCTGTCATTGGGCTTGCCTTATACCTACCAAAAGCAATATCAAAAAATGCTTGAGTTTTGTCTTTTGTATTAGGCCCAAATTGCATGTAGATTAAATTATCGAAATCGCTTGCATAACTATGCACAGCGTCAAAGTCGTCTTGTGTAAGTTCTCGCAGAATTAGCCGTGCGGTTTCGATTGTTTTCAAGTGTAAAGTTCCTTTCTTGTTAATTGAGCCAGCATTTCATCAAAATTTTCCCTCATTCTGGGGTGCGTTTTCCAATTAAATATTTGCTTATCGCCTGTATTGCGCGGAACAATATGCACATGTAAATGAAAGACCTCCTGCCCAGCGGCACTACCGGCGTTATGAAGAATTTGTAAGTTCTTTAGCCAAAGTTTATTGGTATAAAGGTCTATTACATGTTTTGCCGTGTTCATTACATGCAAAAAAACATCACTTGGGGCATCTAACGCATTAACGTAATGTGCTTTAGGTATGACAATCGTGTGATACTCCGAAAGCGGGTTGATGTCCAACAATGCAATTGTGTGTTCGTCCTCGTATACTTTCCATGAGTTAACTTCGCCACGTACAATTTTGCAAAAAATACAATTTTCCATTTTAGTTGCTCCTTTGTTTATAAATTAAGATCACGCTTGCACTCTGCAAACGCGTTTATTGCAGTATCAAGCTGCTCTTTTGTATGAGCAGCAGAAACTTGACAACGTACTCTTGCGCGGCCTTTTGGCACAACAGGATAAAAGAACCCTATTGCATAAACGCCTTTTTCAAGTAATTTTTCCGCCATTTTTTGCGCCAGCAATTCGTCAAACAGCATAACAGGCACAATCGGGTGTTGGCCGTCAACAATGGTTAGGCCAATATTTTTGATACCGTCTCTAAAATATACGGTATTTTCCCTCAAGCGGTTTCGCAATTCCACAGATGCTGAAACAAGCTCCAGCACTTTTAGGCTGCCAGACGCAATAATAGGCGACAATGTATTGGAAAACAGATACGTTCTGGATCGTTGACGTAATATATCAATAATGGCTTTTTTGCCGCTGGTATACCCGCCAGAAGAACCGCCAAGTGCCTTGCCCAGCGTTCCTGTTAAAATATCTATTCTGTCCATTACATTGCAATGCTCGTGACTGCCGCGTAAGTTTTCGCCAATTACACCAACACCATGGCTGTCGTCCACAATAACAATCGCGTCGTATTTATCTGCCAGGTCACATATTTCAGACAAATTAGCAATTGTGCCGTCCATAGAAAAAACGCCGTCGCAAACAATGGCTTTTATTCTGGCTTCGCCAGCAGCGGCTAGTTGCACTTCCAAATCAGCCATATCATTGTTTTTGTAACGATAGCGGGCGGCCTTACATAGGCGCACGCCGTCTATTATGCTGGCATGATTCAATTCGTCGCTTATTATTGCGTCTTGTGCGGTAAGCAGGGTTTCAAACAAGCCGCCATTTGCATCATAGCAAGACGAATACAGGATTGTATCTTCTGTTTTTAAAAATTTGCTTAGTTCGGCCTCCAAGTTTTTGTGCAGTTCCTGGGTGCCGCATATAAAGCGTACGGAAGAAAGACCGTACCCCCAGCGGTCGATTCCTTGTTTGGCGGCTTCTTTTATCTGTGGGTCGTTGGCAAGCCCAAGATAGTTATTGGAACACATATTTATGAGCTCAACTTTTTGCGTTGTGTCTATTTGTGCCGATTGTGGTGTTGTAATAATACGTTCAGTTTTCCATAGCCCGGATGCTTTAATTCCGTCTGCAGCTTGTTTCCAGTGAGTGTATGCTGTTTTCATAATCAATTGCTCCTTTTGATTTTCGCCGCACTAGTTTTGTTTATGTCCATAATATTATTTTAGGTAATGTCTGTCAATGCTTGAAAAAGTTTAGTATAACATGTAATATTGATAACGCGAAATTTCGCGAAAATTTTTTTGAGGAGGTTTCTTTAAAATGGAATCTAAAAAGTACGTTGCAGAGTTTTTGGGTACGTTTGTGCTGGTGTTCATGGGATGTGGTGCAGCTATATTTCTAGGTGCGGAAACAGGCGTGGGGCATCTTGCGGTCGCCTTGGCATTTGGCCTTTCCATTGTAGCGATGGCCTATGTAATTGGCGGTATTTCTGGCTGCCACATAAACCCAGCGGTTTCACTCTCTATGCTAATTAGCAAAAAAATTAGTGTAGGCAATTTTGTAGGTTATGTAATTGCTCAAGTAGTTGGCGCAATTGCTGCGGCGGCATTATTGCAAGGCTTGTTGTCTATGACTGGTATTGTTGACGCAACTTTACCAGGCGGGCTTGGTACAAACGGCATTGCAAATGTAGGCGCCGGTGCTGCATTAATTATTGAGGCGGTACTCACATTCATTTTTGTATTTGTTATTTTGGGCGTTGTTTCCGATAGCTCAAAAAGCAATGTGGCTGGAATCGTAATTGGTCTTTCACTAACATTTGTTCATATTGTGGGCATTCCACTAACAGGGACATCCGTAAACCCAGCCCGCAGCATTGGCCCTGCAATTTTTGCCGGTGGCGACGCACTAACAAATTTATGGATATTTATTGTCGCACCGCTGGTTGGCGCGGCATTTGCAGCAGTAGTGTCTGGGTGGCTAAACGCGAAGAAGCCTAAATAAGTGAAAATGTAATAAAATCAGTTGGTGATGTGTTTTTTATTCACCAACTGATTTTTTGCTATTTAAAACGGAATTTTGTCGTCCGTTTTACAATTACATATGCAATAAACCCAATGCCCGCAAGTAAGACCACCGGCAGTCCTACCGCTGCAAAAAACATGGCTAGATATGTTAAAACAGTTATGCAAAAATTAACAGATGCGGCAAATGCATTGGCAATGCGTGTACCAAAGCCATCATCGGTGGGGTAGTATACTGGATAATATTCGTCAACTTCTTCTTCGGGTTCTTCACTTAGTATTGTTTCCTCTACTGTAACACGAATTGTGGAAAACCCGGCAAGCTGGTCTATTTCCGTCATGCGTCGCTGATACGCATCCACTGCAAGGCGCAAGTTGGTTAGTTGAGCCTCTAGCCGGATTATATCAGCCGTGTCTGTGGCGGCGGCCAGCATTACTTCTACTCGGCGCATTTCTTCTTCGCGAATTGTCAGGCGGCTTGCTAGGTCGTGAAACTCCATTGTTACGTCTTCACTTTCTGTACTAAAACGCCGGACTTGCGCCAGGGCAACCAGTTCGCGGTTTACTTGGTCAAAAAGCCCAACGGGAACGCGAAGAGTGAATTCTGCACGCCACAATAACTCGTCTGTATCATGTGAAGCCTGTGCCATCCACTGGCGGGAATTTTCGATAAACCCGCCGCGGGCTGTCATTATCCGCTCTATGCCTGCGACTGTATCTTCGAAGCAATATGTGCGAAGCCCGATATTTGCAGAACGGATTATCATACGTTGGATGGATGATGCATCGCCGATTGTGAGTTTGAAAGTGGGCTCGGCAGGTGCAGAGTCAGCAGTAGCCGGTGGCTGCATTGGTGTAGAAGGTGCAGTACTTGGAGCCGGTGTCGCTTGTTCTGTAGGAGGTGGTGCAGCAGGTTGGGTAAGTGCTGGTTCAAAAGATAACGCATTGTCTTGAGAAGAAGTAGTCGTCCACGGAGTCATAGCTTCGTCACTTCTGTTGCTACCACAACCAGCCAATAATAAAACAAGTGCCAATACAACAATGCTAAATAACTTGAACTTTTTCATTTTTTTCATCCTTCCTGGCCTTTGCCATATAATTCTTAACAATTCTAAAACCTATAACACACAAAACGATTACGACTGCCGTAGGTATGCTAATGCGGGCTAAAAATATTAAAGTTGCCTGCACCGCCGTAAATGTCCTGCTTGCCGAAAGTAGAAATGCATCGCCAATACTACGTAGGCGGCCTATTACTACTGGCTCCTCCGGCTCTGGTTCGGGAATATACTCCTGCTCTACCACCGGGATATACAAATTTAGCGCAATATTAACCCGCGCACTGCCCATTTCAAACTCGATGCTGTTAAGCTGCCCTCTAATCCGCTCTTGTTGGGAAATTATTTGCTGAAGCCTGCGTTCAATTTGTACAAATTGCTCCATGTAGGTTGCTTCATGCAATAACTCCATCATGCGGTCATACTCTCTGTTGCGTACGGCAAATTCCGCAGTAAGGCTCGCCCATTGGCTAAAAAAGTTTATTGCACTGGATTCCTCACGTGTGACATTGCCAAGCTCCTTAACCATGTCCAGTGTATGGTGCAGGTCGCGGCTTTGTATCATTCGCACCGCGCTTCCCTGGCCGTTTGCAATAGAAACTTGACTGGACAGTTCAAACCCCGGCATTGTGCTCATGTACCGCAATGCGTCCTCCAAGTTTTTTACATCAATTGTAATGCTGTGCTGCTGTACAAGAAAATCTTGCGCCCGGGCCGGTACTACGTCTATTGCAATGCATAGTATAAACACGGCAAGCGCTGTCAAAATACGTTTGAAGTTCATTTTAACTCCTCCTCTCGTTTTGCCTTTCACTAATAGAACAAACTACGACACAGGAATATTACAGTTTGATTACAAAAATTTTTATTGTATTTTCATATGGTACGATAAACACGTTGCCGCGCTCCGTAAAATGACGTGTAGTACAGCGTTGTCATTCCGGGCTCCGACCCGGAATCTTTATGCTACAATTTTCAAACCAAGTTTACCGCTATAAATTCGGTCAAACTTCATTTATGCAAACAGTGATAGGCTTGGCTTTGCAATCCACAGCATAAAGATTGCGGATCAAGTCCGCAATGACGGAGCTAAATTAGTTGCAATAGGGCTTAAATAAGGAGGCAGCATATGCCAAAAATAAAATTCCCATAGGGAAACAGCAAATAGAATATAATATCCCGGATTCACGCTTTGCAGGCCAACTTGTATCGCAAATGCATAACTACAAACCGCCGCTTTCCTCACAAGAATTAGTAAATCAGGCTCTGCAAAACCCTATAGGTACACCACGTCTAAGTGTAATGGCAGAAGGCAAGCAAAACGTGGTTATAATTTGCAGCGACCATACGCGCCCTGTGCCCAGTAAAGTAATAATCCCGCCTATGCTGGAAGAAATTCGCCGAGGCAGCCCAAATTGCGATATAACCCTTCTAATTTCGACAGGCTGCCACCGTCTTACTACTCATGCAGAATTGTATGAAAAATTTGGGTGTGAAATCATGGCAAACGAAAACATAATAATCCACGACTGTGACGAATCTGAAATGATTAACATCGGCAGGCTGCCATCTGGCGGTACTATGATAATAAATAAAATAGCCCTAGACGCAGATTTGCTTTGCGCAGAGGGCTTTATAGAACCGCATTTTTTTGCGGGGTTTTCTGGCGGGCGAAAAAGCGTTTTCCCCGGTGTTGCCAGCCGCAAAACAGTTGCATACAATCATAATGCAGAATTTATTGCCCATCCAAAGTCGCGTACAGGGGTACTTGACGGCAATTTAATTCACAACGACATGCTATATGCTGCCCGCATGGCCAGGCTGGACTTCATTTGTAATGTGGTAATCAACGCCGAAAAAGAGCCTGTTTTTGCAGTTGCTGGCGATTTGGATAAGGCACACATTGCCGGTACAAAATTTTTATCCGAACGCTGCCAGGCAAAAGCCACAAAGTCGGATATTGTAATTAGTACCAACGGCGGGTATCCTCTTGACCAAAACATTTACCAAGCAGTTAAAGGCATGACCGCCGCAGAAGCCGCCGTTAAAAAAGATGGCGCTATAATAATGCTTGCCGCAAGTAGCGACGGCCACGGCGGCGAAGTTTTTCACAAAACATTTAAGGAAGAAAAAAATCTTGACCGCTTGCTTGCAAAATTTTTGGCTACACCAAAAGAAGACACTATAATAGACCTCTCCCAAAATTGAACAAATGTTTTGAAAATCTGCTATAATAATTAAAAACATTAGCAGGTGAAGACATGAGATATGAAAAAATTAAAGATATGAAAGATGTAGAATTTAAGC
>Ga0131853_10000913_pt1 | contig 53436 bp, 44 predicted proteins | sample TergutLab28metaG_FD_92764 | JGI IMG/M metagenome (GOLD analysis project Ga0131853, IMG submission 92764) | Labiotermes labralis P1 segment gut microbial communities from Petit-Saut dam, French Guiana - Lab288 P1 (version 2) (version 2) | ecosystem: Host-associated > Arthropoda: Insects >...
CGCTTATGTGGTGCATTATCACGAAAAATGTCCTTGGATGGTGCAAGCTAAATTGTGAGGGTATAAAAAGAAGCTCTTTGCTCAGCGAGATAACTAACAAAAAAGCCCCATTTTACAGGGGTTAGCGGGGTGTCTACCTAATATGTCTCGCACCCTCACCTCTGATACAGTATCAAACACCTTAGTCTTATTATACACTAACTCAATTTATATGCAATAAATACGGGGTGGCTTATCTGCCTATTTACGCACCAACTATAGTATATAGTAGTGTCTTATCGCCTATATCGTCCATAATGTCTTAGAAAAAGGTTGCCTTGGAAAGTACTCTATGAAACAATAAACATATGAAGTTTGGCAGGACACATTTTTCTCTTATAGCATCCTTTTCTCCGCTCACTACTTTTATCCCAGCTGCCGTAGGTTTACTTACTTTTGTTATAGCTGCACTTATATACTCAGTAACTCTATCTCCAGCCCCATCTGAAGCAGCAGAGGGTAGTGTAGGCATTCTCCCCACAGGAAGCACTATCTCCATCAGTACAAATACTGATAATATAGCTTTCACTCCCAATGCTGCTGCTTTGGCTAATGCTACTATCCTCACACAAGACCTAATCTCCACAGTATCCACAAATAGCTCTGCTGGTTATACTCTGTCTGTAGGGATGGTGGGCGAAGAGCAGTGCCTTAGAAACGCAGCAGATACTACAGCTAATACCGAGTGTAGTGATATAGCTGCAAGTAACCAATTCCAGCCCCTACCTAACAGAGATAACCCTGCTTCTAGTATCCCCTCCGGCTTTTGGGGAGCAAGCCTATCCCCATTCAACGCATATTCCTTTATACCAGCAAGTTATGACGCTCCATGGGTAATACGTGAGACAGATACTGCTATTACAAACGAACAAACCACCCTACGCTTTGCTATACGTGCAGACATGAACATACTCCCAGGCACCTACACCAATACTGTAGTCTTTACAGCCATAGCCAACCCAGAACCACCAGCCCTCATCTACATCCAAGAGATCAACCAACTCAACTGCCCAACAACACGCACCATGGTTACAGACGCCAGAGACTATCGCACTTATTGGGTACAACGTATGCCTGATGGCAGATGCTGGATGCAAACTAACCTAGCTTATGCTGGTGGGGGCAATAATACTTTTGGGGATGTGGTGGATCTGTGGAATCTTGAGACGGTACCAGACTGGTCTTCTCCTAACTTCATGATTCCGCCATACGCCAACCCTACCGCCTTCCCAAACCAGCCAAGCCTCGCCACAGATGGCGGAGTCAATGAGTCCACTCGCCAATTCGGTTATCTATACAACTGGTGTGCTGCTATGGGTGGACAGTCTGCAGCTTGTGATAATACCATGAACCCAAATGTCGATACTAGCGTATCTGTATGCCCAGCAGGATGGAGGCTGCCAACAGATGAGCAAGGTACGGGAGAATTTAATCTATTTAACAACGCAGTGAATGGTGGAGCAACCAATAACGATGTTGGTTTGCGAACACAATGGCTTGGTATGTACGGTGGCCGTTGGAGTGGCAGTTTCAGTGGCTATGGCTTGTGGGGTAGCTATTGGTCTTCTACTCAAAGGTCGGATACGGGTGCCGCCCTCTTCGGTTTTGAGTCTGATAGCGTCGATATCACTGATGGTGACGAAAAGACAACTGGCGTAGCTGTGCGATGTATAGCAGAGCCTATCTATATCCAAGAAGTAAATGAAGACAATTGTCCAGAAGAACGCACTATGGTTGTTGATGCCCGAGACAACAGAACATACTGGGTACAACAGATGCCAGATGGCAGATGCTGGATGCAGACTAATCTCGCCTATGCTGGTGGTGGAGATAACAGGTTTGGGGATGTGGTCTCCCTGACCAATAACGAGTCTACTAATAGCTTCACTTCCGCCAACTTCATGCGCCCACCAGACGCCAACCCTACCACCTTCCCGCAAGCTCCTAGCACAGCCACAGACGGTGGAGCAGACCCTACTACTCGTCAATACGGATACCTCTACAACTGGTGTGCTGCTATGGGTGGACAGTCTGCGGCCTGTACTAATGCTCTAAATGATCCAGACAGAAGCGTATCAATATGCCCAGCAGGATGGAGACTCCCAACAGCAGGAGCTGATGGCGCAACTGCACAGAATAACAATACCAACGAATTCTGGAATCTCAATCAAGCAGTTAATGGTGGACTCACCAACACTGATGCAGGTCTGCGCACGCAATGGCTCGGTATGTATAGCGGTAACTGGATCAGTGGTACCTTCAACTTTGTCGGCGCTCAGGTTCTCTATTGGTCCTCCACTCAGTCCAATCTCTCAACAAATGCTAGAGTTCTCGCCCTCAATGCATCCCTCGTCAATTCCACGTTTACCCTCGCTAGGCAAAATGGAGGGTCTGTTCGCTGTATAGCCGAACCCCCACCAGAGCGCATATATATACAGGAGATTAATGACATCAATTGTCCGACTAATAGAACTATGGTGGTAGACGCTAGAGACAACAGAACATACTGGGTACAACGCATGCCAGACGGCAGGTGTTGGATGCAGACTAACCTAGCTTATGCAGGTGGTGGAGACAATACGTTTGGGGATGTAGTAAATGGGCTTAATGAGAACACTAATAACAGCTTTACAGAGCCACGCTTCGGGAGACCATCTGGAGCCAACCCCACTACTTTTCCAGATCGGCCAAGCACTGCCATAGACGGTGGATCAGACGCTTCCACTCGCCAATTCGGCTACCTATATAATTGGTGTGCCGCTATGGGTGGCCAGTCCGCAGCTTGTGCTAATGCTACGAACGAAGTTGATACTAGCGTATCTATATGTCCAGCTGGATGGAGACTACCTATAGCAGGAGTAGATGGCGGTGCTACAATTAATGAGTTCCAAAACCTTAATCAGGCGGTGAACGGTGGATCAACCACAGCAGACGCGGGTCTCCGCACTAACTGGCTCGCTATGTATAGTGGAAACTGGTGGAATAATACTTTCAGCGATGCTGGCTTTGCAGGCGGCTACTGGTCTTCTACTCATTGGTCTAGTGAGTGGGGCGTTTATCTCGACTTTACCGAATCGGGTGTTGATCCAGGTAATGCTCTCAATAAGCAATTCGGTATCTCTGTCCGCTGCATAGCCGAACCAGCAATTTTCATCCAAGATATAAATAACTCCAATTGCCCCACAGCACGCACTATGGTTGTGGATGCCAGAGACCTCCGTACATATTGGGTACAAAGAATGCCCGATGGCCGCTGCTGGATGTTAACTAACCTAGCTTATGCTGGTGGAGGGGATAATAGGTTCGGTGATGTGGTAAGTGGACTAGTTGAGAATACTACAAATAGTTTTACAGAGCCACGTTTCGGGAGGCCATCTGGATCCAATCCCACTACTTTTCCAGATCGGCCAAGCACCGCCACAGATGGTGGAGTCAATATAGCTACTCGCCAGTTCGGCTATCTGTACAACTGGTGTGCTGCGATGGGAGGCCCAGCTCTTAATCCATTAGCTTGTGCCAATGCTCTAAACAACCCCAACAGGAATGTATCTATATGTCCAGCTGGTTGGAGATTGCCTACAGGGGGTGCTGATGGTGCAGCCGTACAAAATAACAATACTAACGAGTTTTGGAATCTTAATCAAGCAGTTAATGGTGGATTAACTACTACTGATGTGGGCTTACGTACTCAATGGTTCGCAATGCGTAGCGGGCAATGGAGTAATGGCAGCTTTACCTCCGCTGGTATGTCAGGCCAATATTGGTCTTCAACTCAGAGTAATGTCACTGTCAGTGCTAGGCCCCTCCAACTACTCGAGACTATCGTCAACCCCTCAAACGCACTCAATAAACAGACCGGCCAGTCTATACGCTGCATAGTCCCCTAGTCCGCAACGCTCATATTCCCATCTGTACACCAAAGCCGCAATCCTTAGATCGTGGCTTTTTCTGTCTTATATCAGTAGCTACGGTGTAGGCTTGATTGACTAAAGTCCAATCAAGATTTGCGCTTAAGTACCTGCGCCTCTGCGTAATTTAAGCTATTTTCTCTGATTTCTTTCTGTATTTTCAAGAGTTTGTCTTTGCTCTTGCTTCGCATACGGAACCGTTTCCCCTCTATGTGGCAGTCTAAACGCCAAAGCTGATGTTTGCGCACCATTGGCGACTCCTTCCTGTCACTCTTGCCCGATTTATCAAGATAAACGCACATACTCGTATGATACCATATGCCGTCTGAGGTCTGTATGGTTTCGCCTAGAGCTCCGAAAGCCTCCTATAAACTTATAGTATCAACTTTATAGGAGGCTTTTATCATGCCAACAGAATACGGCTACGTCCGTGTATCAACCAAAAAGCAACACGAAGACCGCCAGCTTATCGCACTGGTGGAGTGCGGCGTGGCACCGCGTAATATCTTCACAGACAAGCAATCCGGTAAGGATTTCAACCGCCAGAAGTACAGTAGGCTCATAAAACGGCTGCGGCAGGGTGACACGATATTTATCAAGAGCATAGACCGCCTTGGCCGCAACTATGAAGAAATCCAAAATCAATGGCGCAATATAACCAAAGACATTGGGGCGGATATTGTGGTGCTTGATATGCCTCTGCTGGACACCCGACAAAAAGAGAAAGACCTAACCGGCCAATTTATTGCCGATCTGGTCTTGCAGATATTATCCTATGTAGCCGAGACAGAGCGGGCATATAATCGCCAACGACAAGCAGAGGGTATCGCCGCTGCCAAAGCGAAGGGAGTCCGATTCGGTAGGCCACCGAGAGAAAAGCCGGATGAGTTTGCCATATTGTATGAGACATGGTTGCGTAAGGAAATCTCCGCCCGCGCCGCCGCACTAGAGCTTGGGATCACGCACAGAACCTTTATTCTTTGGGCAACTCAGCATTCGGCGATAGTTACTGGATAAAAAAGCAAGCGTTTTTATCCACCCCTGTAAAACTCAAAAACATAGACATCGGCTAGATTTTTCTGAGCCGATTTTTTGTGTTCAACAGGCCAAAAAGCATTGTGAACACAAGCCCCACAAGAGTGAATAATAGTATAAATAGCAGTATACCACTTTTCTAACTCTTCCGCAACATTTACTGGATAAAAACGCTTGGTTTTAGAGCCACTAATGATTATAAGGAAACTATCTACTTATTTTAATGGGACACTAGAAAAAACATCTGGAGGGATGTTTTGCAGGTGGCCTAAAATCTAGGCCCCTGAGGCCACAAAAGGAGGAGCTATTATGAGACATAATAACTCAAACACTTCGGGAAGTGGTGTCAAAAAGAATCTTTCCAAAAACGTAATCGCTTTAGTAGTAGGACTCTTGATGATCGTCTCTATGGCTACTCTCGCGGCCTGCAATAGCAGTCCGCAAAGAGCAACAGAGCCAGCGGGTGAACGTCACGAGGTGGAAGACTTTGTCGGAATGCAGCTTAATGAAGTATTGGACAGTCCAGCCCTTGTAACTCAGTACGACGCCATCATTATAGAGGAGTCAACGGACGAATTTCCGTCTGGTACCATTATCAGACAAGACCCTGCGGCTGGCCGAGAAGTTCCAACAGGCGCAAATAGTACAATTCCTATGCGTCTCTATGTAGCCGTGGCTACTATAGACTTCGCACCTGACACTGAGTCACCTTCGGTTGATTCAGAACCATCTGAGGCAGAGCCAATTATTGCGTGGAAAGACATAGAGCCTACCTGGTATAACTGGAGGCTCGAAGATGCTCAGGGAAACCAAACTGTACGTCTAACGGTCATTACATTTCCTGGGGTAGTTGGGCCTGATGCTCCACTATTCCACCCACTCTTAGTTCACAACTCTCCAGACGAGCCGGAAAGATGGAGCCGTGTTATTATACCGGCTTACGATTCGGACACATTAGTAGTTCCGTTCGTAGTAATGGCAACCAATGTAAGAGAGAGTGACACCGCACCTATCGACATGTTCGTTCATCTGAATCAGATAGGTATAGGGAGAAACTCCCCAGCGCAAGTAACATCAGCAGGAGCAGGTGGTAACTGGGACTGGCTTAATGTAGCCACTACCGCAGCTGAGGGACTAACATCTATACTGATTGAGGACGCAGTGCGCCTAAACAGTATAACCTTCTACGGATATCTAACACTAGACTTGCGTGAAGGAGCAGTGGCTGCCGACTTTGGCAACTACACTATAGCTTTCACAGCGGGCAGTACTGGGCGGGGGATCACACGTACTGTGTCTTTTCAGCTCAGAGACTATGAGGATACAATTATCCTTACGGTAGCCTTAGCGGCTGATCTTCCTTAGCTAGTAGAGTGGATTACGATTAAGGGCAAGCGGAACGCTTGTCCTTTTTTATGCTTATGGTGTGAAAAAGCGCCACCAAACGGTGACGCTTTAGATGTGGTGTGCAGTTGTGGCTTTAGCCATTATCGTCAGCTTAACCAATCTCTTACGGCCTTTGCCATCCTCTGCAGGTGGGAGTGCGGTTTGGCGGACGACTTGGATAGCTCGTGGTTTTCCTGTTCTGGCGGTTGATCCGATTTTGTCTTCGGCGGCTTGCCATTCGGGTCTTTCACCGACCCATTGCCGCTCATATTGCGGAGCAGGATGCGGCGGGCGTTGGCGTACTCTTCACCTTTCATACCTAATCGCACCAGAAACAACCGAAACGTAAACTTTTCGTTGTCTGTCGGCTTTTCCACAGCCAGTATCCGGCTCTGGCGTTTCGCCATATCGCACAATGCGGCGATAAACTGCGTAAACACCCTAAGTTCTTCCGGGGACACCTCTTCATGGAACCATGGGAAGTCAATGGTCGTGGCGGACTGCTTGATGGAGAGATCATAGATGCTGAGTGCCTTTTTGATGAGCGTGGCTCTGCTGGCGATCAGTAGCTTTAGGTTCTCAAACGCCATTGCATCAAAGCCTTCAAGCGGCATCTGGATCATCAGCCCGTGAGACGTATCCTCAGTTTCAGCCTCCTCAGACACCTCTATTTCTTCAACTTCTACCTCCGACTCGTTGATCTGGCTGGGTGGCAGATCGACTTCTCCCTCTTCTACCACCAAAGAGGCATCGAAGTTGTTCTCCTCCAGTGCGGTTAGGAGCTTCTGTAAATCTTTCAGATTCACAAACGCCCCCGGCGGCAGATGGATCGTGGCATCCTCGTCCAGAGTGATATCCCCCACCTCGTAGACGTAGCTCGGTATCCCCTTGTACTTAGGCTCCACGCCGAACACTTCGCTGATTAAACTTGCCAATTCCTTTCGTTTGCAGCCTTGCAGATTTACTCTGATTTCCATTCTTTACACACCTTTCAATGTACGATTTACCTTGCGGCATCAAGGGTATTTACGCACATTGCAAAGGGCGAATCTAGGGTTGATGATGGTGTATTGGCGGGCGGCTGGACATGCTACAAAAGAGGCAGAAGAGCAGACAATGAACACAACAAGTGGTGGTGTGGTTTTTACACTACGTGTATGGCGCCTGGCATTAAGTGCATGATATTTTCGCGCCAAATAACTGTAGTAATTGCAAAAACAACGAAAATCATTGACTTTTTGCACGTTTTGTGCTATGATGTAGATAGTCAGCAATGAGATGCTGGCTAACGAGAGAGAAAGGCGAAAATGCCGTTCTAGTACGTTAATAAGTTGTTAGTGAGCCACAGCCCTTTACGGACTGTGGCTAATCTGTGTGTTCACAATTCCCTAAATCCCCAAATACACCTTAAAAGGAGAAAAGATTATGGAAAACCCTAACGCAACCAATTTGCCCCCGGAAAGCGAGCCTACGGAGAACAAAACACCACCAACAGAGGCCAAGACATTGAATGTAGTCTTCCTTATTTGGGGACTAGTGACTCTTGTTGTGTTTGTACGCTACTCTTTGGACCTTCTTGCACATATAGAAGGGCGGCTACGTATTGAGCCATTCTTTGCTACGGTGTTATGCGTTATTGCATGGGGCTTCACTTCAGTCTGCTGCTTTATGCACCTGTTTAGATGTAAGTTTTCTGACAAAGCTCGAGAGACTATACTGTTACTTCATGCATTCGGGCTTATAACATATACTCTCGTCAGACTTTTCGCTCCACCCACAGTGACTCTTCTCGTACACTTAGTATACTAACAACACTCCTCTTAGCCCCCGAGCAATTGGGGGCTTTTCCTTTCCGTCGTTTCATTGCATTTTTTTGCTCAGAAATCGAATAGAAAAATGGAGAAATGATTAATATTATTGACTTTTTGTGGCATTTGTGCTATAATGGACACAAGTAGAGACATTCTCTGCTTACCATACGCAGTACATTGCGTAGAACATTTATAATATGCTTACAATCAGCCGCAGGGTTGAGCGTCTTATTATCTTTTTCCATTTAGTTAAGACACTCTATCCTGCGGCTGGCATTTGCCCCGTAGGAATATTTTATATTTCTGAGAGGGGTAAATGAAAATGTACAAAGTCAGCCAAAAGCACCTAAGAGAGGCCGTATCCATTTTAACGGACTTGATCGAAGAAAAGAAGATTTTCTTAGGCCGGAATCCGGGCGAAGTGATAGAGGTTTATCCAAAAGTAGTAGGCTATCTCAACAGAGAGGGCGATAATCGTATCTATGTTGAAGGGCTAGGCGTGACACTGCTTGCGTTCCTAATGCAGGAAACTGCTGCCATCCAAGAATGCGCAGATCACATCCAGTGCAAACGATGTACAAAAGAGAGCGAGTGCAGCGAATCTTTCTCCCAAGGGATACCAGACCGTGCCTACGGACATTCTTGGTCTGATAAGAAATTGCGCAAAGAGGCTGAGGATGTCCTGCGCTTCTTGCGTCGCAAGTATCCAGACCTGTATATTCCGGAGTATGAAGCCGGAGATCGGGATCTAAGCTGGGTAGATTTACTTGTTGATGTATCTGCGTATGGAGATTTCTGGCCAACCATTGGCATTGTGTTGCCAGAAGGTGACTGCAAAGATTTCTGCGAAGGGTTCGAATAAGCATTACCACCGCCACCAAGTGTGGCGGTATTTTTTTGCTTCCTGCTCTCCTAAAACCCTCTTGCGAATATCCAGTGCCTTATTGCGCCATTCCATGTGCCCCTGTTGTTTTATAAGCTCAATGTGTAGGCCGATGTCATCCGAAAGATTGGCAATAGCAAGTAGCGAGGCATCATCTGACAAGAGTTTCTCTGCGTAAGTTGCGATAGAAACGGCGTTGGCGATACCTTTTCTCAAGTCCTCGCCTTCACTACCAATGCCACAGATGATGAAATGGTGAGCACCTTGCATAAGTGCAAGGCAGCAACGGACATATGTTGTATCTGAGCCAGTTTCAGCCCGGATTACTTCTTGCAATAACGGATGGATATGCAGTTGCTGTTCTAAACAGATTGTATCGTCACGGCGCACCTTTTTTATCGAGCACCTGATAAGCGAATACTTTTCAAGCTCTCGAATGATATTTTTCCTTTTAAGCTGATCCGCAAGTTCTGCTCCTAACGGCGTTGGCAACAATGCGGGACGGGCATAAAACAGCATCAAGTCTATATAGTCCGGTGAGAGGTATGCGCAGAGATACATAAGCTGTCGAGCGGCCTCCGACTGGATTTTATCCATAGAGATTTTCCATGTTGCGCTAACGGTAAGCTCGTAGTCTACGGAACTGACCTCCTCTTCCAACAATCTCAGACCACACTCATCCAATAGTTTCAGGTACTCAGTAAAATCCGTTCCGCTTCTTTCAAATATATACGCCGCCGCATGATCCATAGCAAGTGGCAAATATCCCAGCCGCTTTGCTAATCGAGCGGCATTTTCATTGTCCTCTAGTCCGGCGCGATCTTGCAAGAATGTTGCAGAATCGGCGGCGGGGAGCGCATCAAGTCTGATGGAGTTGTTTGCGTTAAGCCCATGACCATGCCGAGTTGTATAGATAATATGCCCATCTGCCAGTTTCGGAAGATATTTTTCTACTATCTTGAAATCCTCAACATTATCACAAATCAATAGCCACTTGGTATGGGTCTCAAACCACCGCTGAAATGTTCCGAGTGTCACTGCGGGATCATCTTTATCATTTAGATGCTCTCGCTGGACAAAACTATATATGGCAGCCTCCATCGTCTCCTTTGTTTCCGCATCCAACCACCAAATCACATCATAATCTTTTGCAAAAGTGTAGGCATACTCAAGGGAAAGCTGAGATTTACCCATGCCACCTAAGCCGTGGATCATCTGACGCACGATACCACTTTTGCCCGCTGTAAAATGCTTACGCAATTCTAAAAGTTTATCATCACGACCTGTGAAATATGGATTGCGAGAATATGGCAGATTTTGAATTACATCACTTGCTCCATTTCTCACGCTTTTCGAAGTAGGCAGTTCAAGGGTCTTTGGCGCACCGGCCACAACTTCCGGGATATTGCCATGCTCTATAACTCGCGGGATAAGTTCCTTAGTCAGCTGATTTTCAAGATTGCGCAAGCTCCTTTTGGGATCGTTGAGCTCTCTTTCAGCGGCCAAGCGGTCTTCGTAATGCTTAACACGACGGGCGTCTAGCCCTTTTACATATTGGTAGTCTCCATGTATTCCAAACGCCAAAAACAAAAGTTCGATCTCGTCCTTATTTTTTATAAAGTGGGAGATTAGCTGTATAAAGCGAGAGATTTTTTCATCGGTGGACACATCATCAGGACAACCCATCAACTCGCAGAGATACTCGGCATCGCCAATCTTCTTAAAACAGCCGTAACGCCGCATCTCTTTCAATTCTGATTGAAGTATTTTAATTTGATCTTTTGACACATGCCTACCCCCTTGTCCGAATTCTTAGATGCCTTGATTATACAACATTTTTCTTGACACGTCCATGAGTAAAGCGGAGGAAAAACGGAGGAACGTTCCGTTTTTACATGGAAGTTATTCTTTGCTCTAAAATTTTAGGCATCACATGTGAGTAGTGCTCGCCCTGATCAGGCGGGACAAATCTAACCTAAAGGAGTTTGTTATGAAAGACAACACCATGATCAAACACATGGCCAATTTCCTAACCCAGCAAAGAGAAACTGAGGCGGAGCTCAAGCGGGCTATGGAGCGTGAACTTGTCCTCATATGCCAGCGGTACAGAGATGTCCTGCTAGACTACCGCGAAACCAGCCTACAGGTTGACAAAATCAACTCAGACTTCATCCAACTTGTAGAAGATACCCCGGATGATGGTTGGCCGGATGCGTCTAGTGATGAACTTCTGGAAATCTATGATGCCAATTGCGCACAAATAGAGGAGCTGAAAGCCCAGTTCTATGCAAGGTGGGGGGATCTCCCTGCGGCCTATCAGAGAGAAACTAAGGCGGTCTTTGAGAAATATGACAACCTACTTGCCCAAACTCACAACCCCGCTACACCAAAGCATGGAAAGGAGTTCTAAGATGGAACAGAAAGCTCTGCCCCAAAGCACCGTCCAACAACCCGCCTTGATACAGCCTGAAGCCTTTGTAAAGTCAAGGATAGACACTGTAGCCGGACTGTCCTTGTGGGCTGCCCATCAGGGCTCTCTCATCCCAGCAGCAGCTCGGAGACTTGATCTTCTTGTGGACGCTTATACAGCGTGCTGTGCTGAAGAAATCATGAGGTTGAAAAACACTTAAACAACGGCTAATCCGCTTACACTTAAACCACATTACGCAGTGAAAAGCAATATTTACAACGGGCTTTTTCATGCTCTCTATTATGGACTTGACCTCTGTAACCGGCTGTCTTGTCGCACAAAAAAGCCGTGAGAAAGCCCCTTGTAAAGTCCGAAAATGTTTGTTTAACTGCAAAAAATGAATTACGAGGAGAAAAAACATATGAATACACAAAAGAAGTACAAAACAATTATGGCAGACCCGCCTTGGGATATCCAGCAAAAAGGAAAAAGGGGTGCCCAAGTCCACTATGATCTCATGACGTTAGACCAGATCAAGGCTATGCCAGTCGCTGATCTGGCAGAAGACAACGCACACTGTTGGCTTTGGGTAACAAACGCTACCCTGCGGCACGGCTATGATGTGTTAGAGGCATGGAATTTTGCTCCTAGAAGTCTGATGACGTGGTGCAAGCAACGCATCGGGCTCGGAAATTATCTTAGATCGGCCACCGAGCATGTGCTTTTTGGCACACGAGGCAAGGCACCCGTCCTTTTTCGATCTCAGCCGTCTTGGATGTTTGCCCCGACTAATGGGCATTCTGTCAAGCCTCGTGAGCAATTCGCCGTGATAGAAAGATGCTCCCCGGGGCCGTACTTAGAACTTTTCGCCCGCAGGCCACAGTCCGGTTGGGACGCATGGGGGAATGAAATTGAGAGTGACATCGTCATCCCCGGCTATCCTGTTCCGAAATACAAGGAGGGGGTGCAATGAGTGGATCGAGAACCCAAACGGCTTATCGCCCGCATCGTAGAAACCGCCGCCCTCTTAGCGTTTGCAAGTTTTCTGCTGAGACTGGCTGTCCGCTGGCTGAGCGAGATATGGATCGCGCTACTCGTCGTCCTAGTTATCGTGTGTGCAGGCGTGATCGCTTTCCGAATCTGGCGAAGTCGCGGAAAGTGGTAAGGAGGCGCAGATGATGAGTAGAAAACCGAACCTAGTTTGGCAAGAGCTATCGTGGCAACGCCCCTTCGAGCTAGAAACCGTCCATGATATGCTGACTCACCTTGCCTCCACCAGCCCACGAGGGGCGGTGGTATGGGAAATCCGCTCCGGTAAAAACGGTGTCCGCTTCCTAATCGGTGCAGACAAGATGTACATGAGCAAGATTCAATCGGTTTTCACAGCACATGGGGACGTCCGCTTTGCGGATGTCCCCGCAGGAAGCCGCGCTGAGATGATGGTTAGTCGGCAAATTAAGGTCACTCGCCCGACTCTCTCTCTACAGACAGATACCACGCTTTCCACTATCAGAGCTGGACTTGCGGCAATGGCGAATGTGCCAAGGGACGCAGAGGCAGTGATCCAAATCGTCCTCGGCCCGTCATACGCCCCGACACCTGCACCAAATAACCCACAGAACCCTCATGCCTCTTGGTTCCAAGTAGCTACAGGTGCGGCGGGAACTGCCTCAACAGACAGCCTAAGTGTCATGCGGAACAAGTCCGCACTGAGCAGGTTTGGGGCAGTGATCCGCATCGGCATCAGTGGCAGCACGCACAGTTCACACCTACATACGATTCTGTCCGCATTCCGCACTTTGGAGGCGGCGGGTGTACGTGTAACTGCTTCAAATGAAAAGCCGGAGCATATCAACAACGCACATGTGCCGTGGTCTTTTGGGTTGAGGCTATCTGTCCGGGAGCTGGCGAGCTTCCTACTCCTGCCTATCGGTGACACTGAACTCCCCGGCGTGGCCGGACTACATCCAAAAGAGATGTTGCCGCCGCGCTGGTACAGGAGTCCGGCGAATGCCTATCAGGATCGCACTTTTGCGCTAAACGGCAACACCCGCCTCAGCATCTCGCCGCAGGACGCGCTGGAGCATTCGGTGCTTCTGGGCCCTACAGGATCAGGCAAGTCCACGGCCATGCTGAATCTCATTTTGAGCGATATCAAGGCTGGGCGTAGTGTGCTGGTGATAGACCCCAAGGCCGATCTCGTCAATGACATTCTGGCGCGTATCCCTGAAAAGAGGGCAGGCGACGTGGTGGTTTGTGACCCTTCCGATCCTGCGCCTGTAGGGTTCAATCCTTTCGCCTTCAAAGACTACGGCAACCCCGCGCTGATTGCGGACGCGGTGTTGTCTGTGCTGAAAGAAGTCTTTGCGGAGAACTGGGGCATACGCTCACAGGACGTGCTATCGGCGGCGTTATTAACGCTGGCGCAGACGGATGGAGCGTCCCTGCTATGGCTTCCGGCTCTGCTCACGGACGAGGCGTTTCGGCGCAAGATCACGGCTGACATCAGCGACAAGGTGGGCCTCAAGCCCTTCTGGGACGGCTTTGAGGCAATGAAAGATTCGGAGCGGCGTATGGAAATCGCGCCGGTGCTGAATAAAATCCGCCAATTCTTGCTCCGTCCCGGACTTCGTAACGTACTTGGGCAGTCTAGCCCCAAGTTTGCGCTCACGGATTTATTCCACCAGCGGAAGATCGTGCTGGTGCCGCTGAATAAGGGCGTGATCGGGGCGGAGAGCGCGAGGTTGCTCGGTAGCCTGATTGTAGGGCTAACATGGACTCTGGCCCTATCTCGCGCCAATATCCCGCAGGAAAAGCGGCACATGGTATCCGTCTATATTGACGAGCTGCAAGACTATCTGTCTCTCCCCACCGACCTATCTGACGCGCTGGCACAGGCGCGGGGCTTAGGCATGGCACTCACGCTGGCGCACCAGTACCGAGGGCAGATTCCGCCTCTTGTCCTCAAGGGGATCGACAGCAACGCCCGCAACAAGGTTGTATTCGGCCTAAACGCCACGGATGCAAAAGATATGGCGGCGATGGCACCCACTCTCACACCGCAGGACTTTATGAGCCTGCCCCGCTACAGCGTGTACACCAGCTTCCAGCAGGGCGGCAAAAACGTGGGCTGGGTGTCCGGGCGTACCCTGCCGCCACCAATTGCGACACGCCTGCCCGCAGACCTCCGCGCCAGAAGCATGAGCAAATACGGCAGACCCGCAGAAGAAACCGAAGCGGAGTACATCGCCTTACTCGCTAGTTCTGATGCAGATGAGCGCATAGACGAGGTGCCGGAGGGATTTGGGAGGGTGAATCTATGATGACGCACCACAAGACATCTCACTCAGACTTTAAGGGCGTAAAACCCCAGAGTCGGTGGGCAATCTTCGCCAGTAAGGGAAACGACGTTTTTAGTAGCTTTCTGCTACACAAACACAATCCATCACGGCGGCACCCCTCGCTCCTGCGTCCGCGCTCTGCTCTGGACAGGAGGCGGCTATGAAATCGGGCGCGCGGCTATCGGGCAAGAAAATCGAGGAATTGTCAAGGGCGATCAGCGACAGAGACAAAGAAATCCTTAGAAGCTTACAAAAATGCCGATACCTAACAACAAAACAAGTCACCCGCCTACACTTTAACAACTCAAGCACAAAAACCGCCGCAACCAGAGCTTCAAACCGTAGTCTCAGTAAACTAAAGGACTATGGACTGATTGGAGCTTTGGAACGGCGAGTAGGTGGCCCGGCTCACGGTAGTGACCCATACATCTGGTCTTTAACTGCCGCTGGGTTCCGGCTGATCAATTTGGATAACTTAGACCACTCATCACGCAAACGGTACTTAGAACCATCTTCGTATTTCCTAACGCACACCCTCACAATTGCCGAAGGCTATCTGCAACTGCGGGACATCTGCCAAAAGAGCGGTGCCGAGCTTGCAGACGTACAGTTTGAGCCGGAGTGTTGGCGTTGGCATAAAAGCAGTAAAGGCAAGCCGGTTGCGCTCAAGCCCGATCTGTTTGCCGCCGTGCGGTTTGCAGGGTACGAGGATCGCTACTTCATCGAAGTAGATCGTGGCACCGTGACGCTCCAGATGATTATCCGAAAGTGCCATAGTTATCTCCACTACCTCAAGACAGGCGTGGAGCAGAAAAAGCACGGCATATTTCCGTATGTACTCTGGATTGTGCCGAGCAAAAAACGCTATGAAAGTGTTCGTGTCACATTGCAAGAACACTTCCCCAAGCTACAACAATTATTTATCGTCATCACGCCGGATGAACTGGAGAGGCTCATCACAGGCGGCGTGGAGGCGTACCGGAAAGGAGACGCAAACCTATGAAGACAATCAAAAACCACGAGAAACGTAAGATTCTCGCCCTGCGTAAAAAAGGCACGAGTTACGCACAGATCGGAAAACAACTCAATATACCCATGAATACGGTCAAGTCCGTTTGTAGACGAGCCAAGGCGAAAGCCGGACTATGCCGAAACTGCGGCAATCATATCACGCAAACGCCCAAGCGGAAACCGAGAGTGTTCTGCAGTAACGCCTGCCGTGACTATTGGTGGAAGCACCACCGGGACTACACAAAGCAAAAAGCCCTATACCGTCTCACCTGTGCCGGTTGCGGCGAAGACTTCAGCAGCTATGGGCGCAGGAACCGTAAATATTGCTCTCACCAATGCTACATCCATTATAGATTCTATTCCATTGCTAACGGTGAGACGGAGGAGCGCAATGTCTAGTTTACTTTCGATAATATCCCATCCACAAGACCGTTTCGAGCAGGATCACGGGTTGCCCTAACAGATCAGAAATCGCGTAAATTGACCCTTGACTCTTTCGCGGTTCAGAGCAAGAATCAGACAGACCGCTCAGAGGTCACCCCAATATTAACGTAAAGGAGATTCCGCCCATGAAGACAGTAAGGAAACTAGATGCCCTGCCTCAAATTACGAGGTACAAGCGTGTTGCGGCCTATGTCCGCGTATCCTGCGGCAAAGAAGCCATGCGCCACAGCCTGTCTGCTCAAGTGAGCTACTACAGCGCACTGATTCAGCGGCGAATAGACTGGACGTTTGCCGGGGTGTATGCCGATGAAGCCGTAACAGGTACGAAGGACAACCGCGCTGAGTTCCAGCGAATGCTTGCGGACTGTAGAGCAGGCAAGATAGATATGATTATCACAAAATCCATCACCCGCTTTGCCAGAAACACCTTGACCACACTGGAAACAGTGCGGGAACTCAAAGAGCTTGGCATTGATGTATTCTTCGAGAAAGAAAACATCCACACCATGAGCGGGGATGGGGAGCTTATGCTCTCCCTCCTCGCGTCTTTCGCCCAAGAAGAGAGCCGCTCTGTCAGTGAAAACTGCAAGTGGCGGATACGCAAAATGTTTCAGAAAGGGATACCAAACACGATCAATATGCTGGGGTATCGTCTAATGAACGGCAAACTCCATGTTGTGCCGGAAGAAGCGGAAGTCGTTCGGCAGATTTTCGCAGACTATATCGGTGGCATGGGAATCCTTGCTATCGCTAAAAAGCTGAACGCCGAGGGTATTCCATCTAAACTAGGCGGTGCGTGGTTGGCAAACACAATTCGCCAAATCCTCCACAACGAAAAGTATATCGGTGATATGGTTTTGCAAAAAATCTTTATCAAAGACCATATTACCAAAAAGAAGCATATCAATCACGGTGAACTCCCGCAGTACCACATCAAAGACAGCCACGAGGCTATTGTAAGCCGCGAAGACTTTGAGCAGGTGCAGAAGATTCGGGCGAAACGGGCGGCAAAATGCCAGCCCTCGAAGAAAGCGGAAATGGCATATCCATTTACCAGCTTAATCATCTGTGAGAAATGCGGGAAGCGTTACCGCCGTAAAAACGGCAATGCCGGAACGAAATACGAGAAAATCGTCTGGATATGCAGCACATTTAACACACTGGGCAAAGCCGCCTGTGACGCGCAACAGATACCAGAAAATATCCTGCTGGCCAAAACCGCAGGAATCTTAGGCATCCCAACTTTTGATGAGGATGCGTTTAAGAGACAAATTGCTGAGATAAGAGTCCCGGCACACGGCATGTTACTCTACATCTGTCGTGATGGTATTCGTATCTTGGCAAAATGGCAGAACCCATCCCGCGCCCAATCTTGGACGCCGGAGATGAAACAAGCGGCGCGCGAGCGTGCAAAAGCAAATTATAGAGAAAGGATGATGCACAATGAAGACTAGCCCTGTTATTACAGTCATTCCGGCCTCTATTGGCCGGAACCTAGAACACACTATCGGCGCACAGCCGAAGAAGCGTGTAGCGGCATACGCCCGTGTTTCCACTGATACGAAAGAACAACTAAGCAGCTATGAGGCACAGGTGGAATATTATACCGGATACATCCAATCCAAACCAGAATGGGAGTTTGCCGGAATGTACACCGATGAAGGCATTACCGCTACCAACACCAAGAAGCGTGACGGTTTCAACCGCATGATCGAAGCTGCGCTGAATGGTGAAATAGACTTAATCATAACAAAGTCGGTCAGTCGGTTTGCCCGCAATACAGTGGACACGCTACAAACCGTCCGCGCCCTGAAAGAAAAAGGTGTGGAGGTGTACTTTGAGAAAGAAAATATCTATACGCTGGACTCCAAGGGTGAGCTGCTGATTACTATCATGTCCTCGCTGGCACAGGAAGAATCCCGCTCTATATCCGAAAACACCACATGGGGACAGCGCAAACGTATGGCGGACGGCAAAGTCACAATCGCCTACAAGCAGTTCCTCGGCTATGAAAAGGGTGAGGACGGGTTGCCGCAGATTGTAGAATCTGAAGCCGAAGTGATACGGCAGATCTATGCCATGTTTCTAGGTGGACGTACATACCGCGAAATCGCCGCACACCTTACCGCGCAAGGCGTTCTTACCCCCAGCGGAAAGGAGACATGGGGCGTATCCACAGTGCGTAGCATCTTGAAAAATGAGAAGTATACAGGTAACGCCATTCTCCAAAAGGACTTTACTGTAGACTTCCTCACCAAAAAGCGCAAGAAGAATGAGGGCGAAGTTCCGCAATATTTTGTGGAGGGCAGCCATCCGGCAATTATTTCTGTATCAACCTTTGAACTTGTACAAGATGAAATCCGGCGGAGAGCGGCTTTTGGTAAGCAACTCAGCGGCTCCGGCCTGTTTACCGGCAAGGTCATCTGTGGACAGTGTGGTGGTCTGTATGGCCGGAAAATCCTGCACTCAAACAACAAGTACAGGCGCGAAGTGTTCCGCTGTAACCGCAAATATATGGGAGACACGGTATGCCGCACGCCACACCTCAGCGCGGATACACTGCGTTCGACGTTTGTAACTGCATGGAATATGATTGTTGCTGATAAAGCCCGCTATATAGCGGAGTATATGGCAACGATTGACTTCACAGCGGACACGATACCGTTTGACAAGCAAACTGCTATACTCATGGCCAAATGCGCCGAGGCTTCCGCACTGGTGAATGAATGTATCGCACAGAACGCTGCAAGCCCGCAGAATCAAGAGGAATACCAAAAACGCTATGACAAACTGGTTGACCGCTATGATGCTGCAAAAGCTGAGTTGGAGCAGCTTACAAAGGGGAAACAGGACAAAACAGCCCAAAAAGAGAAACTCCAACGGTTCTTGAATACCTTGCAAAAAGCGGATAGGCCGCTGGAGGAGTTCCAAGAGCGACTCTGGCGCGAAACGATTGAATCCGTTACCGTGTACGCCAAAGATAAGATTGTCGTCCGCTTCCATAGCGGCACGGTGATTCACCTCGCACAAGAGTAACATCGTACCTTATATCAATATCGCCGGCCTACGGGTCGGCGTTTTTATTGCCGTAGAACTTTCTGCGAGGCTATATATTCAATCTAAAAAGCCCCCATTTAGTGTATATGTATGAAGTTTCAGGAGCAAGTCCTGACTAAATGAGGGTGATAATAGTTTAGCATTTACATAATCGAAATGCTAGAATGGAGCGGGTTGCCGTTTTGGATGCCCTTAATTTTATGGCAAAAAGGTATTTTGTGAGGGTTTGCCGTTTTAGGACATATACCGCTTATGTGGTGCATTATCTCAAAAATGCCATTAACTTGGTGCAAGGGGTATATACCAGATTCTAGGATTCACGCAAAAAACCCGCTTATAGGCGGGGAGTACAAAAGGCCAGAGATGCAAATAACCCCTGATAACAGGGGTTATTTGCCGGTTTAATTTTGTATCAAACCTGTTCGACTTCTGTGGTGGAGAATAGCGGACTTGAACCGCTGACCTCTTGCATGCCATGCAAGCGTTCTACCAACTGAACTAATTCCCCACGCAGGAAAGAAAATATCGTATTCGGTTGTCCCGGGTATCGTAGGCGACTAACTCGCGCTACCAGCTGCGCTAATGCCCCTCGATAGAGGTGTGTCTTTCAATTTTCAATGCCATTGGAGCGGTGGTATTTTCGGGGGTGGTATAGTGTATATGGTGTCCTCCCAGCTGAGCTAACCCCCCGAATCGAACGAAGAAATTTTATCATGAGGCGCGGAAAATGTCAAGGAAAAAGGGAATCGGAAAAATATTTCCCTGCATGTTTGCGCCTTTTTGTATGTCGTGGTATCATATGTGTGGAATATTTATAGAAAATCAGCAAGCGAGCGAAAGGACGCAAATCCATGAAACGATACCTTGCATTCCTAGCGGTACTGCTCCTCATCCTAGGACTCATCGCATGTGCAGACGGTGAGCAGGAAGATGTTACAACATCACCTGACCCATCTCTGACAGACGGACCAAGCGGCACATCGGGACTGCCAACGCTTCGCATTGGTGCTCTGTTCACGCTGAGTGGTGACGGCGCTGCCATTGGGGAATCTCAGCGAAATGCCATGCACCTTTGGCTGGATGAGAGAGATTGGCAGATCGGCCCATATCAGATCATCCTCAATTATCGTGATGATCAGAGCTCTGCTGAGACAGCGGTCGCCGGGACGCAGGAGCTTGTGGAGACTGGCGCAGATCTGCTCTTCGGCGGACACTTAATTGCGGTCTGCCGTGCGATTGGGGAAATTGCTATTATCTCCGGGGTTCCGTATATCATTCCCGCAACAACGGGAGATGACATGACCCAGCGCGGGAGAAATGATCTGCTGATTCGAACTGGCGGATCGTCTTCCCAAGCAACGCATCCCTTTGGGTATTGGGCGCATAGCATGCACGGCATTCAGACCGTGGGCATCATCGCAGCGGATAGCACCTTCGCTCACGAGAGTGTTGCGGGGTTCATGCGCACCTTTGAGGAGTCCGGCGGTGAAGTTCTTGGCGTACCGGTGTGGGTACCGGCAAATGTGTCGCATTTTGTATCTTTCTTAGATCAAGTCCCCCGTGAAGCAGAGGCACTTTTTATCCAATTTGAGGGAGCAGACACAAAGCGTGTGTTGGAAGCGGTTCGTGATATGGATTGGGAGCGGGGAGATGAGCTTATTATCCTCGCCGGTTGGGCAAGGACAGACGAGCTCATTCTCGCTGACCTAAACCCGAGTGCGGCAATCGGCTCATATTTCGCTTCGCCGTGGCTTCCGACAGATGCACGCGCAGCTGCTTTTGCCCAAGCCTTTGAAAGCCGCTTTGGACAAGTGCCAAGGTTCCACGCAATGGAGGCTTACGCAGCCCTTGATATCCTGGAGGCTGCCATTCTTGAAGCGGATGGCTTTGCGGACAATTTTGAGGCCTTTTTGCAAGCGATCCGCAACATTGAATTTGTATCGCCAAAGGGTATCCTTACCATTGATGAGTGGAACAATGTGGTGCAGGATATCCACATCCGTCAAGTGCCTCCGGATGGCACACTGCGAAACACGCCTGTCCACACATTTTCTGCTGTGAGTCAGTTTTGGCGCTACGATCCGGAGGAGTTTTTGGCTTTGCCTGTGTATGACAGAAGTTTCAATACAGAGGTGCACAATCGGTTGTTAGATGATATGCGGCTGTATCCTGATGAGGACTCATAAATAGTAGAAAACCGGAAGAGGACAGTTCGCCAAAGGCTAACTGTCCTCTTCGATTTATGTGACCTCATATGCAGTATGCTCATTTTTAGACACTTGTGCAGATATGCCAATGTATCCCGAAGCGATCTTGCACATCACCGCATAAAGTAGCCCAAAATTGCGGAGCTAATGCTCCGACAACTTGTCCGCCTTCTGCGAGCTTATGAAAAACAGAAGTCACCTCTTCGACAGAATCAAGGGAAAGCATCAGAGAGAAATAGTCGCCTGATATTGGTGCTGTCCCTCCGTCGGTCATTGTAATTTGTGTGCCAAATATCAACACCTCGGAATGCATTACGAAATTTGGCGGCAAAGACTCATCCATTCCAGAGTCTGGCGGAGCATCGCGGAAATAGGCTACCTCTTTCACCTCCGCGCCAAGTGCCTCCTTGTAAAATGTAAGAGCTTCGTCGCAATTGCCTTGAAAACTAATTGTTGTGATAAGCATGTGTGTACGTTCCTTTCTTTGTTATTTTCTTGATTATAATAAGATTCGCTCGCTTTTGGTAGTGACATTTGTCACTACTTCGCAAGGTATCAATTCCCTGCACAACGCCTCACTCAACAGTCTGCACAAAGACCCTATAGTAACTCCAACCCCGATAGAAGTCAAACATCTCCCGCAAGTGCTCCGGCAATGTCGGTTGGTGTAACCCTCCGGCTTCTCGGTAAACCCAAGGCCGCGCAACCGGTAATTGTTCGCGCAGGTTATTTACATGGGCTAGGAAAGGTGACCATTGGTCAAACTCTAGCATTTGCATGAGCATGGGGCCCAGATAGAATGCACTGACCTCTACATCATCTCCTGAAAGTCCTAGAGACTCCGCTCGTGCGGCTAAATCCATCTCGCTCCGTGCGGCTTCGTTTTGCCAGATGAAAAAGGGAACCGTAAAGGACAACAGCGCTTGGAGCGGTGCACCTCCAAACTCGCCCCAGCCGATCTGTCGATGGGTTTCTTGGTGCAAGGATGGCTGATGGTCGCTAAAGTAGACTAAGACATAGGGTTCCGGGTCTGCTTCCAGCCGTGCGACTAAGCGGGCAAGCTCTCGGTCTACATCGAAGAGACCGTAGATGAAATTGTCAAGTATGAGCAGCTCTTCTTCACTCAAATCCAGGTCTGTGTCAAAGAGATGCAGCCTTTGATCGCTATATTTCCCAATGTATCCGCCATGATTTTGGACAGTGGTACAGAATAAGAACAGGGGTGTGTCCAATGATCTGCGTTCGTCGATGATCTCAATGAGTGCATCTATTACGGCTTCCTCAGACACCCAGCCTCCGCGGAGTTCCGCACCCTCGAAATGGTACTCCGCATTGCCGTAGAGAAAGCGGTCAAATCCGAGCCGCTCAAAGGCGTTGTGCCGATTGTAGAACCATCCGTGGAAGGGGTGCACTGCCAGCGTATCATATCCCAAGCGGGAGAAGTGCCACACGATGGAGTCTGTATTATCCCGCACCAGCTCATAGGGTTGGATTGATCTTGAAAACATGGTGGGGCTAATTCCTGTGAGGGCTGCAAACTCTGTGAAAATTGTCCCGCCGCCGATGACATCTACGACAAGATCGCCGGCAATCATACTCCCGTCTCGGATTTGGTGGAAATGTTCCAGAGGGTTTCTGTGATTGGTAAAGTCAAAGTAGGGTAAGTCTGTTAAATCACTAAACGCTTCTGACATAATCATCACAACATGAGGGCGAGACGGCAGATCCGCCGGGATCTCTTCTGCGGCGGCTTCCAGTGCCTGAAACTTTGCCACATCGATATCCGGCGGCGGCTGGATGGAAAGGGCTGTGATGTCATGCATGAAGCTATACACAAAACCCCGATGGTCATAGTCGCCCAAGCGATTGCCAAATACGCCGGGGAAACTGTCGTGCAGTTCCTCATCGGCGTAGAGGGTGAAGGTAAGTGTCACCAAAATCGCAAGGCTTATGATCGGACCCACGATCCGCACTGCGGGTCGCAGTTTTGCCGATAGAAACAAGCGGATGGCAAGGGCAATCAAGAGTACGACAATGATCACCAGACCCAGCATGGTGATGATGCTGCGATACTGCCCGGCGACGGCGAGTGCCTCTCTCGCTAGTCGAATGTCTGTGGGCATGAATGGCTCACCGCGCTCTAAGGCTTTGGTATAGTGGATTTCTCCAAGGGTGAGAAAGAATCCCGCTGTGATCACACTGCTCAAAATGCTCCGTCCGCTTGCCAGATAGAGCGCTGCTAAGATGAGCAAAATCGGCAGAGTATTGAGCAATAGCAGAAGGGGATATTCAAAGCTTGCTTCCACATAAACAGGGTGGGTCAAGCTTGCCATCCTCCACCAGATCGCGGCGGCGGCGAGTATCAAAATGATGATATCCGCCCAAAGGGGAAGCTGGAATCGGCGTTTGAGAACTGTGCGGATTGTTTGCATGTATACTCCTAGTTGGAAGAAGGGCTGTTGCGTGCAACAGCCCTAAGACTTTTGATTCGTGAGAAAATGCTCTTGACCTTGGGCTCCTTTTGCAAAGGAGCTGTCAGCGTAGCTGACTGAGGATTGCCTTTGTAGGCTTACCGGTATGGTGAATCCTCCGTCAGGCTTTGCCTGCCACCTCCTTTGGGAAAGGAGGCTTTAAGGGCGATGTCTTCTCATAAACAGCACTTTAGTCGCCAGCAGGGGGCGGATCTGCCGGGGGTTGTTCCGGCGGCGGGGGTGGAGGTGCGGGGGCTTGGCCTGTGCCGCGGATGATCACTTGTGCTACAGGGCGATAGGTGCTGCGGGCGACAAGCTCTCTGCGGACTAGATTGTCATTTTCATCGTAAAACCGTTGGAACACCTCAACCACATGCCCGATCCGTCCCGCAGTCTCCACTCGTGTTTGTCCTGTGAGCAGAGACGGATCGTCCCGATAGGTGGTGGAATAGCCGACGCTGTTGAGATAGACCATCTCCGGCACGATGCGGGCGTAAGGACTCGTGTCCGTGCCGTAAATCCGCACGTGGAATTCAAGTCCATCACGGTAGGCAACGATGCGGATTGGGAAGTCTAGGTTGTTTGTAAAGGTGAAATTAGGACCTCCCCAGGCAACTGCTGCGTCCATACCGAGGGGCAGATAGGTGACAACCAAGGTATGGTTGATTCGCGCATCAATCTGCATCTGTGTGTGCAGAAGCGCATGATAAATCGTGGAAGAGACCTGACAAATCCCGCCGCCAATGGTCTGGATGATTTGTGTGCCGGAGAAGGCGTTGCCCGGACGGAATCCCCGCTCCACAGTCCGCTGTCCGACCACTGTGTTAAAATCAAACTGATCGCCTGGATTGAGCACCATACCATTGATGTGAGACGCAGCTGTGTGGACATTGGTGTTGCGGTTTTCGTCACTGGTCAAATTAGTGGTGGAATAGGCGAGTACGTCCCGGAACAGCACTTCACGCAGATAATCTGCTGTAAACTCAGGCTCCGTAATAAGCAGAGGGACAAATACTTCTTCCCCAGGCTGCGCTGCGTTCAGCATGGCTTCTGCTATGTCAAGGTCAAAGCTGACTCCTACTACATGCGTGGCAACTTCGTCTGCTTCAATATCAAAATAGGCGCTCTGGGGCTCAGAGGAGATCGTTTCGTAGATCGCTTCCAGATCAATTTCCTCTGCATCTGTTGTCAGAGCATCGTCATACTCCACAGGGGAGCCGGCACCTCGTAAAAACTCTGCTGTGATGAGTTCCACCAAGCGATCTTCGTCAAAGCGCACTACAGGGAGTCCTTTGGTTAAGACGAGTTGATTGTCTACAATTTCATAGTTATTTTGCGAAAGCAGTTCCAGCTCTTCCGCCACAAGATGCACCGCACGGCGGAGCATGAATTCGTCTGCGCGGAAAAAGGTAAGTGGGTCAAGATTGGTGGTTAGAAACTGACAGCGCAAGAAGACCAGACCGTTTGTGAAGATATTGCCGGAACGTCCATATTGATAGGCAAGCTCCGCTGCTTGATGGCCAGTGATGGAAAGTCCTGCGTCCTGCGCTAGGATTTCTTTTACACTGCCGTTGGGGAAGTAAATGATAACACTCCGCTCAATTTGTGCTTCTGCCATAGGGACAGTTAGACGCTCTGCCGCCTCATCGGAAGTCAGTCCGCCGACCAATATGCCATTTACGCGCAGATTGGGAAAGATTGTGTCATTATTCCCCGCACTAAATCCAAGTATTCCAATGGTTCCGCCGGAAATGACAAGCAAAGATGCGACTACAATCGCAACAATCAGCACCACACGCTTCTTGGAGTTCCCTTTCTGGGTGTTTGGAAGTTCCCTTGTATCCATCTCTGTTGTCATCATCGCACACATTCCTCCAAAATCCCGCACATTCTGCCGGGGATAGCTATTACTAGTTTACTTCAAGTTTTAAGTCTTTGCGCACTGTGATCACCTCGCCGCGTTTCCAGGGCATCCCTACGGTGACGCGCTGTTTGGCGTGGGCATCTAAGGTCTCACGAATCAGGCGGTTTGAGATCAAAAAGCCTGTTGGTGTAAAGCTCCAGCGTCCGTCAATTTGCTGTGTCCAGCCGTGTTTTGCGTAGGAAAGCAATAATTCTTCAATGGGCGAAAAGTTTGATTGGTAGATGGCGAAATACTCCTCACCCTTGATTCCGCGGGTGGTGCGCAGACCAAGCATGAGGTATTCCACTGCTTGCTCACTTTTTGATATCTCGTCCTGCCCCGCCAAGATAGACCGTTTGCCGTCTAGGGCCTCCATGTATTCCTCGATGCCCCTTATATAGCTATAGCGCATATCCCCTACATATGAATGGGCAGTGGGACCAAAACCTATATATTCCTCGCGATTCCAATATTTTAGGTTATGCTGTGACTCATGTCCCGGTATCGCAAAGTTTGAAATTTCATACTGCCGATAACCCACACTGCGCAGGACATCAACCATATATAGATACATATCAGCCTGGTCATCCTCAGATGGGATTTCGGGGCTGTCTTTGAACAGATACAGCGGTGTCCCCTCTTCCACACGGAGTCCGTAGCCGGAGATGTGCGTTGGACGGAGAGTGATGATGCGATTTAAGGTATCCGCCCAGCCTTTTCGCGTTTGAGAGGGCAAGCCGTAGATTAAATCTAAACTGATATTCTCAAAGCCCGCACGCCGGGCGCGGGAGACGGCTTTTTCTACCTGTGCAAAGGTATGCCGCCGCCCCAGGCTTTTTGCAATCCCATCATCTGTTGTCTGTACGCCGATAGACAGGCGATTGACACCCTCTTTGCGCAAGAGCCGCAGATCTTTCGCGCTGATGGAGTCGGGGTTGATCTCTATTGTGACTTCAGCGTCGAGCAATACCTTATAATGCTCTTTGAGTGTGCCGAATAAACTCGAAATCCGCCGTGCGCCGTAGAAACTGGGCGTTCCGCCGCCGAAGTAGATGGAATCGATATAATAACCCGATAGCACAGGTGCCGCCTCTGCGATCTGCTTTGTCAGCGCCTGATGATATTGCGCCATGATCTTCCCAGTAGGCGCGACAGAATAGAAGTCACAATAAGCACACTTGTTGACGCAAAATGGGATGTGTATGTAAATTCCGATACGTTTTATCATGATTTGCTTGTTCACCTTAGCGCATAGTTTGTCCGATTTTACTATTAGAATACCGCATAAGTCGACATAAGTCAATAAAATGGCAGGGAATATGCTAGAAAAACAAGATTTGCAGTAGATTTCAAGATAGCCGCGAGAGCTTTTGCGAGGACATGCACTATGCACCCATAGTTGCACTCTTCTATCACAGAATTGCAGATATAGATCAAAAAACATCTCTTGAAGTGAGCATTCAAGAGATGTCTTAAAGAGATAATGATAGTCAGCCCACTTGAAACCTGTTTCATCTTTTAGGGCTGCTATCAGATATACTCAGTCCTTCCTCACAGGTTCGATAAAGGTCTTGTGATAGTCAGTCAATACAACAAAAATTTCATCTAGCGCAATTCGTCGTATCGTATTTACCATTGACATCGTACTTATGTTGTCTGAAGTGGCTTGTTTCAGTGCAGTTTCTATATTCGCGTCAAGTTGCTTCAAGTGTTTGATTTTGAACTCTTCCAAATTCATATGCTCACCCCCTTGTTTCTTTCCGCGTGATTATATCACATAATTGATAAACATGGAAATTTGTAGGGGTGTCACTCCTTACAAAAGACAATATAAAATTAAGAGACCGACACTGATATCATGTGTCGGTCTCTTTTGCTGGATAGGAATTAGGGGAAATGAAAGGAGTGGGTTTTGTATCTAAACGCCGCTAGGTGACGGCCGTTTATTTGGGGGGTGGGGTGCTTTTTAGGGCACCCCAGTGTGTGCAATTGAAGGAGAATGTGTATCCTTGTTTGGATGATTTAAGTATAGCCCCTAGTTATGTCCAGAGTATGAATATGCAAAAAACAGTTTGTGAACAAAACTGTAAGAATTTATGAACAGAGATTCACACGGCAGAACTTCTTCTTTCCGCGCCGCAAAACGATCCCCTCGCCTTGCAGATCAGCGGCTGTGAAACACTTGTCAAAGCTCTCCACTTTCTCGCCCGCGGCTTCCACGCCGCCTTGTTCCACTGCGCGTCTCGCCTCACTCTTGGATGGGCAAAGCTCTGTTTTGATGAGCAGGGTCAGAATGTCTACACTGCCATCTGTGAGATCTTCCGCAGTCAGGGTCACGGTCTGCATATCGGCAGCGCCGCCTGCGGAGAAGAGGGATTTTGCGGTCTCGGCGGCTTTTTCCGCGTCTTCCTCGCCGTGGACAAGGGCTGTGATCTCATGGGCTAGGATCTCTTTGGCACGGTTTAGCTCTTTGCCTTCCCAGTTTGCCATCTCCTCAATCTCAGCCAGAGGCAGGAAGGTGAGCATACGCAAACAATTGATCACGTCTGCGTCGTCAATGTTGCGCCAGTATTGGTAGAAGTCAAAGGGAGAGGTTTTCTCCGGATCGAGCCAGACGGCGCCGGATTGGGTTTTGCCCATCTTGTTGCCCTCTGATGTGAGGAGGAGCTTAAATGTCATGCCGTACGCATCGGCACCTGCGCCGCCTTCATCCATAGCAGTTTTTCTGCGGATGAGCTCGGTGCCGGCCAGGATATTTGACCACTGGTCGTCGCCGCCGCATTGGAGGACGATGTTATGCTCCTTGAAGAGCACATAAAAGTCATATGCCTGCATGATCATGTAATTGAACTCTAGGAAGCTAAGCCCTTTTTCCCAGCGTGCTTTGTAGGCTTCCGCTGTGAGCATACGGTTGACGGAAAAGTGCGCCCCCACCTCGCGTAGGAGTTCTACATAGCCTAGATCTAAAAGCCAATCGGCGTTATTGACCAGCATGGCTCTGTCATTTGTGAAGTCTAGAATCTTGCTGGCTTGCCGTCTGAAGCACTCACAGTTGTACGCGATTTGCTCTAAGGTCAGCATTTGGCGCATGTCTGTTCTGCCGGAGGGGTCACCCACCATGGTTGTCCCGCCGCCAAGGAGGAATACCGGGACATTCCCCGCCTGTTGCAGATGGCGCATGATGATGAGTTGGAGCATGTGTCCCACGTGGAGGCTGTCTGCTGTTGCATCAAAGCCGATGTAGAATCTAGCACCGCCTCGATCTAGCAGCTCTTGGGTTTCTTTTTCGTCTGTGACTTGGGCGATCAGCCCGCGGGCTTTTAGTTCTGCGAATACACTCATGATGATTTCTCCCTTGATGGTTTTGGTGATGTGGTAATTTTGATATTTTGTGGACGCACAATATACGCCCCTACGACCTATAAGCCTCCTTTTCCAAAGGAGGTGGCAGGCGAAGCCTGACGGAGGATTCAGCTACCTTTGAGCCCACAGAAGGACAATCCTCAGTCGCTTCGCGACAGCTCCTTTGGAAAAGGAGCCTTTGGGGCAAAAAGTCGCTGCCTCATTTGCAAAGTGGCATGGGCGGATTGCCATCCGCCCCTACGGATTCAGATTTGATGGCACGGACGCACAAAGCGCGCCCCTACGTGTTCTTATATAGATCGGCCGCTTCCAATTGTTCGCTTGCGGCCAGGAGGCTTAGTTCTGTGATGTTTTCACCACCTGTGAGCCTTGCGAGTTCTCGCTTGCGTCCCTCGCGGTCTAGGGGGCCGACTTGGGTATAGGTTCTGCCCTCTGAGACGGATTTGGAGATGAGATAATGCCCGTCTGCAAGAGCGGCAATCTGGGGCAAGTGGGTGACACAGAGAACTTGCTTGTCCCTTGCGATTTTGCTCATCTTCTCCCCCACTCGCTGGGCTGCAATGCCGGAGACACCGGTGTCTACTTCGTCAAAGACCATTGTTGTCACACTGTCGTTTTCTGCCAGAACACTTTTGAGTGCCAGCATAATCCGCGCAAGTTCCCCGCCGGATGCGATGCGGCTGATTTTACCGAGTTTTTCTCCGGCGTTGGCACTCATGAGAAAACTGATCTCATCTAGACCGGTGTGATCTGGCTCCCGCTCCGTAAACTCAACTGCGAATCGTACACCTTTCATGCTAAGGTCACCCAGTTCTGCAATGACACGGGTTTCCATTTCATCTGCCGCTTCTCGGCGCGCCGCACGGAGCGCTTCGCCCACTTGGAGCATTTCTTGCTTCGTCTCAGCAAGAACTCCCTCTAGCTTGACGGCGCGGTCGGCTGAGGCTTCTAGTGTCTCCAGCTCTTCCCTGCACTTTTCTAGGTATGCGAGCATAGACGCTTCATCGCCGCCGTATTTGCGGGCTAATCTGGTTAGAAGAGCAAGACGCTCCTCGATCTCATCTTGCTCTTGGGGCGAAAATTCTAAACTGTCACGCAAATCCCGGAGTTGCTCCAGAATATCTTCCAGTCCATAGTGCAAATCTCGCAGTCCCTCGGCCACGGGGGTGAAGGTGTCTGACAGAGCGGCGGCGTAGCTGATTTGGTCGTTTGCACGTCCCACAAGGGTGCTTGCACCCTCGCCTGTGTCACTGTCACCATAGAGGGCTTGGCAGGCTTCGTTTACGGATTGTGCCAATTTTCCGGCATTGGCGAGTAAGGTTCTGCGGCTACGCAGTTCGTCTTCCTCACCGGGGCGGATTTTGGCGTTTTCTAACTCTTCGATTTGAAAACTTAGGGTATCAATCCGCCGGGCTTTTTCGCTTTCGTCCATTTGGATGGATTTGTATTCTTTCAGGACAGTCCGATGTGCGTTGTAGGCGGCTTCATAGTCACGGCGAATGTCTGCGAGGATGCCGAAGCTGTCCAGATAGTCTAAATGATGTTGTTCGTTTAGCAGTAATTGACCGTCATGCTGACCGTGGATGTTTAAGAGCTGATCGCCCAATGTCTTGAGTTGTCCCGCCGAGACGGGGGCACCGTTCACGCGGCAACTGCCTTTTCCCTCCGCTGTGATGTTTCGCCCAAGGATAAGCTCTTCCTCCCAAATCACGCCATTTTCTTCAAACCAGGGGAGTTTCTGGATTCTATCAAACACAGCCGTGATGGACGCGCGCTCGGCTCCTGTTCGCACAAGCTCTCGCGTGACACGTCCACCCAGGACGGCACCGATTGCGTCGATGACGATACTCTTCCCCGCACCTGTCTCCCCTGTGAGCACGTTGAAGCCAGGCCCGAAGCTGATTTCGGCCTTTTCGACAACTGCTACGTTTTCGATATGTAAGAGAGATAGCATGGGTGTCTCCTCTGTTGTGTCTATAGCTTGTACTGCATGGTTGATGGTTGTAAGATGCACCTGTAGGGGCGACTTGTAGTCGCCCGCGCCCTTACTGCCCTGTGAACTGTTACCACGGGCGACTACAAGTCGCCCCTACAGGTGCATCTAGCACCAAATATGAATTTCGTACACTGCAAGACGGTGTGGACATCGCGCCCTACAGGTCTATCAATTTCTAGATATCATATCATCAAGCGGAAAATCTAGCAAGACATGTTAGGAAAACATGCCCCCGATTTCAAGCTTAAAGCGTTCCGCGGCACGATTGTCTTCCATGGCGATGAATGCCGTGTCATCTCCCGCCAGGGTGCCCACCAGACCCGGAACGCTCATACCGTCGATGGCACTGCACGCGGCGGAGGCCAGTCCGGGCAGGGTTTGGATTACGATGATATTTTGTGCGATGGCTACATGCACCACACTCTCACGAAAAATGGTACGCAGACGCGCAGCATACTCTGTGTGACTTGATTTTTGCGGGGCTGTGTAACGATAACTGCCTGTAGGAGCAAGCTCTTTGGTAAGGCCAAGCTCGCGAATATCGCGGGAGATGGTGGCTTGTGTGCTGGGATATCCGGCCTTACTGAGCGCCTCTGCTAAGGCATGTTGGGTTTCAATATCTGATTGGACGATGAGTTCTAATATTTTCTCTTGACGCTTGCGCTTCATTCCACTTCACCTAGTTTCTCATTTAATATCTGATAAAAGCTCCGCTCGGAGGCTTTCACAATCCGTGTGACGTGCTTGCTCTGGGTAACGATTACTTCGTCTCCGTCTTCTAAGTCAAAACTGCCGCCGTCTATGGACAGATAGGCCCTTTTTGTGCCGGACAGGGTGACTTTTACCCGCACTCTCCTGTCCGGCGCTAAGACAAAGCTCTTGGCAGTCAGCGCGTGGGCACAGAGGGGGGTGATGGTGAGATTTCTCGCTGTTGGCTCAATGATAGGCCCGCCGGCCGCCATGGAGTAGGCGGTGGAACCAGTGGGCGTGCTTATGATCACCCCGTCACCGGAGAACTTTGTGATGAGCTGACTGTCGGTGTAGACTTCCATATCAATCAGGCGGGTTGCACCTCTGGCAACCGCGTCATTTAGAGCGTATTCCTCACAAATGGTTCGTCCCTGTCTGTTGACTTTTACATCTAACATCATGCGTTTTTCGATGCGATAATGCTCCATAGAGGCGACTTCAACGACCTTGTCTAGGTCTTTCGACTCAAGTTCTGCCATGAAACCTTTTCTGCCCAAATTTACTGTCAAAATTGGAATTTCATAGGGCGCTGCTGCGCGGGCGAGGTGTAGGATGGTACCATCCCCGCCAAGACAGATGATCAGGTCTGCGGCTTTGATCACTTCATGCAGGGCGGCAAGGGCTTCTCCGATGGGTTCTGTTCGATCTTCCGTGACGTAATGCAGGGGATAGACCGTGAGGTTCATGCCTGCTCCCTTTAGGTGTGTTTCAATGGCGCGGGTGTGATGGAGCTGCGCATCGCGCCTGGGGTTTGGACAGAGAAGGATTTGTTTCATCAAGGCTCACCCCTTTATCATCGATGATGGGCATGTAGGGGCGGGGGTTCCCGCCCGATTGGTCAATATTTAGCTCGCGGGCACACAATGTGCGCCCCTACGTTTTTAGCGTTTCGTGGCTGCGGGCTACGAGTGTGCCTATGTCATGGTCTAGAACGTCCAGAGCGTATGATGCGGACGCGCAATGCGCGCCCCTACGATTTGCGCATGTGTCCGGGCTGTCGTTTGGGGTTTCCGGATGTGGTGCGGGCGGGATGACCCCGCCCCTACATTCGTCCCGCCCATTTCGGCGTTTTTTCAGGTGAGCAAGATATTCGATGTTGCCCTCTGGGCCTTTGATGGGGGAAAAATCCAGCGCTAACACATTGAATCCGGCTTCCCTCGCGTCTTGCAGAAAGCGTTCTAACACACGCTTGTGAATTTCCGGATCGCGGACTACGCCTTTTTTGCCTACATGTTCCCGCCCTGCCTCAAATTGGGGCTTCACAAGACAGATGGTCTCCCCTTCTTCTGTGAGCAGTGCGCGGACAGGCGGGAGTACAATGCGGAGAGATATAAAGGAAACATCAATGACAGCGATACTTGGGGATTCACCTAAGTTATCCGGTGTCATATGGCGGATGTTTGTGCGCTCGAAGACTTTCACCCGCTCATCTTGCCGGAGTTTCCAGTCCATCTGACCGTATCCCACATCTACCGCATAGACAAAGCGAGCGCCGCGCTGAAGGAGGCAATCTGTAAACCCTCCGGTGGAGGCACCGCAGTCGATGCAACATTTGTCTGTCACATCTACCCCAAAGATATCCAGGGCTTTTTCCAGCTTCAAACCGCCGCGGCTGACATAGGGCATGACAGCTCCACGAACTTCGGGATTTACCTCACTCGCCACCATAGCCCCTGGCTTGTCCATACGCTGATTGTTTACAAATACCACGCCGGACATGATGATGGCGCGAGCTTTCTCTCGGCTTGCCGCGTGACCGCGCTCTACTAACAGGGTATCTAATCTGATCTTTCCCATGCGCGCCTACCTGAGTGCGTGTGCGCTGCGCGCAATGTGGGCGGCGTTTAGACCATAGCGTTCCAATAGCTCCGCCGGACTGCCGTGTGGGATGAATTGATCGCCAAGATTTAAGAGCAGCGTCTTTTGCGGACACATCCCGCGAAGGGCGAGCTCTGCTAAAACTTGTGCACCTACACTGCCGGCTTGCACTTGCTCTTCCGCAATCACAAGGCGACCTGTGCGGCTTGCAGATGCTGCGATGGTGTCGAAATCGATGGGTTTGATGGTGTTTAACTTGATTATTTCTGCTGCCATACCGCTCTCTGCCAAGAGATCTGCGGCTTCCAAGGCTTCATTTAGCATGGTGCCGTATGTGACAAGGGTGATGTCACTTCCCTCACGCAGGATCGTTGCCATGTCACCTCCGGCTGATTCCCGATATGCACCCTCGCCGCCCCGAGGATAGCGGACTGCGACTGGGCCTTTATCTTCAAGTACCCCGCACCGAAGCATTTCGCCAAGTTCTGCAAAAGATGCGGGACAGTAGATTTTGAGATTTGGTATCTGGCAGAGAAAGCCCACATCGAAAATCCCCTGATGGGTCTCGCCGTCTGCACCCACAATTCCTGCCCGATCTATAGCAAAAACCACGTGGAGGTCTTGGAGGGAGACATCATGGAGCATCATATCATAGGCGCGCTGTAAGAAACTGGAATATACCACAAACACTGGTGTCAGTCCCTGCTTTGCCATGCCGCCCGCCATGGTGACGGCGTGACCCTCGGCGATGCCCACATCGAAGAAGCGCTCCGGGAAGGCTTCGGCAAATCCGGAAAGTCCTGTCCCCGCCTGCATGGCGGCGGTGATTGCCAGGATGTTTGATTCTTCCTTGCCGAGATTTACCATTGTCTCGCCGAAGATATCGGAAAAAGTCTTAGATGCTGCGCCGTTTAGTCCCTCGACAGGACAGAATTCGCCAACACCGTGATACTCGTTGGGCTCCCGCTCGGAGGGGAGGTAGCCTTTGCCTTTTGTTGTGGTCACATGCACCAAAACCGGCTCACCCAGGTTTTTTGCCCAAGTGAGGGTGCGGGTCAAAGCCGGTACATTGTGTCCGTCAACAGGACCCATATAGTGGAAGCCCAATTCTTCAAAGAAGGAACATTTGAGCAGAAAGTTTTTCAGCCTAGTTTTTGCCCGATGTGTCACACGGTAGAGTCCGCGTCCGCCGGGCAGCCTGTCTGTCATGGCACGATAGGCGCGTTTGAGGCTGTTGTAGCTGGGACGCAAGCGCAGCCTGGTCAGATGCCGCGCCAGTCCGCCTACATTTTCCGTGATGGACATGCCGTTGTCATTTAGCACAACTACCATGGGTTCCCCGCTCTCCCCTGCGTTTGAGAGTCCTTCGTAGGAGAGACCGCCTGTCATTGCACCGTCGCCCACAAGGCTTACAACTTGATAGTCCTCCCCCATCTGCGTCCGTGCACGGGCCATACCCAGGGCTACGGAGATAGCATTGGAGGCGTGTCCCGCGATAAAGGCATCTGTGTCGGATTCCTTGGGACTTGGATAGCCGGATAAGCCGTCTAGTTTGCGCAGTGTGTCAAACTGGGCTTTGCGTCCTGTTAGAATCTTGTGGATATAACTCTGGTGTCCCACATCGAAAACAAGGCGGTCTGACTGAAAATCAAACACCCGATGCAAAGCAACAGTCAACTCCACTACGCCTAAGTTGGAGGCAAGATGTCCGCCTGTCTTTGAGACGTGTTCAATTAGAAATCCGCGGACTTCCGCACAGAGTGTGTCTAGTTCACGCTCCGGCAGTGTGAGCAGATCATTACGCGTGTTTACTTGGTCTAGTAATTGCATCTAAAGAGTACTCCTAGCGCGCCATGGGGCGCTTGAATAGTTTGTGTAAGAGCCAGTTTTTGCGATAGATCACAAGGGCAACCAGCAGTACAACTCTTGTACTATTGTGGATCGCTACGCTCTTTGCGATCGCTTTCCCACCGATGGTGAGTCCCACAACGAAGCCGGAAATTGCAAGGCTTACCAGCAGATGGGACACATGAAAGCTCCAAGCCAAGCGAGCAGCGATGAGCGCCATAGTGGTACCGGATATAATCCCCGCGATATCGCCGACTACATCGCTGCAAAGGCTTGAGACGCGGTCTGCATGTTTAATCAGACGGATCGCCTCTTTCGCGCCAGGGGCTTTGTGGGATGCCATGGAGTGAAAGGGTGTCTCGTCCGCCGCTGTGACCGCCACGCCGATCATGTCGAAGATGATGCCGATGATGATAAAGGTGAGCAATACAGCAAATGCCAGAATATAGCCCGCCTCGTCCAGTACCGCTGTTGAGGCGAGGGTGAATACGGTTGTAAGCACGATGCTCCAAAGCACTGCGCGGACTGCCCAGCGGAAATTGACTTTTTTCAAATCTGTACGGTCTCCCAGTTATAGAAAAATCTCGTAAAAACGACTAGCTGCCCAAAGGCTCCTTTTCCAAAGGAGCTGTCAGCGTAGCTGACTGAGGATTGCCCTTGAACAAGCCTGCGAGGATTTGAATCCTCCGTCAGGCTTCGCCTGCCACCTCCTTTGGAAAAGGAGGCTTTGGGTGCGACGCGTTGGGGTCGCCGCGCCCTACAAAAATAACAGCAAGCATGATCATCGCGGGCGGCAGAATGCCGCCCCTACGTGTGTCCTATTTAAAAATAGCGGCGATCAACGGAGTAAATCTTACGGCTTAGGTACGGGTTGAGTTTCTCCACAGGCTACCTCTCGTTGCCGATCAGGCGGTTTCCCTTGAAAGCCCATGTCCCAGTGTTGCCATACAGGGAGACCCGATTGCCACTGAGTCCGCACTGTAATCCTCCGCCGACCCGAACCATGCTGACCCGAAGTCAACTGGTTCGACAGCCTAGGTGTTTTCCACCGCAGTCGTTCCCGGCTCTTTATCCTCTTTTGCAGTGGGTATTTCAAAGGGCAATCCCCATTCGGTCATGGCCATGACCGTCCGAGCCGAACCCCTATCCGCACCGCACCACGCAAGGCAGGCTACTCTGCACACAGCGTCCCGATTCTCGGTCACCGCATTGCAGGTTCTCATCCTGAGCCGTACCGATCGCCTCACCGCATTGCGGGTTACGCGCCAGCACGAGAACAGGTCTCCACGGCAGCAGGGTCGGGTTCTCCATGCCATTGGAGAGCGCCCTGAAGCCGCAACATCTCAAAGTCGAGATGTTCCCCCCAGCACCCACCCCAAACTGGGCGTTCAAAGCAAGCACCACGGGTTTCATCGCTATGCCCTTTAAAGGATTTTTAGGCCCTTCTTGGGAGCCGGCAGCACTGACTAGGATACTGCGCCGCTGGGTACACGCAATCGAACCGTGCAACCCTGCCCTATAGTGTAGCAAATTTTTTTGGGAAATTCAATGTTTTGGGGTGGATTATTCATTGAATATTCATTTCTGGGTTATGGAATGCATTTGTAGGGGCGCACATTGTGCGCCCGCGATTGTGATTTCCACTGCATTGTTGTTGATGCGTAAGAAATTGAAACATGCGGGCGCACAATGTGCGCCCCTACAGGTGCATCCGTAATTGCGGGACGCCCGGTGTGCATCCCCTACCCCATAAATTTCCGAACAACTGCCATCCCTGCTCGAAACCAGAACGGCTCCATCTGTTTGCGTACATTGCCTAGCTGCTCTATGATGGCGATCTCCTGTGGGCACTGCTTTTCGCATTTGCCGCATTTTGTACAATCGGCGACAGAGAAGGATGGGTTAAAGCCCCCGATGGTTGTGGCGTATTGTTGTATCCCGGTGAAGCGGTTAATGGCATAAGAGGCGTTGTAGGCCATGAAACTATCGGGGATATTGATTTTTTGCGGACAGGGCAGACAGTAATTGCAGCCTGTACAAGGGATTTTGTAGGAGGCTGAAAAGATATTTGCCACTTGATCAATGAGCGTAAGTTCAGGCTCTGTCATGCCGCCGATTTGAGATGTTTCAGCTAACAGTAGATTTTCAGATAGTTGACCAGGCTCGTTCATACCTGATAGTAAAAGCGTCACCTCCGGCTGATTCCAAAGCCAGCGCAAGGCCCAAGCGGCAGGCGTGGCTTCGGGAGCATGTTGCTTGAGCAGTTTCACAGCCTTGTCCGGCAATCCGACTGCCAAGCGGCCGCCCAATAGCGGCTCCATGATGAAGACAGGGATATCTTTGGCATAGGCGTATTTGAGCCCCTCTACGCCCGCCTGAAAATGGGTATTTATGTAATTGTACTGTATCATGCAAAAATCCCAATCGTAGTCGTCTATTAGCTTGATGAAAGCATCTCGCGCACCGTGAAAGGAGAAGCCTGCTTGCTTGATTTTTCCTTGGGACTTTTTCTCCTGTATCCAGCTCTCGATGCCGAGATCGCACATCCGTTGCCAATCGGCATATGTGGAGATGTTGTGCATGAAGTAGTAGTCGATGTAATCTGTTTTCAGCCGCTCCAGCTGGGTGTTGAAGAGTTTGTCAAAATCCTCGTAGGCGCGGCATTTGGTCAGGGGTAGTTTGGTGGCAATATATACCCTGTCCCTTGCCTTGTTTTTGTCCAGCACATGCCCCACAGCTACTTCACTGCCCGGATAGATATAGGCAGTGTCAAAGAAGTTTACACCTTTCTCGATGGCTTCCATGATAAGGACTTCCGATTTTTGCAGGTCGGTTTTGCCCAGTGAGCCCGGTAAGCGCATACAGCCGAAGCCCAATACGGATAGCTGATTGCCTGATTTTTTGTCGATGCGGTATTGCATGGTGACAGCCCTCCTTACAGGTGCTTTGGGTTGGGTTTATTATAGCATAGGTTTTGGAGATTTGCATCCCCACTCTTTTTATAATGATTTTCGTACTTTAATTTATGTTTATCGTTAAAAAATTGTTGACAAACGATCATTGAGATGTTATGCTTTCTACATCAAACGATAGGAGGCTTGAGTTATGATAGATATCAAAAAGATCAAACGAGCGGCATCGGTCGCATTTGTTGTAGTGAGTGCTGCACTTTTATTTACCCTTGCTTTTATGGGTAACAGCATAAGACTATTAGTGATGTGGAATGACATGCAATGGAGCTTACTTACGGTAATCACCATGCCTATTTCTTTCTTAATGATAACAAGTTCACTGATTATTTCATTGACTTTATTGTATGCAATTAAAAACGAGGAAACGCCGTTTAACTTCAAAAATGTCAAACGGCTCAAAGCACTTGCTGTAATACTAATCTTGTTTGAGCCTTCTGTATGGCTTGCTGATTTCATTTATCTTCGCCACAATCCACCCGAGTGTTGCGGGGGGTGGCAGATTATTCATGGAGGCATCATCTTGGCGGCAGGACTGATTATCTACTGCGTTGCGCTTGTGTTCCAATATGGCATTGCCCTGCAAACACAAGCAGACGAAACCCTGTAAGGAGGACACAGATATGCCGATTATTTTACGTCTCGACCGCATGATGGCAGACCGAAAAATCTCATTGAATGAGCTGGCGGAAAAAGTTGGGATTGCCAATGTGAACCTGTCTAAGATTAAAACAGGCAAGGTAAGCGCGATTCGATTTTCTACCTTGGAGGCAATCTGCGATGTGCTCGACTGCCAGCCGGGAGATATTCTTGAATATCAGAGGGACAAGGAAACGAAATAAAGCAAAAAAGTCCGGCTCACTATGGAACAAATCGCAAATGTGATCGTCTGAATGAAGAGGCATATCAAAATATGCCAAAGAATTTTGTATAAAAAGGGAGAATGTACATGAAAAAAGAAGCATCTATCAAGCGAAGAAATGGTAAAAGCTCGATTATTCGAGGCTTGAGTCTGGTTTTGGCAATTCTTATGCTGTTAACAGCACTACCCAGCCTAGCATTTGCTTCACCGCAGTCGCTACCGTTTGACGATGTGGCAGGTCACTGGGCTAATCAGAATGGAGCCATTCCATTCGTGTTTGAAAACGGCATTATGAACGGAACTTCCAATACGACATTTGCACCGAACACATACATGAGCCGTGCCATGGCGGTGGCAACACTCTTTCGCATTCACAGCGGCGGCGAATCAGCAGACGCAAATGCTGACAGCGAAACCCCATTCTCAGATGTGCCCGCAAGTGCATGGTTTGCCCCCTACATCGCTTGGGCGTACACAAACAACATCGTAGACGGCATAGGGAACAATCTGTTTGCGCCACATGCCACTGTAAACAGACAGCAGTTTGCAACCATGTTACATCGCCTCACTGACGCGATGATAGATGGAGACACAGCTGTTCGGCAAGGCCCGGCATGGAACAGCTTCACTGACCGCAATCAAATTGCAAGTTGGGCAGTAGATGGTCTCATGTGGGCAAACTACCACGGCTTACTCACAGGTCGAACAGCCACGACCATTGCACCGACCGGCACAATCACACGTGGAGAAGTTGCCACAATTCTCACGCGCTTCGTCGAGTGGCGGGTCGTTCAATCCCTCGGTGATGTCATCGTCTCAGCAGGCATGTTTTGGGAAGATTGGTGGAGCGGGAGAGGAAGATTTTCCTCCGAGCATATTGCTGCGTGGGAAGAGGACGTGCCAGCGCATCTCGCCGCCTATCAACGGCTTTTACCGACATCTGGATTTGAAAGTCTCAACGATATTCGCAATTATTTATCGTTCTATTACACAGATGCATGGATAAATGCTGAACTATCCGGAGTCACCAATTTTGATCCTTTCGTTGAATATAACGGCATACTTTACGTTCTCACCGGAAGATACGGTCGCATCCGTCCGGACTGGAGCACAGCGACACATGCCCTAATCGAGCTCACCAATTGGAACCGTGGTGACACTGTCATTGAAACAAATGTTTTAATGCGATCCGGGGAAGGCGATGAGCCTGGGACATTTCGTTTTACCTTTGTGGGCGGTAGAATTAATGCTGGTCCCGGGTCGTGGCCGGAATAAGCTGACTTTTTACTAAAAAGTCTATCGCATAAGCGGATATGCATTAGGGTCGGAACAACGGCGCGTCGAGTCGCCGCGCCCTACAAAAGAGTCCTGCTCACTCTGAGCAGGACTCTCCTTTTACAATGTCCCAATATTTCTTCGCCGCTTGTTCTGTCTTATTGTCGCCGAAGCGATAATAAGTCTTATCCCGCAAGGCATCCGGCAAAAACTGCTGTTTCACATAGTGATTCGGATAGTCGTGGGAATATAAATACCCTTTCCCCCGCCCCAGTTTGGCAGCGCCGCCGTAGTGGGTGTCTTTGAGAGAATCAGGGATATCTCCAATGTGTCCTGCTTGGATGTCTGCTCTTGCGGTGGTGATCGCCATGATGGCAGAGTTGCTCTTGGGCGAGGTTGCGAGGAGCAGCGTCGCCTGTGCCAGCGGAAGCTGGGCTTCCGGTAAGCCGATCTCTCGCGCTGCGTCTACACAGGCTTTTACAATCGAGATCGCTTGCGGATGCGCCAGTCCGATGTCTTCTGCGGCAATCACAAGCAGGCGACGGCAGGGAGAGATTAAGTCTCCCGCCTCTAGGAGCCGTGCTAGGTAGTGGATGGCTGCATCCGGGTCGGAGCCGCGGATGGATTTTTGGAAGGCAGAGAGAATGTCGTAGTGTGCATCTCCGTCTCTGTCATAGCGCATGGCGCTGCGTTGGCTGACTGCTTCTGCGTCTTGCAGTGCGATAACATTGGTGGTAGATGCGGCGGAGAATAGAAGTTCTACCGCGTTGAGCGCCTTGCGCACGTCGCCGCCGCAAGAGAGAACAATGTGACTCACCACACCGTCTTCGACTGTTACAGGTGTCTCGTGGCGCTCATTGAGTAGTCCGATTGCCCGCTGGACTGCCTGCTCCACCGCTTCCGGTGTGAGAGGCTTGAACTCAAACACTGTGGCACGGCTGAGCACCGCGCCGAAGACGTAGAAATAGGGATTCTCCGTTGTGGAGGCGATGAGGGTGATTTTTCCGTTTTCCATGAACTCCAGCAGACTTTGCTGTTGCTTCTTGTTGAAGTATTGAATCTCATCCAGATACAGCAGTACCCCGCCGGGTGCCATGAAGGTGTCAAGCTCCCCGATGATTTCCTTGATATCCGCAATGCCCGCTGTGGTGGCGTTTAGTTTGCGCAGGGTGCGGTTTGTTTGTTGCGCGATAATACTCGCAACCGTACTCTTCCCCACGCCGGATGGGCCGTAGAAAATCATGTTGGGAATATTGCCGCTCTCGATTACACGGCGCAAAATCCCGCCGGGGGCTAGGATGTGTTCCTGCCCGACCACTTGGTCTAAGTCTGTCGGGCGGATTTCGTCGGCTAGTGGTCTGTACATCAAGTATAGATCGGATAACGTGCGCAGAGCGCGTCCGCTTCGGCACGGATGAAGTCCGCTTTTGTGTCAAAGGCTGTGGCGGTGAGATATAGAAGCTCTGCCACTTTGTCCATGTCGGTTTCTGTGAATCCGCGCGAGGTGACGGCAGGGGTGCCGAGACGGATTCCGCTTGTCACGAAGGGACTTTGCGGATCGCCCGGGATCATGTTTTTGTTTGCAGTGATCTGCACCTCATCCATACGCCGTTCCAATTCTTTTCCGGTGAGGTCGAACTTGCGCAGATCTAGGAGCACGAGGTGGTTATCTGTCCCGCCGGATACCAGGTCGAAGCCCCGATCTAGGAGTCCTTTTGCCAGAGCCTGTGCATTTTTGAGAACTTGCTCTTGATAGGTCTTAAAGTCTGGGCGCAGTGCCTCAGCAAAGCTGACCGCTTTCGAGGCAATCACATGCATGAGAGGGCCACCCTGTGCGCCTGGAAAGATGGCGCTGTTGATTTTCTTGGCAATCGCCTCATCATTGGTGAGAATTAGTCCGCCCCGTGGGCCGCGGAGTGTTTTATGCGTGGTTGAGGTGGTCACATCCGCATAAGGCACAGGGCTTGGATGCAGTCCTGCGGCAACGAGACCTGCAATGTGTGCCATATCCACCATGAGATAAGCACCCACTTCTTTGGCGATCTCGGAGAATGCCTTGAAGTCAATGGTGCGCGGATAGGCGGAGGCACCTGCGATGATCATCTTCGGCTGATGTTCCTTGGCGAGTGCGCGGAGGGCATCGTAGTCGATCACATGGGTGTCTTCTGTCACACCATATGGAATGATGTTGTAAAATTTCCCGCTGAAGTTCACCGGACTTCCATGGGTCAGATGTCCGCCGTGGTTGAGATTCATACCGAGAACCGTATCCCCCGGATTGCAGAGGGCGATGAAGGCGGCATAGTTGGCAGATGCGCCTGAGTGGGCTTGTACGTTGGCAAAGCCTGCGCCGAACAGCTCTTTTGCGCGGGCGATGGCGATGTCTTCGGCGATGTCTACATACTCACAGCCGCCATAATAGCGCTTGCCGGAATAACCCTCGGCGTATTTATTGGTGAGGACTGTCCCCATGGCTGCCATGACTGCTTCGCTCACGATGTTTTCGGATGCGATAAGCTCGATGTTGCGTCTTTGCCGGTCAAACTCCTTCTCAATCGCAGCGCCGACCTCCGGGTCAGCTTGGGATATAAATTGTAAGGTCTCGTGTATCATGTGGCTATCCTCCCGAACAGTTTTTTAAGATGCTATCTATTATAGCGAACTATAGAGAGAAATACAAGGGAGCGTGCGCTCCTTGTAGGGGACGCTGTCTCCAGCGTCCCGATCCATCCATTTCCTAGAATTTGCGGGACGCTGAGGACAGCGTCCCCTACTCTATTTCCCTACTCTCTCACGCAGCAGCAGATGCTTGCCCCAATTTGATGAAATCGAAGATGTTGTGCATAAGCGCACCATGCACCTGGCGGTATGTTTCTGTGAATTCATTGATCAGATCATGTTTGTGCCGCAGCAGCTCTGCAATCTCATCGAACTGTGTTTGAATCTCGAAATCCAGCTTCTGTTCAGAGATTTTTCGAGCAATCGCATACTGATATCCCCAACAGACTTGCTTCTCATCGCTTCTCTCTTTTGCATTTGCACCCACCATGTAAGCGTCCATGGGAGAATAAAACTGAATTTCCTGTTCGAGCAGATTGGCATAGTAGTGTATTTTCGGAGCTTTCTCCGGATGTACTTCTGAAATTGCGTTGATGATGTCAACGTAGAGTTCTGTCAGATTTGTGTACAGACGGTCGTTTACATTCTTTCGCCGTGTGTGCTTTAGAATTTCCTGTTTCAGCTGTGCAACCTCGGACAGCATTTGTTGGTTTACTTTCATGAGACTCTCTCCTTTTTATAAAGCTAATAGCATCTATTTGATTCTTTCGGTTTAATATTATTATATTAAGAAAGTAGAAGTCTATCACTTTTTGTCGAGTCAATTAAAAAGCAAGAGCCATCCAATTTGGGATGGCTCTTGTAGAGGGTTCATTTATTTCTGAAATTGTGGAGCATTGCGTCTAGTACATCGCTTATGGCTTTTAGCTGAGGTGGTGACAAGTCTTGCATCTTTTCTGTCATCTCATTAAGTACGTATGGTCTTGCAGCATTTACCTCGTCACGCAGAAGAATATCAGCTGATATGTCTAGTGTATTCACAATTTTGACAAAGGTATTGAGACTGGGCATTTTAAGCCCCCGCTCTATTTGGCTCAAATACATAGCACCGATATCTGCCATTTCCGCAAACCTTTCAAGAGTTAGCTTGCGTTGCTTTCTCTGCTCACGGATACGCGCACCAATAATTGCTTTTTCCATAATTTTCCCTTTCAGAAAGCCTTTAGCATACCTTTATACCTAACAGCATAAAGCGCAGACTCAAGCTCCACAATTAACCAAAAGGGAGAATTTGATCCTATTTGTTTATTTTTGGAATAAACTGCACACTCGATTTGCTGTAGTGTACAGATTATTATAGCTGTGGTAAAATAGAAAAAGCCAAGGAGGTGCTCACCATGCAAAAAAAAGAACGCGCGCTACACATCGTTGCGTGTCTGGAAGAAGCCTATCCGGAAGCACTCTGTAGCCTCCAATATCCCAAGGACTATGAACTCCTCTTCGCCGTGCGTTTAGCGGCGCAGTGCACAGACGAGCGTGTGAACAAGACCACACCTGAGCTTTATTCGCGCTTTCCAAGCCTAGAAGCCTTTGCCGAGGCGAATATAGAGGATGTGGCAGAGATCGTGCGTCCCTGCGGTTTTTATCGGACGAAGGCGAAGGATCTGGTACTGGCATCTCAGATGCTTCTGCGCGACTTCGGTGGACGGGTACCGGATAATATGGATGATCTTCTCAAGCTCCCCGGTATTGGGCGCAAAACGGCAAATCTAATTTTGGGTGACATCTACAATGCGCCTGGCAGTGTTGTGGTGGATACCCACTGCATTCGGCTCACCAATCGGATGGGATTAGTCAGCACCAAAGACCCGGTGAGGATTGAGACCGAGCTTCGCAAGATTTTACCGCCAGATAAATCCAATGATTTTTGCCACCGCTTAGTCCTTCACGGTCGTGCTGTGTGCACAGCGCGGAAGGCGAAGTGTGAAATTTGTAATGTGGCACCCTATTGTAAGTATTTTACGAGTTTGTAAAGGGTAACAAGCGATGCAGCCGAGAAAACTGATTGAATTTTTAAATATTATAGAAAAGTTAAAATGCCATACCCGTCATAGTTGGACATCCACTGGCAGGCAGGAAAGTGTGGCGGAACACAGCTGGCGGCTTGCGGTCATGGCTTTGCTGGTGACAGACGAATTTCCGCAGGTGGATATCAGCAAAGTTGTGAAGATGTGTTTGATTCACGATTTCGGCGAAGCCATCACCGGCGATGTTCCCTCCTTTCTAAAGACAGAACAGGATGAAGCGCGTGAGGATTTGGCAACTGCCGAACTCTTAGCTCTTTTGCCTGAGTCGCTTGCTTGTGAGTTCTGCGCCTTGTTTACAGAAATGTCCCAGCGGAACACGGCGGAGAGCAAGTTATTTAAGGCGCTTGACAATTTAGAAGCGGTTGTTTCTCATAACGAGGCACCTCTTGACACCTGGCTCCCTTGTGAGTATTCTGAAAATCTGGTTTATGGGGCGGAGAATACAGCATATTCTGCGTATCTGACACTACTTCGGGAAGAACTCAAGCAGGATTCGATTGAAAAAATAAAGGCGGGCGCACAATGTGCGCCCCTACAGGAGGATGTACATATGTCACTAGATCAAAGTTGGTTCGATGAGATGGAAGCGAAAATCCCCTGCGGCAAGGTGCGTACCCGTTTTGCACCCAGCCCTACAGGCTACATGCATGTGGGCAATCTGCGCACCGCCCTATACACCTATCTCATCGCGCGCAAAGAAAACGGTACCTTTATTTTGCGCATTGAGGACACAGACCAAAGCCGCCTTGTAGAGGGTGCGATGGATGTGATCTATAAGACCCTCGCTGACTGTGGTCTCACCCATGACGAGGGACCGGATGTGGGCGGTCCGGTTGGACCATATATCCAGACGGAGCGCCGGGATAGCTATGGCAAATATGCAGAACTCCTCTTGGAACGCGATGGCGCATATCGCTGCTTCTGCGATAAATCTGACGCGGATGCAGAGCCGGCAGATGAAAAAGCTATCGCCAAATACGATGGACGCTGTGGGCGATTGTCTGCCGAGGAGATACAGGCAAAGTTGGATGTCAATACACCTTACGTGATTCGTCAACGGATTCCGGCAGGGAAAACTTCTTTTGATGATCTGGTGTTTGGTCACATCGAAGTGGACAACGCGGAGCTGGACGATGGGGTTTTGATTAAATCAGACGGGCTGCCAACCTATAACTTTGCAAACGTCATTGATGACCACCTAATGGGCATCACCCACGTGGTGCGCGGGTCGGAATACCTCAGCAGTACGCCGAAGTATAATCTGCTCTACCAATCCTTCGGCTGGGAGCCGCCGGTTTATATCCACTGTTCCCCCGTTATGCGCGATGCCCAGCACAAGATGAGCAAACGCCATGGCGATCCCTCTTATGAAGACTTGATTGCCATGGGCTATCTCACAGACGCGATCTTAAACTATGTTGCGCTTCTGGGCTGGAGTCCGGGCGGTGAGGAGGAGATGTTTACACTCTCTCAATTGATAGAAGCCTTCCATGTAGGCGGCATCTCGAAGAGCCCTGCGATCTTTGACATGGACAAGCTGCGGTATTTTAGCTCCGCTTACATCCGCGCTATGGAACCGGATGCCTTCGCCAAGCTCGCGGCACCTTATATTCGCGAGACAGTGCAAGACCCGCGCTTTGATGTGGGCAAAATCGCTGCGATTTTGCAGCAACGTTGTGAGACCTTGTGTGATATCCCCGAGAAAGTGGATTTCTTCGATGTCCTGCCGGAGTATGGCACAGAGCTTTTCGTGAATAAGAAAAGTAAGACAGATGAAATGGTCTCGAAGGCCATGCTAGACGCGGCGATTCCGGCACTGGAAGCCATCACAGATTGGAATCAAGAGAACATCCACGCTTGTTTGATGGAGCTCGCCGAACGCTTAGAGGTGAAAAACGCCACCCTCATGTTTCCGGTTCGCATTGCTGCTGCGGGTAAGATGGTCACACCGGGGGGCGCGATTGAAATCTGCGCGATCTTGGGCAAGGACGAGACACTCCGTCGTTTGGAGATTGGACAACAGAAGCTCTCATGAGGCTCTTTGTCGCAATTAATTTCTCTGAAGCCACCCGTCGCGGACTCAGCGCTTTGCAGTCCGAGCTGAAACAATTGGCAACAAGGGGACGATTTACGGCAGAGGAAAATCTCCATCTCACCCTTGCTTTCCTTGGGGTATGTGATACGGCACAGTGTGCGCGTGCAATCCGTGTGGTGGACTCCATCTGTGCCGCACCATTCTCGATTGAGATCACCCATATCTCTCGATTTCAAAAGCCGGAGGGTGATATCTGGTGGTCGGGACTTCGCGAGAGTGCACCTTTGAGCGAATTGCAGCGTGATTTGACGGACAAACTACGCATCACAGGATTCGCTCTTGAGGAGCGCCCCTACACACCGCACATCACACTGGGACGGCAAGTGGTGACAAATATGAGTGAAAAAATGGTCTCACCTTTTGGTGAGACCGTAAATCAGATTCATTTGATGAGATCTGCACATATAGGCGGGAAACTCGTCTACACGTCTGTTTGGGAGAAGGGACTTACTCCAATTGGAGTGCCGCCCTCTTGAGCCAATATCTCTTTGACCATCTTCGCCATCTTGGTATAGTCTACGCGCTGGTCTAGGTAGAGGCTATCTGTCACAAGTGACTGATAAATGAGCATGTTCACGCCATTTTGCACCGTGCGACCCAGACGCTTTGCCTCTTCGAGAAAGGCCGTTGTCTTCGGGGCGTGGATGATGTCGCAGACCACTGCGTGGGTACGCAGGGATGAGAGGAAGGATAAATCCTCCCACGCGGCATCTACACCTGCCATGCCCTGGGGGGTGGCATTGATGATGATATCCGCCCGTGCGGCTTTGTCGTGGAGCTTGTCCCGAGTCATGGTATCCCAAGTGAGGGCAGCGTCGCGCAAATGCCCGCGGATCGCCTGGACTACATTCCGGGCTTGCGGAGCACGGCGAGATAAGATTTCCACACGGCTTGCATTGTTTAAAATCGCCCGGTACGCAAGAGCGCTGGCAGCGCCGCCGGCACCAAGGATTAGAATGTGCTTATCATCAAAGTCGATCTGCTTTTCCTGTAGTGCCGTGAAAAATCCGAGGGCATCTGTGGAGTAGCCGATTAGCTTCCCGTTTCGGTTGATGACCGTGTTCACAGAACCCACTAGGTCTGCTTCCATCACAAGCTCGTCCAGATATTGCCCAATGTCCATCTTGTGGGGCATGGCGACTGTGAAGCCGGCGTAGTTCTCTTCCCGCACACGATCCAGCCAAGCAGGGAGTTCGCCCCGGGGTACGCGGATCTTTTCATAGGTCACATCGCCCACGTAGTGGGATAAGACGGGCAGGTGGATTTGCGGTGCGAAGTTTTGGACGATTGGATCACCAATCACGGCGAATTTGAGGGCAGAAGACAAGGGAAACAGCTCCTTTGTTAGCATTGATACAAGCATACCACAAAAAACATGTCGAAGCAAGAAAGGAAACGATCATGGAGCAACATAAAATTGACCGCATCAATGCATTGGCAAAAAAACACAAAGAAGAAGGACTCACGCCGGAAGAACATGCGGAGCGTCATGCGCTGCGCCAAGAATATATCGGCGGATTTCGTAAGAGTCTCACGCAGCACTTGGAGAATACCTATATTGTGGAAGAGGATGGCACGAAGCGAAAATTAGAGAAGAAGGATGAGTAGGAGGGTGTACACCTAGGGAATTTGCTTGTGTAGGAGGTTTATAGTTGGTACAGAAATGCTGTGCAGAACCCTATTCCCCTCCTTCGAAGGGGTGCCGCCCGCAGGAGGCGGGGTGGTTCATTCCGCCGCAATCTATCTGCGTGACCACCCTACCCTTCGGGCCTCCCTCCAAGAAGGGGAGTTGTAGCACACCAGTATAAGTCACACAGCACATGTGGAAAGGGGCGGCAAAATTCTGCCGCCCCTACTTTGTTTTCATGTATTTCTTTTCCAACTCAACGCGGACGGTCTTCTTCGGGTCTACAATCTGACAAATCCGCACATCTCCTACTAGGGAGAGCAGCATAGCCGCTTTGTCTGCCTGAAAACCCACTGTCTCACATAGATAGGACACCATGTTGCGCACTGCCATATCTGCGGCTTCGTCTAAATCTTCGTGAGAGGCTAGGGTCATGACATGTGTGGCTGTCGTGATCATCGGTAAAGGATAGCGCTCGCCCTTGATTACATTCACCCGCACCCGAACTGAACCGGAAACCTCAACACCACTGACGCAGATTTCACCATCTGCCATGACGGCGTGGATATCGCCCAGCGCCAATAGTGCCCCCGGCACATTGACCGGTAAATAGACCGTTGCGCCCTCTCTGACTTCCTTGCAGTCCATGTTGCCGCCGTGGAAATCCGGTACGCCGCAGCTGATTGCACCCTCTTTCGGTGCTGTTCCGATCACCCCTACCATTTTGTTGAGAGGCAGGCGGATCGACTCGGAGAAGATCGCTTCCTCTCCCTCGATGGGAATGACTTTGATCGCGTTTTCTTTGAGCACGTCTCCCAGCACACCCATATTGGGGCCGGTGATGGTGACACCCACATCTGCCGTCTTGATTTGCTCAATGGTAACCGCTAAGGTGTCCCCCGGTTCGGCTCCGTTTATATAGACAGGCCCTGTGGCAGGGTTGATGCGATTCCAATCCAGTGCGGCAAATTGATCTGTCTCAGATGTGATTTGCCCGGATAGGGCATCGCAAGTTTCAAATTCGATTTGGCTCTTTGGGTCTACACTTAAAACAGGTGCGTATTCGGCACTCATGGCGTAGATCACTTGATCTTTTGAAATTTTGTACACCTTATTCTCCTTCATTGTATTTTCCTAAGGTATCCTTAAAAACTGCAAAACACATCTTTCCCTCGTCAAAAGTAGGTCGTGTTCTATTTTAGTTGAAGCTATTTGTGTGTCCCCCGCCGTAGGCGGGGGACACACGTTTAAACAACTATTTCAGAGCATGACCAAAAATTATGATGCCGGTCTCCCTAACACCACTTCAAAGCGAGGCATAAGCCCCCAATGAATCAGATCTTGATCGTGCAGCCACTGATTGAGTGCTAAAACATCTCGACCATCTATCACTCCATCCACATTGACATCTGCGGCATGTAGGTTCAATTGCGGGTTAAAACGGACTGGGTCATCAAAGGATTCCAACAAACGGTCATGCTCCCATTGAGTGAGCAACAACACATCCCGCCAATTCACTCTTCCATCATCGTTCACATCCCCCCAGAGAGACCAGACCGCAGTAAGAGTAATGCCTTCTTCCAATTCACTTTCGGTGAAAGTCAGTGTACTTAAATCCTCGCCTGTGCTGCCAAGCGCTGGCCTGTTTTCAGGAAGACCTCTGTCATAAACCAGTTCATCCGACCTAAACCATCCCCAAAAAGCTCGACCGGGATTCCCGTGTCCATCGGTGATATCCCACCAAGTTCCTGTGGCATGCTCATGCCCGGTATCATAAATCTCCCGCGCCTCCGGGGACTGATCCCAGTCAATCGGTTGATTGGGGAGCACAGTCAAAGGCGTGTCGAGCCCCTCAAACTGGAAGCCTATGGTGAACCAGTTTCCGGTTCGTTCCCATACCGCGAAGATCGTTGAACCTGCGTTGTTGGGGATCTGTGTTGTACTTACTATATTGGGCGTTACTGCGCCTGCTGTCGTTGCCCAGCCCATGAACTGGTAGCCGTAACGGATTGGGATTGCTTGCTCATTCGCTGGCAACGATGGGATCAACGGTGTGTTGCGGATGTGTGTTGCGGTGATTACCTGACTATAGTCGCCGGGACGCACCGCGATTCGTGTTTGGTTTTCCGTCTCCTCTGGGCCTGTTAAGCCCGGCCAGAGGCCGCCGTTTGGATCAAAGCTTACAGTGTGGCGTTGATGTGGATCCTCTACCCAACGGGCCCATAGGCTGTGGTGTATCGGGCCTGCCGGTGTCATGTGTGTTACACGACCGGATTGTGTCGTACCGTTTGCAGTCGCCTCACTGCTAAACCAGCCGCCGAAGGTATAGCCGGGACGCTCCGGGTGGTTTAGGTTTGGATCAATTAGGTTGTCCTGCGCGTTGATCATCTGACCATAGCTTCCCCCGCTCATCACATCACGTGTCACAGGCAAGGTTGTGCCTTCCGGCCAGGTGCCGCCGTTTGCGTTGAAGCCTACGGGGAACCAGTTTGGGTTTCGTATCCAACGAGCATACAGGGTGCGGGCGGCCTCGCTCGTCACGGACATTGTTGAGCGAATGTTACCCATCGTACCAAAGCTGTTGGCGTTTGCTTGGGTATCAAACCAACCGCCGAATATATGGCCGAGACGAATCGGCGCGTCGAGCGCTGGGTTTAGCAAGTCGTTGTTGTTCATCATCAGGATTTGGCCATAGGTCAGACCAGTACCGCGGATCACTTCGCGGGTTACCGGAGGCGATGTGCCCGTCAGCCAGGTGCCGCCGTTCGCATCAAAGGTTACGGTCTGCCTCTGGGTGATATCCCATGTCCAACGGGCGCGCAAGGTGCGGGCATCTTCGTTGGTTACCACATCTGTGTGCGACACCAATACACCGGCTGTTGTTTCCCAGCCATCAAAGATGTAACCCGGACGGGCCGGAACATCTTGTGTCGGTGCGCCTAACATATCCGGCTGTAATTGGCCTGCTGCATTGAACGCTTGGCTGTAGGTGCCGTTCAGCAGAATCGTACGCTGCTGATCTGCCCATCCCGCTCCACCTGTTAGGCCCGGCCAGAAGCCGTTGTTTGCGTTGAACGTTACAGTCTGCGCCGGCGTAGTTGTAGCTTCCCACTGGGCAGTAAAAGTGCCGCCCATAGGCGCCGGATCAGTCGGCAAAACAGGCCTTAAGATTTGCTCGCCCCCGCTCCATGTCACGCTGGCCCAGCCTATAAATCGGTGTCCGGCTTTCACCGGCTCATCAATCATGGCAAGTGCCTCGGCAAAGGTCGCATTGGCAACTTGGGCAAAGTTTACACCTTGCCGTTCAGGAATGCCGCCGTCACCATCGAAGGACAACATGATGGCAGGAGATGCCCCACCCCTCCAACGGGCATATAAAACGCGCGGACTGTCTGCCGTCACGATGTCAGTTGCGTGAATTTGCACACCTGAGCCATTGGGCGTGGTGAACCAACCGATGAACTGCATCGTGGTAGCCCATATGCCAGACCCCTGTACTCTTGTCGGCATCACAATCTGCCGGAACAGCGCACCATAGGGTTCGCCGAAGGTCACATCCCTCATTTGCGCAGCAGGGGTTCCGCCGTTTGCGTCGAAGGCTATGGATATGGGATAAGAAGGCCCACCAGGTCGATCCCACTGTGCGTATACTGTACGCGGGCTAAACCAGTTCCATTCTGTGTTGTCTGCTATGATACCCATGCTGCCGTCTTCGCTGGCTGACCAGCCTAGGAACACATAGCCGCTTGGATGCATCGGCTGATGTATTACTTGATCTGTCTCCAGTGCACCAAACGTTGAATGCGGTCCGAGGAAAACGACCGTCTCTTGGTTATCCGGCGCACCGCCGTTGCCGCGGAAGTTTGCTCTGAATACGTGAGGTGGAGTGACTATTGCCCTTTCCCACACTGCGAACACCACTGTTTGCGCTGTCGCTTTTGTCCATGGCTCGTTCGCTGGAATCACTTCTGCTGCTGTGGCCTCCGCTGTACGCGCCCAGCCGCGGAAATTATAACTATCGTTTGGATGCAGCGGCTGCACAATGCGTGGGTTTGCTTCCAAGCTGCCAAAGGTTACGTCATCGCCCACGTACACCATTGCCGGTTGCAGTGCTGGAGCCCCGCCGTTGGCATCGAAGAGCATGGGTATGGGAGTCGGCAAAGTTATTGTTTCATCCCACTGGGCCCATACTGTAGATGTGTTCAGCATGGCCAAGAATGTGTTCCCTGTAATGATTCCTGTGCCGCCGTCTTCAGTGCGTGACCAACCTAGGAAATCATA
>Ga0131853_10000914_pt1 | contig 53435 bp, 41 predicted proteins | sample TergutLab28metaG_FD_92764 | JGI IMG/M metagenome (GOLD analysis project Ga0131853, IMG submission 92764) | Labiotermes labralis P1 segment gut microbial communities from Petit-Saut dam, French Guiana - Lab288 P1 (version 2) (version 2) | ecosystem: Host-associated > Arthropoda: Insects >...
TTGCACACGCAACAAAACTGGCCCCCTGTCCTCATAAAACCCACCCTTTTGAAGGAAAACATATAGACAACCGCAAATTCTGCACAAAAATCCAGCTTTCTTTGCCCACACTGTGTCAAGTGCCGAATATGGTGCAAGTATCCTCTTCATGCAACAGGGCGAGCAGGTTTTGGCCTGCCCCGCTTCCTTGGGTTTTCCATAGGCTGGCCCCAGCTAGCCTAAGCCTGTGGAAAACCCGCCCTTAAAGGAAGCGGGGCGTCCTTAAGGCCAAGGCTGTGGAAAAACCGGTCAAGCCCAACATGACCCTGTCACACTTTATACTTCCCCCTGTCAGGTTCCGACCCATGAACTGCTAAAATTCCAGCATGGAAATTAAGCCTTATACTCAAGATGCCTGCGTATGCGCAATCGGTGTGTTTGACGGTGTGCATCTTGGTCACCAAGCCCTGCTGAACGCTGCTATTGCCGATGCCAGTGAGCGAGGTGCGCAGCCGCTCGCGGTGACCTTTGACCGTGACCCCGATGAGCTCTTCTGCCCGGACAAGGTCCACAAGCTGCTCACTAATCAGGAGCGTCTTGAACAACTGAAGCAAGTAATTCCTGACGTACTCGTTTTGCCCTTTACCAGGGAACTAGCAAGCCTGGAGTGGCAGAAATTCCTGGAAATGCTCCTGGCCCTGCTGCCAAGCCTCAAGGCAATCCACGTGGGCGAGAACTTCCACTGTGGTGCTCGAGCTGCCGGCGGCATCAATGAGATCTTCAGCTGGGGCGCAGAGCAGGGCATAGAGGTGAGGCCCCAGCCGCTGTTTGTGTTTGAGGGTGCCACGGTGAGCGCAACGCGCATCCGCACGCTTTTGGCTGAGGGCGAGGTAAAAAAGGCAGCTGAGCTTCTCACACGCCCCTTCTCGCTGACCGGCAAGGTGGTAACCGGCGCTGGCAGGGGGCACAGCCTGGGCTTTGCAACAGCCAACGTAGAGGTAGACGGCTCCTCAGCCATGATGGGCCCGTATGTGTACGCCGCCTATGCCCTGCAGGGCGGAGAGCGCTCTGAAGAGAACAACGGCGAGCACTCCGGCGAGCACTCCAGCGAGCACTCCGGCAAGCACTCCGGCGAGCACTCCGGCAAGCGCTACAAAGCCGCCGTCTCAATAGGCAATCCTCCCACCTATTCACCAGAGACCCAAGAGTTCAACCCCTTTTTATTAGAGGCGCATCTGATAGATTTTGAAGGCAGCATTTACTGCAGCGAGCTCAGGCTGGAATTTGTTGAAAAACTTCGCCCTATGCAACGCTTTGTGAGCACCGATGAACTAATATCTACCGTAAAGAAAAACATCAGTTGGGTAAGGAACAACTTGTAGTAGTATTGTCACGCTAATTAATGTTATATGTCTATGTTGGTGGAGAGTTCCGTGTCGATAGTCAAATAAGGAAGGATGTGTCATGTTGGAGAGTTTACCGCTTATTATTGGTTTGGCGGCAGGAATCGTAGCCGTTGTGTATGCGAGCGCCCTGATTGCTTATCTGGTCAAGATGCCTGCGGGCAACGAGAAGATGCAAAGTATTGCCGGGGCAATCCATGAAGGTGCTATGGCGTTTTTGAAGCGCCAATACCGCACGGTTGCCATTGTTGCCATTATCATCACCGTAATACTGCTGATTCCCGGCTTTTTTGGCATTATTGGTTTTGGAATCTGGACGGCTGTTGGCTTTATTCTCGGCGGCGTAGCATCTGCCGCGGCCGGCTTCATTGGCATGGCCATCTCGGTGCGCGCCAATGTGCGAACGGCTGAGGCCGCCCAAACAGGGCTGCCCAAGGCGCTCAGAGTTGCCTTTCAGGCAGGAACAGTCACCGGAATGTTTGTCATTGGCCTTGGCATCATCGTAGTTTCTATCATGAGCTTTTTATACTTGGGAGAAGTTACGCTCTTTGGCCAAACAGCCGGTTATTCTGCGCTGATAGGTCTGGGCTTTGGTGGCTCGCTGATCTCAGTCTTTGCACGTCTTGGTGGCGGAATCTTCACTAAGGCTGCAGACGTTGGTGCCGACCTGGTAGGCAAGGTCGAGGCAGGCATACCTGAGGATGACCCCCGCAACCCCGCCGTTATCGCCGATAACGTAGGTGACAACGTGGGCGACTGCGCCGGCATGGCAGCAGACCTGTTTGAGACCTACGTGGTAACCACCGTTGCCGCTATGCTGATTGGTATCCTTGCCTTTGGCGAAGCAGCCTTGGGCGTTGCCCTCGGCTTGCCGCTGGCCATTGGTGCTGCTTCTATCGTAGCCTCTGTCATCGGCACCGCCTTTGTTAAGATGGGCAAAAACGGCTCCATCATGGGAGCCCTGTACAAGGGTCTTTGGATAGCGGCAATCATTGCTGCCGCCATATTCCTCCCCGTATGCTACTGGCTTTTGAATGGCGCTACCGTTATTACGGACTCCATTCTTGCCCCTTCAGACCTCTCATATATTTCGGTTTGGATTTGTGCTGTCATCGGCGTGCTCTTAACAGCAGGAATGGTGTATGCCACCGACTACTACACGTCATCCGAGAAAAAACCGGTTCACCGTGTTGCCAAGGCATCTGAGACCGGTCATGCCACCAACATCATCCAAGGCTTAGCAGTAGGCATGGAGGCAACCGCCATTCCCATTATCATGATTATCATTGCTACGCTCGCAAGCTTTTTCTTGGCGGGCATCTTTGGCATTGCTATTGCGGCGCTTTCCATGCTGTCAATGGCGGGCATCATTGTGGCGCTTGACTCCTTTGGGCCAGTCACTGATAACGCAGGCGGCATCGCCGAGATGAGCGCTCTGCCCGAGAGTGTGCGCGTGAATACCGATGCTCTGGATGCCGTAGGCAACACCACCAAGGCTGTTACCAAGGGTTACGCCATTGCCTCTGCGGCGCTGGCTGCCGTGGTGCTGTTCTCTGACTTTATCCATCAGCTTGAGGCGCAAACAGGCGCAGCGTACGCTCTGGACTTTCCCTTGTGGAGCCCCTATGTGCTCATAGGTCTGTTCATCGGCGGGCTGCTACCCTTCCTCTTTGCCTCGCTTGCCATGACCTCGGTGGGCAAGGCAGCCGGCGGCGTGGTAGAAGAAGTGCGTCGTCAGTTTAAAGAGATTCCCGGCATCATGGAGGGCACCGGTAAGCCCGACTACGCCAAGTGCGTGGATTTGGTTACCAAGAGCGCTCTGAGGGAGATGACGCTTCCTGCCATGATTCCCATCGGCGTGCCGATTTTGATCTTGGGCGTTGGCGCCATCTTAAAGGCAGTTGGCTTTGAGGATGCCTTTATGTTCACCGTATATGTGATGGGCGGTGCCCTGGTGGGAACCATCGTCACCGGCCTGTTCTTGGCTATTTCCATGACCGCCGGCGGCGGCGCATGGGATAACGCTAAAAAGCTCATTGAAGAGGGCAAGTTTGGCGGCAAGGGCTCCTTTGCCCACGCGGCCTCGGTAACCGGCGACACCGTCGGCGATCCTTACAAGGATACCGCCGGCCCCGCTCTCAACCCCATGATTAAGGTCTTTAACATCATGGCATTATTGCTGCTGCCCCTCTTGGTTTTACTTGCGTAACGTGTTAATCTGAGAAGCTCAACAAGGGTGTCAAGGGGATATAAGCCTTGACACCCTTGGCAGTATAAAAAGAGTACAAAAAGAGAGTCCAGTGTGTTTAATTGGAGGTAATAATGGGAATTCTTGCAGCCTACGCTGTTCCGCATCCGCCCCTGCTTATTCCCGGCGTTGGGGATGACAGCAAGCTATCTGTGCAAAAAACCAAAGAGGCCTTGGAGGAGGCAGCCCGGCGCGCTGCAGAGCTGGGGCCCGAGACACTGGTGATTATCTCGCCTCATGCGCCCATGTATGCAGACGCCTTTCATATATCGCCTGGTGTAGGTGCGAGCGGAGACTTTGGCATGTTTGGGGTGAGCGAAGCTGCGTACACCGCGATGTACGATGAGGAGTTTGTATCGCTGCTTGAGGAGCTGTCGCTCGAAAAGGGCATTTCCTGCACAACGCAGGGGCAAAAGGATACTTCGCTTGATCACGCAACAATGGTGCCCCTTCACTTTTTTGGCAAGGCTCTCGGCGATGCCGGCGGGGCTGGCGCTGACTATAAAGTTGTGCGCATTGGGCTCAGCGGCCTTGGCTTTGACAAGCACCTTGCCTTTGGCAAGGCGATTGCCCAGGCAGCCAATGCCCTGGATCGCAAGGTGGCGGTGGTAGCAAGCGGCGACCTTTCACACAAACTATTGGCAAGCGGTCCCTATGGTTTTACGCCTGAGGGTCCCGAGCTTGACGAGAAGATATGCGCAGCCCTTACAGAGGGTAGCGCGGAGAGCCTCATGGCGATTAGCCCCAGGCTTGCAGATGCTGGCGCGGAGTGCGGCCTCAGGTCCTTCATCATGATGAGCGGGGCACTCGACGGCCTTAACTATACTTCTGAGCTGCTCTCTTACGAGGGCCCCCTGGGCGTTGGTTATGCCGTGGCTTCTTATCAGGAAGGCGCTCTGCAGGAGGCGGCGGCTCCGGTTGCTGAGGCAAAAGAAGAAGCGGCTTTGGGCGTTGTGGCTCTTGCGGCAGTGGGGGCGGCGGCTGTTGATAAGGCTGCTGTTGATAAGGCAGCTGCTGATGAAGCAGTTACAGAAGAAGCAGTTGCAGATGAAGCAGTTGCTGAAGATTCTGCTGACGATGAAACGGTTGCTGAAGAAGAGGCAGTCACTAAAGACGAAGCGGTTGAAGACGAAGCGGCTGAAGACGAGGAGCCGTCCGAGGAGCCGTCCGCAGACGATGAAGCGGTTGCTGAAGACGAGACTGCCAAAGAAGAGGAGGCTGTCGACGATGAGGCAGCAGCAGAAGTGCTGGCCCCCGTGCCCGATGCACTTCTTGAAGATCTTTACTCCACCCCAACGGAATCCCTCCCCGTGGGCTTGGCGCGCAAGGCCCTGCAAGCCTACTTTGACCTGGGCAACACTCGCCCGGCACTCGATACCCCGGAGATTCAGGAATTTCTGGAGCTCTACCAACAAGAACCCGGCCTCAAAGAGGAGTACGAAGATCTGGCAAACAGAAAGGCCGGAGTTTTTGTCAGCATCCACGAAGGGCAAGAGCTGAGGGGCTGCATTGGCACCATAGCGCCCGCCCGGGAATCTGTCTTGGCCGAGATCATCCAAAATGCGGTGAGCGCAGCGAGGGAAGATCCGCGGTTTTTACAGGTGCAGGCGTATGAACTCGGCGATCTCACCGTTAAGGTAGACATCTTGGGAGAAGCAGAGCAAGTGCGCGACCGTCAGGAGCTGGACCCCAAGCGTTACGGGGTCATCGTCAGGCGCGGGCACCGACGCGGCCTGCTTTTACCAGACCTTGAAGGTGTCGATACCCCCAAAAAGCAGATAGAGATAGCGCTCGCCAAAGCGGGCATCCGCGGCAGAGAATCTTACGCGCTTGAGCGCTTTGAAGTGGTGCGTTATACATGAGTCTTGCACAGTGTTCCGTGTGTCCCCATGCGTGCAGTCTTGCACAGGACGAGAGGGGAGTGTGCGGAGCCAGGCGAGCTAAAGACGGCGCGGTCATCCCCCTTAATTACGGCCGCTGTACATCGCTCGCGCTTGACCCTATTGAAAAGAAGCCGCTGGCGCGCTTTTATCCGGGAAGCACCATCTACTCATACGGCAGCTTTGGCTGCAACCTCAGCTGCTCCTTCTGCCAAAACTCAGAGATCTCGCAGGTGGTACAGAGAGACGGGGTTGGTGAGACAGAAGGGGACGGTTCATCTGTCTCGCGTGTGGTACAGAGGGACGGGGTTGGTGTACCAATTTCTGCGAAATTGGTACACCAACCCCGTCCCTCTGTACCACACCAACCCCGTCCCTCTGTACCACCGACAAACCGGCCACCCGGACGCAGGTGGGATACGCGCACCATTCATGAAGGCCACCCGGCTTATACCCCGGTGCCAACCAGGTATCTCTCGCCGGCGGAGTTGGTGCAGCAGGCCTTAGCACTCAAACCCCAGGGCAACATAGGCGTTGCGCTCACCTACAACGAGCCACTTATCAGCCCGGAATATCTGCTGGATGTTGCCAAGGAGGTCCAAATCGAGGGCCTCAAGCTCGCCGTGGTGACCAACGGCTATGTTACGCCCCAAACGGCTGAGCAAGTTTTCAAAGCAACCGACGCCGCCAACATCGACCTCAAGGCATTCAATCAAGACTTCTACACCTCAGTGGGAGCGCCGGCAGGTCTGGCAACCGTTAAGCAGAGCATCCAGATTGCCCTCGCCCAGGGTTGCCATGTGGAGATTACCACACTGGTAATCCCCGGCCTCAACGACAGCCCGGATGAAATGGCAGCAGAAGCCGCCTGGATTGCCTCGCTCAGCCCAGACATACCTTTCCACATAAGCAGGTTTCATCCGTCGTACCACATGATGGATCGCCCGCCCACGCCGGAGGACACCGTGCATACCCTGGCGCGCATTGCCAGGGAACACCTCAATTTCGTCTATATCGGAAATAGGTAATTTAGGATAGAATAATCAAAAAAAGAAACAGCTTTGTCTCATGGAAAAGGAGATTAAGATGGCAATTACGTTTGACAGTTTGGTAAAGGACGTTCTTGAGTTCCCGCCGGCAGTAGCAATTTTTGAGGACATGGTCCCCGGCATATCCACCAACCCAATTCTCAAGATGGTAAGCGGCATGCCGCTTAGCACCGCGGTTAAGCTGCCGCAGTCTGGCTTTACCCCCGAGATGGTAGAAGAGCTCAAAGAGCGCTTTGCTGCTATGGAGCAATAGATTAAAGGAACAGCGTGAACAAACCCACCTTGTTGGGTATAGATGTAGGTTCAACAACTGTTAAGTGCGCGGTGTTAGATGCAGAGCACCAGATGCTCTACTCTGACTACCAGCGCCACCATACCGACATCCGTGCCACTATAGCCAGTATGCTTTCTGCTGCCGCCGAACAGTTGGGCGAGCAGCAATTTCGCGTGGCGGTAACCGGCTCAGGCGGCCTGCTTTTGGCCCAATGGCTGGAGCTGCCCTTTATCCAGGAGGTTATCGCCTCAAAAACAGCTGTGGAGGCGCTGATTCCCGCCACGGATGTTGCCATTGAGCTTGGTGGCGAGGATGCCAAGATTATCTACTTTGACAAGGGCATAGAGCAGCGCATGAACGGCACCTGTGCCGGCGGCACCGGGTCGTTCATCGACCAGATGTCCGTGTTGCTCAATACCGATGCCCTGGGTTTGAATGACCTGGCGGCTGACGCCCAGATCATCTACCCCATTGCCAGCCGCTGCGGCGTGTTTGCCAAGACTGACGTGCAGCCCCTCTTAAATGAGGGCGCACGCCGTGAGGACATTGCTGCCTCTATCTTCCAAAGCGTGGTCACGCAGACCATTGGCGGCCTTGCCTGCGGGCGGCCCATCAGAGGCAATGTGGCCTTTCTCGGCGGGCCCCTGGAGTACCTGCCCGAGCTGCAAAAGCGCTTTGAGATTACCCTCAATCTCACGCCTGAGATGGTGCAAAAACCTGAGAACGCGCATCTCTTTGTTGCCAAGGGCGCGGCGCTGGCCGTTGCCAAGGAAGCGGACTGCGCTACCTTCAACCTGCAAGAGATCATGGCGCGCCTGAATGCACTGGGCTCAACCCAGGGCTCCGAGGTGCATCGCCTCGACCCGCTCTTTGCCAACGCAAAAGAGTACCTGGCTTTCAAGCAACGCCACGCCAAGGCCACGGTGCCCAGGCGAGACATCAACAGCTACCGCGGCACGGCCTTCTTGGGCATTGATGCCGGCTCCACCACCTTCAAGGCGGTGCTCACCAGTATTGATGGCGAGATACTCTCCAGTTACTACACCAGCAACAAGGGCGAGGTGCTCGACACGGCCAAGTTTGCCCTGCTTGAGATACTGTCTTCCATCCCCGTTGACGAGGTCACCGGCGAGCCGCTCATCACCATTGGCTACACCACGGTGACCGGTTATGGCGAGGCTTTGCTGCTTGAGGCTCTCAGAGCCGATGCCGGCGAGATTGAAACCATCGCGCACCTCCGCGGCGCGCAGTCCCTGCTGCCCGATGTGGAATTCATCCTGGACATCGGCGGGCAAGACATGAAGTGCCTGCGCATCCACGACGGCATCATCGACCACATCATGCTCAACGAGGCATGCTCCAGCGGCTGCGGTTCCTTCATTGAGACTTTTGCCTACAGCATGCAGATGAGCGTGGAGGAGTTTGCCAAGGCGGCGCTTTCGGCCGAGAGCCCCGTAGACCTGGGCAGCCGCTGCACCGTTTTCATGAATTCCCGCGTTAAGCAGGCGCAAAAAGAGGGCGCAACGATTGGCGATATCTCGGCTGGGCTCTCGTACTCGGTCATCAAAAACGCGCTCTTCAAGGTTATTCGTGTGCGTGACCCCAAGGACGTAGGCGAGAAGGTCATCGTCCAGGGCGGCACCTTTTTAAATGACTCAATACTGCGCTCCTTTGAACTGCTGAGCGGCACCCAAGCCGTGCGTCCGGACATCGCCGGACTCATGGGAGCCTACGGCGCCTCTCTGCTTTCAAAAGATGCCTATACTGCCGCTCATCCCACCTTGTCATCCAATGACTTGACCGGCGAATCTACTGCCTCTGCACCAGAAAGCTCACTTCTCAGCGCCGCTGACATAGAAGCCCTGGAAGTAAGCCATCGCACCATACGTTGTAACGTATGCTCTAACGCTTGCCTGCTCACCGTGAGCACCTTTGGCCTCGACGAGACCACCGGCAAAAAGCGCCGCTTTATCACCGGCAACCGCTGTGAGCGAGGCGCCGGCGTTAAGCCCAAGGTAGAAGACCTACCCAATGTCTACGCCTGGAAGTACAAGCGCCTGTTTGAGGGAACCGAGCAAAACCCCTATATACCGCTTGAGCCCTCTGAGGCCACCAGGCCAACGGTAGGCATGCTCAGGGTGCTCAATACCTATGAGAACTACCCCTTTTGGTTTACGCTTTTCAAGGAGTTGGGCTTTTCCACGCTACTCTCAGACGAGAGCGACCACAAAACCTATGAAAAAGGCATGGAATCCATGCCTTCGGAGAGCGTTTGTTATCCGGCCAAGCTGGCACACGGGCACCTCATGGATCTGCTTGAGAAGGCAGAAAAGTCCGCAATGGACATCATCTTTATGCCCTGTATCCGCCACGAGCGCAAAGAGGATCAAGGCGCACCCAATCACTTCAACTGCCCGGTTGTGGTGAGCTACCCCGAGGTTCTCAAGCTCAACGTTGACGAGTTGGAGCAAGGCAACGCCGAGCCGGCCTTCCTCAACCCCTTCTTGCCCTACGACAGCAAGGAGCTCTTTCCCAAGCGCTTTAAGAAGGTGCTGGACAAGTGGTGGGATCGCCACCCCAACGCCAAGGGCGAGGCCCCTTCACTCAAGGAAATCACCGAGGCAACAGACAAAGCCTGGGCAGAGGATGAGGCCTTTAAGAAAGATGTGCAAAACGAGGGCGAGCGCGTTCTCAAGTGGCTGGATGACACCGGCAGGCACGGCATTGTTTTGGCCGGGCGCCCCTACCACCTTGACCCCGAAATCAACCACGCTATCCCTGAGCTGGTAGCCTCTTACGGCCAGGCGGTGCTCACCGAAGACAGCGTGTCACACCTCCTCAAACCCGAGCGCCCACTCAGAATTGTGGACCAGTGGATGTACCACAGCAGGCTCTACGCAGCAGCCAAGCTGGTAACCACCCGCCCCAACCTCGACCTCATCCAGCTCAACAGCTTTGGCTGCGGCCTCGACGCGCTCACCACCGACCAGGTGCAAGAAATCCTCGAGCCAGCCGGCAAGGTCTACACCGTTCTCAAGATCGACGAGATCTCAAACCTCGGCGCCGCCCGCATCCGCATCCGCAGCCTCCTCGCCGCCATCAGAGACCAGCAGAGCGAGCAAGCAGTCAGCGCCCCTGAGACCACCCACATCTGCACAGGCTCTTGCGCAACCAAATGTGACTCCGCCCTTATGCCTCCTGATCTGGAGACAAGCGAGCTCAGCTCTTTGGCTTCTGACTCGGGGGGGAGCGACAAGGGAGAGCCCCAAGCTGGTGAAGACATACTGGAGCGACCCGGGGCCCCGAGACAGAAACAAAGAGCTGAGGGAGCCGGGACGAGTAAGACTCAAGGCCTCTCAACAGCAATCGAAAAGCCTCAGTTCACCGAGGAGATGAAGGAGCAAGGCTACACAATCCTGGCTCCGCAAATGGCCCCCATCCACTTTGAGCTGCTGAACGAGCTCTTCCACTACGGAGGCTACAACCTTAAGCTCCTGCCCAGCGTTGACCAAGGCGCAGTAGAAGCCGGGCTCAAATACACCAACAACGACATCTGCTACCCCTCCATCCTTACCACCGGCCAGGTCATGGAAGCCATTACCTCAGGTGAATATGACCTCGACAAGCTCGCGGTTATCATCACCCAGACCGGCGGCGGCTGCAGAGCCACCAACTACATAGCCCTCCTTCGCAAGGCATTAGCTGATGCCGGAGCACCGCATATCCCGGTCATCGGGCTCAGCTTCCATCGCGGGCTGGGCGAGGTCAATCCCGGCTTCAACGTTACACTCAAGCTGCTGCGTCGCGCTGTGTACGTGTTTTTCTACGGCGATTTACTCATGCAGTGCCTGTACCGCACCCGCCCGTACGAAGCCGTGCCCGGTTCGGCACAAAAACTCTATGACCACTGGATGGACGTCTGCAAACAGCAAATAGGCGGCAAGGTCAACCGTCGCATCTTCGCCAAAACATGCAAAAAGATGATCCACGAATTCGATACCCTGGAGCTCGTAGGCGACGGCACCAAGCCGCGCGTAGGCGTAGTGGGAGAGATTCTAGTTAAGTTCCATCCCACCGCCAACAACGGCATCGTTGACATCATCGAGCGCGAAGGCTGCGAGTGCGTAGTGCCGGGACTCACCGAGTTCTTCCTCTTTGGCATCAGCGGCGGCATTTGGCAGCACCGCGAACTCACCAAACCGCTCAAAAGCGAGATCGGCACGCGCTTCTCTCTGGGAATGCTACGAGTCTGGCGCCGCCCGCTCATCAAAGCCCTGAACAAATCCAAACGCTTCCATGCCCCAGCAGGCATCTACGAACTGGCAGACTACGCAAGCGAGATCTTAAGCCTCCTCAACAGCATGGGAGAAGGCTGGCTCCTCACCGCCGAAATGGTTGAACTCATCAAAGCTGGCACCCCCAACATCGTCTGCACCCAACCCTTTGCCTGCCTGCCCAACCACGTAACCGGCAAAGGCGTCATCAAAGAACTCCGCCGCAGACACCCCGAAAGCAACATAGTAGCCGTAGACTACGACCCCGGTGCCAGCGAAGTCAACCAACTCAACCGCATCAAACTCATGATCAGCGTAGCCAAAGAAAACTTCAAGAACACAGAGAGCGGCTCCTCGTCCCATCACTGATTTTGTTCTCGTAGTGCTCGCAGCTCTTCTGGCGTTCTCATATATCCTCTTGTTGAGGCCTGGGTGCACAAACACGGCTTCAACACGTCAGTTAATTGATAGTGCAGCGCTGCCCTTGACATGGCTAATTTCACTCAGTATATTATTCCCCAAACGCTAGGCGTATGCTTGCTGACCCAAGGGACTGTAGTGAGAAATTACCCCTATATCATCAGTAACGATATCTCCCCCTACTTGATTGAACGCTTTGAGGCTGTTGGAACACAGGTCAAGTACGCAAAGAATGCCCCCATTGTCCTTGAGGGTGAGATTGCCGATAGCTGCTACTACCTCACCAAAGGAAACGTAATTATCACGCAGCGCACGCTGAAAGACCCAGAAATCCTGTTTATATTCTCCACGGGCGTATTAATGTCATCTGCCCATGCCTTGTTCGACGAGATGCTTCCTTATTCAAGCCATGCCTATGAGCCGGTGGAAGCCATCCGAGTCATGAAAGACGATATTTGGCCAATCATTGATGAAGACAGCGTTATCGCCCGCTTTGCAATTGAAAACATGGCCTGCTTGCTCGTTTCTATGAGAGCAAAACTCTACGAGAAGTGCAATCACAGCGAAACCTGGCGCATTTGCCGACTCTTTGACAATATGGTGGATGTCTACGGCGTTGAGGTTGGCGGCGAGATTAAAATCAACTTCAAATTCAGCCAGCAATTTGTCAGCGATATGTTGAGTATCAGCCGAATCACCGTAGTGCGGAGGCTTAAGAGCCTGAAGGAACAAAACATTTTGGATTTTCGCGGCGGCTACTATTATGTCACCGATATAAAGGCGCTCCAGTACATTCTGGTCATGGAAATGTAAGTAAAATCGTAACATTTTCCAGACTCTGTTATCACTAAAGAAATTCGCAAATAGAGCTTAAAATTGCTTAAAAATTCCTTATTTTGTATCTCTGGATACTATAACAAACCAAAAAATTTTGTTAGAGTAGCAGTGTTCTAACGTTACAACAAGCGGTTTTATTTTGGAAAGCTGGCAGTCAAAAACTGTCAAGGTGCTGCATGGTTCTGGTCGCCCAATTGCTTTCTAAGTGCATATCGCTGTAACATCAAAGGGATATGTCTCAGAGAAAGCAATAGAGGGGAAGGAGATGTTGCTCAGTGCGTGCTTTTACCCAACTAAATCAAGTGTCTCATAAAAACCAAAGCAACCGGGCAATCAATATTTTCGCTTTGCTGGCGATGGGTGTAACAGTGAAGATCACTGTGAAAAGATAAGAAGTAAAAAACACACTAAGGGCCAAGAAGGAGGTGGTTTAAGCAAGAGCACGACGATTAGAGAAGGAAGGAAGGAAGGGATGCCTTCGCCCCAAGAATCGTTGACAAACGATATTAATAGAAATATGGAAGGAGAGTTGCATGGAGAAGAAATTTTCAAGGCGTGATTTTTTCAAGGCATCAGCAATTGGACTTGCTGCAACTGCGGCAGCCTCAACAGCAACAGTTGCAGCAGCAAAGCCAGCTTACGCAAACACCCCGCCTACAACGGGACCGTTTGTTAAGCATCTCGATAGTCTACCCTATGAAATTGGTCCTGACTACCAACGGCCAAAAAGTTCTACCCTGGGTTGGATGAGAATCTTTGATCCCGCGGAAAAACCAATCAAGTTTGTTGTCGAGGATATGCAGTTTGCAGAAGGTAATACAAAGGGTATTCCTGACACCGGCAAGGATCTTCCCAAGATCATGGCCGAAAAACTCGGCATCATGGACAGAAACGCCAACATGAACGAAACAGGTGTTATCTATCTCTTTGCCAAGCATCTTACTCAGATGATGCAGGAAAAATCGCACCTGGCGGGCTATCGCCAGCTGGAACTCGCCATGAGTACGGCGGGCTGGTCGGTAGAAAAGGACTACGCCGGTCTCACCGCATTTGGCGGGTCTCCGGGCGGCACCATTGGCATGCACCCGGTTAACCGTTACACGCTGGAGATGGAAGACGAGCAAGTATTTGTTCAAGGTATGTTCAACGGCGATAACTACGTTGCAAGGATGAGACAGGCACAGGGGCAAATCTATCAGTTTGAGTCTCCGGACGAAGCTGCCAAGTGCATAAAGAGAGCGTCTCGCTACTTTGGCGCCTGCCTTGCCGGCGTTGCAGAATATGACGAGCGCTGGACCTACTCAGACTGGGCAACCATCAAGTATGAGGCATTTCCCCGGATGGACGGAAGAACGGCTTACCAGTTCTTCAACACGCAAAAATTTGCCGAGAACATGGAAGTTGAGGTCTTTGGCCACAGCATCGTCAAACCGGACTGGCAAAAATATGCCGGCTTCCAGCCAACCCACGTTCTCATATTTGCCGTGGAAATGGACTACGAAGTACTGGCCACCTCACCTTCGGCCCTCGAAAACGCTATGGTAGGCAAGGGTTATTCCGACATGGCCGAGGTTGCCTACAAGATAGCCGTTTTGCTGAGAGAGCTGGGTTACAACGCAGCTTCATCGGGCAACGGAGACGGACTCTCTGTTCCCTATGCAGCAGCAGCCGGCTTGGGTGAGATGGGCAGAAACTCCAACATCGTTACGCAGAGGTATGGTCCTCGTATCCGTTTGGCTAAGGTTTATACCGACCTCAATATGACCCCCGACAAACCGGTCTCCTTTGGTGTTAAGGAGTTCTGCTCACTTTGCAAGAAGTGCGCAGAGACCTGCCCCGGTCAGGCAATTTCTTACATCGACAAACCTCGCATGTTAACACCCGAAGAATGCGGCATATCCGAAAATCCCTGGCACGAGACCTGGGGGCTCTATAGCGAGCGCTGCCTCAGTGGTAAAGCCTATATTGCTGGCTGCACAAACTGTGTTGCTGTATGCTCATGGAACAAGCTCAAGATGTGGAACCATGATGTGGCAATCCTTGCCACCAAGATTCCTCTGCTCAAAGACGCTGCGCGCAAGTTTGACGAGTGGTTTGGTTACAACGGCCCCGTCGACAACGCCGAAAGGACCAGTGGATTTACCACGCAGAGGGCAGAAGACTTCTGGAATAACCCAGAACCCATACAGCCAACATAGATTGGAGGACTAATATGACAACAATGGGCGGCGCATTAATCTTTATGCTCTTTGGAGCAATCTTTATAGCGATTCAGTATTTACTGACCCGGTACTTAATTGCCAAGGGAAAGAATTCTCTCTTGATGCAGTTCATCGGTTTTCTTGCCAACTTCATGTTTGTGTTCACCTTGATGTGGGTGCAGGCCAGCTTTGCAGAACGTGAGTTTCAGGCGGCTGGCATGAGCGTGGTCTTCTTTGGCGGCGTTACGGTGATATTTGCAATCCTCTTCTGGAGACTATCCACTCTCAAAGGGGATTACAAGGCTCTTACCTGGCCCTCAAAAAAAGGCGTAGAAGAAGCAAAGAAGTGATTGAGTGACCAAGCAATGAGCCATCCGTGCCCTCTAAAGGGACCGGATGGCTCATGCTCACTTCTCTTAACAACAAGGCACTTTGACCATAAGAAGACGAAATGAAAAAGAAGAAAAAAGGTTTCGAGTTCTGGTATCTGCTGGCTCTCGGAGTTACCGGTCTTATAGCGGTTTACTATGGCCTTTTTGTTGCCAAGCAACCCATTGACTACAAGGCGCTGATTCAAGAAAGCCTGCCCAGTGCTACCTCGGTAGAGAGGGTCATTGGCACTAAGCCCGTTTTTGAGATACAGACACCCGAGGGGCAATATTTAGCGGTTATCGACTCAGAATATGGCTATGAATCCACCATTGAGGTTTTGACCATTGTTAACCCTCAGGGCATTTTGCACGGCATTATCATCACAAAAGAAGCCGAGACCCCTGACTTCTTTGAGAGACTGCATACCAAGAATTTTTTCTCAAGATTTGATGACTTGAGTCTGCATGAACCCATCTACGTGGGGCTTGCGCCCCGCTATACGGGTTATGTGGGCAACATCAAAACAGACAACTACGTAGATGTAATCTCTGGCTCAACGGTTTCGTCGCATGCCATAGCCTCGGCAGTTAACAAGGGCGTGCTCTATTTGGCCGAGAGTTATTTTGACACCTCCTGGCATAACCCCTTTGAGGTCATTCGATTTGATGAAAAGACCCTGGGGATGATCATTTTATACCTCATTGCCTTAGCGGCTATGTGGGTCAAGCCTCTGGCAAGGTTTAAGTTTGTTTTCTTGCTTGCCAGCATTGTGCTCCTTGGCTTTATGATCAGCCAGTTTATTACTGCAAGCCTGCTCTTTTCGCTGTTGCAACTCGAGATTCCCCGCTACACCAACGTCATCTGGTATGTCATGGTGTTTGGCTCGCTTGCGTTTATAGTTTTCTTGGGGAGAAATCTGTACTGCTCGTGGCTCTGCCCCTTTGGAGCCCTGCAAGAATGCCTACACAAGGTCACCAAATTTAATCCCCCCGGCATCAATCCAAAAGTGACCAAGAAGCTGCGCCTGCTGCCCGCAACGCTGCTCTGGATTGCCATCATCTTGGGAACCTGGCATGGCAACTATGCCACCTTAAATTATCAACCCTTTGAGGCATTTTTTATCTTGAGTGCCTCTTGGATGATGTGGATTATCATGCCAACACTCTTGGTAGTGAGCTTGTTCTACACCCGCTTTTTCTGTACCTATCTCTGCCCGGTTGGGTATGTTTTGAACTTGGTGAATCGTTGGCGTAACAAAGGAGTGAGAAGATGCAAGAAGTGGATAAAACCACAGATTCTGTGGCAGAAGATAAAAAGCCGCAAAGAAGATCCAGTTACCGATTAATGGATGTTTTCTTTACCCTACTGCTGCTTGCTCTGGTTGTAGGGAGCGTATTGGTGATGCTGCAATCGGCGGGAATCTTAAGGTATGATAGGTTTTGATTACGAAACCGGAATCTTGATGAAGGAATGGTAATAACATGAAACACTTTAAACTTGGTCCCTACAAAGATTTACAACTCACCAGCTTTGACACTGTGGCGAGTGAGTCAGAGGTAAACGAGGCAATCGGATACATCTTCAAAAGCATGGAAGAAGCCAAAATTGAAAAAGTGGGTGGGATAGAAGAGGGTGATCAAGTTGTTGTTACGTGGGAAGCCACCGACGAGAGAACAGGCATTAACCTGGTCAAAGAAACGGTGAGCGAGTTTTGCGTAGGCGACGAGCAGGAGAGCTTTCCCGAAGCTCTCATCCCAGAGCTCATGGGACACAAAGTGGGGGATGTCATTGATTTCTCCAAGACAATAGAACTGGACCCCTTTGATTTTCATTTTCAGGATTACATTGGTCAAACCCTGCTGTTTAAGCTGGTGGTCAAGGAGGTTTATTTTTCCAAAAGACTGGAACTCACCGATGAACTGGTGGTTCAAATCGACCCAAATCTCAAGACTATTGCAGACCTTAAACTCCTGCTGGCAGACGAGATTCACCAGAGAAAGGCTGAACAACAGCGCGATGGCAATATCACCATCATGTTTCAGGCGCTGATTGACCAATGTGAATTTGAATTTGATGATGAAGTCATTGAACAGGATGCAAAGGAACTGTACTACAATTTTGCCGCTGAGCTCAACGCCGAAGACGACATGCTGGCGATGAATGAGTACCTCGCTGCCAGGGAGATCAGCGCAGGAACCCTGCTTGCAGAATGCAAGGAAGAAGTGGCCAAGACCATGCTGCGCAATGCCATCCTTGAAGAGGTCATCTTGGCAGAGAACATCACACTGACCGCCGAAGAAATAGAGCAGACTGAAAAGAAGTTTGCGGATGACCAAGAAAAAGACTGGCTTCCTGAAGAACTGAATAACGTTGAACTGGTCAAGAGCATGTTCCTCTGCAAAAAAGCTCTGGATTATTTATTGGAAGTGAATTTTACTGACTAATGACCCGCAAAAGATGCAACAACCGGCTATTCCTTTGTTTGAGGCCTGCGAGCTTCTCTTCAGCTATAACAGGGGTCAAAGCCTGGCCTTAGATGGAGTCAATACGCGCATAGAGCAAGGCTCCTTTGTTGCGATAATCGGCCCCAATGCATCGGGAAAATCAACCTTTGCCTGTCACTGCAACGCTCTTCTCTTTCCCACGGGAGGAGCGTTTTACGTGTTGGGCCAGGCAAGCACCGCAGAGTCTGAGAATGTTCTTGAGACGCGCCAGCGCGTGGGGCTGGTGTTTCAAAACCCGGACAACCAAACGCTCATGGGCATTGTTGAAGAAGACCTGGCCTTTGGTCTTTGCAACCTGGGCTTGCCTGCTTCTGAGATTGAGCAGCGGATAAGCGAGGCGCTTTGTATTGTGGGCATGGAGGAGTTTAGCACGAGCTCTACCCAGCGCTTATCCGCAGGCCAAAAGCAAAAAGTGGCCCTGGCTGCGGTGTTGGCCATGCGCCCAAGCTGCCTGGTGCTCGACGAAGCCACGGCCATGATTGACCCGGCAAGCAGACGAGAAATCCTGGATGTTTTGAGCTGTCTCTGCCGAGAGCAGGGCATGACCATTATTTTGATTACGCACAATATGTCCGAGGCCCAGCTGGCTGACCATGTTCTTGTACTGGGCCAGGGCCGCGTTGTGTTGGAGGGAAGCCCTGCAGAGGTGTTCTCTCATGCCAATCTGCTGCTAGAGCTTGGCTTGGAATTGCCAACGCCTGATTGGCTGCAGCATGAGCTTGTTCAAGCGGGTGCCCCTCCGGTCACGGATGCTCCCACGCACACAGACCCATCTCGCACTCAGGCAGAGAGCATACTGTGCCTCGAGGATGTCTCGTATGTCTATGACGTGGGCACGCCCTTTGCCACGGAGGCCCTGCACAAGGTCACGCTAAACATACGGCGCGGTGAGACGCTTGTTTTGATGGGAAAACCCGGCTCGGGCAAGTCAACGCTCCTGCAGTTGCTAAACGGCTTACTCAGGCCCACGCAGGGTCGTGTCTTGCTCCACAGCCAGGATATCTGGCAGCAAAGAAGACTCATCCTCGGGGTACGCAATACCGTGGGGTTGGTGTTTCAGTATCCCGAGCACCAGCTCTTTGAGGCCACCGTGGGCAGTGACATTGCCTTTGGGCCACGCATGATGGGCCTAGAGCCAGATGAGATAGAAGAGCGGGTCAAGCGGGCGCTGGGTTTTGTTGGGCTTAGCCCAGACCTGGCAGAGCGCTCTCCGCGCAGTTTGTCTACCGGCCAAAAGCGCCTGGTGGCAATAGCCGGAGTGATGGCTATGGAGCCAGAGGTTCTGGTATTAGACGAGCCCACAGCCGGCCTGGACCCCAGAACCAGGCGCGAGATTCTTGCAAGTCTACAGGCGTACCGTCAACAACTAAATGGCGCACTGGTGATAGCAACGCATACGTTTGAGTATGTAGCTGCCCTAGCAAAGCGCATCGTTGTTTTGGACGCCGGCAGCGTGGTAAGAGACGGGTGACGGGCATGCTCAAAGACATCACCATTGGGCAATACCTGCCGGGCAACACGGTCATTCATCGCCTTGATGCGCGCACCAAGATACTGGCGGTAGTTTTGTTTTTGGTGGCCTTGCTCTGCACGCAAAGCCTCGCTTCATACCTTGCCGTGGGTCTTTGGGTTCTCGTTTCGCTGGTCTTGGCAAGAATCACGCCCAGTCTTGTCTGGCGCGGCCTCAGCCTGCTGCTTGGCATCATCTGCATGATGGCGCTCTTTGGGGTTTTGCTGATTCCGGGTACTCCTTGGGTGCAGATGGGCTCCTTTTCCATCTCATACGAGGGTCTTGCCTTTGGCGCGGTTGCAGCCGCTCGCTTTATTCTGCTAATCCTCGGTAGCTCCCTGCTCACCTATACCACCTCGCCGCTGCGTCTGCTGAGCGGCATCGCCTTTTTTCTCAGGCCCTTTGAACGCCTGGGACTGCCGGCAAATGAGCTCGCGCTGACCATGACCATTGCAATCGGCTTTTTGCCGGTTATGTTTGAAGAAGCCAACAGGATTGCAAAGGCCCAGGCAGCGCGGGGGGCAGACTTTAGCAGGGGAGGCCTTATTGCACGTGCAAGAGCCTTGGTGCCCCTCTTTGCTCCGTTGGTCATCAACGCCTTTAACCGGGCTGATGAATTGAGTGTTGTGATGGAGTCGCGCTGTTATAGCGGCACGCTGCAGCGCACCGAGTGGCGCACACCCAAGATGAAGCCGGCTGATTATATTGCACTGGCTTTGACCTTGCTGCTTGTATTTGGTGTCATTGCACTCAGGGTCCTCGGAGCCCTGGGGATACCCGGGATGTTTTGGTAGGAGTAAACGGTGGCAAACCCGCAGACCTCAAAAACAACACGCTCGCTGATGACGGTGGCCATGCTGGTGTGTCTGGCTCTGGTACTCAGTGTTATAGAGAGCTTTATACCGCTGTCGTTTGCCATCCCGGGGGTCAAGTTGGGGCTGGCAAACCTGGTGGTACTCTGCGGCATCTATGTGCTGCCGTTTCGTCAGGCGCTCTGCCTGGCCCTGCTCAAATGCCTCATGACCGCCTGGATCTTTGGTGCTTTTTCTGCCTTTCTGTTCAGCGTGGTAGGCACGATGCTGAGCTTTTTTGTCATGTGGCTTTTGGTGAGGGTCAAAGTTGAGACCGTTGTGGTGAGCTGTGTAGGAGCCGTCTGTCATAATGTGGGTCAGATTGCCGTGGCGGCGCTCATTGTGGGCAGCGCCAAGGTGTTTTACTACCTGCCGGTGTTGATTGTAGTGGGAGCGGCGGCGGGCCTGATTATCGGTCTGTGCGTTAAGGCCGTTTTGCCCTACATTCTGCACCTGAAGGAAAACTCAAAGGATACCAGCTGATGCGTCTGAGTCTCTCCAAAATAGTCGCCATCGTTTTGGCTACCCTTGTTTTGGGGGCGTGCATTGCCCTCTTGGTCATGCGGTTTTTGAGCACGCCTGCGCTAGCGCAAAAAGTCGTCATTGAGCAAGACGGCGTGGTGGTGTACGAGGCGATGCTTAAAAACGAGGACGGCGCGCCCGTCCATACTGAGGAGCTTCTGCTCCACTTTACCGGCAGTCTGGGCGAGTACACGGTTGCTCTGCATAACGGTATGGTGCGCATGGTGTCCTCACTGTGCCCCGATCAACTCTGTGTTCATCAAGGCTTAACAGACGATCCAAACACCCCCATCGTCTGCCTGCCTCAGCGCATCATCATCTCTGTGGAAGACGTCTTTGACGAAGGCGAGGAGGGCTCGGAGCTTGTCAGTTACACCCAGCATCGCTTTTTGTTTGACACCATCGTGGGGATTACCGTCTTTGCCGGCAGCGCAGACGAGGCCGGGCTTGCGATTGCCGCCGCCTTTGAGGAGTTTGAAGCAGTGGAGCGCATGGCAACACGCTATGGCAGTGATGCTGGCGCGCCCAGTGACATCCAGCGCATCAATGACGCTGCCGGAGTGGCTCCGCAGGTGGTTGACCAGGCCATCATCATCATGCTCGAGCGAGCCCTCAGCTTGAGTGAGCTGGGAGAGGGATCCTTTAATCCTGCGATAGGCCCCATCGTTGACCTCTGGGCAATCGGCAATTCCGAGAAGGAGCGAGTGCCTTCTTCAGCAGAGATAAAACCACTGCTGCCCCTGGTTGACATGACAAAGATTGAGATTAACGCCCAAGAAAACACAGTGTTTTTAACCGAGGCGGGCATGTCGCTTGACCTGGGCAGCGTTGCCAAGGGTTACGCAACCGACCGAGCGGCCGAGGCCCTGCGCGCAAACGGCATTGAACACGCCCTTATCTCAGCCGGCGGCAATATCTACGCCCTGGGAGGCAGGCCCGATGGCAGCCCCTGGCGCGTGGGTATCCAAGACCCGCGCCACGAAGGCGAGATACTGGCAGTAACAGAGATCTTTGAGGGATCTGTGGTCACCTCAGGCGATGATCAGCGATACTTTGTTATCAACGATACGCGCTACCATCATATCTTTGATCCTAACACCGGGATGCCGGCACAGGGTGTATGGCAGGCAACCGTCGTTTCTGACTGCTCAATGGATGCCGACATCCTGTCAACCATCTGCTTTATCCTGGGGCCAGAAAAGAGCGAGAGGCTTTTTAAGCAGCTGGGGCTTTCAGGCGTTATCGTTGACGCAGACGCCCAAGTCTTTCTGTTCATCAACGACAAAACGGTCATACTGCCAGAACTCAAAGAAGGCTACCACTTTACACACTGAACCTATCAACCTGTCAGGCTTAACAAGGTCGAGCCCGGTGACACCTTCATTCCTTCGTGGCATTCTGGCATTTGGTATTTTGCCAAGATTACTGGCATATAGGGGGAAAGTGTGCTATAAATAGCGAAGCGTTTTTGTGAGAAAGCGCCCGTTTTGCCTGTGCAGACGGACAACCCAGTGAAGATTTGAGGAAAGTGGGCTGTTTTGACCCGCTTTCTTTGTATTAACGAAAGGTTAGCATGCGGAGCAAAAAAGAGGTACAACTGTTAGAAGCGCTTGAGGTGGCTGCTGCTGCTCAGGGCTTTGATTTAGTTGACCTTGAGTTTGCTGGCTCCGGCAAAAGCACGGTGCTTCGTGTGTATATTAACAAGGATGAAGGCCTTACTATCGACGGAATCGCAGGCGCAAACGCGTGGATCTCCGAGGTGGTTGAGCGGCTGGATCCCTACAAGGGAAGCTACACGCTTGAGGTTTCTTCTCCGGGCATTGACAGGCCGCTTCGCACCTGGAGGCACTTTGAACGAGCTGTGGGAGAAGAAGCGGTCATCACGTTGGAAAGCGCCCAAGACTCGCGCTCAAACGCAAGCGGCAGCGAGAAGCCGCACTCAGACGCAGGTAAAGACAAAAAGCCACGTCTCAAATACACCGGACTCATAACCAGTGTTGACCCAGATCAACTGCTTGTCACGCTCGAAGCAGACGGAATTCAACACCAATTGGGATTCAATCAGATAAGAAAAGCAAAAATCAAAGGGCGTCTCGACTTTGAAAGCAGAAGGGATAGCTGATGTCAGCTGAATTAGTAGCCGCGCTTGATGCGCTGGCCAAGGAAAAGAACATAGATGAGATGTACCTGCTGGATCAGCTGGAACAGTCATTGGCCGAGAGCTATCAAAAGGTGCTCAAGCTCAAGTGGGATGCCCGGGTAACCATCGACCGCGGAAGCGGCGACATCATCGTAGAAGAGCTGGTTGGCCAGGGTGAGCCGGATGAAGAAACCGGCGAGTACGAGGAGTACATCCCCCGGGTGGTCACCCCCGATGACGTGAGCCGCATAGCCGCGCAAAACGCCAAGAGTGTCATTCAGGCCATTGTGCGCGATGCCGGCCGCCAGGCTATTTTTGAGGAGTTTGCTGAGCGCAAAGGCGAGCTGGTCACCGGCACGGTGCTGCAGGTGACGCCTGACTTTACCATCATCAAGATCCGTGACGGCGTTGAGGCCGAGCTCCCTCACTTTGATCGCAAGCGCAACTCTTACGAGCTGAATGAAAAACCCGAGAACGAGCACTACCGTCATAATCAACGCCTTAAGTCGCTCATCATCGATGTGCGCGACCCCTCAAAGAAGGACGAAGGCGGCAGGGGAGAAACCACGCGCCCCGCAATCGTTGTTTCACGCACGCACCCCGATCTGATTCGCAGGCTCTTTGAGATAGAGGTGCCTGAGATCTACGACGGAGTTGTGGAAATCAAAAACGTTGCCCGCGAAGCCGGTGCGCGCTCTAAGATTGCCGTATCAAGCCGTGAGCCCAACCTTGATCCCGTGGGCGCCTGCGTAGGGCCCAAGGGTAGCCGCGTGCGCATGGTGGTTGAGGAGCTCCGCAACGAACGTGTTGACGTTATCCAATGGGATAGCAACCCAGAGGTTTTTGTGGCCAAAGCTCTGTCTCCCGCTAAGGTCACCCGCGTTTTGATAGACGAGGATACGCACTACGCCACCATCATTGTGCCCGATGACCAGCTTTCGCTCGCCATTGGCAAGGAGGGGCAAAACGCCCGCCTGGCTGCCCGTCTCACCGGCTGGCACATTGATATCAAGAGCGCCAGTCTCAAGACTGACTTGCCGGACTTTGTTACCACACTCTTTGAAGAGGATGAAAAACCCACCACAGAGGACGGGCGCTGCGAATACGTCAATGAAGACGGCGTCAGATGCCGCAATCATGCACGCGAGGGCTCAAAGTTCTGCGGTGTGCATGAAAAAGCAGCACAGAACCAGCCGCAAGAGGCATCGGAAGACGCCTGATTAAGCAAGCCGCCTGATTAAACTATTGGAGTACTGAGTACCGAGTGAAGACAAGCAGCACCAAAAAACCGATGCGCACCTGCGTGGCCTGTGGTAATAACGATGCCAAGATGGGCCTCGTGCGCTTTGTGCGGAGCAAGGAGGGCGAGGTGTCCTGCGATACCAGCGGGCGTTTGCCCGGCCGCGGCGCCTACCTTTGTGCCGACGAGGCTTGCCTCACCAAGGCTATGAAGCAGGGAAAACTGAACAAGGCACTGAGGTGCCAATTGAGCATTGAAGACCGCCAACGTCTTGAGGAATCTTTCAGAGACTGTTGCCAGCTTTCTTTGGCAAAGTGAACGGAGCAGTATGGCAGGAATCAGAGTACATGAGCTAGCAAAAGAGTTTGGTATGACGAGCAAGGAATTGCTCGTATACCTTGAGGAGATGAAGATACCTGCCAAGGGTCACTCCTCAACGCTGGTTGACGCTTTTGTGGACAAGGTCCGCAAGCGACTGGGCCCGGAGATTGCTGAGAAGCAGGCAAAAGCCGAGGAAGAAAAAAAGGCACAAGCAGCTGAGAGAGCAGCCGCCGAGCGCGCACGCCGCGAAGAAGAGAAGGCAGCCCGCGCAAAAGCCGCGGAAAAGGAACGCGCCCAGCGCGAAGCCGAGCGGGCGCTGCAAAGAGGCTTAACGCTTGAAGAATCCCTTGCCGAGGATGCTGCCGCCAAGAAGCCGACAAAAGTTGCGGTGTCGCCAGAAGCAGCAGCCAAAGAAGCAGCCGAGCTGCTCGGCCTCACCGATGAAACCGAAGAAGCCGACGAGTTAGTTGTGATAACTGAAGAGCTCATAGGCGACGAGCCGGTGCCTCCCAAGAAAGGCGCTGCAGCAAAAGCCGCTGCGCAGAAGAAGGCGCCAACCTTCAGCGGACTTCTCTCGCAGATAGAGGCAGAGAAAAGCCGCATTGAAGCTGAGAAAGAACGCCTGGCAGCAGAAAGAGCCGCGGCTAAAGAAACCAAGGCAGTCAAGTCAGTTAAGACTACCAAGGCAGCCAAGGCAGAAGAAGCCGCCCTCGCACTTGATGAAATGCCAACGGAGGGCTTGCTTGCGCTTGAAGGCGATGACCAGACCACCGAGCCACAAATTGCTAAAACAGATAGCAGTACTGAGGGCGAGGCAGAAGCCAAGACTCGCGGAGGCCGCAAAGGCAAGGGCCGCAAAGGCCACGCCACTGATGAGCAGAGCTTTGACGAGGGTGCCGGGCGCCATCGCAAGGGCAAAGAGGGCAGAAAGCAGCACGGCCTGCAAATGACCGACATCTATGATGACGGCGATGCCCCTGAAGACGATCGCTACCGCAAAATGGCCGTTGCCGCAGAGATGCTGCAACGCGAGAAGGTCTTGGCGGAGGCTCGCGCTGCCGTTAAGGCTGCCGGCGACGAGGGCGGCGGCCGCCGCAAGAAGCGCAAAGAAAAGCGCGAGGCCGAGGCCAAAGAGCGCGCCGAGGCCGTAGCCATAGAGCGCGGGCTCGACCCCGAGCTGGTGCTGGACTCCTCAGTAACGGAGGTTCCCACCGGCGCAACCGTACAGGAATTCTCCGACATTGTAGACGTGCCCTCGGGCGACGTAGTCAAGCGCCTCTTCTTACTGGGCAGCCCGCTCACCGTCACTCAAACCATGAGCGATGAGCTCATCGAGCTCATAGCCGATGACCTGGAGCGCAAGATACGCATAGTCTCTCCTGAAGAGGAATATGCTGTGCAGATAGTTGACGCTCCCGAGAGCCTTGTGCCGAGACCCCCGGTAGTCACGGTTATGGGGCACGTTGACCACGGCAAAACTTCACTACTCGATGCCATCCGCGAGACCGAGGTCATCACCACCGAGGCCGGTGGAATCACCCAGCACATTGGTGCTTCGGTGGCGCATATCAACAACCAACAAATCACCTTCATCGATACGCCGGGCCACGAGGCCTTCACGGCCATGCGTGCCCGCGGCGCAAAAGTCACCGACGTAGTGGTTTTGGTAGTGGCCGCAGACGACGGGGTCATGCCCCAGACCGTTGAGGCCATCAACCACGCAGAGGCAGCGGGTGTGCCGATAGTGGTTGCCATTAACAAGATAGACAAGCCGGGTGCTACACCCGATAGAGCCCGCCAAGAGCTTTCCGAGCACGGCATAGTGCCCGAGGAGTGGGGCGGACAAAACATGTTTGTAGAGGTGAGCGCCAAAAAGCGCATCAACATTGATGACCTGCTTGAGGCCATCATCTTGCAGGCTGACGTACTGGAGCTCAAGGCAAACCCTGACACCTTGGCCTCGGGCATTGTCATTGAGGCTAAGCTCGACAAAGGCCGCGGCCCGGTGGCCACGGTGCTGGTGCAGCGTGGCACCCTGCACGTGGGAGAAACCATCGTCATGGGAACCAGCTACGGCCGCGTCCGCGCACTCATCAACCCGCTTGGCGAAAACGTCACCGAGGCCAAGCCCTCGGATCCGGTTGAGCTGCTCGGTCTTGATTCCGTGCCGGCCGCCGGCGATGACTTCAGGGTCTTTGCCGAGGAGCGCGATGCCCGCAACCTGGTCAAAGACCGCTCACTCAGGCAGCGCATGGCCGAACATCAGAGCAAGTCTCGCGTTACCCTGGAGAACTTCTTCAGCCGCATTGAGCAAAACGAGCTCTCCGACCTCAACCTCATCGTCAAGGCTGACGTGCAGGGCTCCATCGAGGCCTTGGGCGACGCCCTCGAAAAGATGGACCAAAGCGAGGTACGCATCAATATCATCCACTCAGCGGTGGGTGGTGTCACCGAGACCGACGTGACCCTTGCCGCTGCCTCCAATGCCATTATCATTGGCTTTAACGTGCGTCCCACGGTCAAGGCCAAGCAGATGGCAGACCGCGAAGAGGTTGAGATCAAGACCTACAAGATCATCTACCAGGCAATTGAAGACATCAATGCCGCGCGCGTTGGCCTACTGGCTCCTGAGATAATTGAGCAGGACACCGGCATGGCCGAGGTGCGCGAGACCTTCAAGGTGCCCAAGCTCGGCACCATTGCCGGCTGTATGGTGGAGGAGGGCGAGATAGGCCGCGATGACGAGATCAGGGTCATTCGCAACGGCCTGGTTGTCCATGAGGGCAGAATTGCCTCCCTCAAGCGTTTCAAAGAAGACGTCAAAAGCGTCAAGGCTGGCTACGAATGCGGCATAGGTATTGATGGATACCAAGACGTCAAAGTAGGCGACGTGCTGGAGACCTTCAGAAAGAAAGAGATAATAAGAGAGGCCTGATAAGCATGGGGGCAAAGCAGTCAGCAGCAAGCAGAAGGGTCAACGAATCAGCCAGGGCTGCCCTCGCTGATTTGTTGCTGAGCGAGTTTTCTGACCCCAGGCTCGAGCTCATCACCGTGACAGATGTGCGGGTATCAAAGGATAGAAGCATGGCCACGGTTTTAGTAAGCAGCTCGCCGGGACAATACGAAGACACCCTGGCAGGCCTTGAAAGCGCCAAGGGGCGCCTCCGGACCCTGCTCGGCAAAGAATTGGGATGGCGAGTTACGCCAGAACTACGTTTTGTCATCGACATTGGCGTAGACCACGCCCAAGAAATCGATGCCTTTCTCAAAGGAGGCAGCTCATGAGTGTTCAGTTGAAATATACCGCTCTTGGGGAGCCTGACGATCCCGGGTCAGGCAGCAGCGCCGTTGTTGAATACGAGTCCCTGCAGGTAGACGAGGTTTTGGCTCTGCTTGAAGCTTCTCAGGTGGTTGCCATTGCCGGGCACATCAACCCTGATGGCGATGCCGTGGGCTCCGCCTTAGCACTCCGTGATTTACTCAGAGCTATGGGCAAAGAGGTGGACATTTTGCTGGGGCAGGATAATCCTCCGCCGGAGCTCTATGACTTTTTACCTGATTACGAGTTTACTCTTGCGAGCGAGTACATCAAGACTCCTGACCTTTTCATTGTGGTTGATTCCGCCACCATCAAGCGCCTGGGCACATCCGAGAGGCTCCTTGAGGAGGCAGAGAATACGCTGGCCATTGACCATCACACCAGTTTTCAGGGCTTTACCCGCTACTATTATGGCAACGACGTGGCACCTGCCACTGCCTCGCTCATCTGGCAACTCATCAGGGCCAGCCGGATTGAGCCCACCCCCAACATGGCAACCTACTGCTACGTGGGCATCATGACCGACACCGGCCGCTTTGCCTTCAGAAGCACCGACCGCTCGGCCTTTGTAGATGCTATGGAGATGGTTGACCTGGGAGTTAACCCCTCCGAGATGAGCCAGTTTGTCTATGAAAACAAATCTATGGCGGCAATGCGCCTTGAGGCCTTGATTATCAACAGGATACAGTTTGCCTGTGAGGGCACCGTTGTCTACTCCTTTATCTTGCATGATGACCTGAGCACGCTTGGCCTCAAGCGCGATGACACCGAGCAGCTCCCCACCATTTTGCGCTCCATAAAAGGCGTGGAGATTGCCATGCTATTCCGCGATGAGTTGGAAGAAGGCGTGCGCGTTAACCTCCGCTCCCGGAGCTCATTTAACGTGGGCGATTTTGCCTCTGTGCACGGCGGCGGTGGACATCGTGGCGCTGCCGGCCTTACGCTCGACCTGCCGCTGGCCGACGCTATCTCCTACACGCTCCACCACATAGTAGAAGACTTCTCCCACTGCCAATGACAAAGAGAGGCACTCCCACCGGACTAGCTGGCATTCTCGCTCTTGACAAGCCAGAAGGCATAACCTCACACGATGTGGTTGATGTTGTCAGGCGAGTGACGGGCGAGCGACGCGTGGGCCATGCCGGCACGCTGGATCCTCTGGCAACCGGCCTCTTGCTGGTGTGCGTGGGGCCTGCGACGCGGCTTAGCGAATACCTCATGGCCGGGAATAAAGCCTACGAAGCCCGCATTTGCTTTGGCAAAGAAACCACCACCGATGACAGAGAAGGGGAGACTCTGCGCATGGCAGAGTTGCCGCGCGAGCTTGAGGACACAGCGTTTATCACCCAGCTTTTGCAGTGGATGCCGGGTTCGATGAATCAGCTGCCTCCTGCGTACTCTGCAATCAAGAAAGATGGAGTGGTTGCCTACAAGGCTGCCCGAGAAGGCAAACAGCTTGAGTTAGAGCCGCGGCGTGTTGAGCTCTTTGAAGCCGAGCTCCTGGCAATAGGAGCCGATTATTGGGATCTGCGACTGGTGGTCTCAAAGGGCTTCTACGTGCGCTCCTTTGCCCGCGATCTGGGCAGAGCGCTTGACTCTGCCGCTCACCTCGGCGCACTCCGACGCACTGCCTCCGGCAATACTCGTATCGAACAAGCCAGCGTTATGCAAATGTCCAGCCTGCCTTTCATCGACCCCGTGGCCGCGCTGGGCTTTCCGTCTGTAGAAGTAAGCGCAGCCGAGGCTCATGGCGTAACCAACGGTAAGCCCTTAACGCTAAGACAAGAGAACCGTCCCCCTGTTTCAGCCAGGGGTCTCATCAGCATCGTGCACAAAGATCACTTTCTCGCAATCTACGAAACGGTAAGCAAAAGCAGCCTCGCGCAACCTAAAGTCATCCTCCCCGGCGGCATTCTCCGTCCCTCTCTCTCACACTAAGCTTCTGAGTTTGGGGTGTGCTTTACCAGGCGGTCTTTGTATTCAGCTGCTTCGCTTTGGTTGCTTACGAACTTGCTGATTTCGGCAACGATGGTGGGGATAAGCACCAGACCAATGACGATGAGCCAATGGTTAAGGCCCAAAGGCACCACTCCAAAGAAGCTGGCGAGTGGTGGCACTACAACCAGCAGGGCAAAGAGGGCCACCATAGAAAAGGCTCCGAGGGCAAGCAAAGGGTTGTCCCTGATATTACTCCTGAAGATTGACCGCCCACTGCGCGCAGTAAAGATGTGCAAGATGGCAGACCAGCCAATCAGCAGAAAAGCCATAGTTTGACCCGTGGCGTATGAAGGCAAGCACACATCACTCACCACCACAAATGCCCCAACGTAAAAACCAATCAGCGCTATCGACACAAAGGTAAAGGACTGCCGCGCCATCTTGAACAGCAGACCTTTGAATACGCTTTCGCCCCGGCGCACCGGGTTGTTCTGCATAATGCCGGGCTCGGGCTTTTCGCGGGCGATGAAGAGGCCGGGCACCCCCACGCCAATCACGTTGATCAGCAGTATCATTATCGGCGTTAAGGGCAGGTGCCAACCCAGCAGCAGCGCAATCAGCATCAAGGTGACCTCAGAAAAATTACAGGAGAGCAAAAAGTAAATCGTCTTGCGCACGTTGGCGTAGACCCCGCGCCCTCGGTGGATGGCAGCAACAATAGTGGAGAAGTTGTCGTCAATCAGCACCATGTCAGCCGCGCTTTTGGACACTTCGGTGCCGGTGATTCCCATAGCAACGCCCACGTCTGCCGCCTTTAAGGCCGGGGCATCGTTGACGCCGTCGCCCGTCATGGCTACCACCTCGTTATGCTCTTGCCACGCCTCCACAATGCGAATCTTGTCCTCGGGCGAAACTCGGGCATATACGCAGTACTGCGCAACGTTTTCTATCAGCTCCTCGTCGCTCATCTCAGAAAGATCCAGGCCGGTTATCACCTTGCCGCCATCGGAGAGCAGGCCAATCTGGCGGGCAATGGCCTCGGCGGTTGTGGCATGGTCCCCGGTAATCATCACGGTGCGGATGCCGGCATTCTTGGCAATATTAATGGCCTCGGTGGCCTCCGGGCGCGGCGGATCGATGATGCCGATAATGCCCTCAAAGAAGAGGTTCTTCTCCAGCTCTTCTAGCTTGTCGCTTTCTGGCAGCGCATCTACCCGCTTGCTGCCGAGTGCAATCATTCTGAGAGCGTCTTGGGCAAAGTGGTTGTGCATATCCTCGCGCGCTCTGAGCTCTTCAGGCGTTGCTACAGCAAAGGGCACCCGGTCAAAGGCTCCCTTGGTTAAAACAAGGTAGCCGCCCTCGGGGCATTGGTGTACGGTGGTCATCATCTTTCGGTCAGACGAAAAGGTCACTTCCGCCACTCGGGGGTAGCGCTGTTCAAGCTCAAACTTTTTGCCTCCCTTAGCAGTAAAGAGCCGGAGAATTGCCGCCTCGGTGGGATCCCCAATAATCTGCAGCTCACCGTCCTCGTCTAGCTCTGCCACGGCGTTGCTTGCCAGGGTGAACTTGTCCAGCAGCTCCATCTGAGTGGCAGAAAACTCACAACTGTCTTTGAACGGCTCGGCTCCACTTTGCCACAGGCGCTGTATGGCCATGCGGTTTTGGGTAAGCGTGCCGGTTTTATCGGAGCAAATAACGGAGGTGCTACCGAGCGTCTCTACGGCAACCAGTTTACGTATCAGCGCATTCTTCTTGACCATCTCGGTGACGCCCCGGGTCAAGATTAAGGTCACAATCAGCGACAGGGTCTCAGGCACCGCGGCAACCGCCAGGGCAACGGCTACAAACAGCATCTCCCAAACGTCTGCCCCTTGCATAAGCTCAATAAAGAATATGGCAAGCGCCGCAGTAATGGCAATGAAGCTGATGACCTTGCCCACGCCGTCAAGGCGGGCTTGCAGGGGAGTCCTGAGCTTTTGGGCATCATTGAGATAGCCGGCGATATGCCCCATCTGCGTGTTCATGCCGGTTGCCACCACCAAGGCCTTGGCGCGCCCCGCTGTTACCAAGCAGCCCGAGAATATCATGTTGAGCTGGTCAGCCACCGCCACCTTGCCGGTGAGTACCACGTTGGAATCCTTCTCAACCGGCATACTCTCGCCGGTGAGTATTGATTCATCAGACATAAAATCGGTGCTCTCAAGCAAGTGGGCATCGGCAGAGATTTTATCACCAGCGCTGAGTAAAATGATGTCACCCGGCACCAGCTCAGCCGAATCAACCTCTTGTTGCCTGCCGTCCCTCAGCACCAGGCTGAGTGGGCTGCTCATGCTCTTGAGCGCATGCAAGGCGCGCTCGGCGCCGCGCTCCTGCGTCACCGCCAAAGTCATGTTGAGTATGACAATGCCGATGATGACAAAGAACTCCGTGAGCCCCTTGCCACCCTCTTGCGTTGCCATAAAGAGCGAAATTGCCGCCGCTGCAATCAGTATGATCGTGGGGGCATCGCGCAGATTGTGCAGGATCTTCTTGAAGACCCCCTCGCTTTTTTGCTCATCAAACTGGTTTTTGCCGTAGTGCTGCTGCTTTGCGGCAATAGAATCTGAGTCAAGGCCTGTCTCGCTGTTTGACTCGAGCTGCTCAAGCAGAGATTCCCTGTCAATTTCGTGCCAACCCATAGGACACCATCTCCGTAAAAAACCACCCATTGGCCACTCTTGTTCTAGGAAAACTGTAGCACATCCGGACCCAGGGTCACTCAGGTATTGGTATACTCATGGGAGAATATCACGAAGAGAGAAGAAGAGAAAACCGTGGCAACAATAGTTCCCTTTATCAGTTGGCGGCCCCCTGCAGAGATTGCAGAACAGGTGGCTGCCGCTCCCTATGACACCTTATCGCGCGCTGAGGCAGTTCAGGAGATAACGCGCGAGCCCCTGAGCTTTTTGCGTATTGACCGGCCTGCAGCGCTTGTTGATCCGGCAATCGACGAGTACGAAGCGCAGGTTTACGCGCGCGCCCGTGCAGAGCTTGATGCCTGGTACGAGCAGGGCATCATGGTGCCCGATAACGAAGCGCTTGAACCGGTGTACTTTGTCTATCGCCTCACGCAACAAAACCACAGCCAAACCGGCCTGGTTGCCTGCGCCAGCGTGGCCGACTACAAAAGTGGCGTCATCAAGCGCCACGAGAACACCCGGGCAAAAAAGGAATGTGACAGAGTTGAGCACATAAAAGTCTTGGAGGCGCACACGGGACCCGTTCTGCTCACCTATCCCAGCGTGCAAGAAATTGATGAGCTGCTTGAGCAAACAACAGCAGAGACAAAGCCTCTCTACGATTTTGTTGCCCCTGACGGCGTGCGCCATGAGTACTGGCGCCTTGACGATAAAGAGGTCATGGAGCAGATCCAGCACTGCTTTGAGCGCATCCCCGCACTCTATATAGCCGACGGCCATCATCGCGCCGCCGCTGCCATACGAGTTGCTGATTGGTATGCAGAGGAGCAGCTTGAAGGGCAGCAAGCAGCCCAGCAATTCTTGGTTGCCGTGTTTGGGAGCGATGAGCTGCAGGTACTTGACTACAACCGCGTCATCTCTGACTTAGCTGGGCAAAGCCCGCAGCAAGTACTCAACGCCATCGCAGAAGTCATGGACGTTGAGCTTAAAGGTGCCGAGCCCTATCGCCCCGCAAAGCGCGGTGAGCTGGCTCTCTATCTGGAGGGTCTCTGGTATAAACTCACGGTGCGAGAAACCACTCGCCCCCAAGACGCCGTTGACGGCCTAGATGTAGCACTGCTTCACAGCGCCATCCTCGCGCCTATCCTGCACGTAGAGGATCCGCGCTCCGATCCGCGCATCACCTACATTGGAGGAGCCCGCGGCCTCGCCGAGCTTGCCGAGCGCGCAGACCAAACACATGGTGCCGCCTTTGCGCTCTATCCTTGCTCACTCGCGGAACTGTTTGCCGTAGCAGACGAAGACCGCCTCATGCCCCCCAAATCCACCTGGTTTGAACCCAAGCCTAAATCCGGTCTGGCTATTCATAGAATGTACTGAGGGCGTAAGGTGGCGTGAAGAGCCAAGAGAACGGCTCAGTGTCACACTTTCAGTAGTTCCTGCCGCGTTTGCACGCAAAAAGACGATTATTGCGCAGATTTAGTCCAAAATGGCTCTGAATTGGCCTCAAAACCGTCTTTTTGCGTGCAAACGCGGCAGGAACTTGGAGTTTTGCGCCACGGCTCTCGGGCACAGCCTGCTGTTGACAGGAGGACTCAGCGGTTATGAGCACTCAGCTTATTCTGCAGTCAGGATTTCTGGCCCGTCAACGGTCAAAGCCACCGTGTGCTCAAAGTGGGCTGAGAGCGAGTCGTCGGCGGTGTATACAATCCAGCCGTCCAGGTATGGTCCCCTTGTGCGATAACCGCCCACGTTAATCATGGGCTCAATGGCAAACACCATGCCGGCCTTAAGCTTGAGACCGGTTTTTTTGCGGCCAAAGTTGGGCACTACGGGGTCTTCGTGCATCGCCTTGCCTATGCCGTGGCCCACGTACTCGCGCACCACACTAAAACCAGCAGCCTCTGCAATCCCTTGAATCGCATGGCCAATGTCGCCCAGATGGCCACCTACCTGTGCCGCATCAATGCCTGCCCACATAGACTGCTCGGTCACCTCAAGCAAACGCGCAGCCTCGGGGGCAATTTCACCCACGGCATAGGTGGCAGCGTTATCCCCATACCAACCGTCAAAAATTGCACCGGTGTCAATGGAGATGATGTCGCCTTCTTGCAAGATGACCTCGGCACTGGGAATGCCATGAACTATCTGATTATTAATCGAGGCGCAAATTGAACCCGTAAAACCCCCGTAGCCCTTGAAAGCCGGCCGAGCGCCCTCCAGGCGAATCAGGTTCTCGGCAAAACGGTCAAGCTCCAAGGTGGAGATGCCCGGGCGCACCAGCTCGCCGGTTTTGCGCAGCACCTTGGCGCTGATACGGCCGGCGGTGCGCATGGCCTCTATCTTCTCGGGTGTTTTAATGGGGATCATAAAAGGCAGGCCCAATACCAAAGAACCTAGGAGTCAAGACCCAGCACGCGCGCGTACCCGGCAGCCCCATGATAGAGAGACTTAGAAACGCGAGCGATGGTGGTGGCAGAGGCTCCGGTTTTTTCGGTGATGGTGGTGTAGGGCTCTCCAATGCTTAACAGGCGAGCTACCTCCAGGCGTTGAGACATCTCTTCCACCTCACGAATGGTGCACATGTCTGCTAAAAGCGCGGCAATATCCAAAGGGTCGTCAAGCTCTGCAAGCGCAGCATAGAGTCTCTCCAGCTCAAGCTGAGTAGCCGGCCTCACGCTTTTAGATCCGGGCATGCTCAATCGCCCTTCATCAGTCCATACACGATGGCGTCCACCAGGGCATCCCAAGATGCCTCGATGATATTCTCGTTAACCCCCACCGTGCCCCAGCGCTGGCTGCCACTTGAGGTTTCGATGAAAACGCGCGTTGTGGCGCTGGTGCCCACCGAGCCATCGATAACGCGGACCTTAAAGTCCTGCAGTTTAAGCTTGTCAATCTGCGGATAAAAGCGGGTGATAGCCACGCGCAGCGCCTTATCGAGGGCGCTCACTGGGCCGTTGCCCTCAGCCGTAGCAATGAAACGTTCATTGCCTACCAGTATCTTAATGGTTGCCTCAGTGGTCTTGCCTCCGTCAGGGCGCCGCTCAGTGATAACGCGAAAAGACTCAAGAGAAAAGTAGAGCGGCTTTGTGCCCAACTCTCTGTGAATCAGCAAAGCGAGAGAGGCATCGGCGGCTTCGTAGGAATAACCCTTGGCCTCACGCTCCTTGATACGATTAAGAATGGCTGTTTGCTTATCGTCGGTTAAGTCAGGCACCGATATGCCCAGCTCTTGAGCCTTGACCCTCAAAGCAGCCCTGCCGGCAAGCTCACTCATCACAACATGCGAGAAATTGCCCACCTTGGCTGGGTCGATATGCTGGTACGCATCAGTCATGCGCGTCTCGGCGCTCACGTGCATGCCGCCCTTGTGGGTAAAGGCGTTCTCGCCTACATACGGGGCAAATGGATCCTGGGCCATATTCATGGTGTCGGCCACAAAACGGGAGAGTGAGGTAAGCTGCGTCAATTGCGCGGGACCTACGGTCTCATAACCCAGCTTAAGCTCTAAATTTGCTATTATCGTTAGCAAATTAGCATTCCCTACGCGCTCACCGCAGCCATTAATTGTGCCCTGCACCATAGAGACACCGCACATCACCGCCAGAAGAGAATTGGCAACGGCACAACCGCTGTCGTCATGGGCATGGATACCAAAGGACACATTCTCGTCCAAAGTGCGCAAGGCAAAGATAGTCTCTTGGATGATGGCGCTTATCTGGTGAGGTAGCATCCCGCCGTTGGTGTCAGCCAATACGATGTACTCGGCACCGGCCTCAAGAGCTGCAACGAGAACCTCATAGGCATACTGGGTATTCTCAAGATAGCCGTCAAAGAAATGCTCGGCATCAAAGAAGACCCTTTTGCCCGCTTGAACCAGATACTTGATTGACTCAAATATCATGCGCAGGTTCTCTTCGCCTGACATCCTGAGAGCCTGCTCCACTTGGCGCTCCGAAGCCTTGGCAACCAAGGTAATCACCGGCACCGCACAGTTGGCCAGCATTTTGAGGGCGGGGTCTTCGTCAGGCTTGAGACCTTTTCGTGCCGGCAGGCCAAAGGCAACCAGTTGCGCGTTCTTCAATACAAGCTTGCCCCTTGCGAAGGCAGAATAAAAGGCGGTGTCCTTGGGATTAGAGCCCAAGAAGCCGCCTTCTATATAGTCAACTCCAAATTCGTCCAGCCGCTTTGCGATGCGTATCTTGTCCTCAATGCTCAGGCTGATGCCTTCGCGCTGAGCGCCGTCACGTAAGGTGGTGTCGTAAGTGATGACCTTTGTCATATCACACCCTATAGAGCCATGACTCAAACTCAGGCACTCTGCCGGCCACCACATCAAAGAAGGCAGTTTGGAGCTTCTCGGTGATGGGGCCTCGCTTGCCGCTTCCGATGGTGCGATAATCAATGCGGGCTATGGGGGTTACCTCAGCGGCGGTGCCGGTGAAGAACACCTCGTCAGCGCCGTACAAATCGGTTCTGACTAAAGAGGCCTCGCTCACCTCGTAACCAAAGTGGCGAGCCAGCTGCATCACGGAGTCACGGGTTATGCCCTCGAGGATGCCATCCGATACCGGCGGCGTTTTGAGAGCGCCGTTTCTCACCACAAAAATATTCTCGCCGCTGCCCTCGGCAACCGTGCCGTTTTCATTGAGCAAGATAGCCTCACCGTAACCATGATCGAGCGCCTCAATGTGCGCCAAGCCGCTGTTGAGGTACGAGGCAGACGACTTCACCACGCCCGGCGTGGAGTTTGCCGTACGCTGGCGCCACGAAGAGATGCCGGCGTGCATTCCTTGCTCCAGCGCCTCTTCGCCCAGATAGGCATTCCAAGGCCAAACAGCTATGGCCACATCAATGGGGGCCGGACGAGGATTCACGCCCATAGAGCCATACCCACGATAGGCTAAGGGCCGCACGTAGCAGCTCTCCAGCTCGTTTGCACGGATGAGCTCCGCGGTGGCGTCAGACAGCTCGCGGGCGCTATAAGGCAAGTCCATCATGATAAAAGAGGCCGAGCGTACAAGCCGCTCCATATGCTCAACGAGCCTGAACACAGCCGAGCCCGTATCTGTTTTATAACAACGAATACCCTCAAAAACCGCCGTGCCGTAATGCAGGGCATGCGTGAGAATGTGCGTGGTGGCTTGCTCCCAGGGAATCAACTCACCGTTTCTCCAGATGTATTTGCTTGTCACAAGCGCCATGATATCTCCTTCAAGATGGTCTCAATAACGTAATAGTATAAGCTACTCTCGTAATCTTGTGGTGCGACAAAGAAGCCCGGCATCTTTGTCCATCGTAACACTAATCAACAGAACGGTAACACGAATAAGTCCGTCTGCCTTGCAGCAATTACCGCCTGCCAGTGATGGATTAAAACCTGAGAGTAAATATCAGGCAAACAACGATTATTAATGCCCGTGTGGGTGTGACTAACCCACTCAAATTAATATGAGTTAGCGTAATGTGGTTTATAATGTTACCAAGCAACATGTAAGTCAGGTTTGTTGTCAGCCCAGCATAAGGCTGGGCATTCAAGGAGGTGTACGTATGACAACGAAGGAGAAACGCAAGGTCAGCATACTTGATGAGCTGCTGGAACAGCGTGGTGTTAAAAGGCGCGACTTCCTCAAGCTCTGTGCAGGCGTTGCGGCAACGCTCGGACTCTCCCAAGCTGCAATACCAAGGATTGCAGAGGCTTTGGAGGGCAGTGTTATCGGACCAAATACATCCGGTGCACTCGCTCCCACCATTTGGTTGGAGCTGGCATCCTGCACAGGATGCACGGAGTCACTTGCTCAAGTTGATACTCCCGATATTGCCACCATCGTGCTCGAACTCATCTCGCTGAACTATGCAGAGACTTTGAGCGCCGGTGCAGGCTGGTCACTGGAGTTGGCAAAAGAGCAAACCATCGAAGTTGGCGGCTACATACTCGTCATCGAAGGAGCCCTGATGGAAGGCTGGGATGGCGACGCCCTCCGCATTGCCGACGAAAGGGCCACCGACATTGTTGAGCACGCTGCCTCTCACGCCGACGTCATTGTTTGCGTTGGTAGCTGCGCCGTAGACGGTGGCTGGCAGGCTGCTCATCCCAATCCGGGTGGCGCCATTGGCATTCAGCGTTACCTGACCAAGGCTAAGGCAGAAGGCCGTCTTGACTATGACCTTCCCCCGATAGTCAATGTACCCTGCTGCCCCTCAAACCCCGAGCACGTAGTGGCCGTTTTAGTGGATTGGCTCCTTTTGAACAGAGCCCCCGAACTCACCGCTGACAACAAGCCTGCGTTGATGTTTGGGCAGTACCTTCACGACAACTGCCCCCGTCGCGGGCATTTTGAGAACGGCGAATTTGTGCGCCAGTTTGGTTCTAAGGAAGAGGCAAAAGCATATTGCCTCTATACCGTTGGCTGCAAAGGCCCCGAGACCAAGGCAAACTGCCCCATTGTGCGCTGGAACCGCCGCAGTGGCTGGTGTGTTGAGGCGGGCGCTCCTTGTATAGGCTGTGCCACCGCCGACCCGCGTCGTGCTGGCTTTGACTGGGTCACCATGAACACCCCCTTCTTAAAGCACCTGAGAAACGTTGGCTTTGGAGGCCTGACCTTTAGTCCTGCTATTATCGCCTGGGGAGCTGCCGGCTTAGTGGTAGCTGCTCTGGTAATTCATGGCTTTGGCATGAAGGCAAGCGGCCGCACCAAGGGCGGCGCTCCCTATGAGCTTGAGCGTAAATGGGATAAGGATCATCCTGACAAGGCTCTGTGTACTTCCGAGGCAGCCAAAAAGTGCGCCGAAGCACAAGGATTGGACTGTTCGGATGCAGATGCAAACGCAGACGCAGATGCAGATGCAGATGCCGATGCAGATGCCTGCGCAATCGATACCAATGAAGAAGGAGGTGGCAAATAATGGCGAACGAAACCACAATCAACGGACAACCTGGTGACAACCAGAATACTGGAGCTGTAACAGGCGGAGATGTCGAGCCGGTAGTCCCCATCAGTGCAGAGCTTGAAGAAGAAGAAGTAGAGACTGGTCCTACCAGAATCGTGAGTGGGCAGGCGGTAATCGACCCCGTCAGCCGTATCGAAGGCCACCTGCGCATTGACATGGAAGTCAAAGACGGCGTGGTTGTTGATGCCTGGACTTCAGGTACTTTGTTCCGCGGAATGGAAACAATCCTTGAAGGACTTGAGCCCACCGATGCTGCCTATATCACGCAGCGCATCTGCGGTGTTTGCCCTGTAAGCCATGCCCATGCTGCCAGTATGGCCGCAGAGGCTGCTTCCAACACCCAGATACCCAATGGTGCTCGCATCATCCGCAACATACTGGAGGGCGCGCAGTTCTTGCACTCACACATCCTCTGGTTCTATAACCTGGCAGCTTTGGATTATGTCAATCCACTCAATGCCCTCGCGGCCGACCCTCGCAAAGCGCTTGAGATAGCTTTTGATGCAGGCACCAGCATCTCTGACTTTGGTGCCGTGCAAAGAAGACTGAGAACCTTTGCAGAAAACGGCCAGCTTTCCATCTTCAGTGGCAACTGGTTTGACACTGAGGACAAGGCCTACAATCTGCCCCCCGAGCTTGACCTCATCTGTACCGCTCACTACCTTGAGGCTCTGGAGATGCAAGCAGTTGCCTCCGAGATCAGCGGTATCGTCGGCGGAAAGATGCCCCACGTCATGAGCTCCATCCCCGGCGGCACCACCTGGGTGCCCACGGAAGAAAAGCTTGATGACGTTTTATTCCGCGCCATTCGCCTCCGCGATTGGGTAGGGGCTACCATGATTCCTGACACGCGCGCTATTGCCCCTTACTATCTGGACGTTGCCGGATACGGCAAAGGCGTTGGCAGGTTTGGTGCCTGGGGAGTCTTTGACACTGAGAGCTTTGAGCCGGGTGACCGCTATCTGCCTGCCGGCGTTTGGGGCCTGGGCGACAGCAGCGTTGCCCCGGCAGAAGAGGATGCCATCACCGAGGAGACCGTCCGTGCGTACTACAAAGATAGTGGCGCACCAATCAATCCACGCGAGGGCATTACCGATCCGGAGTATCCGGCCGGCGGCCGCAACCTGCAGGAGCGCTATACCTGGATCAAGGCTCCACGCTACGAAGGCAAGCCTCTTGAGGTAGGCGGATTGGCTCGCTTACTGGTTGCTTACAACAGTGGCAATACCTTTGTGAAAACAGAGATTGATGCACTGCTTCGTCATCTCTCTGTTGCAGCCGGTGCAACTCTGGGAGTTGAGGCTCTTGCTTCAACACTGGGCCGTACTGCGGCGCGCAACATCGAGACCTACTATGTTGCCACCAAGTTGGTTGACTGGACTATGGAGCTCATTGAGGCCATAAAAGATGGCAACGCCGCAACCTTTAACAACACCGGAAAGATCTCCGGCGAGGGCACCGGCATGTGGGAGGCTCCCCGTGGAGCTCTCTACCACCACGAGAAGGTCAGTGGCAATAAGATTGACATGTACCAGATCATCATCCCCTCAACGTGGAATGTAGGCCCGCGCGACGCCCAGGGCGTACGCGGCCCTATGGAAGAGGCGCTCGTTGGTGTTCCCGTAGCCGATCTTGAAAAGCCCATCCATGCACTCCGCACGGTGCACAGTTTTGACCCCTGCATCGCTTGTGCAGTACACATTACCGAACCTGCTACCGGCAAGACCTTTTCTACGGTCACGAGCCCCTGGGGGGTGAAGTAAAATGGCACATCTCGCACATTACAGACAGGCACATCCTCTTCCCTTTGTGATCTCTCACTGGGTCAACCTGCTCTCGATGCTGTTACTCATCTTTACAGGCTTTTATATCCACTTTCCCTTCTTTGAGGGCTTCATGGGCATTGCCCGCGGCGTACACCTTTTCTGCGGCTTTGTGATTTTCCTTAACATGGTGCTGCGCGTGGTGTTGGCGTTCATCGTCAAGTCTGCTGCCTTTGGTGGCACACGTGTGGTTGACAAGGACTACAAGTCCTTCCTGCCGCAGGTAGACAATCGCCATCAATTTGGTGCCTGGATCAAATACTACCTCTTTTTAAAGAGGGACCATCCTCTGGGCGGCAAGTTTGGTGTACTGCAAAAGACCACCTATGTTCTGGTTCCCCTCATGATTCTCGTCATGTTCGTCACAGGCATGGCCCTTTGGGGCGTCACCGCAGACGTGGGTCCCTTTGCTGCACTCAATGACTTGGTAGGCGGCATCATGATAATGCGCATTATCCACTTCTATCTGATGTGGGCGTTTATTATCTTCACCTTCATCCATGTATACCTTGCCACCATCGAAGGTCTTGGACCAGTCAAGCTCATGTTCTTCCGTCAAGAGAGCGGCGGCCTGATCTACGACCCCGAGCAACACAACATCGTAGGCGAGGACAAAATGGACGGCGACAAGCACTAGAGAGTTAAGAGTTAAGAGTTAAGAGTTAAGAGTTAAGAGTTAAACCCTCTGTCATCCTGAGCTAAGCGAAGGATCCAGTTTAGGAGTTAAGAGCTGTATGAGTCTTTCCTTTGAAGGGGCCGGCACAAAGTGTCGGTCCCTTTGCTTCAGCCAGACAGCACCAAATCTATCAAATCTTGTTTAGAGTGAATATTTAGCTTCTCATACACGTGCTTAACGTGGGTTCTTGCCGTGTTATGAGAAATGTGCAAGGTGTGTGCTATGTATTTGGCGCTTCGCCCCAGGGCGGTGTATCTGAGTATCTCAGACTCTCGTTGGGTGAGTCGATACTGCTGAGTGATTTTCAGGCAGCTCTTATCCAAAAGAGGGGTGCCGGAGATACTTAAATCATCAATTTGTTGTGAATCCAGTAGCTGCATGTATGAGATCTCCATATTTAAGAAATCGTTATGTGCATATTCTGGCCATTTTGGGTTTCGCAATATACCAACTTTTGGGCGATATTCCGGCTGATTCAGGCGCAAGCGGCCAATGTCACCCAAAGTGAGTGTTTTAGATTTCTCGCGCGGGGACTAAGGTATGTTTTTGGGAATTTTGGGGGCTGTGTTTGAGATGCAGGGAAAGGAGAAAAATGAAGAAACAAGAAAATATCACCAGGGAGCCAGTCGTCGATGGGGTCGCAGCCAGCGGTACCAGTAATGCCAGCACTGCCAGCACTGCCAGCAATGCCAGCAGTGCCAGCAGTGGCAGCAGTGGCAGCGACGCCAGCAATCCGGAGAGCGGGCTCTCAAGGCGCACCTTTGTCAAAGGCGCCTCCGTACTGGGAGCGCTTGCCGCGCTGGGCGGCGGAGTAGGACTCTTCACCAGGGCAGCCACTACACAAGAGGCACTCGCTGCAGAGGATGACTTTGAAGTGCGCCACGCATTCTGCCAGATGTGCGGGCCGGCGCGGGTTCACTGCTCAACGCACTGCTATCTCAAAGAAGGCAGATGGTTACACGTTGAAGGCAATCCCTTGGCAGGAAACAACGCAAGCCCCGGCTCAAAGACGCTTTGCGGCAAGGGTCAGTCCGCCATGCAGGTGCTGTATTCACCCAGCAGAATCCTCTACCCCTCAAAGCGCGTGGGCAATAAAGGCGAAGGCAAATTTGAAAGAATCACCTGGGACGAGGCAATGGACATCATCGTCACCACCCTCAAGGAGCAAAAAGAAAAGTACGGCGCCCACTCATACGGCGTTTTATCGCCTCAGTTCTATAGCGTTCTTGGAACCTTGGGGCGTCGCTTTCTCAATGTGCACGGAAGTCCCAATTACCTGCACAGCGGAATCTGCAATTCACAGCGCTTCTTCTCGCGGCAGGTGACCATTGGAGGCAGCACCCACGATAAGGCAAACGGTACCGACTCAACGCAGCTTGATAAAACAAAGCTGCTCGTGCTGTGGGGATACAACACAGAGAATTCGGCAATAAACCAGGGCAACCCAAAAACCCGGCTCGACGCTATGGAAAAAGGCCTCAAGGTCATAGACGTGCGCCCCATGATGGACGCTATGGCAAGCAAGGCTGATGTCTGGGTTCCCGTGCGCCCCGGCACCGACACCGCCTTGGTCATGTCCATCTTGCAGGTTATCATCAACGAAGAGCTCTATGACAAAGACTTTGTAGAAAACTGGTGCCTGGGATTTGACAAGCTTGCCGAGCACATGAGGGACTTTACGCCCGAGTGGGCCTCTCCCATCACCGGGATTCCCGAGGAGCAGATCTACGAGGTGGCTCGCATGATGGGCACCGTTAAGCCTATGGGCATCAACATAGGCAATGGCGTGGGAGACCAGCATAACGACAGTCACTGGGGAGTGGCCTGCATGTGCCTGATTTCGGCAATAACCGGAAACCTCGGCATTGCCGGCGGAGGCTCTGCCAACATGATTATGCCGCCCTCCCTTATTAAAACTAAGCCCATAGACCTGCTCCCTGAGCGTCTGCCCCAAAGTCAGGAAGACGTTGAAAACGGCTGGATGGCCGGCGTGGGCAACCTGGTTGCGCCGGAAACCCCTCGTTGGTTCCAGCGTGCCGAGACCCAGGAATCCGGGCCCACCTCCGCTTACTTCAAGGGCCTCATGAGCGTGCTCACCGGGGAACCCTACCCCTTGCGCTTTGTATTTGGGCAATCCTCAAATCCGCTGTCTGCCACTCGGCAGCCCAAGAAGGTTGCAAAGGCCTTGCAGGGGCTTGACTTCTATCTGGTGATGGACACGCAATGGAATTCGTCGTGCATCTACGCCGATGTCATCCTTCCGGCCTGCACCAACTACGAAACCAGCCAGCAGTTTGCCGTGAGAAACAAGGCCAATGGCACCTGGATTGGCATGAACCAACAGATTGCCGAGCCCCTGGGTGAGTCACGGTCCGACTGGGATTTCTACGTTGACCTCGCCAACCGCATGGGCTACGGCGCCGATTTTTGGCACGGCGATATGGAAGAGTGCCTGCGTGAACAGCTTGAGCCCTCGGGCATCAGCTTAGAGGAACTCAGGGCTTCAAACGAAGGCATCTTCATCGAGCGCACCGACGGCTCCAAGCCCCAGGAACCGGAGTATCAAAACTATGCCGAGCTATTCAAAGACCTGCCGGAAGGCAAGGTGCAATGCTTCAACGAATGGATAGGCGGTCAGCTGAACAATCTCGGAACGGGCACTCTGGCGTATCTGCCGGAGTATAAAGGGCCGGCAGAAAACTTGAGCACAACGCCCGACATAGCCAAGGAATACCCCCTGGTCATTACTGACGTGCATGCCTATCGCCTCTGCAATCACGGCTACTACGTGGGCGTTCCCTATCTGCGTGAGTATCAGCCTTATCCCTGGGTAAAAATCAACCCGGCCACTGCCAAGTCCTACGGCATTGGCGATGGCGACTGGATGAGGATAGTCTCGCCTCACGGGCAGATTCAAATGACCGCCAAGTATTTTGAAGGCATTGCGCCTAATGTCTTGATGACCAGGAGAGGCTGGTGGGAAAGCTGCGAAGAGCTTGGCCTGCCCGGTTACACCGGCTTTGACGACGGCTCAGAAGTCAACGTGCTCTACGACTCCAATCCCGAGAACTTTGACTTATTCAATTCTGCCATGTCCAAGCAAACACTCGTCAAGATTTCAAAGCTGTAAGGGATGATGAAAATGAGCAACCAACAATACGGTTTTTACACAGACACCAGCAGATGCATCACCTGCATGGCCTGCGCCATTGCCTGCAAGCAATGGAATGGAATCAAGGCGGGCACCGTTGCGCGCCGAAAGGTGCATACCATTGACACCGGCACGTTCCCCAATGTAACGCGAACCTTCATCTCAATGAACTGCATGCACTGTAGCCAACCAGCCTGCGCACTTGTCTGCCCGGCAGGAGCCATCAGTAAGCGCGAAGAAGACGGCATTGTGGTGGTAGACAAGGACAGGTGCATCGGCTGCAAGTATTGCTTTTTTGCCTGCCCCTTTGGAATTCCACAGTACAACGAAGACGGCATGGACAAATGCGACTGCTGCCTAGGCAACGGCGTGCCGTCGGGCGGCACTCCTCATTGCATTACCGCGTGTCCCACCGGCGCGCTCAAATACGGAACCACCAGCGAGCTGTCAGAGTTGGTGGCAGAGAAGACCGTGCGCTTCATTGGCGTAGAGTCACTGCCATCATCGGTTGTTACCTGAGACAGCCCTGTGCCGACAGCTCTCTCTGCCCTTCTTCCTAACTTTTCCATAGCCAGAGAGAGCTGTCGGGGTGAGATGTAAAAGGGGTAGCCCCTTGATTGAATGTATGAAAAAGGCAAACCCATAATCGTAGATTTACTAAGGGAAATCCTTAATCGTAGATTTGAAAGGGGCAAACCCGTGATTGCAGATTTGAAAGGGGCAATCCCATGATCGTATTACAGACTACGTGGAACTGGCTTATCGTCGTCTATCTTTTTCTCGGCGGCTTATCCGCTGGAGCCTACTGTACCGCCGCCATCCTTCACCTGTTTGCAAAAGGGCGCTTTGCTGCCACCATCAAGATTGGTGCCTGGGCTGCAACCATCACGCTGGCGGTAGGCTTGCTGGCGCTTATCGCAGACCTGGAAAACCCCTTGCGCGCCTTTCTCCTGTGGCAAAGCTTTTCTAACCTCTCTTCGTGGATGGCAATTGGCGCGTGGCTGATCTGCGTGGCCTTTATCGTCTTTTTGCTCACCTCGCTTCTTTTGACAGAGTGGAGCGCAAGGCTCCTTGGCAGCGTGCGCTTTTTGGAGCGCAGCCGCGCTGCGGCACTCAAGGTGCTCTCGGTGTTAGGGATAGCGCTCGCCCTGGGAGTGGCTCTCTATACCGGCATCCTCCTGCAAGCCGCACCCGGCATTCCGCTTTGGGGCAGCTGGCTTTTGCCGGTGCTGTTCACCTTCTCGGCGCTGGATACCGGCGTTGCCGCCGTGCTGATAATCCTGCTCCTCTTTGACAAGGACAGCAGAAGAGGGCAGCTGGGCGTGTCACTTGAACGGGTCACCATCGTGCTTATCCTGCTGGAAGGCGCTGCCCTGGCTGCTTTTTTCCTTACCCTGCTGCAGGGCGGGCGGAGCGAGGTGCTCGCCGCCTCGATAATCCTGGAAGGACAGCTCTCTTGGGCATTTTGGCTGCTGCTTGTGTGCGTGGGGCTTGCAATCCCCCTGCTTATTGCCGTTATCCAACAGTTCATGAAGGGAAGGCACAACCGGGTGCTGCCACTCTCCGGCGCCTTTGCCCTCCTGATAGGCGGATTTACACTACGGTACGTCATCGTAGCTGCCGGCATCCACGCAGCGCTGACCCACCCGGTAGCAGAGCAAGCCATGCACGGTTTCTACTTCTTTGTGACTTAGGATGGATGAACTTCGGTGATAAGCGGTGTTATTCTGCCCCAGAAATATGGAGGACAAGATGGATGTCATCAATAAAATCGTTGACTTTGAACTGGCAAGCAGGCATGCCACCAAAGCCGAACACCGAAGGCTCATGTACGGAGTACTCTCCCGTCTCTACTATTATGAGATGACCGCTGAGCTGCTCGACGAGATGCGTCTGGACTCCTGTTCTCTCGAACAGCACTTTGAGGATTTTCAGCAGGAATTGCTTGCAGCAAACACTGAGACCCTGCGCCGCGAGCTGGCAGCCGACTTTGCCGCGCTGTTCTTAGGCTTGAGCGCTCACCCGGTTTCTCCGTATGAATCCGTATACACCAGCGACGAAAAGCTCCTCATGCAAAAAGCCTATAGCAGAGTGCTGGCCGTTTACCGCGCAGAAGGCCTCCAACCCTCAGAGCTCAACAAAGTGGGCATCTTGCCCAGTGATCATATTTCATACGAGTGCGAATTCATGGCAGCCCTTTGCCAGGACTGCGCTACTTTCTTTGAGAAGGGCAACGTCTCGCAGGGAATGCAAAGCCTGAAAAAGCAGAGCAGCTTTCTTGAAGAGCATATCCTCCAATGGGTCCCACAAATGTGCGACGACGTGTCCAATCGAGCAAGAACCAGCTTCTACCGCGGAGCTTCCTCCCTCACCAAAGCCTTCCTCAAAGAAGAAGAGAAATACCTCAGAGCAGCACTGATGTAAGAGAGCGTAGCGAATCGAAGCCGAAGGATCCAGTCAAAGACTAAGGGCTCCAATCCGCTAAACTTATCCCATGACAACCCAGATACTGATACTCTGCATCGGCAACATCCTCATGCTGGACGAGGGGGTAGGACCGCGCATTGCCCAAGAGCTCAACGAGCATCATGAGTTCCCTCCCAATGTACAGGTCCTCGACCGCGGTTGCATGGGCATGTCCCTCATCGCCGATTTCAAAAGCGCAGACAAAGTACTGGTAGTAGACGCGGTGGACAATACCGGCTACGAGCCGGGAACCATTGTGACCTTCAGGCCTGAAGACATTGCCCCCTACCAAGCCTTCCACGGCGCACACGACACAAAACTCATCGATGTGTTACAGGCACTTGCGCTTCTAGGATATGAACCGGAGGTAGACTGCCTGGGTGTTCAAGTTGAGAACATGCACCCGGAAAACCTCTGCATAGGACTAACACCCTCAGTAGAAGCCGCCGTGCCGACAATGGTGCAATCCTGCCTGGACTACATCAAAGTAATGGGAGCGCCATAATGCCCCGAGAGTCGCTTGCATCCAAACGCAGCCGCGCCACTGAGCTACTCAATGGCCTAGCCTCGATATATCCAGGTGAACAGAAGGGTCTGCTGCAACACAGCAACCCCTTCACGCTACTCATCGCCGTGATACTCAGCGCCCAAACCACAGATGCCGCCGTTGACAAGGTAACCCCTGAGCTCTTCAAAAGATGGCCCAGCCCTGAGACCTATGCCTCAGCTGATCCCAGCGAGGTGGCCACGGTCATCCGCTCCATTGGATTCTATAACGCAAAGTCACGAAACACCGTACTCTGCGCCCAGAGGATCCTCACTGACTTTGGCGGCGAGGTGCCGAGCACGATGGAGGAGCTCACGAGCCTCCCCGGAGTAGGCCGCAAAACAGCCAACATAGTCTTGAACTGTGCATTCGGGAGAGCTGAAGGCATTGCCGTGGACACCCACGTTTTCCGGATTGTTCATCGTTGGAAGCTGTCTTCTGCAGACGAGCCGTCAAAGGTTGAGCAAGACCTACTCAAAGTGATTGCGCCTGAGCGCTGGAGCATGGTCAACCACAGCCTGGTGCTGTTTGGCCGAGAGTACTGCATGGCACGCCGACCGAGTTGTGCCACGTGCCCCCTCAACAACCTCTGCCCAAGTGCGATAATACAACCATGAATGATGTGGAACAGAGGGACGGGGTTGGTGAGACAGAAGGGGACGGTTCATCTGTCTCGCGTACCCCAGCGAGACAGATGAACCGTCCCCTTCTGTCTCACCAACCCCGTCCCTCTGTTCCAGACCCGGAATCTTCTCCCCAGGCTTCTGCCCCAGAGCCAGAAGAAATCGACTTCAGCGGTCTACCCAAGTACAACCTCGGTGCCCTCTTCATGCCAGCAGTCTGGGGGCCGGCGCATGGGCAGTGGATCAGCATCCTCTTCTACCCCCTCTGGCTCTTTGCCGACACCAGCATCACCAACGCGGTGCTCTTCGGCGGCTTCACCTACATCCTGGCTGCCTCAGTAATCATAGGAACCGCCGCACTCACCATCTTCTACGCCCGCACCGTAGGCTACAAAGCATACGCACGCGTTGCCCACAAAGTCACCAAGGAGCAGTACCTCAAAAGCCAACGCAAATGGACAGTGATAAGCATACTCATCGCCATCGTCTTCGCTGCGTTTGCCACTTGGTACAACCTCACCATCCGCCTCCCGCAAGGCCTGAGCTGAGGGAGCGTGTTGCGACCCGCCAGAACCGCCCCCTCGGGTCTTGGTGCAGCTTGATCGCAAAGAACATCTTTACAAGCACCTAAAATATGGTATTGTTGCCATAGCAAATCAAAGAGCCTTTTACTTGCGTTTCATTCTGCCTTAAATTGGGCCAAAGGCAGGAAAAATGGGGGAGTCTGGCTCCAACAAAACGGGGGAACAAAAGTAAGAAGCACCAGGGGAAGGAAAGCGCATGAAATCAATAGAAAAGCGGGTAATCAGCGTACTTTTGGCGTTCATTTTAGCATTTGGGCTTCTCGGCAACATGACGGTATTTGCCTTTGGGGAAGAAGGAACTGAGGAAGCGCCAGTCATACTCAACGAAGAGCCGGAGTCTATTGACCTTGACTCCGACCTAACAGATGAAGCAATTGTCAAAGCACTAGAGGCAGACGAGTCATTCTTTTATCTTGATGAAGAGTTAGACATCGCAACCTTGGCAGCGGGCAGCAACTTGCCGGTAGAGCCCCTAATCGCTCCGCCGTCTTGCTTAATCGTATCAACTAATACCGGCTATCTGACGCTCGAAGCCGCGCTGGCAGCAGTAGCACCCGGCGATACTATTAAACTACTTCAAGACATTCAAGAATCAATCACAATAATTGTTGACGATAAGCTGACCATCGACATGGGCGGTTTTAACCTCAGTCTGAATTACATAGAAGTAACCAGTAGCGGTAATCTTACCATCCAAAACGGTGGAACTCTATCCTTAGGAGTCTCTCAGCTTTTTGTTTCGATTAATGTAACTGGTGGCAAACTAACCATTCAAGCAAACATCCAAACAGGGTTACTGGCATCCACCGTAGTGCTTGCTAATTCCGGATCAGAAGTGAACCTCACTGGAACAATTAACTGTGAGCAAAGTGGCGTTGTATCTTCAGACTCTGGAACCAAGGTCACGGTAAACGGCAACATCTATATCAACGGTTCCATTGGAAACGCTATAGGCGCAAGAGCTACACATGGCGGCTCACTAACGGTCAACGGCAACATCTATGCCGATGGCTATGGTCTTACTGGTGCCGCTAGTGAAAACGGTGGTCAAGTAACCATCAACGGGGTAATACTATCAACTTCTTACATCAAATTTTTGGACTCAACGCTTGGCTCAACTTCTACAACAATCTCCCAGCATGAGCCAACCTCTACCAAGCCGGGCTATCGCGAATATACTGACGGCAACAACAACTTCGTCTGGGTAGCCGGAACAGCAGAATTCATTTGCGAAATCGGCTCAACGCAGTATAAAACGCTTAGCGACGCACTGGCTGCAGCGGTTGACGGTAACACTATCAAGTTCCTTTGTGATATCACCGAAGCTACTTGGATTGGTGTGGGCAGAAGTGCACTTGGTCACACCTTGGATGAGCTAATCATAGATATGAATGGCTTTGATTTGGATATTGGTGACAATCTTATTACTGTATCCAGTGGAGGTGAGCTCACCATCCTAAACGGTGGCACAATAACAAATAATAGAAGGGTTGTGCCAGGAGGCACTCTTGGGCTAGTGCGTGTTAATGGTGGCAAGCTTACAGCACAAGCCAATATTGCAGGAACGTCAGCGCCGTCACCTGGAATTTATGCAGATGGCGGAGCAGAGGTGAACTTCGCAGGAAACATAAATGCTTTATCCGGTATGACAGTCACAGACTCAGGATCTCAAGTCACCTTTACGGGCAACATAAATGTCAGCGATAGTGCGTATTTTGGTGCCCTTGGCCTCTCAGCTACATCTGGAGGCTCTATCACAGCCAACGGCAGTATTGTTGCTAGTGGCACTAATGCCATCGGCGCTTATGCTGGATATGGCGGCAAGATAATTGTTAACGGAACAATCTCGGCACCCAACTACATCAGTTTTTATAGCCCCGCGCTTGGCTCAACCAGCAAGACAGCCGCTGAGCACGAGCCTACCTCATCCAAGCTAGGTTACCTTGAGTACACCGACGATAGTGAAAACTTCGTCTGGGTCTTAGATCCCAACGCGCCAGTCACGTACTCTGTTACCAAGCACTTTGATGACTTTACGGGGAGTGGCACCTCTAAGGCAATAGTGGATGCAGACCATACCAAGTTCCAGCATCTGCTTTATCAGGGAGCGCAAGTAAATCCCAGCAACTACACCATTACTCAAGGCAGCACGGTCATCACCTTATCTGAGGTACACCTCAAAACTCTCGCTGCAGGAACCCATACCTTCACAGCAGTATTCAGCGACGGCACAAGCGAGGCTATCCAGCTGGTGGTGACATCAAGTGCTGGCACCACAGGCGGAGGCACGGTTCCCCAGACCGCGGATATCTCCCTGCTGCCACTCCTGTTTTGCGCACTAACAGCCTTCATAGGAGCAGCCAGCGTTTTCGCAGCCAGGAAGCTCAAGCGCAAAGAAACCTTTTAGCGTTTAGCAGGCAGAGTGGGCAGCCCCATTCTGCCTGCCTTTACCTAAGCCTCTAACTCAAAATCCAGTGTTCCTTGCTCAACCCCGTTGACAATCAGGGTGATTGAGTGGGAGCCGGGATGATGCTTTCTTACGCTTACATCCTTGAAGGAGTGTTTTCTCGTATACCGCTTAGTTTCGTTTTCTTTGATTGAGCCTTCCGATAGTTGAAAGATCTTCCTGCTTCTTTTGCCGGTGGCTTTAACGTAGTCAACGCCGTATTCAAGGCGCACCTTGGTTGCCTTGTTGGATGAAAGCTCAAAGCTAAAGGTGTTGTCTTCGCCAATTGCAATTGTTGGTGCCCCAATAGCAAGGCTCTGCACACTTACCGCCGTGGCGTCGCCGTAGCCAAAGATTGTCAACACCTCGCGATTGCCCTTTTTAAGCAGCGTTCTGCACCCGTGTTTGACCACCCAGTCTAGATCCTTATTCTGGCCGTGCCACTCCTTGGCAAGCTGAGTCACCAGCTCCGGGTGTGTCTTGGAGATATCGTTGAGGTTATTAGCCACGCTTCTGCGTACCCAAGGCGAGGGATCATCCTTCAGTTGCTCCAATATAGGTAGGATAGGCGAGGGGTCTTTCTTGAAGCTGGGCAGTGACTGCGTCCAAGGCAGCTGAGGCCGGCAGCCTTCGCTCGCAAGACGCCGCACATCTTCGTTCTCATGCTTGGACCAGGCGTACATCTGGGCCATCATGCGCTCTTCGTCGATAATAATGTAAGGCCTAACGGCTGACTCTGACGAGGCGTAAACGGTGTACCTCGCGAGGGCATCCATCGTTATATCCCAGTGCTCGGGGTCTTGCCCGTACAGCTCAACAAAAAGCGGAAAGAACCAGCCGGATCCATCCAGCCAGGTGCCATAGTTCATGACAATCTTGTCTATGACGCCAAGAGCCTCAGGATAATCAGCCGGCAGGAATTCTCGGAGTTTTTCAGCAATCCTCAGGAAACGATTCAACAGCTCCAGGCTCTCCCAGGTGCTGTCGAGGACTGCCTCCAAAAAGTCATCAGCCGCAAAGGGGTCATGGACCCGCTTGATATCCTCGGCAAGACCTTCGAGAAACGCGCGATTGTAATAATTCTTCAGCGGCTCCGGCATGCGATCCCTTCCCTCCCACAAAAACTTCATCATAGAAAACCAAAAACAGGCCAGTGGCGTACAATAGTGGTATGCAGCAAATACTATTAGACAGTATATCTAAACAACTCCTTGGCTCCAGGGCGCTGGAGGAATTTACCGAGCGCCTGGAGGAGGGCAGGGACACCAACCTTGCGGTGCCGCTTTCTGCGCGGGTGCTCATCACGGCCGCCACCTATGTGCATGTGCCAAGGCCGATGCTGGTATGCCTTGCGGGAGAGGCCGCAGCCGCGCGCTTTGCGCAGGGTCTGGCCGAGTGGCTGGGCTCTGACGTGGTGCTGCCCCTGCCCATGCGAAGCGATGTGCCCTGGGTGGCAACCGAGCCCGACGCAATACAGGTGGGGGAGCGGGTCAAGGCACTCTGCGCTCTGCAAAGGGGCGAGCCCAAGATTGTGGTTGCCAGCGCGCGCGCCTTGCTGCGCCTGCTGCCGGCGCCCGGCGAGCAAGATTACGAGCCGCTGGTAATCAAAGCCGAAGAAGCGCTGCCAATACCCTACTCCGAGCTGCCAGCCCTGCTCATTCAGTTGGGTTACCGCCGCGAGGAGCAGGCACTGGAGCCTGCAAGCTTTGCTCTCCGGGGCGACACCCTGGACATCTTTGCCCCAACCGACGCAACACCGGTGCGCCTTGAGCTCTTTGGCGATGAGGTGGAGCACATTCGCTCAGTGCTCGTCACCAGTGGGCAAACAATAACCGACCTACGCAGTATTGCCCTCTACCCGGCGCGTGAGTTTTCGGTGACGCCAGCGGCAATCGAGCGCCTCGAGCGCGCCGCAGAAACCGCCAAGAGCCTGGGCAGCCTTCCGCCCAATGTAGCGCACCATATAGAGCTGCTCAAAACCGATGTGCCCTTTTATGGCGTGGAGCGCTACCTGCCTTATTGTTACCACAAGCTCGGCACCGTTTTGGAGTACATGAGTCGTAAAACGCTTTTGATTCTGCAAGAGCCGCGGGCGCTCTTTGATGACGCCGCCGCCTATTTTGACGAGCTCAAGGAGAGGTCTCACGAGCAAGGCAGCAGCACAGACGGCCTCTACTTGCCTCCTGCTCAGCTTGACTTTGGCAA